>Ga0209023_10000320_pt1 | contig 78527 bp, 86 predicted proteins | sample LakOneMetagenome_FD_187468 | JGI IMG/M metagenome (GOLD analysis project Ga0209023, IMG submission 187468) | Freshwater and sediment microbial communities from Lake Erie, Canada (SPAdes) (version 2) | ecosystem: Environmental > Aquatic > Freshwater > Lentic | place: Lake Erie, Canada... | reverse complement strand
CCATCGAGGCCATGCATGAGGCCAGCCCGAGCCTGCCGGCGCGGATCCTTCGGTCGCGCGATGCGGCCGACAAGCTGGCCGAGGCGCGCGCCCAGCAGAACCAGGCGGCGCAGATGGCCCAGATGGCCCAGCCGGTGGCGGGGGCGCTGAAGGATGCGGCCCAGGCCCATGCCCTGATGCAGGGCGCGCAGCCGGGGGGTGGGCAGTGAGGATCTTTGACCGTATCGGCATCATCCGCGCGCTTTTCCCGGCCAAGGCCGTCGCGGCCGACATAGCGGCGCGATGGTCGCGCGCGGCCATGGCCGAGCCCGATCTGGCCACCGATGTGCTGGCCATCGGCGGCGTTCTGGCGATCCAGCCGGACATCTACCAGCACGGCGTGCCCCAGGGCGCGCCGATCGATCCGGTGCGCCTGGCCTATGAGGCCGGTCGCGCCGATCTGGCCAAGCAGCTTTGCGCGCTGATGGGCCTGACCGTAACCGAACTGAATTCCATGATGGAGGATGACTATGACGTTTCTTGAACTTTTGAACGCCCCGCGCATTGTGTTTGGCCCTGAAGGTGAGGCTGCAGGCGGGGATGGCGGCGCAGATGCCGCTGCCGCTGCCGCCGCTGCCGCTGCCGCCGCAGCATCCGGGGCGGGCGCCGCCGGGGCTGGCGCCGGCGAAGGCGGCGGTGGTGGCGCCAAATGGTGGGAAAACGCCAAGTTCACCGATGACCAGAAGCAGTTCCTGACCGTCAAGGGCCTGACCGTGGACGATCCGAACGAAGCGGTGCAAAAGCTGATCGGCATCGGCCAGAATGCCGACCGCCGGTTCGGCAAGCCGCTCGACAGCGTGATCGACAAGCCCAAGGACGGCCAGGCGCTGACCGAATGGATGCGCGAACAGAAAGACCTGTTCAACCTGCCCGCCGACGCGGACGGCTACAAGATCGACAAGCCGAAGGATCTGGCCGAGGGCATCGCCTGGGACGGCGATTTCGAGAAGGCCGCCAAGGGCAAGGCGTTCGATCTGGGCCTGACACCGGCGCAGCTGCAAGGGATGACCGAGTTTTATGCCGCCAAGGTGGCGGCCCAGGACACCGCGGCGGAAACAATGGCCGCGGCCGCCAATGATGCGATGATGCGCGACCTGGTCAAGGACTGGGGCGGCCAGACCGAGGCAAAGATGACGCTGGCCCGCCAGGCCGCCGGCGTCGTGGCGCAGAAGGCCGGACTGGACAATGCGGGGCTTGTGGCGGTGTCATCGATCCTGACCACCAAGGCCGGCGGCGACGCGGCCACGATCCGGCTGTTCGCGGCGCTTGGCGAGATGATGAGCGAGGACAAGGCCATCGGGCTGCGCGATGGCGCGGGCCTGGGCATGACCCCGGCCGAAGCGCGGTCGAAAGCCGCGCAGATGCGTGCGCCCGGCGGCGCCTATGCCGAGGCGACCAGTACCCAGAACCGCACCGAACTGGCGCGGCTGAAACCCGAAATGGACCGGCTTGACCGGCTGGCGGCCGGCAAATGAGCCACCAGCGCGATCTTATGGGCCAGATCGCCGATGCCCGCGCGCAGATGATGATGCGCGGGCACGATCGGCTGGTGCTGGAAATGGGGCTTTCGACCGCCAGACGGTTCCGCGAGGAAAGCGAGATCACCGACATAGACGATTGGTGCGACGCGATCCTGGGCATGAAGATCATCGTCCGGTCCGGCATCGAGGGTTTTCTGGTGCGGCCGCAGAGCGCGTAACTACGTAAAAAGGAGCGAGAAAATGATTTTGAGCACTAGAGAACAAACATCTCATATCGAAACCCCAGCAGCCATGAGGACGCGGCCGATTGACCATCGCGGCTTCCCTGTACCGTGGTTCGTTACGGAAAAGACCGAAGATGGGAAATGGGACTTCGTGCACATCGACAGAGGTCGGATGCATGAGGCGATCAAGTTCGACAAGTGTTGGGTGAGCGGGCAGAAACTTGGTCGATATAAGGCGTTCTGCGTCGGTCCCATGTGCGTGATCAACCGAACCGCCGGAGACCCGCCTGTCACAAGGGAAATCGCCCTTTGGAGCGTTCAGGTTTGCCCTTTCATGTCGCGTCCAAGAGCGCGCCGCGCCGACAGAAATGAGGATCAGGTTGTAGAGGGCGCCGGGGTGGATGGCATCGCAATTTTGCGAAACCCCGGTGTAACGGCTGTTTGGATCACCAAGAACAGCGAATACCAGCGTGGCCGAGGCTTCTATATTGGCGACCCGGAAGAAGTCACTTGGTGGCGCGAGGGTCGAACTGCGACGCGCGCTGAGGTAGATGCCTCAATCAATTCCGGCATTCACATTCTTGAACAAGTGGCGCGTGAAGAAGGCCCCGCCGCAGAGGCCGAATTGAGACGTTATGTCGAGCGCGCAGAGCCAATTTTACCGAGACGCGCCTAGAGGCACGGCGGGCGCAGATCGTTCACAATCGGGGCCCTGGTCAACATCTGCGCCCGCCGACGACAAATCGACCCAGATCTGGATTTCCGCTTTACAAATCACCCGACCTGTGGCTACTGATTTGACCCAAGGCGGGCAACCCCTCACAGGGTCCGCATGACAGCCGGAAGAGACGGCCGTGCAGGCGACGTTACCGCCAGGGCGGGTCCGGCTTGATCGGGCAACCCCTCCGAAAACTCACCAATTTGTCAGTTTTCAAAGGAGGGGGCCATGAGCTTCCAGCAAGATGTCGAGGCACATCACAAGCTTACCTATCAGAACAACGTGATGATGGTCGCGCAGCAGATGCAAAATCCGCTGCGCCAGGCCGTCACCATCCTGCCCGTCACCGGCGAAGCAGCGCGCGTGTCGGACCTGCTTTTGAAAAAGAAGGCGGTCAAGGGTCAGGACTATGGCCGCAACAACCCCGACAACCGCACCAAGAAGGACAGCCGCTGGCTGGTCCGCCCCGAAGTCATCCATGATGGCGAGCTTGTCGACACGGTCGACAAGTGGGATGCGGCGATGGACCCGACATCCTTCCTGATGCGCAACTCGGTCGCCGCTGTCGAGCGTGCCGTCTTCGATACGATCCTCGGGATCGACGAAGACAGTGCCGGCAACTTCGCGGTGTCGGGATCGGGCATCTTTGGCCTGGCGACCAGCGGCAAGCGCCCGCAAACCACGACCGCGCTGCCAAGTGGCAACACCATCGTGCATGGTGGCACCGGCCTGACGCTCGACAAGCTGCGCGCCGCGCGCAAGGCGCTGAAAAAGGCCGAATTCGGGATCGAGGACAACGACCCGCTCTGGGCCTGCATCACGCCTGACCAGGAAGACGATCTGCTCGGCCTGTCGGCCGCGTCGGCCGGCGGTGCCGCGCCCAACGTCTTCAACATCGAGCAGCTGCGCACGGGCAAGCCGACGCCGCTGCTGGGTATCAACTGGATCCTGACCAACCGCCTGCCGGTCAACGCGACCGGTCAACGGATGATCCCGATCTGGTCGAAGAACAACATCGCCTGCGGCTTCTGGCAGGATGTGGAAGGGCGGATCTGGAACGATACGTCGAAGCAGAACCTGCCCTACATCTACACCTCGGTCTTCGTCGATTGCGTCCGCATCCAGGACGGCGGCGTGCGCGTGATCGAGTGCGCCTGATGTGATCCCGGCCGGCCGGTAACACACCGGCCGGCTATCCCCCTTTCCTTCACAGGAGGCCACCGAAATGGCTGTCGTTACCGGAAAATCCGACCTGATCGCCGACTATCTCGATCCCAACAGCTACCCGCCCGACACCCAGTTCATGCGCGGCCGGCTGATCATTGCCACGGGCACCGTCATCAACGCATCGACCGACAATGCCGGTTCGAAATACAAGCTCTGCCCGGTGCCGGCCGATGCGATCCTGGACGAACGTACCGCGCTCCAGGTGCAGAACTGGGGCTTTGCCACCGTGAATATCGGCACCAAGTCCGACCCGACCGCGATCCTGAGTGTCGCCCGGTCGGCCGCCAACGTGCAAAACCCGGTGGCCTTTGGCGATGCCAACCACGGCAAGCGGCTTTGGGAACGGCTCGGCCTCGCCGCCAGCCCGGGCGGCGACATCATGCTTTACGTCACCGGCCCGGCCGACGCGACCGCCGCCGGCACGCTGAAGTTCTCGATCGCCTACCGCTACCGCACCTGACCGGTTCCGCATGACAACCGCCGGGGCTTTGGCTGGCCCCGGTGCATCCGCCCGAAAGGTTGCCCATGACCGTGCCGATCGCCACCTCGACGATAGCCGCCCAGGCCTTCCGGCTGATGGAACTGTCGCCGATCTCGTCCTTTGCGGACGACAGCGCCCAGGCGCAGGCAGCGGCCGAGCAATATCCCATCGCCCTGACCATGTGTCTCGAGGCGGCCGACTGGTCCTTCGCGTCGGTCCTGGCAAAACTGCCCGAGGCATCGCTACCGTCAGGTGCCGCGATCGACGACGATCTGACCTTTGCCTACCAGCTTCCCGGCGATTGCGTCGTCTTGCGCGAGGTGGTCGATCCGACTGTCCGCTGGCGGCGCGACCGCGACCTCTTGCGCGCCGATGCGGCGGGCCCGCTGGCGATCCGCTACACCGGCCAGACATCGAACGAGGCTGCCCTGCCCGCCACCTTCCAGACCGCGGTGGCATTCCAGCTTGCGGCCCTTCTGGCGCCGATCTGGACCGGCACGCAAAGCAAGGTCAGCCGGCTGGAACAGGCCGGATCGGTGGCGCTGCGCCAGGCGATGCGCATCGATGCCCGCCAGGCCAGTGCGGCGCGCTATGACGGTCGCCCGATGCAGGGTGACTGGGCGACGGAGGCGGTTCGATGACCCGGGTCAGCACCGCCCAGACCGCCTTTTCCGCCGGCGAGATTTCGCCGCTCTTGCACCGCAGGTTCGACTACCAGCGCTACCAGACCGGGATGCGTGCCTGCCGAGGCTACCTGCCGATGCGCCAGGGCGGCTTTACCCGCGCCCCTGGCACCATCGATCGTGGTGCGAGCTATAACAATCAGCCGGCGCGCCTGGTGAATTTCGAGTTCGCCGAAAACGATGCGCTGACGCTCGAATTCACCGATCTTCGGATGCGCGTCTGGCGCTATGGCGCGCTGGTCCTGTCGGGCCCGAGCCCATATGAGCTGGCCACGCCCTTTCCGGCCAGCTCGCTGCCGCTCTTGCAATGGGTGCAGACGGCCGACGTGATCTGGATCACCGACGGGCTGCGCCCCATTCAAAAGATCAGCCGCCTGGCGCTGAACAGCTGGACCATCGCGGCCGCCGCGTTCAATTCCGGCCCATTTCGGGTGCAGAACCTCGATACGACAAAAACCGTGCAGGCCAGTGCGGCCACCGGCACCGTCACCCTGACCGCCAGTTTCGCGCTCTTCACCGCCAATCATGTCGGCAGCCTGATGCGCCTGAAGGCGGTCGACAATCTCGACCCGCTCTGGACCGGGAACACCGCGGTCAGCGTCGGCCAGCGCATGCGCTATGACGGCAACACCTACCAGCTGACGGTCGGCACCGATACCGGCGTCAACCCGCCCACCCACACCGAAGGCACGCAGCGCGTCAGCCTGAGCCCCGACGTGCGCTGGAAATTCCTCGACGACGGCGCCGGGATCGTGCGCATCACCGCCATCGGCGGGGGCGGCACGGCCACGGCCACCGTGCTGCAGGCCCTGCCGCAGGGCGTGGTCAGTGCGAACACCTATCGCTGGGAAGAAGGCGCCTGGTCGGCGGTCTATGGCTATCCCGCGGCACTCGAGATCTATGAGCAGCGCATGGTCGCGGCCGCCAGCCCGTCCGAGCCGCGCACCTTGTGGTTTTCGACGGCCGGCACGTTCGACGATTTCGAACCGGGCATCGATGCAGACAGCGCCTTTGCCTATGCGATCGCCGGAACGTCCAGCATCAATCGCGTGATCTGGCTGAAGCGCGGCAAGAACGGCCTGCATATCGGCGCGCTCGGCGAGGAATATTCGACCCGCACCACCGATCGCGGCCAGGCCATCGGCCCGACGACAACGGTCTTTGGCCAGGACAGCGGCCTTGGATCGGCGCCGAACGTCCGCCCTATCGCCCCGGATGGCCGGCCGATCTTCGTCTCGAAGGATGGCCGGCGGCTCTTCGAGATCGCCTATTCCTTCCAGGAAGATGCGAACGTCTCGTCCGAACTGTCGCTGCCGGCCGACCATCTGGGCGACAGCGGCTTTGCCGAACTGGCCTGGCAGTCGGCGCCGTTGCGCATGGCCTGGGCCCGTCGCGGCACCGGTGAGCTGGCGATCATGATCCATGACGCAGCGCAGGAGGTGCTTGGCTGGGCGCCCTATTCGCTGGCGGGCGGCGCGGTGGAAAGCATGTCGGTATCGCCGGATGCGACCGGTACCTATGACGTGCTGACCATGGTGGTGCGCCGCGTGATCGGCGGGGTAACGGTGCGCCGCATCGAAGAGCTGGCCCAGCCTTTCGGTGTGCAGTTCGGCAATCAGCCGATCGCCGAGGCGGTGCATCTGTTCGCGGCCCTGATCTTTACGCCGGGCGCGCCGGCCACCACGTTTTCGGTCCCGCATCTCGTCGGCGAAACCGTCTATGCCTGGACCGATCTTGGCGAATTCGGCCCGCTCGTCGTGCCGGTCGGGGGTGACGTGGTGCTGCCATCGGCGGTCAATCGCGCAACGATCGGGCTTTTCGATGCAACGCATCAGGCCGAAACGCTCGATCTTCTCGGCGCCGCGCCCGACGGCAGCCCGATGGGCCGCTGGCGGCGCCTGTCGCCATCGGTCAGGATCGGCGTTCATCGCACCGCCGCCGGCAAGGTGGCGGTGGTCGAGCGCGAGATCGGCGCGCCCGACCGCGTGAGCCCGGCCCAGAATATCCTGAAACGCGGCGTCGCGCAGGATCTGACCACGGCCTTCAGTGGCGTCGCCCGGGTCGATCTGGCCGGCGGAAACGCCCCGGAACAATCGCTGCGCTTCAGCCCGGTGGGCGGCGCCCCGATGACAATCACGGCCATCGTGCCCCCGATCAACGAGGGGGGCCAGTAATGTGCAACCCGGCATTTCTGGCCCCGCTTCTGGGCACCGGTGCCGCCACGGCAGCCGGGGCAACTGCTGCGGCTGGCGCGACCGCAGCGGCCGCGACCACCGGCAGCATCTTCCAGGGGCTCGGGTTGGCGCTATCGGTCGGCGGCGCGCTGGCGCAAGGCATATCCGGCTATCAAACCGCCAAGGCCCAGGCGCGGGCCATCGCCGACCAGAAGGTCACCGAGGCGCAGTTGACCGCGACCGAGGATCAGCGCACGCGGCTGCAATTCCGCACCGCGATGCGCCGCCAGGCAGGCGAGTTGATCGCCCGCGGGATCAGCCTTGACAGCCCCACCGCCGTTCTGCTGGGGCAAACCGCCGCGCAGGAGATGAGCTTTGCCAGCCAGTCGGTGCGGTCGAAAGGTGATGCAACACAGCGCGAACTGACATCGAGCGAAAAGATCGCCAATGCGCGGGCCACAACGTCGCTGCTGAACGGCACGGTCAGCGCCGCCGGCAAGTTCCTCACCGGCGCGCCCGACATCTGGCCGGAGCTCGGAACATGAGCCTGACCGTCCCCACCGCCGGCGTGTCGGCCGGCCGCGCCGCGCAGCCGCAGTTCGAGACATCGCAGACCGGCAATGTCATTTCGGCCTTCGGCGATGCGATCAAGGGCTTTGGCGACAAGATCGAGGGCCAGCGGCTCGACCTCGAGATGAGCCAGCTGCAGGTCGACATGACCCGCGACATGGGCAACCTGCGCCTGAAATATGAAAACATGGGCGACCCCAACGCGATCGATGCCGGCTGGGCCAAGGACATCACGGATCTGAAGCAAAGCTATCTGACCGGCCAGACCGACACCGGCCGGCCGCGCGTCGATCCCAAGATCGCGCAGCGCTTCGCGCTCGGGTTCGACGATCTGGCCCAAAAGCATGCGTTCGCGCTCGGCACCAACGTCATCGCGCTGCGCCACAGCCAGACGATGGCCAGCGACATCCAATACAGGGCCGTCGCGGCCCAGCAGGCGGCGGTCAGCGATCCGGGCACCCGCGACGAGATCTACCGCCAGAACGACCAGCGCCTGTCCGAGCGGGTCAAATCCGGCGTCATGTCGCCCGAGCAGGCGGCGCGCGAGGGCCAGAAGTTCCGCCAGGATGGCGATGCGAATGCCGCCTTCCGCATGTTGCAGGACGATCCGCAGGGGCTGCTGGACCATCTCGATGCCAAGGAGCTGACGAACCTCACCCCCGAAGATCGGGCGAGCTATGAGGCCAAGGCGCATAATGAATTGGACCGTCGCACCAAGGCCGCGGCCGATGAGGCAAAGGCGGCGGCGAAAGAGCAGGTCGCGAGCTGGAAATCCGATCTGGCCGACGGGCTGGCCGTCATCGAAAAGGGCGGCCTTTGGGCCGGGGCCGACAAGCTGAAGGATCCCGCAGTCGCGGCCGCCCTGCCCGACGAGGTCGCCCGCATCCGAGGCGCGATCGGGCTCCAGGCCGACGGCAAGAACATCAACCGCATGTCGCTGGCCGAGCTGCAAAAGGAACGCGACACGCTGGCGGCGGTCCCGGTCAACAAGCCCTGGGAGACGGATAAACGGACCTACCTCGACGGCCGCATCGCCGATGTGAAAAAGGCGATGACGACCGATCCGCAGGGGTTCTGGCAATCGGCCATGCCCGACATGCTGCCGGCGCTGGACCTGTCAAGCCCGGATGCCGCCGCCAAAAGCCTGCAGGGCCGCATCGCGCGCACCGATCACCTGGTTGAGACCGGCCACATGACGGCCCCCGCCTATCTGTCGGATGCCGACAAGGCGGCGCTGAAACCGTTGCTGGCGAAAACCGCCGATGCGGGGCAGCGGCTGGACATGGCGATCGCCTTGGCGCGGGGCGGCCAGGACAAGGCCATCGGCATCGCCAAGACGGCCGATGCCACGCCGGCGTTTCAGCAGGCAGTCGATCTGCTGGGCCAGGGCGCCGATCCGGCCACGGTCATGCCGATCCTGCGCGGCGAGCAGAAGCTGGCCAGCGATGTCGCGGCGGCGCCGGCCAAGACCGCCCGCCAGGCGCTTTTCAACGAGATGACCCACGACGCCTATGCCGCCGACCCCGAAGCCGCCGCCCGGGTGCAGCAAGCGGCCGAGGCCATCTATGCCGATGACATGGGCACGATCAGCCCCGACGACATCAAGGCCGGATATTTCAACGACGGCCCGGCGCGCACCAAGCTGATGGATGCGATTTCGGTGGCGCAGGGCGCGAGCCGGGATGGCAGCGGCAACTACACGATCGGCGGGGTGCAAGACATTCGGGGGGTTCCGGTCGCCCTGCCGCGCGGGATCGCCGCGACAGAGGTGAACGATGCGGTCAACATCGTCGGCCTGCAGCTGAGCGGCTTCAGCGATCTTTCCGAAACACCGAGCTGGCCCACATATACCGGCCAAAAGCAAACGCCGCCCCAGACGGGCGCCCTGCCCAGTCCCGACATCTACCGCGGCCTGAAGGCCGCCAGCCTGGTGCCTGGTCAGTATCCCGATCTGGGGGCCAACGGCGCCGATCCCGAAACGGTCTGGAATACGCTGCGCATCGAACCGGCCGGCAAGATCGGCCAGGACGCCTACCTGCTGGTCCGAACGACCGGACGGGGCGTCGAGCATATCGTCACCGACCCGACCGGCAAGGAATATTACTTCAGCCTGTCGCAGCTGAACGCGGCGGTGCACCGATGAACATCGACATCGCCAGCCTGCGCAAGAACACCACGCCGGAGCCGCCCGCCGAGCCCGGCCCGGCGCCCTTCTGGGATGTGGCCGGTGCCGCCTGGCGCAAGCAGACCGTCGTCAGCGACACGGGCGGCTATGATAGCCAGTTGCGACAAAAGTTGATGGTGGAAATGCTGAACAAGCTTTCGCCGGCCAGCCGCGAAACCGTTACCCGACAGACCAACGGCCGCAGGTTCGCCGACCCCCTGGCCGCCAACATCGCGCTGGTCACCGACGCCGCATCGCGCGAGGTGCCGACCGATCCGGTCAAGTGGGGCAGCTACCCGCTCGATCCGCGCCAGTTTCAGGATCACGTCGACCGCCAGCGCCAGGCGGAAATCGCCGATGCCCAGACCATCCTCGACCGGCCCGGCGGCGGATTTGCCGAGTTTCTCGGTTCGTCCGCCCGCAGCGTCGTCGACCCGGTCAATCTGGCGCTTGCGCCGCTCGGGGTCGAAGGCGGCGCGGTCAGGGTCATCGCCGGCGAGGCATTGCTGAACGGCCTGGCCGAGGGGCTGAACGTGCCGCGCGAACAGCAGGTCGCCGACGAGTTGGGCCTGCCAAAGCCGAACCTTCTGAACCGTATGGCCGAAGGAGCCGCGATCGGCGGGGCGTTCGGCGCGGTCGCGCATGGTGTGGTCCGCGCCGCGTCATACCTTTGGGCCAAGCGGGCGGCGGCCCGGGCCACGGCACCCGACGGCATCCATCCGATCGATCACGAGGCGGAAATCCAGGCGACGCAGAACGCGCTGACCGACACTATGTCGACCGCGCAAACCCTGGCCGACAATACCCGCCAGAACGGCACGGGCCGGCCCCTGGCCATGTCGGATTTCGATTTCTCGAGCGCCGGCAACGCATCGCCCCGCACCAACCGCGTGGGCTATGTCTATGGGCGCCTGCTGGAAATGGGCTATGAGCCGCAAGTCGCGGCCGGCTTCGTCGGCAACGGCATGGTTGAAAGCAGCCCTGCGCTGCATGCCAACGCGATCGGTGATGGCGGCAATGCCCTGGGGTTCCTGCAATGGAACGGTCCGCGCAAGGCGGCGCTCGAGGATTTCGCGGCAAAGGCCGGCAAGCCGGCGACCGATCTCGATACCCAGATCAATTTCCTCAAGCACGAGCTTGACGGTCCCGAGGCTGCCGCCTGGGCGCAAATCCGTGCGGCGAAGTCACCTGAAGAAGCGGCGGCGCTGATCTCCAACCTTTTCGAGCGCCCGGGCGTGCCGCATCTGGAACGCCGCGTTGCCCATGCCCGCGATGTCTATTCCCAGTTCGAGGCCGGCACCGTGCCGAAATGGACTGGCGTTCTGATCGACGATGGTGCGCCTGCCACCACCTATCGCACCTCGCGCGGCTATACCGGCGACGGCCAGGTCAGCACGCCATCGGGCCGCCGCATCGATGTCAATTACGAAGTGGTCGATGCCTCGCTGCTGCGCCGCGCCACCGGCGATCTGCAACCGCGCGACCGCAGCCGGGCCAATTCTGATGCCTGGATCAAGGAAACCGCCGCGCGGCTTGACCCTGCGCAACTGATGCCCGGGCCCAATGCGGCGACCGGCGCGCCGATCGTCGGGCCCGACAATATCATCGAAAGCGGCAACGGCCGCGTCGGCGCGATCACCCATGCCTACGAGAATTTCCCCGATCGGGGCGCCGCCTATCGCAAGTCGATCGAGGATCTGACCGGCCAGCCAATCCCGGCCGATGTTCGCCAGCCGGTTCTGGTCGCGCGCCGCACGTCCGATCTGACGCCGGCCGAGCGCAAGGGCTTTGTCGTCGATGCCCAGGACAGCGGCGTGGCGCGCATGACCCCCACCGAGATTGCCCAGACCACCGCCCGGTCGATGACACCGGAAACCATCGCGCACCTGCACCCGGCCGAAGACCTGTTCCATCCCGCCAACGCAGGTTTCGTGCGCAAGGCGCTTGCGGCGCTGCCGGCATCGGAACGCAACGCGATGTTCGATGGCGCCGGCGCACTGAACAAGGCCGGCCGCGAGCGGCTGCGCGATGCGATGTTCGCGCGCGCCTGGAATGCACCCGACATTCTGGCCCGGCTGACCGAAACCGACGCGGGCGATCTGAAAAGCCTGATGGACGCGCTGCAAACCGCCGCACCGGAATGGGCCGCGCTCAAGGCCGACATCGAAGCCGGCCGGGTACGCGCCGACGCCGACATCAGCCCCTATGTGCTGGACGCCATGCGCCTGATCGCCGCGGCGCGCGACGTGGCCCAGACCGATGGGCTGGGCATGGCCGACGCGATCCGCGAGCTGCTGGACCAGGTCCACATGTTCGACGGCGTCGTGTCGCCACTGACCGTCGCCCTGGTCAGGAACAAGTTCTGGAAGAACGGCAAGGCTGCCAGCGCGGCCGAGATCGGCGATTTCCTGAAGCGCTACGCGAGCGAGGCGCGCAAGGTCGCCGCGACCGACACCATGTTCGCGGCCACCACGCCCGAGATCCTGCGCAAGATCGATCCGGCGGTGTTCGGCGATCTGCCCGACGACATCGGCGCGCCCCGCCCGGTTATCACGCGCGGGCAGGCTGAAACAGCCCCGCCCATGCCCGAGACCGCCTATGCCAAGGGGGCACAGAGCCCCGAGGCCGAGGTGGCCGACAGGGCGGCGTTTGACGCGCTCAGGGGCGATACCGGACAGGGTGCGCCGAAGCCTGACCCCAACGAAACCACAATCCAAGGGCCCGCCCCTCAGCCCGACCGCCCCGATCTGACAGCCACCCGCGCCGATTTCGGTCAGCTGACGGTACGGCTTACCCGCGACGGCCCCGAAGAACGTGTCTCCGACATCCTTGATGGCATCGAGGCCGACCACAACCTGGTCGACCTGCTGACGGCCTGCAACCCGAAAGGTGGCGCATGAGCACGATCGCCGACTGCATCGACGTGGGCCTGAACGCGGGCGAAATCACCGCCGACCGCGCCCAGGCGGCCAAGGACGAATTCAACAGGCTAGTGGCCCGTTACGAGAGCAATCTCGACATGACGCGCCACCAGGCGGAAGCGAGCGCGGCAGCAGACCTGAAAGAGGCAACCCGAAAGTCTGCCCGCGCTCGCTTCCATGCCATCATCAACCAGCTCGAGGCGTTCCGCCTGCTGAAACATCAGATCGAAACCGCACCCGACCCCGGCCTGGCGCTGAAGGCGCTCTTGGAAGATTCCCCCAGCGCCGGGTTCCAAGGCGCCAATGTCCGCTATCTGCAGGAGGCCCTGAACCAGGAAACCGCCGCGAACCTGCGCCAGATGCTGGAGGTCCATCACCAAAGCCTGATCGGCGGCACGACCAACAAGGCCGGCTTCGACAACATGATCGACGAAATGCACGGCGATGCGACCGGCGATGCCGCCGCCCGCGATCTGGCCACGATCGTCATGAAGGAACAGGACCGCCTGCGCCGGATGGCCAACGCCCGTGGCATGGACATCGGCGAACTGGCCCATTACGGCGTCGCCCATTCCCACGATCCGGCAGCGGTGGCGCGCGCCGGCTTCGATGTCTGGGCCGCCAGGATCGAAAAGCTGGGCGCCTGGGACCGGATCATCGACAAATCGACCGGCCGCCCCTTTGCCACGGAAAAGGGCATCGTCCCGCCCAGGGCGGTGACCGAGGATTTCCTGCGGTCGATGTATCGCAACATCACCACCGGCGGCTGGGCCGACCGGACGGCGGGCGCGATCGCCGGCGGCAAGGCGCTTTACAACCGGCGCGCCGATCACCGGGAATTCCACTTCGCCACCGGCCAGGGCTGGCGCGACTATAACCGCGAATTCGGCGCGTCGGACCCGTTCACGGCGCTGCTGCATGGCCTCCATGGCCTGAACCGCGACATCGCCCTGATGAAGGTTCTGGGGCCGAACCCGTCGGCGGGGCTGGAATTCGCCATCCAGACCGCGACGATCAAGGCGGCCAAGTCGGGCAACAAGGCGCTGCAGGACGCGGTCAAAAAGAACGGCGACATCGCCCGGGGCATGCTGCACGGGCTTGACGGCAGCCAGAATGTGATCGGCGATCAGGCGGCGGCGGCGATGATGCGCGGCACCCGGCAGTTCCTCGGCTCGGCCTATCTCGGCTCGGCGGTTCTGTCGGCCCCGACCGATCTGGTCACCGTGTCGGTCGGCGCACATATCATGGGCCTCAAACCCGCCAACGTGCTGAGCCAGGCGGTCAAGCTGGCGGCAAGCCCCGAAGAGCGCGCGACCGCCGCAACCGCCGGCTTCATCTTCGATACGCTGACCGATGCCGGCGGCGGCGCCGCCCGCTTCATGGGCCAGATGATCGGCACCGGCATTTCGCAGCGCCTGTCGAATATCACCATGCGCGCGTCGGGCCTGTCGTTCTGGACCGACATGCTGCGCACCGCCGTCAAGATGGAGTTCGGCGCCGAGCTGGCGCGCAACGCTCATCTGCCCTTCGACCAGATCAACGACGGGATCCGCACGATCTTCGAACGGCGCGGGATTTCGGCGCGCGACTGGGACCGGCTGCGCGACCCGGCGGCGCTGTTCCGCGACCCCCGCACGGGGGCGACGATGATCACGCCGCACAGCTGGCGGGCCATGCAGCGGTCGACCAGCGCCGACCAGGCGGACGATCTGGCGCTGAAGCTGTCGATGTCGGTGCAGGAAAAGCTCGCCATCCTGATCCCGACCAGCAACCTCGAGGTGACCACCCGCGTGCTGGCCGGCACGTCGGCCGGCACCATCGGCGGCGAAGTGTTGCGGGGCGGCATGATGTTTCGCGGCTACACCGCATCGCTGATGGTCGGCCAGTATCGCCAGTTTGCCGCGCTGAAGGGCGGCTGGGAAACCAAGGTGGGCCTGGCCGCGCTGACCTTTACCGGCCTTCTGTTGATGGGGGCGCTGTCGATCCAGCTCAAGGAACTGGCCAAGGGCAATGACCCCCGCCCGATGGATCGCGGGGTATTCTGGAAAGCCGCGCTGTTCCAGGGCGGCGGCCTTGGCATCTTCGGCGATTTCTTCGCATCCGAGGAAAGCCGCACCGGCCAGGGGCTGGCGGGCACGCTGATGGGCCCGCAGGCATCGCTGGCCGGCGATCTGATCGGGCTCTTTGCCCATACCAGCGGCAGTTTCGGCCGCGATCTGTCGACCCTCGTTCGCAAGGACTTCCCGGTCCTGTCGACCCTTTGGTATGTGCGCGCCGCCTATAACCGGGTGGTCGCCGACACGCTGCAATCCTTCCTGGACCCGCATGCGCAAACCCAGTGGGACCAGCAGGTTTCCCGGATGCAGAAGGACTATGGCAACCGGCCCTTCATCGCGCGCGGTGCCGCCGGTGCCCGCCTGCCCAACCTGTCCAACGCCTTCGGAGGTAGCCAATGACGATCGAACCGGACATTCCCGACGGCGACTATACCGTGATGGGCACCGGGCCCTATGCGATCGGCTGGCCCTATTCCACCGGCGCCGTCCGGGCAGCCGTGATCCTGGCGGGCGTGCGCACCGACCTGGTGGCGGGCACGGATTTCAGCGTGGCGCCCACGGAAAGCACCACGACCGGCAATCTGACGCTGAGCGTCGGCGCCGCGGCGGCCTATGCCGGCGGGCAGATTTTCCTGACGCGCGACACGGTAGCCCAGCAGGGCTGGCTGGGCGTGCTGGGCGACCGCGAAAAGGGCATGGAGGCGCAGCTCGACATCCTGACCATGAAAGTCCAGGAGCTCGAGCAGATCCTTGCCAACACGCTGCGGCTCGATACGGCGGCCGCGACCTTCGTGCCCAAGCCCGACGCCGCCGTGATCTTCGACGACCAGCTGCAGCCGATGGCCGGGCCGACGGCTGCGGCCATCGCTGGTGCCCAAGGCAATGCCGCAGCGGCCGCGGCGTCGGCCGGCGCGGCCAGCGCCAGCGAAACGAACGCGGCGGCCAGCGCGGCGGCCGCGGCCAGTGTCGTGGCCAATGCCGACGTGACCCGCGCCGGCACCCAGACCTTCACCGGCATCAACACCTTCGACAACGAGGTGAAGCTGCGGGACGGCCGCGTGCTGCGCTTCGGCAACGACAGCGACGCCTATCAGTATTTCGACAACGCCTTGCAAAAGCTGCTGCGCGGCGGGCTGCCCGGCGTCGCATCAGAGGAAGCCTTCGATGCGGTCACGTTCAAATCGGTAGCGGGGGAGTTGCTTTTCCAGGCGGTGGCCGATGGCGCCTTTTCGGCCTATTTCAACAACGTCAAGCGGTTCGAGACACTGAACACCGGGGCGAAGATCACGGGCGATCTGGGCGCGGACACCGCGTCGGGCGCCTTCGTCGCGTCAAGTGCCGAGGCCATCGCCGGCGCGATCCTGAACAAGCTGGTGACGCCAAAGGCGCTTCTGGACTTCTTCAGCGACCGGATCGCCTTCGGCAGCAGCAGCAGCGATGCGTTGTCAATCAAGATTGGTGCCAACACCTTCAAGCTGCAATGGCGCCGGTATTCGATTGGCGCAGCCGCCGGGGCGAACGTCAGCGTGACCTGGCCGACCGCCTTCGCCAACGCCTGTATCGCCACCTTTGTCGGCGTCGATAACGCCGCGAGCGACATGATCGGCACAACCGCAATCACGCGGTTCGGGGTGACGGTTCAAAAAGGGAATGCCGATACGGCTGCGCGCAACGGTTGGGTTTGGGGGGTGGGATACTGACATGGCAATCTACTACGCGAACAATGGGGACGGAACCTACGGCTTCTACATCACGGCCGAGATCCCGCTGGCGAACATCCCCTCGCCGAAAACGCTCATCACCGAGGCGGAATGGAAGGCGGCCCTGGCGCTCGGCGTCGATCTGGAACCGGACGGGGTAACCGGCAAGCCGGTCGCCAAGGCGGTGCCAGCCACCGGCGTTGCGTTCGTCGCGCGGCTCTATTTCCACGACGCCTGCCGGGCCACATCCTACGGTGGCGGCACAGTCTGGTCGGCGCTGCAAGCGCGCCTGCCGGCGCTGAGTGCGACCGACCAGGCCCGCTATGCCGACATTGCCAAGTTCCGGCGCACCGCCGCCGAAATCGTCACCTACTTTCAGGACGCCGGCGGGGTGAACCTGACCGGCGGCCAGCTCGACACGCTTTTTGCCGCCGCCGCGGCACTCGAGGCGGCCGCATGACCCAGCCACCGCAATCCCCAAACCCCGCCGAAAGGATCTGATCATGGCGATCATCACCAACATCCCGCAAACCTGGACGGCGATCGGCGCCCCGACCGCCGCCAACGAATACTGGCAATGCACCGATGGCACGGTCGAAATCACCGCCGGGGCCACCCCCGCCACGCCCGACGGCATCCGCCTCGAGGCAGGCCTGGGCGTGCAAGTTTCGGCCGGCAAGACGATCAGCTATCGGCGTGTCACTGACACCGCCGCCGTGATCCGGCGCGAGGCTCTTTGATGCGGCGGCGCGGCCTGATCACCCGATGGCTTGTGGGCGGCGGAGGTGCGCGTCTCTCTCCATTCGTCGCCGCGCCGGCATCCTACCTGGACCCGGCAAAGTTGCGGGTGGGTGATCAGATCGGTCTTGCCTATGTGGCGGGCACCTATACCTACGGTGGGGCTGCGGTGACGCTTGGAACACCGGTCTACACGGTCAACGGCGCCACCGTGGCGTCGAGTTATGTTCTGCAGACGGGCGATACGGTCGCGGCTGCGGCGGTTCCGGCGTCGGTCGGCGGCACCCCGGTCGGCACCGTCTATGCCGAACCGACAGACGTGACGGACTTCAGCTACACCACCAGCGATTTCGAATACATCGTGCCTGCGGGCGCCGGTGACACGACGGCACCCACGCTATCCAGCCCGACAGCGACCGCCAATGGCGCGACAGGCATCAACGGCACCATCTCGACCGACGAGGGCAACGGCACGCTTTATGCCGTGGCCTACGACAGCGGGCATACCGCCCCGATCTCGACGCAGGTGAAGGCGGGGCAGGACGGCGCGGGGGCCGCCATCGGCACGCTGTCGCAAAGCGTTACCGTCTCGGGGGCGCAAGCGGTATCCTTCACCGGCATTTCTGGCGCCGCCGCCTACAAGGTGGCCTATGCGCACGAAGACGCCTACGGCAACCTGTCGGCCGTTTCGATCATTTCTGGCACGGTCGCGCTCATCCCTGCCGCTCCGGTCCTGACGACGCCGGTTGGAACGGCGATCCGGTGCCTCGCCGCCACGGTCGGCGCCACCACGGACAAGAACACGGGCACGCTTTACGCGGTGGTCACGGTCGCATCGACGCAGCCGACCGCCCCGCAAATCATCGCCGGGCAGAATGCGGCCGGTGCGGCGGCGATCTGCGCCGGTTCTGTCGCGGTATCTTCGATCGGGGCAAAAACGATCCCCGTTTCGAGCGGGATGATGCCGGGCGCGGCCTATTATGCGCACCTCGTCCACCATGACGCCTATTCGCAAAACTCGAACGTCGTCAGCTCGGCGCAGTTCACGATGAAGGTGCCTGTCTTCCTTGGCTATGCCAAGAACAACGGCACCGGTGCGAATTACCTGCTCGACCTGACCGCGCTGCTGACCGACACGGGGGGCACCGGCGGTGCGTTGCAACAGGGCGACGTAGGCTTCGCTGTCACTGGTTGGACAACGTCCAACTCGAACGAGAACCCCGGCATCAACACGGCAGGCTGGACTGAAATTCTCGACGACTACCGGGATGCTACCCGCGACGCGAACACCTCGGTCGCGTGGAAAGCCATGGGGGCCACGCCGGATACCAGCGTCGATGTGGTGGCCTCCAACAACTCGGTGAATGGTAGTGCTGGAGCAGTCTCGTTCTGGCGCTATGTCGATCCGACAAGCCCGTTCGACGTGTCTCCGGTGTTCTCTGGTGGGGTAGGTACGACGCTTGTCGATGGTGCGGCGGTCACGCCGGTCTCGGCTGGCGCAATCATCCTGCTTCTGGGTGGCGCATCTGGCGACAACACCCCGCAGGTATTGGCCGCACCGTCGAACATGACCCTGAGCGCACAGGTCGCCGGGGCCGCTACCAACCGAGGCTACAAGGCCATCATTGCCCGCAAGACCGACTGGACGAGCGGGGCGTTCGATCCGAACCCCTGCACCTCCGGCGAGGATAGCGCCAATGACAGTTGGTCGTCTGCCACCCTCGCCCTGAAACCGTACTGAGGTGTCGATATGAGCAACACGATCCGCTGGGCAAGCAACAAGGCCAAGGTCGCAGACCGGGCGTTCAGCATCGCCAAGGTCGAAGCGGGCGCCATCTCGCTCATGCCCGATCCGGCGACCGGAAAATTCACCGAAATCGAACTGGTTCCGCCGCCGGTGGTGCCAGCGCCCCCACCCCCAGAGCCCTTTGAGTTGGAGATCGACATGACCGGCTATCCCGAAAGCACCGGAAAAACCCTGATCCCGATTTCGACCGGGCATCTGATGTATGACTTCACCGCCACCGGTTTCGGCACCATCAACATGTTCAACTCGCCGGGGCCGGCGGAACTGAACCAGCCGCCCTTCGCGATTTCCGTGACGCCGGAAGGCGTGGTCCTGGTGTCACAAGCAAACGGGACCGAAGGTGCAAATCCGACCAACGTGCAAACCGTCACGGTCCTGACGATCACCAGCTATCGGACATATACCACGGTGAATGGCGTGACCGTGCCATCCAATCCGAAAACCGGGGTGCACATCAAGGTCAAGGGCCAGACGGTCACGACGGACGTGATCGCCCCCACGATCAGCGCCATGTCGCCGTCGGGGTCGAGCGTGGCCATTGGGTCAGCCTTCACCTTCACCATGTCCGAACCGGTGGCGAAGGGCACCAGCGGCACGATCAAGATCTGGAACGAGACGACGAATGCGCTGATCGAAACGCTGGACGTGGCCACGGCCCCGTCGAGCGGGCCGGGATCGATCGCCATTGGCACCGGGCAGGTCATCGTCACGCCGACAAGCGCCCTGCCTTACGGCGTCGATGTGTCCATCGAGTTTTCGGCCGGTGTCATCAAGGATCTGGCGGGCAACGGGATCGCGGCCGTTGCGCGCGGGGTGTGGCAAGTCACGACAGTGATCGCCACGACGCCGATCACCACCTTCACGCCTGACCTGGTCGTCAGTTCGCTCAGCGCCATTCTTTCGACACTGGCTGCCTGGGCCGCTGATCCGGTGACGACTGCGCCAGCGGGCAAGGCACCGCTCGATGACCGTGTGCTGGGCTACAACGCGATCCTGCCCGGCTTGACGATCAACAACATCCACATGCCGATGAATGTTTACCTCCGGCCGGTCGGGGTCTACGGCAGCACCTTGGCCTTCGGGAAAAGCAACCCGACCTGTTCGACCTATATCAATGGCGTCACGACCCTTAACGGCTGCACTAACATCAGCCTGTGGCGCAACGACATCAGGGCGCCGAACACCGGCCTGTTCAACGGAGCGATCCTGGTCATCAAGAACTGCACCAACTGCCATTCGATCAAGAACGTGGCGCGCGGCTGGGCCTTCGATCTGGTCCAGGGCAACCTCGGGACCACACAGCGGGGGATCAGGATCGACGGCGGCACCAACTGTTCGGTACAATACTCGGCTACGCTCTACATCTGCGACAGCTCCGTAGATGCCTACGGGACTGTCAACAGCCCGATCTTCCGGGGTCTCATGGGCCGTCATTCGGGCGGCAACTTCCAGAAGCTCGCCACAGGATCGGTGATCTCCGATCTGCTCCGCGAGTTCTGCTTCACCGACCGGGTCTTTCATCCCTACAAGAAGCTGCATGGCGACGACTTCCAGTTCAACGACGGGGCGATCAGCCATCGCCAGAATTTCCGGTACAACGTCAACTTCCGGGGCTATTGGACGGCAAGCTATGACCCTGATGCCGATGGCTACTCATCGAACGCGACGCAAACCCTCTACCAGTCGAAGGGTGGGTCCACCTCGACCGGGCCGCACAGTTTCAACCAGAACCTTGTTTGCAGTGGCCAACAGCGCGGTGTCGACAAGATCCCCGGCGGCTCGATCCTGACCACCAACAACAACTCGATGATCGACAGCATCCTGCCGAACGCGCCATGGCCGAACGGTCAGGCTGGCCGGGCGCCATGGCCGCGCATCGTGGCGACCGACATTTCGAACGACAACTTCATCACCGCCCCCAACAGCGCCTATGTGGTCAACGAGGGGACCGGCGGGCTTAAACTGATCTGTTCGTCGGACCACCATGAAATCCTCGCCTATCACGAGGCGGTCCCGACACACCTCAACGATCTTTGGGACATCAGGCCCAAGGCCGGGACTGTCACCGATCCGTTCTACGCGACCCCAAGCGCCCGCATCGGAAGCTATGACCTCTGGTCCAAGCTCCTGCTTGGTGACAGCCAGGCGGTGCTGTCGAAACAGGGCTGGCCGACCCGGCAAATCTTCATCGAGGACTTCGACCGGGGCGACAATTTCAGCGGGTTGCATGACACCAGCATGAACTTCGACGCCAACGGCGACAGTGTGTAGGCCATGACGACTACACCAAGCCTGCCGCCCCTTTCCGGGGCGGTATCACTCTCCGACCACGGAGGTAAACATGCAGGCAAGCAGGAGGGGTTCTGCCGTGGATCCAAAAGAGCCGCAGGGCTTTATCGCGACGATGGATGCGCTCCTCGGCGGCGCGGCAACGACACTGATCGGGGCAGCTATGGGAAGACTCATGTATCACGCCACTGAGGTCAAAGCGAAGCGCAGGCGGTTCTTCGGTTGGGAAATCCTGTGGGAAGTCCCGATCGCGGTCGGCATGGCGATCATCGGTGAAGGGGTTGCGGCCTACACGCACCTGGACCAGCCGGTGAAGACGGCCGTCATCGCGGTGATGGCCTATCTTGGCCCGCGCGGCTCCGAGGTCATCCTCGAGCGGCTCATCAAGAAAACCTGAAACCAACATGGGCATTACGATGCAGGTGCTGAAATGACCCGGACCTACAAGCGCGAGCTGTCGGCGGCGATGCTGGCCTATCTGTTCGGCATGTTCATCTGGGGCGTCTGGCAGCCGACGGCGTTCGAGGGGGCGAAGTTCCTGACCCTGCCGATATTCACCTTCGCGGGCGCGGCCTTCGGGTTCGACGCCTGGGCGAAACAGATCAGAGGTGACCGATGAAATCCGTACCTGACCTCGCCTCCGAAATCGTCGCCCGCGAAGGCGGCTTTGTGAACGATCCCGATGATCCCGGCGGCGCCACCAACTTTGGCGTGACGATCGGCACGATGCGGCGGCTCGGGCTCGACCTGAACCACGATGGCCTGGTCGATGCGGCCGACGTGCGGGCGCTGACCATTTCACAGGCGCGCCAGATTTTCATCGACGAATATTTCAACCGGCCTCGCCTGGGCGCGCTGCCCGCGGCGATCCAGCCGGCGATCTTCGACATGTATGTGAATGCAGGAACGCAGGCGGTGAAGATCCTGCAAGGGCTGCTGCACGGCATGGGCCACGACATCGCGATCGATGGCGGCATTGGCCCGCAGACGATCCGGCTGGCGCAGACCGAGGCCGATCACCTGGGCGATCAGGCACTGGCCGACGCCTATGGCGCCGCGCGGCGGGAATATTACTACCGGATCGGGGATGCCCGGCCGACGAGCCGCAAATATGCCCGCCGGCAAGATGGCGGCAAGGGCGGCTGGATCACCCGGGCCGAGGAATTCATGTCGCCTGCCGCGCGGCTGACCGATGCCCAGCACCGCGCGCGGGTGGCGGCATGGGCCTGAGAGCCTGGATCAACATTGGCCTGATCCTCGCCCTGGTCGCGGCAGCCTGGTGGATCGACCGCCGTGGATATGCCATGGGCTTCAGCGCCGCAGAAACGGCCCACAGGGCGGCAACTCTGAAAGCGCAGGCGGAGGTAGCCAAAGCAGCCGAGGCGGCCAGCAGGCGCGAAGCTGCGCGGCTGGCTGCACAGGCCCAAGCGGACACATTGGCAAGGGAGCTGGAAAATGCGGCGATGCACGATCCTGGCGCAGGTCTTTGCGGCATCGGTCTTGACGGGGTGCGCCGCCTCGCCCGGCGCTGATCAGGTCCATCTGCCGGCGCCGCCGCCGAGCCTGACCCAGCCTTGCGATCTGCCGGTGACCCTGCCCGACAGGGCGATAACCCAAGGCGAGGCGGAGACATTCTGGGGCCGCGATCGCAGCGCCCTGCGGGCCTGCGCCGGCCGCCAGAAGGGGCTGGCCGATTGGCTGGCAGCTATTGCAAGCCTTTGATATTGTTTGGCGTGGCCTGATGGATATATTCCCCTAAGCCATTGTAATATATACACTATAACATGACTTTTAATCAGTAGGTCTCGGGTTCGGATCCCGACCGGCTCACCAATATTTCCAAAGGCTTAGGCGGGAACGTCTAAGCCTTTTGTTTTTCGTGGCTACGACCGGGTCCCACCGCGCGGGATCTCGCGCAGATCGGCGACGGCGAGTTGGCGGGCAAAGAAGAATCAAACACACCCCGCCGGGATGGCGCAGGCAGGGGACCTGTCGAATTTTTCAGCCAGCCCAACTCCGTGAATATCAAGGCAACCCTTTCACCCATTCGTATCGGGTGCTGCCTGCCTGCGATCCAGCGCCCCCATGCAGGCCGATCAGGTCCGCAAGTGGCCCAAAGATGGGCACTTTTGCAGATGACCTACGTGCCACATTATGGCAGGCAGTATGGCTGTTTCTTGAACAGTTCTGGCTTGAGATTGTTCCAGTCCCTCATCGCCTGCATTCTCGACAAGACGCCGCGTGATCGGATCGCCCCAGAAGCCTCGAACGTCTGCCAGCATAATCTTGACTGCGAGGCATTGCGTCGTTGTCGGTCGGGTCGCCGCGATCAGTTCCTCTATGCCCCAAAGACGCTTCGCGTCGTTCTTCCAGTGTGTCGACTCCATGTCCGATGACGTGTCGTCCCGCTCGGACCTGAGCGTTCGCCATTCCCGTTAGACGCCCAGCAATGCGCTATCCGCCTCGTCAGGCATGGTGTTTGGCGATGCAACAGCGCACAGAGGTTCCCGCCGCTACAGCCAAATGGCGTCATATTCAGCTTCCACCTTGGCGATCAGGTCAGCCATGTTAGCGGTAAAAGTGAAGACGCGGGGCCCCTCACCGGCGACAGACCCAACGACACTGTTTGCCGCGAGTCGGACAGCCTCAATTTTCTGCAAAGTTCCGCCCAGATCATCATAGTCGCGTCCGTTGTTTGCAGACCCTTTATCTTCGACAGAACTCATCATGCTCTCCCCCTAATGCCGCGACCGGCAGACTCCTTGGCGTGCATGTCGCGCGTCACCAGCTCGTCGATCACGCGCACCTGGCCGCGCACGTCCTGCCCGAAGGCCGCAGCCGGGGTTAGGCAGACGTCAACCCCGACATGGATCGTCTGGCCGGGAACCGGGCCCAACGGCTCGCTGGCAACGTGCATCTTCTCGGAAAAGCCGCGATAGACCGGCCGGCGAAGATCCTGCCGATCTGGTTCTGGAGCATGTTCCTGATCCAGTTGCGGGTCTGGCCGTGCAGCAGGTCGGTGTAGTAGCTCTGGTCGGTGAACTTGACGTTTTCCCGGTGCGGGCTCAGCGTATAGCCGGTCAGGGCGCCATCCGGCCCGAACAGGTCCAGCACCGCTGGCGGCTGGGTGAAGAACCCCCAATTCTGCGGCTTGACAGGGGTAAGCCGATCGGCCAGGTGGTGCAACACGGCATTCCGTTTCGGCCCAAGCGCTGAGGCAATCTCGGTCGGCCGCGTGCCCTGCGGCGCAAACCGCGCCAACAACGGAAAAACCGCAAGGCGGCCCGGGTGCCCAAGCGTTGCGAAGAGATGACCGGCGTGGTTCTGATCCATATTTCCTGAATCCAGAAATCAGATGGGATTTCCAATTGAAGGTCTCCTGACAGACCAATCGCCCGGAGAATCTCCTGCGGATCAGGAGCATCGCACCTTCGACCGGGCGCGCGCACGATCAGCGGCGCCTGCCAACAAAGGCGGGGCAGGGTCAGGGGGTCTCGGGCAGGGTCAGGCTGCCGTCGTCGGCAAGCGGCCAGAAAGGGTTCATCGCCAGTTCCCAGACATGGCCATCGGGGTCGGCGTAGTAGCCCGAATAGCCACCCCAGAAAACCTTCTCGGGGGTCCTCAGCGCCACGGCACCCGCCGCCCGCGCCCGCGCAAAGGCTTCGTCGACCTCGGCTTCGCTGGCGAAATTCTGGGCAAGCGTCATCGCCCCGGTACCAAGTGCCGTGTCGGGCCGGCCCTGATCGGCGGCCAGATCTCCCACCCCGAAGAGCGCCAGTGCCGCGCCATGCATCTGAAAGAAGACCACCCCGTCAAAGGCCTGCGCCGCCCGCCAGCCTAGCGCTTCGTAAAAGGCCCGCGCGCGCGCCAGATCGGCCACGCCAAGGGTTATCAGCGTCACGCGCTGCGGGGTCATGGCAATGTCCTTTCGGTCGTTTGTGAAAGACCGCCGATTTCGGTGACCTCAATTGCCTGGGCACGGCCCCCGAGACTGTCGAACAATTCCTGTCCCGTGCCGGTCATGAAGGTCTGTGCGTCAAGTGCGGCAAGCTCGTCATAAAGGGCGGCCCGCCGGCCACTGTCAAGATGGGCGGCAACCTCGTCCAGCAGCAGCAGCGGCGCCCCGCCCGACTGCGCCGCCAGCGCCCGGGCATTCGCCAGGACAAGCGAGATCAACAGCGCCTTCTGCTCGCCGGTGGAACATTGCGCGGCAGGCTGACCCTTGGTTGCGTAGATGGCGGAAAAGTCGCTTCGGTGCGGCCCGGTCAGCGTCCTGCCCGCCGCCATGTCGCGTGCACGACCTGCCGCCAGCGTGTGCGCGAAGGCAGCCGCATCTTCGGGAAATGCTGCCTCAGGCGGGGTGAAAAGCGCAAGCTCTGCCACCGGAAAGGCCGTATCCCCCCCCACCTGCGCCGCCCCGATCCGCGCCAGCGCCACCGCACGGTTCGCGGCAATGGTCACCCCCGCCGCCGCCAGCTGCGCCTCGAGCCCGGCATACCAGGCCCCGTCCCGCACCATATCCTTCAACAACCGATTCCGCTCGCGCATCGCCTTTTCATAGGCCAGCGCCACATCGGCATGGTCGGGCAAGAACGACATCGCCATCCGGTCCAAAAACCGGCGGCGCCCGTCGGCACCCTCGATCCACAGCCGGTCCATCGACGGTACCAGCCACAAAACCCGCGCCACCCGCCCCAGCCCCACCTGCGGCACCGGCTTGCCATCGATCAGCACCGCACGGGCCCCGTCGCCCTCGCCGAAGGTCACGATCTCGTGGCCGGCGACTGTCGCCGCCACCTTCCAGCCAACCGCCTCGGGCTGCCGCGCCAGATCGGCCCCTGCCGCGCGGCGCAAGCCACGGCCAGGCGACAGCAGCGAAATCGCTTCCAGAATGTTGGTCTTGCCCGCCCCGTTCGGCCCGAAAATCGCCACGGGCCGGCCGTCGAACGCCAGGGCCGTCCGCCGGTGCGACCGGAAGTGGGACAACAGCAGATCGGTAATGGCAAAGTCGGGCACGGATCGTGCCTTTCATCCTGGTCCAGATACTCCGGCGGGTCGCCCGTTGGCGCGCGATTGGTTCAAGAACCAATGGACGACGGGGGCAGCGCCCCCCGCCGTTACACCCGCATCGGCATCACGACATAGACGGCGGACATGTCATTGCCTTCGCGCATCAGCGTTGGATCGCCCGACGAGTTGAACAGGAAGACCGCGTTCTCGCGGTCGACCTGACTGGCGATTTCCAGAAGGTATTTGGCGTTGAAGCCGATATCGAGCCGCTCGTCGCCATAGGCCACAACCAGCTCTTCCTCGGCGGCACCGCTATCGGGCGCATTGACCGACAGGATCAGCCGGTCCTCGTCCAGTTGCAGCTTCACCGCGCGCGACCGTTCCGACGACACGGTCGCCACCCGGTCGACCGCCTTGGCGAACTCGGCCGCATCCACCTCGAGCCGGCGGGTATTCCCGGTCGGGATCACGCGGGTGTAATCCGGGAAGGTGCCGTCGATCACCTTGGAGGTCAGCGTGATCGCAGGCGTGGCGAACCGCACCTTGGTTTCGGAAACCGAAACCGCGATCTTCATGTCGTCGTCATCCAGCAGCTTGCGCAATTCGCCCACTGTCTTGCGCGGCACTATCACCCCCGGCATGCCCTGCGCGCCGTCGGGCAAGGGCGCGTCGATCCGCGCCAGCCGATGGCCGTCGGTGGCCACACAGCGCAGAACCGGGCCATCTTCGCCAGTCGCCACATGCATATAGACGCCGTTCAGGTAGTAGCGGGTCTCTTCGGTCGAAATGGCGAATTTCGACTTGTCGAACAGCCGCCGCAACACGCCTGCCGGGGCCGAGAAATTCGCCGTATATTCCGACGAGGCCATGACAGGGAAGTCCTCGCGCGGCAGCGTGGCGAGCGAGAAGGTCGACCGGCCGGCCTGCACGATCAGACGACCCGCGGCGCTGTCGTCGGTCAGTTGCACCAGGGCGCCATCGGGCAGCTTGCGCACGATTTCATGCAACATCACCGCCGAGACGGTCGTGGCACCCCCGCGTTCGACCATTGCCGGGGCCTTGTCCGTCACCTCGATATCGAGATCGGTTGCCCGCAGGCTGACGGTGTTCCCGTCGGCCTCGATCAGCACATTGGCCAGGATCGGGATGGTGTTGCGCCGCTCGACGACCGATTGCGCCTGGGCAAGCGCCTTGAGAAGCGTTGCGCGTTCGATGCTGATCTTCATGTCCGTCCCCTGTGATGCCGGAGGCTGCGCCGGGAGGGGAAACCTAGCAACTTTCCCTCAAGGCTCAAGAATTTTCAGAAATGTCGGCTGGATTGCCGGGGCCGTCAAGGGCAGCCGCGCCGGGCCACCCCACCCGGGCCTCAGGATTCCAACAGACGGCGCAACAGATCGATATCTTCAGCGAACTGATGATCCGCCGCGCGCAGTTCCTCGACCTTGCGCACGCCGTGCATGATCGTGGTATGGTCGCGCCCGCCAAAGCGGCGGCCGATTTCGGGCAATGACCGGGTCGTCATCTGTTTCGCCAGATACATGGCAATCTGCCGCGGGCGGGCGATGGTGCGGGTGCGTTTCGGCCCGATCATGTCCGACAGGCGAATGTTGAAATGCTCGCTGACCTTGCGCTGAATCTCCTCGATCGTCAGCTTGCGGTCAGAGGCCCGCAGAATGTCGGCCAGACAATCCTGCGCCAGATCGAGCGTGATCTCGCGCCCCACCAGCGACGCAAAGGCAAAAAGCCGGGTCAGCGCCCCTTCAAGCACGCGGACATTTGTGGTGATCCGATGGGCAAGGAATTCCAGCACGCCATCGGCCAAGGCAAGGCCATGATACTGACCACGGTAATATTCGGCCTTCTGCTGCAGGATGCCCAGGCGCAATTCATAGTCGGTCGGGTGCAGATCGACGACCAGTCCGCATTGCAGGCGGCTCTTGATCCGGTCTTCCAGATCCTTGATTTCGCCCGGCGCCCGATCGGCGGAAATCACGATGCGCTTGTTCTGATCGACCAGCGCGTTGAACGTATGGAAGAATTCCTCCTGCGTGCTGTCCTTGCCGGCGATGAACTGCACATCATCGACCATCAGCACATCGACCGACCGGAACAGTTCCTTGAAATCCATGATCTGCTTGTCGCGCAGCGCCTGAATGAACCGGTACATGAATTGCTCGGCCGAAAGATAGAGCACCCGCATGCCGGGATGCTGGGCCTGCATTTCATGAGCGATCGCGTGCATCAGGTGGGTCTTGCCCAGCCCGACGCCCCCGTAAAGAAACAGCGGGTTGAAGGTGACTGGCCCGCCTTCCGCCACGCGCCGGGCCGCGGCATGGGCCAGTTCGTTCGGCTTGCCGACGACGAAACTGTCGAATGTGAAGCGCGCATCAAGCGGCGCGCCCAGAAGCGCCCCGTCGTCGCCGCCGGCAGCAGCACCGCCGCGTGCCACGGCCTTGCGCCCGCGCGGATCGGTCACCTTGGCAATCGGCACGGCGCGCGGCTTCGGCACCACGAACTCGACCCGTTCCACCGTCGCGCCGGCCTTGGCCAGATGCAGACGGATCTGCTCCGCATAATTGCGCGACACCCAGTCGCGCATGAAATTTGTCGGAACGTCGAACCGGGCTATGCCCTGATCCAGGCTGACAAGCTGCAGCGGCTCGATCCATGACGTATAGGCATTCGCGCCCACGCTTTTTCGCAATTCAAGTTGAGCCTGCCCCCAGGTGTCGTCGATCATTCTATTGCCCACGTCTTTCAATGTCCGTCCCCGCAGCCGCACAGCTGCCCCGGTTCCCCGGCACGACCACACCTTTTACTTTCCGGCAGGCAAAACCCCGCCAGAGGTTTGGATCGGGACATGACACGAAAAAGCAAACCGAAGGCAGCTTCGGTCAACCGTTCATGACACCAGGCGCCGCGTGACCCGCGGCAAAGCCAGACAGATGAAACCGGCGGCCGGCAGCTTGGCCATTCCTGAGCATCGACGGGGCGCAACACCCGTGTCCGCTCGTGGTTCCCTCACGTCCCCCCAAGACGATGTGAATCGCCCCGTGACGCTAGCAAGCCCGGCGAGAGCGCTGCAACTGATCTTCGCGCTTGACTCATCGAATGGCAAAACGAATCCCGTCAGGCGGGCAAAGCGGTCACAGCATGGCTAAATCGGAGCGCGAAACGCAAAAAGGACGCAACCCGAAGGCGCGTCCTCAAAAAGCCCGACAGGGCAGCTCGATCAGGCGGCGAGCGCTTTGACCCGGGCCGACAGGCGCGACATTTTGCGCGCCACGGTGTTCTTGTGCAGAACGCCCTTGGTAATGCCACGGGCCAGTTCCGGTTGAACTTCGCGCAGGGCGACGGCGGCGACATCCTGCTTGCCCGAGGCAATCGCCTCTTCGACCTTGCGCAGGAAGGTGCGGATCCGCGAACGACGCGCCTTGTTGATGTCTTGGCGACGCTCGGCTTGGCGCGCGCGTTTCTTGGACTGGGGCGTATTGGCCATGAGTCGAATTCCGATTTCGGTTCGAGTAAATCTGAAGTCGCGCTTCTAGGACCGACTCGGGGATAAGTCAACAAGCCGGACGCCGTTTTTTTAGCGGTCGCGGAAGACAGGCGGGCGCTTTTCAAGGAAGGCGCGCATGCCTTCCTTCTGATCCTCGGTCGCAAACAGCGCCTGAAACAGACGACGTTCGAAAATCACCCCTTCGCTCAGGCTGGTTTCATCTGCCCGGTGCACCGCCTCCTTGGCTGCCGCCACCGCCAGCACCGACCTTTCGGCGATCTTGCGGGCGACGTTAAGCGCCTCGGTCAGCAGATCGGCGGCGGGCACCACCCGGGCGACCAGCCCAGACCGTTCCGCCTCGGCTGCGTCCATCATACGGCCGGTCAGATGCATCTCCATCGATTTGGCGCGGCCGATCAGCCGGGTCAGCCGCTGGGTGCCGCCGATTCCGGCAATGACGCCGAGGTTGACCTCGGGCTGGCCGAATTTCGCCGTGTCGGCGGCGATGATGAAATCGCACAGCATCGCCAGCTCGCAGCCCCCGCCCAGCGCAAAGCCGGCAACAGCGGCGATCACCGGCTTGCGGGTGGCGCGGATCCGGTCGGCCTCGTCGACGAAAAGGTTCTGGCGGAAGATGTCGGCAAAACCCTTGTCGTGCATTTCCTTGATGTCGGCCCCGGCGGCAAACGCCTTGTCCGATCCGGTCAGCACGATCGCGCGCACCGCTTCGTCGCGGTCCAATCCGCTCAGCGCAGCGGCCAGTTCGCCCATCAACCGTGCATTCAGCGCATTCAGCGCTTCGGGTCGGTTCAGCCGGATCAGGGCAACCGGGCCATCCGGTTCGACGATCAGGGTTTCAAAGGTCATCAGCTTTCCCTTTTCCGCTTTACCGCCACAGCTAGCAGCCGGCGTCGGCCACGCAAGTCATCTTTGGCATTTGGGGCAAAAGAAGCTCGATCGCCCCGATTGCACGATCCGGCTGATTTCGCCCCCGCACCCCGGCGTCGGGCAGGGGCGGCCCGCGCGGTCGTAGACGCGGAAGGAATGCTGGAAATAGCCAAGCTCGCCATCCGCCTGCCGATAGTCGCGCAACGATGACCCCCCCGCGGCGATCGCCTCGGCCAGAACCGCGCGGATCATCCCGACAAGCACTGCTATCTTGTTCGCCGAAACCGCGCCGGCCGCGCGGCGGGGGTCTATGCCGCTGCGGTGCAGCGCCTCGCTCACATAGATATTGCCAAGACCCGCGACGATGCGCTGATCCAGCAGTGCGGTCTTGACGGGCATCGCCCGACCCGTCAGCCGCGCCGCCAGATAGCTTTCGTGAAAGCCGTTTCCCAGCGGTTCCGGCCCAAGACCGCGAAGCAGCCTGTGATCTTCGGCCGACGCAGTGGCAATCAGGTCCATCGCGCCGAACCGGCGGGCATCGTTGAAGGTGATGCGCGCGCCGTTTTCCATGTCGATGACCACATGGTCATGTTTCGCCGGGGCCGGGTGATTGTGGTGAAACTGCCCGACCGGCGTGCCCGAAACCAGCATCCGGCCCGACATGCCGAGATGGATCAGCAGCGTCTCGCCCGTCGAAAGATCGGCCAGGATGTATTTCGACCGGCGCCTCAGCCCGTCGACGCGCGCGCCTGTCAGCCGTTCGGCCATCCGGTCGGGGAAGGCAAAGCGCAGATCGGGGCGGCGCACGTCGGCACGGGCGATCCTGACGCCAGTCACCACCGGGTCGAGCCCGGCGCGGACGGTTTCAACCTCGGGCAGTTCGGGCATCATACCTCCGGCCGGGTTCGAGGCGGCGTTCGCGCCGCATTGTCTAAAGGCTCAAGGTCCCTATAAGGAAGGCGAGACACGAGGAACGGCAAGCCCCGATGACTGATCAAGACCACAAGACCACCCATTTCGGTTTCCAGACCGTGCCCGAAGCCGACAAAGCCGGCATGGTGCATGGCGTCTTTACGCGCGTGGCCAACCGCTATGACGCAATGAACGACCTGATGTCGGTCGGCGTTCACAGGCTGTGGAAAGACGCGATGATGGATTGGCTGGCACCGCGTTCGGGGCAACGGCTTCTGGATGTGGCGGGCGGTACCGGCGACATCGCCTTTCGCTTTCTGGCCCGCGCGAAAGGGGCCCACGCCACCGTCTGCGACCTGACCGAAAATATGCTGGTCGAAGGCCGCAAGCGGGCCGAGGCGGAAAACCGCGCCGATAGCCTCGACTGGATCGTTGGCGACGCGATGGCGCTGCCATTCGCCGCCGGCAGCTTCGATGTCTATACCATCAGCTTCGGCATCCGTAACGTGACCCGCATCGGCGATGCGCTGGCCGAGGCCTACCGTGTGCTGCGGCCCGGCGGGCGCCTCATGGTGCTGGAATTCAGCCAGGTGCCGAACCCCGGCCTTCGGTGGGCTTACGACCGCTATTCCTTCAACGTCATCCCGCTGATGGGCCAGATCGTCGCAAACGACCGCGCTTCCTATCAGTATCTGGTCGAATCGATCCGCAAGTTTCCCGATCAGGAGGCGTTCGCGGCCCTGATCCGGCAGGCCGGCTTTGGCCAGGTGGCATACCGCAACCTGTCGATGGGCATTGCCGCCCTTCATTCCGGCTGGAAGATCTGAGGTGCGCGGCCCCCACAACCTTTGGCGGCTGATCCGGACCGGGGCGACGTTCGAACGCACCGGCGCCATGAAGCTCGCGCTCGAGGCGATGGAGGTGCCGCCGCGCCTGCGGCTGGCAGCACGTATCATCGGCTGGCCCTTCAGCTGGCTTGGCTACCGGGGCGATCCGTCCCTGCCGCCGGTCACCCGGGCGCTGACCGCACTCGGCCCCGCTTATATCAAGTTCGGCCAGGTGCTTTCGACGCGGCCCGATGTTGTCGGCGAAGAGCTCGCCAACCAGCTTCGGGTCTTGCAGGACAAACTTCCGCCCTTCGATACTGCAACCGCCAAGGCGATGGTCGCGGGCGAACTGGGCCGCCCGGTCGCCCAGATGTTCGACGAATTCTCCGAACCCGTGGCCGCCGCCTCGATCGCGCAGGTCCACCGCGCGCGCCTGGTCGGCACCGGCGAGGATGTGGCGGTCAAGGTGCTGCGCCCCGGCATAGAGCGCGCCTTTCGCCGCGACATCGACGCGTTCTATTTCGCCGCCGGCCTGATCGAGTCGCTGTCGCCCGCGTCGCGCCGGTTGCGCCCGACCGATGTGATCGCCCATTTCGAGGGCGTGGTCATGGGCGAACTGGACCTGCGGCTCGAAAGCTCCGCCGCTTCGGAATTCGCCGCGAACACCGCGCGCGACGCTGGGTTTCGCGTGCCGCAACCGATCTGGCATCTGTCGTCGCGCCGGGTGATGACGCTTGGCTGGGCCGAGGGCATCCCCCTGGGCGATGTTGAGGCGATCCGAGCGGCCGGGCACGATTGCGCGGGCCTGGCCGCGCGGGTGCTGCATCTCTTCCTCAGCCATGCGCTGCGCGATGGCTATTTCCATGCCGACATGCACCAGGGCAACCTCAAGGTCGCGGCCAATGGCGACATCATCGCCTATGATTTCGGGATCATGGGCCAGATCGACAGCTATACGCGGCGCGTCTACGCGGAAATCCTGATGGGCTTCATCCGCCGCGACTATACCCGCGTCGCCGAGGTGCATTTCGAGGCGGGCTATGTGCCGCCCGACCGCGACATGCACGATTTCGCCCGCGCACTGCGGGCTGTGGGCGAGCCGATCTTTGGCGTCGATGCCAGCCAGATTTCGATGGCGCGGCTCTTGTCCTACCTGTTCGAGGTCACCGAACGGTTCGGCATGCAGACCCGGACCGAACTGATCCTCTTGCAGCGCACCATGGTCGTGGTCGAGGGCGTCGCCCGCTCGCTCGACCCGCGTATCAACATCTGGCATGTCGCCCGCCCGGTGGTCGAGGACTATGTGCGCACCAATATCGGGCCCCAGGCGCTGATGCGCGATCTGGTCAAGACCGCGCGGGTGCTTGGCCGGTTCGGGCCGAAACTCCCGCAGATCACCGAAGCGCTTCTGATCCGCCAAAGCGCGCCGCCCCCGGCCCCGCCCGGCAGGGCACGGGGCGCCTGGATCTTGCCGATGATCGCCGGCGCGGCCCTTGTCGCCGTTGGCATGGCGATCGCGGCTCTGGTCAGCCGCTAGGAACCGGTGCCGGGGCGCAGCGCCTTCACGTCGGCGGGTAGAACGGTTGCGCCGCTGTCCAGAACCAGAACCGCGCCGCCGGCGCCCTGCTGGGTTTCGGTCACCTTGCTGTAGGCCGCCACCACGTCGTCGGCAATGACCGTGCCCGCCTGCACGCTTTCCAGCTTGAAGGTATAGACGCCGTTCGGAATCGGATTGCCGTTCGCATCCTTGCCTGTCCAACTGATCGGATCGCTCGACACCGGGATCTGTTGGCGCGAAATTTCGCGCTTCTGCGCGTCATAGGCCACCAGCATCGTGCTGTCGGCACCCTGCGCCGGGCTGGGATAAAGCGTGATGGGCACCCCCGAAAACACGGCCGGCGCCGCCGCCTTGGCATCCATCCCGACCCAAGACGCGAGTTGGGCCATGCCGGATACGCCAAGCTGCCCGACCAGCGACTGCAAGAGCTGATTGGTCTGTACCTGCTGTTCCACGCCTGAAAAGGTGGCAAGCTGGGTCGCGTAGTCGGTGGAATCGACCGGATTGAGCGGGTCTTGATTCTTCATCTGCGTCGTCAGCATCTTCAGAAACATCTGGTAATCGGTATTGCTCGCTGCCGGGTTTGTTTGCCCGGCGGCCTGTTGCGCGGGCGTCGTGGTTGCGCCGGTAACGTCCATGGCACGTCCTTTCACAAACGAATGTCTATGCCCGATGCGGGCGTTTTCTGGGCCGCGCTGACGGCGGGCTGCGGTGCGGCCGGGGCGCCGGGCCCGGTCGCGGGCTCGTCCTCGGCGGCAACCCGCGGCGCCGGCTTCGGGTCTGCCCCGCCGCCCTGACCCTGCGCGAAGGAAAAGTTGAGATTCTGGTAACCCATGTCGCGGAAATCCTGCGCGAGCTGGTCGATGTGCCGGCGCAGAAGATCGAGCGTTTCGGGGCGATCGGCGACCAGCGCCAGGCTCAGCCCGCCATCGCTCGTCGTCAGGGTCATGCGCACGCGGCCAAGCTCTTCGGGCGACAGAGTCACTTCGACCGGCTTGTCGGGAAAGCGGCTCACGACATCGGCCAGAAGGCGGCCGGTTCCAGCGGCGAGCATATGCGCGCCCGGCGGGGCCGCAACGGTGGCGACCGGGGGGCCAGCGGCGGGGTCGGGCCGCCGGTCGGTGGCGCCGGGTGCGCCTGTGGAAACGCTGGAGCCAAGTTCGGGACGCGCGGCCTCGAAAGGCGCAGGGCCGCCCGAAGGATGCGAAGTTGCATGGTGATCGGCGGGCCCCGCCGTTGCCGCCGCAGCCTGTTTCGCGCCGTCGCGCGGCGTGGGGGCCGCCTGCACATCCTCCTTATCCCCCCTTAGGGGCTTCGCCTTTTCGGTATCGCGGCTGCGATCGGAAAGCCCGCGCTTTGCCAACTCGCTTCCCTTGGGCGGTGCATCGCGATCCAGCGCCGATGTCAGGGCCGTCAACAACGCAGGCGCGGGCCCGGCCTGAACCGACGCACCCGGATCAGGCGCCGCCCCGTCGGGAGCGACGGAGGCGCCATCGGCTGGGCCGGCGACTGCGGCCGTCGCGATATCTGGCCCGGCCCCCCCAGGCCTCCCGCCTTGAGCCGCTGTATTCGGCATGGTTTTCGCAGCGGCAACTGCGGGCGGACCCTCGGCGCCCGGCCGTGGGGCGTCGACGGCCTTGGTCTTGGCGGCGTTGTCTCCGGCTTTGTCTGGCTGGCCGCCTGCGGTCCGTACGCCCGCCAAAGCGTCCGCGTGCGCTTGCGATGGCGTCTTGGGCGGAACCGCCGGCGCGGCGACCGCTGCTGCCGCGGCGGCCAAGTCCTGTTGGTCGTTCGGGTCGTCGCCCCGCCCCGACCTGGCGGGTTTTGCCGCGGCCCCTGCCCCGGGCTTGCGGTCTTCGTCATCGGCGAGCCTGGCGAACGCCTGGTCAAAGCCGGTTTCGGCCGGATCGGCCGGACCTTGTGCCGGAGCCACCATCGGGGCCTTTGCGCTTGCCGGTTCAAGAACGAGAGAATTTTCCATCACACCGCGACTTCTGCCTGGGTCGCGGCCACCATGTCAGAACCGGGTTACCGCTTCTTTACCGCAATCTGATGGGATGCGGCGAAATCACCGCAATTGGAGCGATTTGATGAAGCTGCCCCCAAACCTGCCGCCACACACCCGCGCCGCCGTGCCGGCAACACCGCAGGACAAGGCCATGCACAAGGCCGCCGACGGACTTGAGGCCACATTTATTGGTGAAATGCTCAAGCCGATGGGCGCTGATACCGCACGCGAAAGCTTTGGCGGCGGCATTGGCGAGGAGCAGTTTTCCTCCTTCATGCGGGAAGAGGAGGCCAAGGCGATGGTCAAGGCCGGCGGCGTTGGCCTTTCCGAATCGATCTTTCGATCCATGAAAAACGCCGCGGGGGCTGGCAATGGAACCAAGTGACCAGCAGGCGCTCGCACGTGTGCTCGGCGACGAGCGGGACTGTCTGCGCGCTGGCGCGTTCGGCCAGCTTTCCGGCCTGGCGGATCGCAAGCTCGCCCTGATCGAACGGGTGACTGCCTGCGGATCGCAATTGCGGGGCCTGCGGGCGCTGCGGACGATGGCCGTCGAAAACCAGCGGCTGATCGAGGCGGCGCTTCAGGGGGTGCGCGCTGCGCAGAACCGGTTGAAATCGGTCCGCGACGCGGAAACCGGCATGACCGCCTATACCTCCGAAGGCCAGTCGGTGCGCCTGCCAGTCTCCGCCGCGACGGTCGAGCGCCGGGCCTGAGCCGGGCCTGAGCCGGTATTTCGACTTTTCTGCATTTGCTTGCGGCGGTTAGGAGAACCTTAGCAAACGCGGGGCAGGGTGGCCCGGCATCCCAGACGGGGTGACGCGGAGTGCCAAAGGGCAGGGCCCGGTTCGCCGTATCGGTCAGAACACCGTTTCAGCCGCCAACGGGCGGTAAATCGCGCGGGGTGAAAACGCCCCTGCCAAGCTAAGGAACTAGCGATGTCAAGCATTCTGACCAATACGAGTTCGATGGTCGCTCTGCAAACCCTGCAAAGCGTGAACATGGACCTGAACAAGACCCAGGACGAGATTTCGACCGGCAAGTCGGTCGCCTCGGCCAAGGACAATGCCGCGATCTGGGCGATCTCGAAGGTGATGGAGGCCGACGTTCAGGGGTTCAAGGGAATCTCCGACAGTCTTTCGCTCGGGCAATCGACCGTCGCCGTTGCCAGCCAGGCCGCTTCGTCGGTCACCGACCTGCTGACCCAGATCAAGGGCAAAATCGTCTCGGCGCAGCAAGACAACGTTGACCGCAGCAAGATCCAGACCGATATCAGCACCCTGGTTTCGCAGATCAAGACGGTGGTCGGTTCAGCCCAGTTCAACGGGCTGAACCTCGTCGACGGCAGCCATACCAGCGCCGATGTGCTGGCCTCGCTCGACCGTCAGTCGAACGGGACCGTGACGACCTCGTCGATCACCATCAATGCACAAGACCTGTCGACCGGCGCCTATGCCGCCAAGAACGTCTTCGGCACCTCGACCGGCGTGTCGGCCAATGGCGATACGGCGGGCTTCCAGCTTGACAATGGCACCGGAACCGGAACGATCGACATCGACGACAGCGGGGCCAACTTCGCGGCCGGCGACAAGGTAAACGTTACCCTTGGCGGCAAGACTGCAAGCTATACCGTCAGCGCGGCCGATGTCGCCTCGACCACGCCGTCCGATCTTGTGGCGGTCGGCCTCAAGAACGCCATCGACAAGCTCGGCATCAGCGGCCTGACGGTCGACTATGACAGCGGCACTCCCGGCACGCTCGCCTTCACGAACGCCGGGACCAACGACCTTACCGTCAGCGCACAATTCAAGAACGCCGGATCGGGCGGTCTGTCTGCCCTGTCGTCTATCGACGTTTCAACGGCCAGCGGCGCGCAGGCCGCTCTTGGCAATATCGAAACGCTGATCCAGACCAGCATCGACGCCGGCGCCGAATTCGGCTCGGCCCAAAGCCGGATCAACACGCAGAATACCTTCGTGGGCAAGCTTTCCGATGCGCTGACATCGGGAATCGGCTCGCTGGTCGACGCGAACATGGAGGAGGCATCGGCACGCCTTCAGGCCCTGCAGGTGCAACAGCAGCTCGGCATCCAGTCGCTGTCGATCGCCAACAAGGCACCGCAGAACATCCTGTCGCTGTTCCGCGGATAGTGATCTGACGGGGCGCCCCCCCGGGGCGCCCCCGCATTGCTGCGGCAAAGCCGCGAACTGACATTTGCCATCGGAAGGTTCTGAAGTGACCGCACAGATCATGGCCCGGGCCGCCTATGCCGGCCCCAACGCGCCCACCCGGACCGCGCGCGACATCGAGCACGAGGCTTTTGCCCGTGTCACCCATCGCCTGAAAGCCGCGCTTGCGGCTGAAAAGACCGGCTTTCCGGCGCTCGCTCGGGCGCTGCATGACAATCGCATTCTTTGGGCCACGCTTGCGGCTGACGTGGCCGAGCCCACCAACGGCCTGCCGCAGGCCCTGCGCGCGCAGATATTCTACCTTTTCGAGTTCACCCGGCTTCATTCGGCAAGGGTTCTTGCCGGTCTGGCCACTGCCGACATCCTTGTCGACATCAACACCTCGGTGATGCGCGGCCTGCGCCGGGAAGAGGGTGGCGTATGAGCGGCCTCGTTCTGAAACTTGCGCCCCATGAACGGGTGCTGATCAATGGCGCGGTGATTGAAAATGGTGACAAACGTTCCCGCTTGGCCATCATGACGCCGAACGCGAACATACTGCGCCTGCGCGACGCCATTCATCCCGGCGAGGTGAATACCCCGGTCCGCCGGGTCTGCTACATCGCCCAACTGGTCCTTTCGGGCGACGCCGACCCGGCAGAGGCGAAGATGCAGATGCTGCGTGGGGTGGAGCAGCTCAGCCTCGCCCTCACAGATCACGACAGCCGCTCCCAGCTTTCGGCCGCGACCGATGCCCTGGTCGACGGGCAATATTATCAGGCGCTGAAGGCGCTCAGGATGCTTTTGCCGCGCGAGGCGCGGCTCCTTGCCACGGCGCCGGCATGACCTTCACCCCCGTCATTCCTCAAGGCGGCTACGGCGGCTGGGCCTTCCTGACCCAGACGCTGTCTGCCCAGAAAAGGGCATTCAGCGCCGATCCCACGCTCCAGCGGGATGAAGCCTATTTCCGCGACAAGATCGGCAGCGTCAGCACCGCCGCGCAACTGGTCGGCGACCGGCGACTGTTGTCGGTGGCGCTCAAGGCTTTCGGACTCGGCGCCGATATCAATAACAAATATTTCATTCAGAAGGTTCTGGGCGACGGAACGCAATCGTCGGCCGCCCTGGCCAACAAGCTGGCCGACAAGCGGTATCTGCAATTCTCCCAGGCCTTTGGTTTTGGCGACGGGGCGGTACCCAATACCAAAAGCGCGGGGTTCGCCGATACGATCCTCGGCGCTTATGAAGATCAGGGTTTCCAGATGGCGGTCGGAACGCAGAACGACGATATGCGCCTGGCACTGAACGCCCAGACCCAGCTTGCCTCCATCGCAGGACAGAGCAGCACCGACAACACCAAATGGTTTACGGTGATGGGCTCGCCGCCCCTGCGAACCGTCGTCCAGACAGCGCTCGGGCTGCCGCAGGGATTTTCGAACCTCGATCTCGACACGCAATTGTCGGTCCTGAAATCGTCGTCGGCGCGACAGATCGGCGGCACCGACTTTTCCCAGTTTTCTGACCCCGTCAACGTCGGCAAGCTGATCCGTCTCTTCGTCGTCCGCTCGCAGGCCCAGTCGAGCACGATGAGCCCGAATTCCGCTGCCCTCACGCTTTTGCAAGGCGGGGCGGGCGGTGGCGCGCTCCAGGCCACGGGCGCGACCGGGGGCTCGCTCCTGTCGCTTTATGTCTGATGGGTCCGGCGGCCCAGCCTGGCGGGTTCGAGGATTTGGGCCAGCCGCGCAAAGCTCGCAGCACATCCCTCCGGCTCGGCCTCTGCAAGAAAGGCATCGACTGCCGGCCAGACCCTGATCGCCGCATCGACAAGGGGATCGCTGCCCGCGGCATAAAGCCCCGCCTGAATCATCATTTCGGCACGGTCGTAGGCCCCGAGCAGACGCCGGGTTTCGCCGATCAGCCGGTTTTCCTCGGCCGTCGCCGCGCCGGGCAGTGACCGTGACACCGACCGCAAGAGGTTGATCGCCGGATAGCGGCCCCGCTCGGCGATGTCGCGCTCCATCACCACATGGCCATCCAGCACACCCCGCAGGATGTCGGCCACCGGTTCGTCCATGTCCGAACCCGCAACCAGAACCGAAAAGACGGCGGTGATGTCGCCTGCGCCCTCAGGCCCCGGTCCGGCCCGTTCGGCCAGCGACATGATCATGTGCGAGGTCGTCGGAGGATAACCCCTCAGCGAAGGCGGCTCGCCCGCGGCCAGGGCCACTTCGCGATGTGCCTCGGCCAGGCGAGTCACCGAATCGGCCAGGAACAACACCTGCCGCCCCTGATCACGGAAATATTCCGCCACCGCCATTGCTGCCCAGGCACAGCGCCGCCTGACCAGCGGCGACTGGTCGGAGGTTGCCGCAACGATGATGCTGCGGGCCATGCCATCCGTTCCGAGCACATCTTCGGCGAATTCGCGCAATTCGCGCCCACGTTCGCCGATCAGCGCGATCACCGTCAGATCCGCTTCCACATGGCGCGCAAAGCTCGCCAGAAGCGACGATTTCCCCACGCCGGAACCGGCGAAAAGCCCAATCCGCTGACCGCGCACCAGGGGCAGAAGCGTGTTGAAGACCCTCAGGCCGGTTTCCAGCCGTTTCCCGAGCCTTTTTCGGCTGGCGGGGGGGGGGGGGGGGCGCCGCCCGCAGGACCCGCGCCAGACCTCCTTGCATCAGGGGTGCTCCGTCCATCGGCTGCCCGAACGGATCGACGATGCGCCCGATCCAGCCGTGATGGGGGGCGATTGTGCCGGCGCCGACCAGTTCGACCGCGTCGCCAAGCCGGATGCCCTCTGGCGGCTGATCGGTCAGAACCCCCGCGCCGCTGGCGTCGAGCACCACGATTTCACCTCCGAAAACGCCGGCGTTGCCGCTGATTGCCACCCGGTCGCCCATGCACCAGTCGCGCCCGGTGCCAGTGATGCGCAACACGCCGCGCCCCACCTCGGAGACCCGCGCCACCTGGCGCGTTGGCCGGTATCCCGCAATTTCTGCGCGCAGCCTGGCGAGCGTCGCATGGGACATTCTGTCCTCCCTTTGTTCCTCATTACCCTTTCTAAACGAATCGGGGTTAAGGCTTGATTGAAAGCTCGGAGGAGAAGCCCCGATGTTCCAGACGCCAAAGATTCTTGGCATGGCCGTGTCCATGGCCGAAAACGCCGCCACCCGCCTGTCGGCTGTCGCGCAGAACGTTGCAAACGCCGATACGCCGGGCTACCGCGCCAAGGATGCACCGGATTTCGCCCAGACCTATTCCGAAGCTAGCAGCTTCCAGCTGCGCTCCACCCGTCCCGGCCATCTGGCCGCGCCATCGGACGTCGGCGACGGGGCGCTGACGATCCGGGCAGGCGGCCATATGTCGCCCAACGGGAACAATGTATCGCTCGAGGACGAGATGATGCGGGCGGCGGGCCTGCGCCAGGACCACGATACCGCGCTCGCCATCTACAAGAAATCGCTCGACATCCTGCGCACCAGCCTTGGGCGCGGATAAAGGGGGGTTTCAGCATGAGCGATCTGACCAACACGCTTTCGGTTCTGTCGTCGGGCATGGAGGCCCAGTCGATGCGCCTGCGCTACATCTCCGAAAATATCGCCAATGCCGACACGCCCGGCTATCACCGCAAATCGGCACCGTTCGAACCTGATCTGCAGGGCGGCACCGAAACCGGCCGCGTCACCCTTGGCGACGTTCAGCTCGACCAGCGCGACCTGACCAAAGTCTATGACCCCGGCAACCCGCTCGCGGATCAGTCCGGGTATTACGACGGCTCGAATGTCGACACGATTGTCGAGATAGCCGACGCGCGCGAAGCGCAACGCAGCTACGAGGCGAACCTCAAGCTTTTCGATCAGGCGCGGCAAATGTCGCAAAGCCTGCTCGACCTGCTGCGCAAATAGGGGGGCGATCCGGAATGGATGTGCAAAGCTCACTCGCCTCCCTGACCTATACCCGGGCCAAGCCTGCGACCCAGCCCGCGCCGCAGGCGGCCGTCACTGGCGCCGGCTCGGGCCTGTCGGCACTGATCGGCAGTTTCGCCGATACGCTGAAAGCCGGGGAAGAATCGGCCAAGTCCGCGATGACCGGCGGGGCCGACCCCCACGCGCTGGTCCAGGCCCTCGCCTCGTCGGAACTGGCGGTCGAAACGGCGGTGACCGTGCGCGACAAGGTCGTCGAGGCCTATCAGGAAATTCTCAGGATGCAGGTCTAGATCATGGATGAAGCGGTCTTTTTCGACATGCTGCGCCAGGCCCTGTGGATTGCCGTCACCATTTCGGCGCCCCTTCTGGCTGTGGCCCTGATCGTCGGGGTCGGGATCGGCCTTTTCCAGGCGCTGACCTCGGTTCAGGAAATGACGCTGACCTTTGTGCCTAAGGTCAGCGCGATGATGGTGGTCTTCTGGGTCTCGATGACCTTCATGACCGGCGCGCTCCTGTCCTTCTTCACCGACCGGATCATCCCCCTGATCGCGGGAAGCTGACCCATGGACAACACCGTCTATACCACGCTCAACCGCCAGTCTGGCCTGATGCAGGAAATGCAGGTTGTTGCGAACAATATCGCCAACCTGTCGACCACCGGCTTTCGCAAGGAAGGGGTGATTTTCGCCGAACATGTTGCCGCGCTTGACGGGGGCGAGCCGCCGCTTTCCATGGCCTCGGCCGAGGGGCGAGTCATAAACCGCACCCAGGGCACGCTTCAGCAGACCGGCGGCCCGCTCGATCTCGCGATCGAGGGGCAGGGATATTTTCAGATTGCGACGCCGGACGGCAATCAACTGACCCGCGCCGGCGATTTTACCCGCTCGCCGGATGGCGAGTTGGTGACGGTGGACGGATTCTCCGTTCTCGACAGCGGCGGCAGCCCGATTGCGGTGCCGGCCGATGCCGGCCCGGTGACGATTGCCAAGGACGGCACCATCTCGGCCAGTGGGAACGCGATCGGCCAGGTCGGGCTTTTCGAACCCGCCGACGCCAACGACCTGGTCCATGCCGGCGGCACCCGCTTCAAGACCGCAGGCGATGTCGAGCCCGTCGAAAACGGCACATTATTTCAGGGATTTCTGGAAAATTCGAATGTGAATCCGGTCAGCGAAATCACCCGGATGATCGAGGTGCAGCGCGCCTATGAAATGGGGCAGGGCTTTCTTGATGCGGAAGACGGCCGCATCCGGTCGGTCGTGCAGACCTTGGGACGATAGGAGAGTCGATGCGTGCCTTGCAGATCGCCGCAACCGGGATGAGCGCCCAGCAGATGCGGGTCGAGGTCATCTCGAACAACCTCGCCAACATGTCGACGACCGGCTACAACGCCCGGCGGGCCGAGTTTGCCGATCTCCACTATCAGCAAGTCACCCCCCCCGGCGCGGTGAACGCGAGCGACGGCACCATTGTGCCGACCGGCGTGCAGATGGGCCTAGGTGTCCGGCCGGCAGCGGTTTCGGTGAATGTCGCGCAAGGGACATTGTCGCAGACCGGCGGCGATCTCGATCTGGCGATCGAAGGGTCGGGCTATCTCGAGGTGACGATGCCGTCGGGCCAGTCGGCCTATACCCGCGACGGGGCGCTGAAGCGCTCGGCCGACGGGCAGATCGTGACGTCGGATGGCTATGCGGTCGCGCCCGGCATCACCATTCCCCCCGACGCGCGGACCATCTCGATCAACGCATCGGGCGAGGTCTATGCCTATTTCGCCAACCAGACCGACCCTCAGTTGCTTGGGCAGCTAACCCTGGCCGGCTTTACCAACGAAAAGGGGCTTCAGGCGACGGGATCGAACCTGTTTGTCGAAACGTCCGCGTCCGGCCCGGCCCAGGTGACGACCCCGGGCCAGAACGGGCTCGGAACCGTGCGGCAAGGCTATCTCGAGGAAAGTTCGGTCGATGCGGTCCGCGAAATCACCGATCTGATCGAGGCGCAGCGCGGCTACGAAATGAATGCCAAGGTCATCACCGCCGCCGATCAGATGCTCGGCGCAACGACACAGATCCGCTGATGATGTGCCAGATCGCCCTTGCACTTTCCCTTGCCGCGGCGCCAGCCGCAGGGCAGACGCTGGTCGCCGCTCATACGATCCGGGCGCAGGCGATCATCGCGGCCGGCGATCTCGGGACCGGCGACGCCGAGGTTCCCGGCGGGATCGCCCTGCCGGAAGATGCCATCGGGCTCGAAACACGGGTCGCGATCTACCAGGGCCGGCCAATCCTGCGAAGGGACGTCGGCGCTCCCTCGGTCATCGACCGTAACCAGCCGATCACCATCGCGTTCACGAGCGGCGGGCTCACAATCCAGGCCGCCGGCCGGGCGCTCGAACGGGGCGGGGCCGGCGACATGATCCGCGCGATGAACATGAGCTCGCACACCACCGTGAGGGGCGTCATCGAACCTGACGGCACCTTGCGCGTGGGTCCGAAAAACTGACCGGAGGTACGAATTTGAAGGCCAATCTGATCGCAGCTCTCTGCGTTGCGCTCGCGGGCTGCCAGTCGATGAAGGACGTGGGCAGGGCGCCCGGCTTCACGCCGGTGGAAGGCGGAAACGAATATTTCGCCATGTCTGGCGGCGGCCTGCCCGACGGCATCGCACCGCGCGGCGGCACGACCGAGGCGTCGCTCTGGTCGGGGACGCGGGCCTCGCTGCTCGGCGACCGGCGGGCGGTGCGGCAGGGCGACATTCTGACCGTCGTGATCGAAATCGACGACAAGGCGGAAATATCCAACAGCACCGGCGAAAGCCGGGCGTCGAGCGAAAAGATGGGCATTCCATCACTGTTCGGCATTCCGCAGCGGATCGATTCGAACCTGCCCGCCGGGGCGACCTCGGCCAGCGCGGTCAATACCAGCGGCAATTCGTCCTACAAGGGCAACGGCTCGGTCCAGCGCAAGGAGAAGCTGACCCTGCGCATCGCCGCGACCATCGTCGGGGTGATGCCGAACGGGGTCTTGCAGATACAGGGGTCGCAGGAGGTACGGGTGAATTTCGAGATCCGCGAACTCGTGGTCACCGGCTTCGTTCGCCCCGAAGACATCACCCGGCAGAACGAGATCACCTATGACAAGATCGCCGGCGCGCGAATTTCCTATGGCGGCCGCGGCCAGATCACGGCGGTTCAGCAGCCGCGCTACGGGCAACAGGTTCTCGACAAAATCCTGCCGTTCTGAGGAGGAAGCATGCGCAAGATCCTGCCCCTTGTCCTGGCCCTGATCGGCCTTGGCGCCGGCATCGGCGCCGGACTGATGCTGCGACCCAAGCACGACGAAACGGTGGCAATAAACCCCTGCGGCAAGGATGCGCCCGAAACGGCGGTGGCCAACAAGGACAAGGCCGGCGGACCTGGCGGCGGCGACGGGGCCAAGGCGACCGAATTCGTCAAGCTGAACAACCAGTTCATCGTGCCGATCGTCACCGGCGGCGGGGTCGAGGCGCTGGTGATCCTCTCGCTCAGCCTCGAGGTCAAGGCAGGGTCGAGCAATGCCGTTTATGCGATGGAGCCGAAATTGCGCGATTCCTTCCTGCAGATTCTCTTCGATCATGCGAATGCCGGCGGATTCGCCGGCGCCTATACCAACTCCAACAATCTCGACGTGCTGCGCGCCGCCCTTCTCGAAGCGGCCAAGGGATCGCTTGGCGAAACGGTGGCCAACGTCCTCATTACCGACATCGTCCGCCAGAACAGTTGATCCGGGGCGCATCAGCCACGTTGGCGTGCAGCGCGATTTCAGCTAGGCTGAGGCCGTGCCCAACCGGGAGGACCGCATGCCGACCATCCGCCAAGAGTTTACCGGCCAGACGGTAATCACTACCTTCGAAATGACACCGGGAACCGCGCAGGATCTGATGGATGAACTGCGCGACGCCTACGACCGTTTCATCCGCAAGCAGCCCGGCTTCATCGGCGCCGGCCTTCACATGAACGATGCCCAGACGCGGATCGCGAACTACAGCCAGTGGCGGCGACGCGAGGATTTTCAGGCGATGCTGCGGACCCCCGAGATGCGCGAACGAAACCGTCGCATCGCGCTTTTGTGCAGCCGGTTCGAACCGGTGATGTATGATGTCACGGCCGCGGTCGACGCGGGTTGAGCGGCTGACTTTGAATGGAGAGTCCCATGGCAAAAAACGTGAAAGACATGATGGCCGAAGCCAATGCGGCCGTCGAACGGATCGACATGGCCCGCGCCCGCGATCTGATCGCCAAGGGGGCGGTCGTGGTCGATGTCCGCGACGCGCCCGAGCTTGAAACCTCGGGCAAGGTCAAGGGCGCGGTGCATATTTCGCGCGGCATGCTCGACTTTCGCGCCGACGCGGCCTCGCCCTATCACCATCCCGAATTGCGCCAGGATCGGCCGGTCATTGTCTATTGTGCCAGCGGCGGGCGGTCGGCGCTGTCTGGCAAGCTCTTGAAGGACATGGGCTATTCCCAGGTGTACAATCTCGGCGGGTTCAAGGACTGGGCCGAGGCGGGTGGCGAGGTCGAGACGATAGTCGACAGGGGCATGTGACCGCGAACCGTCACGTTCCGCAGAACGTCCGGTATCGGCCAAAGCTTTCGGGTGCGGGGCTTTCATAGGCCTCGGCGCCCGCGACACTTTCGAACGGGCGCGCCAAGAGGGCGACCAGGCGGTCGAACGGCGCCATGTCGCCCGACGCCGCTGCGCTCAGCGCCTTTTCCACCTGATGGTTGCGGGCGATATAGACCGGATTTACGCGGTTCATCGCCGCAGCCCGGTCTTCCGGCGCAGCCCCATCGGACGCAAGGCGCCGGTGCCACTGCCCGAGCCAGTCGTCCGCCGCTGCCGGATCGGCAAAGAGCGCCCGAACCGGCGAATCGCCACCCTCCGCCGCGTCGGCCAGCGCCCGGAAAAGCTGGGTGAAATCGACGCCCTGCCCTTCGGTCGCCGACAAAAGACCGGTAGCCAGCCCGAAATCGCCCGCATCCTCGCGGAACAGCCCCAGCTTCTTGCGCATCCCGGCCAGCCAGTGCTGCCGATAGAGATCGGGAAAGGCCGCGACCGCACCGGTCGCCATCCGGACCGCCTCGGCCGCGTCGCCGGGGCGGATCAGATCGAGCAGGGCCTCGGCAAGCCGCGCGAGATTCCATTGCGCGGCCATCGGCTGATTGCCATAGGCATAGCGCCCCCGCTCGTCGATCGAGCTGAACACCGCCGCCGGATCGTAGACGTCGATGAAGGCACAGGGGCCATAGTCGATCGTTTCGCCCGAGATGGTCATATTGTCGGTGTTCATCACCCCATGGACGAACCCCACCAGCATCCACCGGGCGATCAGCGCCGCCTGCGCCGCACAGACCCGGGCCAGAAGTCCAAGATACCTGTCCGGCTGGCCGGCCAGGTCGGGGTGGTGGCGGTCGATCGCATAATCGGCGAGCAACCTCAGCTTGCCGCCCTCGCCCCGCGCCGCGAAATATTCGAAGGTGCCCACACGCAGATGGCTTGCCGCGACGCGCGCCAGAACCGCGCCCGGCAAAAGCCCGTCGCGAGCGATTTCCTCGCCCGTTGTTACGGCGGCAAGCGCCCGGGTGGTGGGAATACCCAAGCCGTGCATCGCCTCGCCGATCAGATATTCGCGCAAGACCGGGCCCAGGGCCGCCTTGCCATCGCCGCCGCGGGAAAAGGGCGTGCGGCCGGACCCTTTCAGGTGAATGTCGCGGCGGTTGCCATGCCGGTCTATCACTTCGCCCAACAAGAGCGCCCGCCCGTCACCAAGCTGGGGGGAAAAGGCGCCGAACTGGTGGCCGGCATAGGCCATCGCCAGGGGCTCGGCCCCGGCCGGGCTCACCGACCCGGACAGCACACGCGCGCCACCCTCGTCCGCCAGCGCGTCGGGATCGAGACCCAGCTCTTCCGCCAGCCCCAGGTTCAGCCGCACCACGTGCGGGGCCCGCGCCACCGCCCCCTTCCACGGCACATAGAACCCTTCCAGCCGGGCGGCATAGCTATTGTCAAAGGAAAATGCCGGCAGGTCGTTCATGCTGAACCCTTGATGACGTGACACCCCGGACCTGAATGGCCCGGGGTCTTGGCTCATTCCGCCGCCGCCCGCCGGGGCAGAACCCAATTCGGGCGCGGAAAATGACAGGTATAACCGTTCGGCAGCCGCTCCAGATAATCCTGATGCTCGGGTTCAGCTTCCCAGAAATCGCCGACGGGCGCCACCTCGGTCACCACTTTGCCCGGCCACAGGCCCGACGCGTTCACATCGGCAATCGTCTCCTCGGCCACCGCTTTCTGGACGGCATCCGCATAGTAGATCGCCGACCGGTAGGAACTGCCCCGGTCGTTGCCCTGCCGGTTCGGCGTGGTCGGGTCATGGATCTGGAAGAAAAATTCGAGAATCTGGCGGTAGCTGATCCGGGCCGGATCGAACAGAATCTCGATCGCCTCGGCATGGCTGCCGTGATTGCGATAGGTGGCGAACTTCACCTGGCCGCCGGAATAGCCGACACGGCTTTTTTCGACCCCCGGCAGCCTGCGGATCAGATCCTGCATGCCCCAGAAGCAGCCGCCGGCAAGAATTGCGCGCTCCGTCATTCAAACCTCCTCTACCTGGTCGAGATAGGCGCCATAGCCTTCGGCCTCCATATCGTCACGATGGATGAACCGCAGGCTCGCAGAATTGATACAATAGCGCAGCCCGCCCAGATCGCGCGGACCATCGTTGAACACATGGCCCAGATGGCTGTCGCCATGGGCAGACCGCACTTCGGTGCGGATCATGCCAAGGCTGCCGTCGCTGAGCTCATTCACATGTGCCGACTCGATGGGCTTGGTGAACGAAGGCCAGCCGCAGCCCGATTCGAACTTGTCGGACGACGCGAAGAGCGGCTCGCCCGACACGATATCGGCATAGATGCCGGGCTCCTTGTTGTCGTTGTATTCGCCACTCCAGGGCCGCTCGGTTCCGCTTTGCTGGGTCACGCGGAACTGTTCGGGCGTCAGCCGCGCGATCGCTTCGGCTGTCTTACGGTAGGTTTGGGTCATCGGTCGTTCCTCCGCCTCGGGTCTGGGGGAAAGGTGTGTATTGCCACGCCCTTTTGCCAATAGCCCCGCGATAGTATTTCCGTGAGTCTTTGTAACGCAAAGGGCCGCCCGGCGCAAAAGCGACAAGATGCCCTCCAAAGTGTCGAGTTCGGGCCTGTCAGGCGCACCGGATCGGGCAAGCATGGGGGCGCAGGCACGAGGGAGGGGTCCGATGAGCGAGACTTTTACGGCATCACGCCACGGCGGGCGCGAAGGACGGCGGCGCGAACGGGCCGAACAGGGCACGAGCCAGCTGGGAAGGCCCTACATCAGCCGCAATATTCCGACCTATGACATTCTGGGCGACGAGGCGCTTGGCAGGATCGAGGCCGGCGCCGACCGGATTCTGGCCGAGGTCGGCATCGACTTCCGCGACGACCCTCAGGCGCTGGCCCTCTGGCGGCAGGCCGGGGCAGAAATCGACGGGCTGCGCGTGCGCTTCCCACCCGGAATGCTGCGCGAAATCCTGAAAAGCGCGCCGCCAGTATTCACCCAGCACGCGCGCAACCCCGCCAACTCGGTGCAGATTGGCGGGCGCAACGTGGTTTTTGCGCCCGCCTACGGGTCGCCCTTCGTCATGGATCTGGACCGAGGGCGCCGGTTCGGCACACTTCAGGATTTCCAGAATTTCATAAAACTCGCGCAATCATCGCCCTGGTTCCACCATTCCGGCGGCACGATCTGCGAACCGACCGATATTCCGGTAAACAAGCGCCATCTGGACATGGTCTATTCCCATATCCGCTATTCCGACCGGCCCTATATGGGGTCCGTCACCGCCGAAGAGCGCAGCGAAGATTCGATCGACCTGTCGCGCGTTCTCTTCGGTGCCGATTTCGTCGACCGGAACTGCGTGATCCTTGGCAACGTCAACGTGAACTCGCCCCTGGTCTGGGACGGCACCATGACCCGGTCGCTGCGCGCCTATGCCCGCGCCAATCAGGCTGCCGTCGTCGTGCCCTTCATTCTCGGCGGGGCGATGGGCCCGGTCACCAACGCCGGCGCCATCGCGCAATCGCTGGCAGAAACCATGGCCGGCTGCGCCCTGACCCAGCTCGAACGCAAGGGCGCGCCGGTGATCTTCGGGAACTTCCTGTCGTCGACTGCCCTGCGCACCGGATCGCCCACTTTCGGCACGCCGGAACCGGCGATCGGGTCGATGGTCATCGGGCAGCTTGCCCGCCGGCTGAACCTCCCGCTGCGGTGTTCGGGCAACTTCACGACATCGAAACTGCCCGACGCCCAGGCAATGACCGAAGGCACCATGTCGATGCTGGCCGCCATCCACTGCGGGGCCAATTTCATCCTGCATTCCGCGGGGTTCCTCGACGGGCTCCTCAGCATGTCCTACGAAAAGTTCATGCTCGACGCCGATCTGTGCGGGGCACTTCACACCTACCTCGACGGGGTTCGAATCGACGACAACCAGCTTGCGCTCGATGCTTTCTCCGAAGTTGGGCCGGGAAACCATTTCTTCGGTTCGACCCACACGCTCGCCAATTACCAGACCGCCTACTGGGAAAGCGAAACCGCCGACAACCGCCCGTTCGAACAGTGGGAGGCCGAAGGCGCCGACGATGCCGCGACCCGCGCCAACCGGCTCTGGAAAGAACGACTGCGCGACTATGTGGCGCCGCCGCTCGACGAAGGCACCGACGAGGCGCTGAAGGATTTCATCGCCCGCAAGAAGGCGGGTATGGCCGACGCATGGTACTAGAATGCACGAACATCGTCTGTGACCGCTGACGCTGCGCGGCCACACGTTTCGCAACCGCATCGTTTTTGCTGCCCATACCGCCAACATGGCCGAGGCCGGGCTGCCCGGGCCGCGCTGTGCTGCCTACCTTCAGGAACGCGCGCTGGGCGGTGCGGCAATGATCGTGACCGAGCCGGTGCCGGCGCACCGGACCGGGGTGCTAACACGCGGCAATTTCGGCGCCGAGGACCACCCCACGATTCCGGGATTTCTGAAAATAACGGAATCTGTTCGCGCGGCGGGAACCGTCATCATCTTGAAAATCTATCACGTTGGTGCGCACGGCGATCCCGATCTCAGCTTCCAGCCCCATTGGTCGCCGTCGGGCGGGCCTTCCCATCACGGCAGCCACGGCAGCCACCGGGTAACCGAAGCCGAGATCGAGGAACTGATCGCGGCCCACATTGCCGCCGCGGTCCGCAGCCGCAAGGCGGGCTTCGACGGGGCCGAGCTCTGGGCCGCCCATCATTCGCTGCTTGATCAGTTCCGGACCCGCTGGTCCAACCGGCGCGACGACCAATGGAGCGGGGGCCTGCACAACCGCACCCGGTTTTCCCGACGCATCATCGAGGGCGTCCCCCCGCGCCTGTGGCGAGGATTTCATCATCGGCCTCGCCATCTCGACGTCCGACAGTCACAACGTTCTGCTTCAGGCCGAGGCGCTGGCAGAGGTTGTGGCGCACCATGATGCCACCGGCAATGTCGACTACGTGACCTGCGGCCCTGGCGGTTATCTCGAGTTCGAGCGGCTGATGCCGACCTTTCTGTTCGCCAAAAAAACTGACGGCGCCCTTCACCGAACTGCTGAAGCCCGCCGTCAGCCGCGCAGCCATCACATCCGCGGCGCATGTCCGTACGCCGGAAAACGCCGAAAGCATCATCGCTTCGGGCCAGGCCGATCTTGTCTCGATCGTGCGGGGCCAGATCGCCGACCCGCATCTGGTGCGCGAGACCACAGACGGCCGGGCCGACGACGTGCTTGGCCGCATTTCCTGCAACCAGATGTGCTGGGGCCTGCGCAGCCGCGACTATTGGCTTTCCTGCCTGATCAACCCGGCGGCCGGGCGCGAATGGGAATGGGGAGGCGACCGGTTCACCCCGTCCGCAAGCCCGAGGACCGTCGTTGTCGTCGGCACCGGTCCCGCCGGGCTCGAGGCGGCGCGCGGCACCGCCGAACGCGGCCACCGGGCCACGCTTTTTGAGGCGGCCGCCCCAATCGGCGGGCAGCTCCGGCTCGCCGGCCTGCAACCCAGGCGGGGCCAGATCACCGATCTGCTGGGCTGGTATGAACGGCAACTCGGCGAGCTTCAGGTGCGCCTGAAACTGAACAGCTAAGCCGAGGCCGATGACATTCGCGCCGAAGCCCCCGATGCGGTGATCCTTGCCACTGGCTCCTTGCCCGACGACAGCGGGTTTCAGCGGTGGCTGCCCGGCGCCGACTACCTGCCGGGGATCGAAAATGGCGGGGTCTGGTCGCCCGAAGAGGTCTTGCGGCGCGACGCGAAGCTTGGGCCCAGCGTCGTCCTTGACGACGAGGGCGGCAACTGGCGGGGCCTTGGCACCGCCTGGGTGCTGGCCGAGCAAGGCAAGGATGTCACAATCGTGACGCCCGAACCCTTAATCGGCAAGGAACTGGCCCGCACCTCGGCCGAGGCGCCCCTGCGCGGCCGGCTGGCGCGACGTGGGGTGCGGGTCTTCACCGAACATCTGATCGACCACTGGTCGGGCGACAGCGTCCGCATCCGCAACCTTCTGACCGGAGAGACAAGCGACCTGCCCGCCAGCGCGTTGGCCCTTCAACCACCAACCGCGCCTTCGATCCGCTGTCGGGCGGCCTTGCCGGGCCGAAGGTCACGCTTGTCGGCGACGCCGCCGCCCCCCGGCAGGCGCCTTACGCCTTTCACGAAGGGCGCAAGGCAGGGCTTTGCGATCTAGGGCTCGGCTGCCCGTTTCAGGTCATAAAGCGCAGCCAGCGCCTGAAGCGGCGTCATCTCATCGGGGTGCAGCGCCCTGAGCCGGTTCTCAAGCGGCGACGGCCCCTTGCGCGGCGCCACCGGCGCGGGCGCCGCCATCGCGCTGAACAGCGGCAGATCGTCGACCAGCGCCGCCTTGCGCGCCCCGCCTTCGCGTTCGCCCTTTTCCAGCGCCTCGAGCACCACCCTGGCGCGGTCGATCACCCCCTGCGGCAGCCCCGCCAGCCGCGCGACCTGCACGCCATAGCTGCGGTCCGCCGCCCCGTGCCGCACCTCGTGCAGAAAGATCACCTCGCCGTTCCATTCCTTGACGGTGACAGTCGCGTTCGCCACGCCCGGCAGACGCCCGGCCAGCGCGGTCATTTCGTGGTAGTGGGTGGCAAACAGCGCCCGCGCGCGGTTCACCCCATGCAGATGCTCCAGTGTGGCCCAGGCGATCGACAGGCCATCGTAGGTTGCCGTTCCGCGCCCGATCTCGTCCAGAATCACCAGGGCCCGGTCGTCGGCCTGGTTGAGAATGGCAGCGGTTTCCACCATCTCGACCATAAAGGTCGACCGGCCCCGCGCCAGATCGTCGGCTGCCCCTACCCGGCTGAAGATCTGGCTGACCAGCCCGATATGGGCCGAGGCCGCCGGCACGAACGACCCAGACTGAGCCAGCAAAGCGATCAGCGCGTTCTGGCGCAGAAAAGTCGACTTTCCCGCCATGTTCGGCCCGGTCAGCAGCCAGATTGCCGGCGTGTCGCCTGCCGTCAGCGCGCAATCGTTGGCAACGAAACTGCCGCCGGACCGGCGCAGCGCACGTTCCACGACCGGGTGACGGCCCGCGCGGATGTCAAAGGCACGGCTTTCGTCGATGACCGGCGCGCACCAATCCTCGCCCCGGGCAATGTCGGCAAACCCCGCCGTCAGGTCGATCTCGGCCAACGCCCGCGCCGCCTGGCCGATGATCGGTGCCGCATCGACGATCATCGCCCGCAGCCCCTCGAATATCCGCCTCTCGATCTCGAGCGTCAGGTTTCCGGCATTGAGAATTTTCGTTTCCAGTTCCGACAGCGCAACGGTGGTGAACCGCACCTGGTTGGCTGTGGTCTGGCGGTGGATGAAGGTTTCGCTCAAGGGCGCGGCAAACATCCTTTCCGCGTGGGTCGCGGTGGTTTCGATGAAATAGCCCAGCACGTTGTTGTGCTTGATCTTCAGGCCCTGCACCCCCGACAGCGCCACATAGTCGGCCTGCATTCCGGCAATCACGCTGCGCCCCTCGTCGCGCAGCTTTCGCGCCTCATCCAGGCCAGCGTCATACCCCGCCGCCACAAAGCCGCCGTCACGCGCCAGAAGCGGCGGCTCGACCACCAGCGCCCGGTCAAGGAGAGCCACAAGATCGTCATGGCCGCGCAGCGCCTCGGCCGCCCGTGCCAGCCGGGCCGGCAGGTCCGGCGCCTGAAGCCGCCCCGCAATCTGCCCCGCCTCGCGCAATCCGTTGCGGATTGCGGCCAGATCGCGCGGCCCGCCCCGGTCAAGCGCCAGCCGCGACAGCGCTCTGTCCATGTCGGGCGCCCGGCGCAGATCGGCGCGCAAGCCGTCGGCCAGCCGCGCCTCGGCCGCCAGATACCCCACCGCTTCATGCCGGGCGGCGATCTCGGCCAGATCGCGCGACGGCGCCGAAAGCCTGCGTTCCATCAGCCGCGCACCTGCAGCCGTCACCGTCCGGTCGATCGCCGCAATCAGCGACCCGTCGCGCCCGCCCGACAGGCTTTGGGTGATTTCAAGGTTGCGCCGCGTCGCCGCATCGATCTGCACCGCCGCGCCGGGGTTCTCCCTGACCGGCGGGCGCAACAGCGGCAGCCTGCCGCGCTGCGTCAGGTCGAGATAATCGACAATCGCCCCCATCGCCGACATCTCGGCCCGGCCAAAGCCGCCGAAAGCGTCCAGCGTGCCGACGCCGAACAGATCGCACAGCCGGCGTTCCGCCCCCTGGCTGTCGAACGACCCGCGCGACAGGGGCGTCAGAGCCATACCCTTGTCTCCCGCCAGTGCGGCAAGGTCGGCCTCTTTCGTTTCGCTCGCCACCAGTTCGCGCGGCGCCAGCCGCGCCAGTTCCGGCGCCAGCCGCACCTCGGGGCAGGGCATCACCCGGAATTCGCCGGTTGAAATATCGACCCAGGCCAGCGCCGCCTCGTCGCGCACCTCGGCCCAGGCGGCCAGGTAATTGTGCCGCCGCGCTTCCAGCAGGCTTTCCTCGGTCAGCGTGCCGGGTGTCACCAGCCGCACCACATCGCGCGCCACGACCGATTTCGCCCCGCGCTTTCTGGCTTCGGCCGGGTCTTCCATCTGCTCTGCTACCGCCACGCGAAAGCCCTTGCGGATCAGCGTCAGCAGATACCCCTCGGCGGCAAAGACCGGCACCCCGCACATCGGAATATCCTGCCCCAGATGCTGACCGCGCTTGGTCAGCGCAATATCGAGCGCCACCGACGCCGCTTCCGCGTCGGCAAAGAACATCTCGTAGAAATCGCCCATACGGTAGAACAGAAGCGCATCCGGGTAGCGCCCCTTGATCTCCAGATATTGCGCCATCATCGGCGTGGCGCCCGCGATATTGTCATCCTGTGCCATGGCACAGCCATAATAAAAGAAAGCCGGTCACGCCACAGGTTCAACCGGCATTTTCCCTATTTTCTCTGGGCCCCGTCCCCGCCATTGAGATTGAGCCCTGCCCCCGATAGAACGGCGGAAACACTCAAGGAACCGATCCGCATGTCCCGCAAGAACCGCGTCACCCCGGAAGAAGCGCTTGCCTATCACATGAACCCCACGCCGGGGAAATACGAGATCAACGCCTCCAAGCCGATGGCCACCCAGCGCGACCTGTCGCTGGCCTATTCGCCCGGCGTCGCGGTTCCGGTCCAGGCCATCGCCGATGCGCCGGAAACCGCCTACGACTATACGACCAAGGGCAACATGGTCGCCGTCATTTCGAACGGAACGGCGATCCTCGGCATGGGCAATCTGGGCGCGCTTGCGTCCAAGCCGGTGATGGAGGGCAAGGCGGTCCTGTTCAAGCGCTTCGCCGACGTGAATGCCATCGACATCGAACTCGATACCGAAGACCCCGACGAAATCATCAAGGCCGTCAGCCTGATGGGCCCGACCTTCGGCGGCATCAATCTGGAAGACATCAAGGCGCCCGAATGTTTCATCATCGAGCAGCGCCTGAAAGAGATCATGGACATTCCGGTTTTCCATGACGACCAGCACGGCACCGCGGTGATCTGCGCTGCGGGCCTGATCAACGCGCTCGAGATCAGCGGCAAGAAGATCGGCGAGGTGAAAATTGTCCTCAACGGTGCCGGCGCCGCCGGAATCGCCTGCCTGGAACTGCTGAAATCCATGGGCGCCAGGCATGAAAATTGCATCATGTGCGATACCAAGGGTGTCATCTGGCAAGGCCGCACCGAAGGCATGAACCAGTGGAAGTCGGCCCATGCCGCCCGGACCGACGCGCGCAGCCTCGCAGAGGCGATGCAGGGCGCCGACGTGTTTTTGGGCGTGTCGGCCAAGGGCGCCGTTACCCCGGAAATGGTGGCGTCGATGGCCGACAATCCGGTGATCTTCGCCATGGCCAACCCCGACCCCGAAATCACCCCCGAAGAGGCGCACGCCGTTCGTGCCGATGCCATCGTGGCCACGGGCCGCAGCGACTATCCTAACCAGGTCAACAACGTCCTCGGGTTCCCCTATCTCTTCCGCGGCGCGCTCGACATTCACGCCCGCGCCATCAATGATGAAATGAAGATCGCCTGCGCCGAGGCTCTGGCAAAACTCGCGCGCGAAGACGTGCCCGACGAGGTTGCCATGGCCTATGGCCGCAAGCTGTCGTTCGGACGCGACTATATCATCCCCACGCCGTTCGATCCGCGCCTGATCCATGTGATTCCCCCTGCGGTGGCGAAGGCCGGCATGAAGACCGGCGTCGCTCGCCGCCCGATCATCGACATGGCCGCCTATACGCTCAGCCTGAAGGCGCGGATGGACCCGACCGCCACCATCCTTCAGGGCATCCACGCCCGTGCCCGTGCCGCTCAGGCCCGGATGCTTTTCGCCGAGGGCGACGATGTCCGCGTCCTGCGCGCCGCGGTCGCCTATGCGCGCGCCGGGCTGGGTAAGGCCATCGTTGTCGGGCGCGAGGCAGACGTGCGCGAAAAGCTCGCGGCCGAGGGCCTTGGCGACGCGCTGCGCGAGATCGAGGTGGTCAATGCCGCCAACACCCGCCATCTGCAAACCTACAAGGATTTCCTCTACGACCGGCTTCAGCGCAAGGGCTTCGACAGCCACGACATCCACCGCCTTGCCGCGCGCGACCGGCACGTCTTTTCGGCGCTGATGCTGGCCCACGGCCATGCCGATGGCCTTGTCACCGGGGCCACGCGCAAATCGGCGCATGTCCTTGAACTCATGAACCATGTCTTCGACGCGCATCCGTCCGACGGGGCGGTCGGCATCACCGCGATCGTTCACAAGGGCCGGATCGTGCTGATCGGCGACACGCTGGTGCATGAATGGCCGGACGAGAACGACCTGGCCGACATCGCTGAACGCGGCGCCCATGTGGCGCGCGGCCTTGGCCTCGATCCTCGCGTCGCGTTCCTGTCGTTCTCGACCTTCGGCTATCCGGTCAGCGAACGGGCAACCAAGATGCACCAGGCCCCGCGCGTTCTCGACCGGCGCGGCGTCGATTTCGAATATGACGGCGAAATGACCGTCGACGTGGCCCTGAACCCTGATCAGATGGCGCAATATCCCTTCTGCCGGCTCAGCGGTCCGGCCAACGTGCTGGTGGTGCCCGCCCGCCATTCTGCCTCGATCTCGGTCAAGCTGATGCAGGAAATGGCCGGGGCCACCGTCATCGGCCCGATCCTGACCGGCGTGAACAAGCCAATCCAGATTTGCTCGACCGGCTCGACCGTGAATGACATCCTGAACATGGCGGTCATCGCCGCCTGCAAGCTTGGCCAGACCGCATGATCTTCAACCTCGGCTCGATCAATATCGACCACTTCTACCGGGTTGCGCACCTGCCCTCCCCGGGCGAGACCCTGGCCGCCGACGACTATCGCATGGGCCTGGGTGGCAAGGGCGCAAACCAGTCGGCCGCCGCAGCCCGCGCCGGTGCCCGCATCGCCCATATCGGCGCGGTCGGCCCAGAGGGTGGCTGGGCCGTCGACCGGCTTGCCGGCTGGGGGGTTGATACCACCCATATCGCCCGGCTCGAAACCGCGACCGGCCATGCGATCATCAATGTCGATGCGGCCGGCGAAAATACCATCATCCTCTACCCCGGCGCCAACAGGGCGCTTGACTGGGCGGCCGTGGAACGCGCGCTTGCGGCCGCCAGCCCCGACGACATGCTGATCTTGCAGAACGAAACTGCCCATCAGGCCGAGGCCGCCGGCCTGGCCCGGGCGCTGGGGATGCGCGTCCTCTATTCCGCCGCCCCCTTTGACGCCGATGCGGTGCGCGCGATTCTGCCCCATGTCACCACGCTCGCCCTCAACGCAGTCGAAGCGGACCAGCTTAGTGCCGCTCTCGGTCTGCCGCTCGATGCGCTGGAGGTTCCCGAACTTCTCGTCACGCGCGGGGCCGACGGGGCCGAGTGGCGGGCGCGCACCGGCGACCGCGCCTTTGCGCCCGCCCTCAAGGTCGCCCCCGTCGATACGACCGGCGCCGGCGACACGTTCGCCGGCTATTTCGCCGCCGGCCGCGACCGGGGGCTGTCACCGCAGCAATCGCTCGACTGGGCGGCGGTCGCCGCGGCCCTCAAGGTCACCCGCCAGGGAACCGCCGACGCCATCCCCACTGCGGCCGAGGTCGCTGCCTTCCGGGCAGCGGGCCGCTGATCGTCATTCCGGTCGGGAATCCTTCCAAAGGGAGAGCGCTAAGCGCGGCGAAATCCGTTAGTGCAGGAACTCTGCCTTGTCGCCCCACAGTGCCTTGACCCGCTGGTCGCGCCCGCAGGCCTTGCGGTAAAAGGCATAGGCATCGGCCTGCCGCTTGGGGCCGCGCCGGGTGATCACCCACCCGGTGCCCTTGTAATAATTCTGATGATAGGCCTCGGCCTTCCAGAAGGTCTGCGCCGGCAGGATCCGGGTGACCACCTTGCGGCCCAACTCGGCCTCGGCCTGGGCAATCCCGGCCTCGGCCGCCGCCCTCTGGCCCGCATCCTTCACGAAGATCGCCGAACGATAGCTTTCGCCCTTGTCGCAAAACTGGCCCGTGTCGTCGAGAACATCGGTCGAATGCAGGAACAGCCGCACCAGATCGGCATAACTCACCCTGGCCGGATCGAAGGTGATCTTCACCGCCTCGAAATGGCCCGACGTTTCACTCGTCACATCGTCATAGGTCGGGTTGTCGACATGCCCGCCGGTATAGCCCGAAATCACGTCGCTCACCCCCGGCACGCTTTCGAAATTTGCCTCCACGCACCAAAAGCACCCCCCCGCCAGAATGGCCGTATCGGCCCGCGCGGCGAGCGGCGCGAAAATCAGGCTCAGAAGTATGATAAAAGTGCGCATCGGTTCCTCCGTTTCCGCCGCCATCAAGGCCAGCAAAACCCGCTCCGCACAAATCATCCTTGCGTGAAAAAGATTTCAGGCCGGCCTTGGCCTTCCCTCGGCTCACCGCTAGCTTGCCCGGGACGGAGGGCTCCATGACCGACCATGTTTCGACCCACGCATCCGACGAAGATGCTCGCAACGACCACATCCTGATCTATGTCGACGGCCGGATCGTGCCCAAGACCCAGGCGACCGTCAGCGTCTACGATTCCGGCTTCATGCTCGGCGATGGCGTCTGGGAGGGGCTCCGGCTCTACGATGGCCGCTGGGCCTTTCTCGACGATCATGTCGACCGGTTGTTCGATGCGGCCATATGCATCGACCTCGACATCGCGCTGACGAAGGACGCGGTGAAAGCGGCGCTGTTCGCCACCCAGAAGGCCAACGCGATGCACACCGATGCCCACGCCCGGCTGATGGTGACGCGCGGTGTCAAGCTGCGCCCGTTCCAGCACCCGGCGCTTTCGCAGTCGGGGCCGACCATGGTCATCATCATGGAACATTCGCGGCCCAGGCTGCCGCGCCCGATCCGGCTGGCAACTGTGCCCCATTTCCGCGGCCTGCCGATGACCCAGGACCCCAAGCTCAATTCGCATTCCAAGCTCAACTGCATCCTGGCCTGCATCGCCGCGCAAAAGGCCGGCGCCGACGAGGCGCTGATGCTCGACGTGCATGGCTTCGTCAACACGACCAACGCCTGCAACTTCTTCATCGTCCGCAAGGGCGCCGTCTGGACCTCGACCGGCGACTATTGCATGGCGGGCATCACCCGCCAGAAGGTCATCGACCTCTGCCGGGCGAACGGCATTCCGGTCTTCGAGCGGAACTTCTCGCTCTACGAGACCTATTCCGCTGATGAAGCCTTTCTCACTGGAACCTTCGGCGCCCAGACCCCGGTCGGTGAAATCGACGGGCGCCAGATCGGCACCGGCCAGACCGGCCCGATGACCGAACATCTGCGCGGGCTTTACAAGACCTTGGTGGCGGCAGGGGCTTAGGCATACGCATGGCATACGGTCAGCAGACGTCCGGCATACGCGGGGAACCGCTGCGCATCGCCATGTGGTCGGGGCCGCGCAATCTTTCGACCGCGCTCATGTATGGCTTCGCCGCGCGCGGCGATTGCGCCGTCTGGGACGAACCCTTCTATGGCGCCTATCTCAAGGCAACCGGCATCGACCATCCGCTGCGCGCCGCGATCATCGCCACCCACGACGCTGACCCGGCCCGCGTGGCGGCCGCCTGCAGTGACCTGGCACCGGATGGAAAAGCGGTGTTTTATCAAAAGCATATGACGCTGCACATGATCGACGGCTTCGACCGCACCTTCATGCGAACCTGCGCGAACGTCTTTCTGATCCGCCATCCGGCGCGGGTCGTGGCAAGCTATGCCAGGAAACGCGAAGGCCCGAAACTGGCCGACATCGGCTTCGTCCAGCAGGCCGAACTGTTCGACGAAGTGGCCGGCTGGCTGGGCCACGCGCCCCAGGTCATCGACAGTGCCGACATCCGCGCCAACCCATCAGAATCGCTTCGGAATCTTTGCATTTCCCTTGGCATTCCCTTCACCAAGAACATGCTGGGCTGGCCCGCCGGGCCGAAGGTTTTCGACGGTATCTGGGCGCCCCACTGGTATGGCGCCGTCCATGGCTCGACCGGGTTCGATGCGGCCGAGGGGCCACTGCCCGGTCTGTCAGCCGACTATCAGCGGCTGGCAGACGCTGCGCTGCCCTACTACGAACGGCTGGCGGCCTTCAAGCTCGGCGCATAGGGGCCGGTCGCCCCCGCCCGGCGGCCCTCGACCCCGGTCAGCTCTTCTTGGCCACCCGTGCATTGCGGGTGGCGATCAGCTTCAGCCGCAGCGCGTTCAACCGGATGAAACCGGCCGCATCCTTCTGGTCGTAGGCGCCGGCATCCTCTTCGAAGGTCACGTGCCTTTCCGAATAGAGAGAATGATCGGACCAGCGCGCCACGGTCCGGGCTGACCCCTTGAAAAGCTTCACCCGCACGGTGCCGGTGACATGGTCCTGGCTCTTGTCGATCAGGGCCTGCAGCATCTCGCGCTCCGGGCTGAACCAGAAGCCGTTATAGATCAGTTCGGCATAGCGCGGCATGATCGAATCCTTCAGATGCCCCGCGCCGGAATCGAGGGTGATCTGCTCGATTCCGCGGTGTGCCTCCAGCAGGATTGTCCCCCCCGGCGTTTCATAAAGACCGCGGCTCTTCATTCCGACAAAGCGGTTTTCGACCAGATCCAGCAACCCGACGCCATGCTTGCCGCCCAGTTCGTTCAGGCGCGTCAGGATCGTTGCCGGGCTCATCGTAACGCCGTCGATGGCGATGGCATCGCCCCGCTCGAAGCTGATTTCCACATATTCCGGCGTGTCGGGTGCCTTTTCGACGGGGACGACGCGCTGATAGACAAACTCGGGCGCCTCTTCGGCCGGGTTCTCCAGCACCTTGCCTTCCGACGAAGTATGCAGAAGGTTCGCATCAACCGAGAACGGCGCTTCGCCGCGCTTGTCCTTGGCGATCGGGATCTGGTTCGCCTCGGCAAATTCCAAGAGCTTGGTGCGGCTGGTCAGATCCCATTCGCGCCAGGGGGCGATAACACGAATCGACGGGTTCAACGCATAGGCGGAAAGCTCGAAGCGCACCTGATCGTTGCCCTTGCCGGTCGCACCATGGGCCACCGCATCGGCCCCACATTCTGCGGCGATGCGCACCAGGTGCTTGGAAATCAGCGGCCGGGCGATCGAGGTGCCCAAAAGATAGAGCCCTTCGTAAAGCGCATTGGCGCGGAACATCGGAAAGACGAAATCGCGCACGAACTCCTCGCGCACGTCGACGATATGGATGTTTTCGGGCTTGATGCCCATCAGCAGCGCCTTTTGCCGCGCCGGTTCCAGCTCTTCGCCCTGGCCGAGGTCGGCGGTAAAGGTCACGACCTCGCAGCCATATTCGGTTTGCAGCCATTTCAGGATGATCGACGTATCCAGCCCGCCCGAATAGGCAAGCACGACTTTCTTCGGCGCGGACATCGACCTCTCCATCTGCAAGGGGAACCCCGCGCGGCGCTTAGCGAATTATTGGCGCGGGGGCAAGGCGCGCGGCAAGCCGGGCCGACCCCTCAGGCATTCAGACGACCGGCACCGTCTAGGTGCAGGGCGCCGGCCGGCTTGTCCTTGCGCAGGCGTCGCACATGCCGGGTAGCGGTTGTCGGCCGGACGAACCTGACCAGTGTCGCGCCACCGGCCAGCGGGAAAACGCGACAGGTCAGCGCGCGGCCATCCAGAAGGGTCACCTCCCCGTCCCATTCCGCCCGCTCGGCGCCACCGCCGATGAAATCGCGCAGATCGCCCCAGACCGGCGATGGCTGGCTGGCCGACGCCCAGTGACGGGTTGCCTCGATGGCCGGCATCGTGCCGAGCGATGCGCCAGGGTCGACCCCCCAAAGCCCGACATAGGCGGTGTTCGACATGACCAGATCGCCCTGCGCGGAAAAGACCGCCACCGCATCGTCAAGCGCATCGACCACCGCCTGACCCATCTCGATTTCCGAGCGGAAGCGGCGGGTGAGCGAGATTTCGGCCGAAATATCCTCGAACAGAAAGGCCACCGCGCCGTCGGGATGGGGCCGGCCGGTCACCTTGTAGGTCTGCCCGGTGGTCAGCGTCCAGGTTTCCTCGTAATGACCGGCGGCTGCGGCTTTTTCCAGGGCGCTCATCCGCTGGCGCCAGCCGGTGTAATCCTTGGGTTCCGGCACGATTCTGGCTTCGCGCAGACGGTCGAGAAAAGCAAAAAGCGTCGGCCGCCCGATCAGGAATTCGGCCCCAAGCGATGTGAGGTCGATCAGCGCCGGATTGAACAGCGCAAGCTGGCGCTGGCGGTCGAAGACGGCAAGCCCCACAGACAGATCGGCGAAGGTCTTGCTCAGTGTCTGGACAAACTCACGCAGCGTTCCTTCGGCGCGCACGATCGCATCGGCTGGCAAGGCAACGTTGAGCGTGCCCTGGCCCGAGGCGAAGGAACGACAGTCGAACCAATGGGCCGGGCCATCGCCACCGGGTCGCAGCCGCCGGCTGGCACCCGTGTGGGCGAGATCGGCCGGCAGGTCGAACAGCACGGGCACCGGCCAGCCGAAATCGGCGGCCCCGATCAACGCCAGATAGGCTTTGTTGGCCCAGGAGACCGTGCCATCTTCGGCTGAGCGCCAGACCGGCACCGGCAGCAGGTCGGACACTTCGCGCAGCGCCGTAATTTCGGCATCCTGCGCGGCAAGGCTCAGCCCGTCTACCACCACGCCCCGTCCTTCCGATGCGCGATCGCTCAGTGTCAGCCGGGCCAGCGCGCCAACCCATTCCGCACCCAGCCGGAAATTGGGGTTTTCGGGCGCGACAAGATCAACCCGACCGGTCTCGGCAAGCATTGCCATTGTCGCGCGGAAATCCGGTATCCGGGTCGAAACGAAGCTGGCGAGCCTGTCCCAGTCGGATGGGCCCGGGGGAAGGGTATTCAAAAGCGCTCTGGCGGGCGGCGTGGCATCGGCAAGATCGCGCTCTTCAAACAGGAAGATGGTCGGCTCTATCTCGACCGCGAGGGGTTGCGCGGCTCTTTTGCGCCCCCCCTTGCGACCAAACATCGACATGAGCACAAGGGCGGCGAAGGCCGACGCGACCGAGGTGGCCACCATGATCGCGGCGAGCAGAAACTGCATTGCCATAGAGTGTCCGATCTTCCCAGAAGGGTCTTTGCCCCCACCGCAGTCTTCACAGCCAGGGTTAATGCGCGGTTAAGAATTTTAGGTGATCTTTCGGCAAATTGAATTTCCTATGACGGCAGGGGCTGGTTCTCGCCAAGCGGGCCGGGATCGGACGCGTCGATGCCGGCGCGAGGCCAGCGCACCTCGATCCGCGCGCCGCATTTCTGCGGCCGCTCGTTTTCGGCCAGAAACGGGTCGGTCGCATTGGAAAAGCGCAGCGCGGCCCCAGTTCGCTCCAGCAGGGTCTTGGCGATGAAGAGACCAAGCCCCATGCCCTCGTATTCGGGGCGGGTCCGGTCGTCGGTGTCGGTGCGGGCGCGCCCACGGGTGAAGGGGTCGCCCAGCCGGCCCATGAGATGGGCCGGAAATCCGGGGCCGTCGTCGATGATGGACAGCGCGATTTCTCGGTCGGTCCAGTCGAGATCGATCCAGACATTGGCACGAGAGAAATCGACGGCGTTCTGCACAAGATTGCGCAGGCCGTGAATCACCTCGGGCTGGCGCCTGATGGCGGGCTGGGTGGCGGTGCCGCCCGGCAGCAGATGAATGTGAACCGTGCGCCCACGATGCCGGTGGGGGTCCGCCGCTTCTTCCACCACCGCGGCGAAGGGGGCCGTCCGCAGATGCAGGTCATCCTTGCCCATGCGCCCCATCGACCGCAGGATGTCGCGGCACCGGTCGGCCTGATCGCGGATCAGTTCGGCATCCTGCTGCAAAAGCGGCTGATCTGACAGTTCGCTCGCCAGTTCGGCGCTGGCGAGCTTGATCGTTGCAAGGGGTGTTCCAAGCTCGTGCGCGGCCGCCGCGACGATGCCCGACAGATCGGTCAGCCGCCGTTCGCGCGCCAGAGCCATCTGCGTGGCCAGAAGCGCATCGCTCATCACCTGCATCTCGCCAGTCACGCGCCGGGCATACACGGCCAGAAAGGCGATCCCGATGATGATCGCGAGCCAAAAGCCGAAGCCGAAAAGCCGTGGCACCTCGATCAGCGCCCCATCCGCCAGACGCAAGGGGATGAAGAAAGACCCGAGTGCAGTCACCAGAATCGCCGTCAGCCCCCCGATGATGGCCGCCGAGAAGCGGGTCAGCGCGGTGGCGGCGATGGTCGCCGGCGCGAGGATCAACAGGGCGAACGGGTTGTTCAGCCCGCCAGTCAGAAAAAGAAGTCCGGCCAATTGAAGACTGTCGAAGATCAGCACCGCCAGTGCCTCGGCCTCGGAAAGCCGGCGCGTCCGGGGCAGGAGAATCGCCGAGAAAAGATTGGCAAGAACCAGCAGCCCGACCAGCGACAGGCAGAGCGCCATGTCGAGTGCGACGCCAAAAAACCGCCAGGCAACCAGGATCGCCGCCGTCTGCCCGGCGATCGCCATCCACCGCAAAAGGATCAGCGTTCGTAGCCGAAGCCAGTGGCGGCGACCGACCCGGCCATCTGTTTCCGGCGTTGAGGCAATGCGGGCCATGGTATGTCCTGATGTCTCTCCCCGATGGGCTGGTTGATAGTCGCCGAAAGATCGGCGATCAATGCGCGCAATCGAATGATTGGAGGCCAGCATGGCTGTTTCAACAAAAAGGGTGGCAATCGCGGCGGTTTCGACTTTGGCCATCGTGCTGGTTGCCACATGGAGTCTGACACGCAAAGGCCAGGAAGATGCCTTCGCCGCCTGCCGCACAAGCCAGGTGATGGGCGGGGCCGGGTCGATCGGCGGCCCCTTCACGCTGACCGACGAAAACGGCCATCAGGTGACAGACAAGGATGTGCTGTCGAAACCGTCTCTGGTTTACTTCGGTTATAGCTATTGCCCGGATATCTGCCCCACGGATGTCGCGCGCAATGCCCAGGCTGTCGATGTTCTGGAAGAGGACGGTTATGACGTGCAACCGGTTTTCATTTCCGTGGACCCGCGCCGCGATACTCCGCAGGTTCTCAAGGAATGGACTGACGGCATTCACCCCAAGCTTCTCGGGTTGACCGGAACGCCCGAACAGATACGCGCCGTGGCCAAGGAATATAAGACCTTCTATCAGGTGCCGGATAATCCCAAGGACGACAATTACACCGTCGAACACATGACCCAGACTTACCTGATGCTGCCCGGGCGCGGTTTTGCCGATTTTTTCCCGCGCGAGGCCAGTGCCGACGATATCGCCCAGAAGACAAGCTGCTTTCTCGAGGCGGAAAAAGGCGAAAATTGACGCTGTGGTGCGGCGCGGCTAATAAGAGACCTGAAACAGCGGGAACGCAGCATGACGGAAGGCGACTACCCCGGCCTGGGGCCTGATCGGACCTTGCTTTTGGTCGATGACGACGCGGCCTTTGTCGCTCGGCTGGCGCGGGCGATGGAAAAGCGCGGCTTTCAGCCTGAAACCGCTGAAAGCGTGGCCGCCGGCAAGATCGCCGCAGCGACTCGGCCGCCTGCCTATGCGGTTGTCGACCTGCGCCTTGGCGACGGCAACGGGCTTGATGTTGTGGAAGCCTTGCGCGAACGGCGGCCGGATTGCCGCGTGGTGGTGCTGACCGGCTATGGTGCGATCGCAACCGCCGTGGCCGCCGTAAAATTCGGTGCAACCGATTATTTGTCCAAACCCGCCGATGCCGACGATATCGCGAATGCGCTTTTGTCGCGCGGCGAGTCGCCGCCACCGCCGTCGAACCCAATGTCGGCCGACCGTGTGCGCTGGGAACATATTCAGCGCGTGTATGAATTGTGCGAGCGTAATGTTTCGGAAACCGCGCGCCGTCTGAGCATGCACCGCAGAACCTTGCAGCGAATTTTGGCCAAGCGCAGCCCCAAATAAACTTTTCGAGGTTGCACGAAAGCGCAGGTTGCTTAGGCTTGTTAATGTGCATGCCATATGTAAAGTTCGGCGCGCTTTAACCCTGTGAGTGCTGAAATGAAAATAGATCTGGAATCCCTGTCGCTAAAAGAGCTCAAGGACCTGCACGCGCAAGTTGGCAAGGCAATTACCAACTTTGAATCGCATAAGAAGCAGCAGGCGCTTGCGGCCGTGGAAGCGCAGGCGAGGGCACACGGTTTTTCACTGAGCGAACTGGTCGGTTCCGTACCGGCGCGCAAACGCAAGCCTGCCCGGCAGAAATATGCAAATCCGGCCAACCCGTCGGAAACCTGGACCGGCCGCGGGCGGAAGCCGCGCTGGGCTGAAGCCGCGCTGAAAAGCGGAAAGTCGCTCGACGACCTTCTGATCTGAGGCCCTATGCCGCCCTGAACTGTGGAATCAGGGCAGGGCGGCCAGCAATTCGCGGTGACGCGCGACGAAATCGGCACGCGCCTCGGCCGGTGGACGCAGCCTGATCGCGATGGCCGACAGATCCTCGGGTTCGGGCCGGCCAAAAAACCTGTCGGCCTCGCCGTGGCTGAAGCCGGCGATCTGCACAGCCTCGAGCCATGCTGAAATCGTGTCGGCACGCTTGATCTCGCGTTTGATGACAGTCGGCAACTGCGCGGGCAATCCAAAGCGCAGATGGACCGCCGCGCTCAGCCGATCGTCGAGCGCACCATAACCCGGGCCGATCGCCGCCTTGACCGGGCTTATCATGTCGCCGATCACATATTCGGGCGCATCATGCAAAAGGGCCGCGAGCCGCCATTTCACCGCAACACCGGGATTGAGCCGGGTGAAAAGGCCTTCGACCAGCAAGGAATGCTCGGCGACCGAATAGGGCCAATCGCCGGCGGTCTGGCCATTCCAGCGCGCAACAAAGGCAAGCCCGTGGGCGATATCCTCGATCTCGATATCGACCGGGGTCGGGTCCAGCAGGTCGAGCCTGCGGCCGGACAACATTCTTTGCCAGGCGCGGGGTTTGCGCATGATCGGGCTCCGGTACGGTTCTGACGTGGTCTGGCGCGGGGCGCTGCCCCAACCAAGGCAAAACCTTCTTACAATGATTCCTCCCGCCGCTCCCAGAGCCGAGATGCGCGGGTGACTGTTTGATTGCCGCCAACCGGCGCGGATGCTATCTGACCGCAGACATTTCTTTCAGGAGCGCCCCGGATGAACAGGGACTATATCGTCAAGGACATCACCCTCGCCGCCTTTGGCCGCAAGGAATTGGACATTGCCGAGACCGAAATGCCGGGCCTGATGGCGCTGCGCGAGGAGTTTGGCAAGGCGCAGCCCCTGAAGGGCGCCAGGATCGCCGGATCGCTGCACATGACGATCCAGACGGCAGTGCTGATCGAAACGCTCAAGGCGCTGGGCGCCGATGTACGCTGGGCCTCGTGCAATATCTTCTCGACCCAGGATCACGCGGCGGCGGCGATTGCTGAAACCGGCATTCCGGTCTTCGCCATCAAGGGTGAGACACTGGAAGAATACTGGGCATATACCGACAAGATCTTCCAGTTCGGCGGGCACGATTCAGATGGCGGCGGCACCTGCAACATGATCCTGGACGATGGCGGCGACGCAACGCTTTACATCCTGATGGGTGCGCGGGTCGAAGCCGGTGAAACAGGTTTGATCGAGGTTCCGACCAGCGAAGAGGAAGTCTGCCTTTTCAACCAGATCAAGAAGCGCCTGAAGGCCAGCCCCGGTTGGTTCACCAAGCAGCGCGCGGCGATCAAGGGCGTGTCGGAAGAAACCACCACTGGCGTGCATCGTCTCTATGACCTGCACAAGAAGGGCCTGCTGCCTTTCCCGGCGATCAATGTGAACGACTCCGTCACCAAGTCGAAGTTCGACAACAAATATGGCTGCAAGGAATCGCTGGTCGACGGTATCCGCCGTGCCACCGACACGATGATGGCCGGCAAGGTCGCGGTAGTCTGCGGCTATGGCGACGTGGGCAAGGGTTCAGCCGCCTCGCTGCGCGGCGCGGGCGCCCGCGTGAAGGTGACCGAGGTCGATCCGATCTGTGCGCTTCAAGCAGCGATGGACGGCTATGAAGTCACGCTTCTGGAAGACGAGGTCGCCAGTGCCGACATCTTCATCACCACCACCGGCAACAAGGACGTGATCCGCATCGACCATATGCGGGCGATGAAGAACATGGCCATCGTCGGCAACATCGGCCATTTCGACAATGAAATTCAGGTGGCAGCACTCAAGAACCACAAATGGACCAACATCAAGGACCAAGTCGACATGATCGAGATGCCCTCGGGCAACAAGATCATCCTTCTGTCTGAAGGCCGGCTTTTGAACCTGGGCAATGCCACGGGCCATCCGTCGTTCGTCATGTCGGCTTCCTTCACCAATCAGGTGCTGGCGCAGATCGAACTTTGGACCAAGGGCAAGGAATACAAACCCGGCGTCTATATCCTGCCCAAGCATCTGGACGAAAAGGTCGCGCGGTTGCATCTTGCCCGCATCGGGGTGAAGCTGACCGAGCTGCGCCCCGATCAGGCCGACTATATCGGCGTTACCGTAAGTGGACCGTTCAAATCGGATCACTACCGCTACTGACCGGGGCGGGGCCCGGTTTTCGGGCCCTTTCCCGATCACGCGGTCGGGGGCGGAAAAGATCGGTTTGCGCGCCACCGGCCCCTGCCTATGATCGGATGCAGGCACCATTCAATGGCGCCATAAAGGACAGCGGCGATGGACGACGACTCAAAACGTGAAAAAGTGCGCGCCCGCCTTCTGGGCCATATGCCCAAAGGCGCCATCGCCGCGGAAATCGGCGTGTGGGAGGGGAAGTTCAGCCAGAAGATCCTTGATCTGACCGAACCGAGCGAACTGCATCTGATCGACCCCTGGCTTTATCAGCCGGAATTCGGCAATACCGGGTTCGGTCGCAAGAAGAACGAAACCCGCATGGACGAGATGTTCCACGAAGTCCGCGAGCGCTTCGCCGGCAGGCCCGAGGTAAAGGTCCACCGCGCGATGTCGCAAGCCGCGCTTGCGAGCTTTCCCGACGGATATTTCGACTGGGTCTATATCGACGGCAATCACAACGAGCCGTTCGTGGGCGAAGATCTTGCCCTGGCCCGCCGCAAGGTCAAGGCGGGCGGCACCATCTCGGGCGACGATTATAACTGGCAGACTGATATCGGCGCACCCGTCCGCGCGGCTGTGGAAAAACTGATGGCCGAACTTGGCGATGCGGCGCGGTTCAAGCTGATTGCCAATCAGTATCTGATCCGCCTTCCCGCCTGACGCCAGCTAAGTCATTCGTTCCGCCTGACTATTTTGCTTTGCCAAGGCAAAGTTTTAGCCGCTATGCTGCACCGGGGGCGCCCAACCTGCGCCCGCGTAAATGATAGTGTCCAACAGAGGTGGAGTACCATGGGTAAGAGAGATGAGTTGATCGCCAAATATGCGGACGATCTCAAGAGCAAATGCAAGATGACGCCGGACATGGACCTTCTGACCAAGGTGACCATCGGCTGCGGCCCGGCGATTTACAACGCGGATTCGGCGACCGTGGCGGCTAGCCAATCGTCCGAACTGGAAACGGTCAAGGACAATTTCCTGGTCAAGAAACTGGGTCTCAAGGACGGGCCGCAACTTATGGCGGCGATCAATTCGGTGATCGAGACCTACGGCAAGTCCGAGCGCAACAAATACCGTGCTGTCGTCTATTACATGCTCACCAAGCATTTCGGCAAGGAAGCGGTCTACAAGTGATGCCGCCTGGCGGAGCGGCCCGCTCCATGGGCACGCTCCGTCGATACGACGCTAAGCAGGTATTAACGCAAGGCGCTGATTTTAGAGAATTTTTCCGTAAGCAGCGCTTGCATTTTTGTTGGAGCCCAGAGTAGTTTGAATTCAAAGGCCAGTATGGCCGGAACCTATTGATGTCACGCGTGGTGCAGGGGTGCGCCCGGGGGTGGCAAAGGGTCCCGGCCATGGCGCCGGGGCCCTTTCTGCCGTCGGTTCAGATCAGCAAAAGCACGGCGCCCATGATCGTGCAGCCAACTACCGCATAACCGCCGTCGATCAGGGTCAGCGCCGACGGGCGCGCCAAATAGGCATAGTTACGCGCGACCCACGGCAGAATGAGAAAGGCGCCGATGCCAGAGCCCGCCATCGCCCCCATGGTCATGATCGTGGCGATGGCCGAAATCACATAGGGCTGCGCGCCCTTCAAAGACCGCCCAGCTCGCACACGATCCGCCATTCCCGCTCGGTCACGGGCTGCACCGACAGGCGCGTGTTCTTGACCAGCGCCATCTCAGCCAGCCGCACGTCCGATTTGGCCTCTTCCAGCGTCACCGGGCGTTTGAGCGGCGCCACCGCGCGTATATGCACACAATCCCACCGCAGATCTTCGGTGGTGCTGTCGGGCGCGCTTTCCTGGCAGACCTCGACGATACCGACAATCTCTTTGCCGACGTTGGAATGGTAGAAAAATCCCCGGTCGCCAACCTTCATCGCGCGCATGTTGTTGCGGGCCTGATAGTTGCGCACGCCATGCCATTCCTCGCCCATGGCGCCCTTGGCGACCTGCTGGTCCCAGCTCCAGGTATCGGGTTCGGATTTGAACAGCCAGTAAGCCATCAGCCGATCACCTTCTTCCATTCGGTCACGGTCACCGTGTCGAAAAGACCCGCCTTGCCATAGGGGTCGCCCGCGGCCCAAGCCTGCGCCGCGCCCAGCGAAGCCGCCTTGATCACCGCCAGCGTGCCGCACATCTGCCCACCTTCGATGAACGGGCCGGCCATCTTCACGATGCCGGTCGCCTCGATATAGGACAGATGCGCCGCGCGATTGGCCAGTCGGGTTTCCAGATGGCCGGGTTTGTCACGGCAGATCACGGCAAAAAGCATGTCTCATTCCTTCTTCAGCGGACGCGCCATCAGCGCGGCCACAGCATCGCCCACGGCGATTTTCCGGTCAACCAGCGCCGCCACCATCGCCGAAATCGGCATGTCGATACCGCGCGCAGCCGCCATGGCCGTCACCGCCTTGGCGGTAGCGGCGCCCTCGACGGTGATCGCACCGTCAAAGCTCTCGCCCCGACCCAGTGCCCGACCGAACCGGAAATTGCGCGATTGGTCCGACGTGCAGGTCAGAACCAGATCACCCAGGCCTGAAAGGCCGGCCAGCGTTTCGGCCCGCGCCCCCAGGGCCGGTGCAAGCCGCCCCATTTCGGCGAAGCCGCGCGTCATCAGGGCAGCGCGCGCACTGTCGCCAAGCTCCGCGCCGATCACCACGCCCGCAGCGATGGCGACGACATTCTTCAACGCCCCGCCAAGTTCGGCGCCAACCGTATCGTCGGTGCGGTAAAGCCGCAGAACCGGGGTCGCCAGCATTTCCTGAAGCCGAGCGCCAAGCGCCTCGTCAGCACAGGCGAGCGTCAGGGCGGTTGGCAGGCCGCGCCCGATGTCGGCGGCAAAGCTCGGCCCGGTCAGAAGCGCCGGCTCGTACCCCGCCACCTTCGCACGCAGGATCGAAACCGGCCCCCTGAGCGAGTTAAGATCGAACCCTTTCATGCAGGCAACGACTGGCCGGCCCGCCAGTGCCTGCCCATGATGGTCGAGAAAGCCGGCAAGGCTTTGCATCGGCACCGCCACAAGCGCTGCCCCGGCCCCGGCCAGTGCCGCGCTGTCAGCGGTAACCGTCAGAAGGTCAGGAAAGGCCAGGCCTGGCAGGCGCCGGTCGTTCATACGCGCCACCGACATTGCCGCCGCATGTGCGGGGTCGCGCGCCCAAAGGCAAACCTCGCGTCCGTCGCGCGCCAGCGCCACCGCCAGCGCCGTGCCGAAGGCGCCCGCCCCGAAAACCGCGATCGTCATGCCTTGGCCCCCTTCTTGCCCGAGCCGAGCATCGCCGGCGCCCGGTTGTCCAGTGGCCAGCGGGGGCGGGCGGCAAGATCGAACCCGTCGCGCCGGCCAAGCCGATAGCGTTCGATCCCCGCCCAGGCGATCATCGCCGCATTGTCGGTGCACAGGGCAAGGGGCGGCGCCACGAACCGCACGCCCATCCGTTCGCAAAGCGCACCGATGCCGGCGCGGATCGCGGAATTGGCGGCAACGCCCCCGGCGACGGCAAAGGCGGGCTTGCCGGGCGCTCCTTGCAGATAGATGGCAATCGCTCGGCGTGATTTTTCGACCAGAACCGCCGTGACCGCCGCCTCAAAACCCGCGCAAAGGTCGGCCCGGTCCTGCCGTGTCAGCCCGCCCTTTTCGGCCGCCAGCGCATCGCGCGCCCGCAAAAGCGCGGTCTTGAGACCCGAAAAGGACATGTCACACCCCGGCCGGTCCAGAAGCGGCCGGGGAAAGACGAAGCGGTCCAGGCTGCCCCCCGCCGCCTCGGCCTCGACCGCCGGGCCGCCGGGCTGGGGCAGACCCAGAAGTTTCGCCACTTTGTCGAATGCCTCACCCGGCGCATCGTCGATGGTGCCGCCAAGGCGCGCAAAGCCTTCCGGCCCCTCGACGATCAGAAACTGGCAATGCCCGCCCGACACCAGAAGCATCAGATAAGGAAAGTCGAGCCCGTCGGTCAGCCGCGGGGTCAGCGCATGGCCGGCCAGATGGTTGACACCCACCAACGGCAGGCCCGACCCGGCCGCCAGCCCCTTGGCGCACATCACGCCGGATAGGACCCCGCCAATCAGCCCCGGCCCCGCCGTCACCGCAATCCCGGTCATGTCGGTCAGGGCCAGCCCGGCCTTCGCCAGCGCCTCTTCCACGCAATGATCGAGCTTTTCGGCATGGGCCCGCGCAGCGATTTCCGGCACCACCCCGCCGAAATCGGCATGGAGCGCTGTCTGGCCAAGAACGACAGAGCCCAGGATAGCGGCCTTTCGGTGCGACAGGCGCACCACCGCTGCCGCCGTATCGTCGCAGCTGCTTTCCAGCCCCAGGAAGGTAATCGCCTCGTCCATCGCTCTGCCGTTGCGCCGCGTCTGAGGCGCAGGTAACACCGGGGCAGTCATCGCACAATCCCGAGGCTGGCCTTGACCGCAGAACGCCCAACGATCCTTGTGACCCGCCCAACCGAAGCCTCGGCGCGGTTTGCCATGCTGGCGCGCGCGCGGCTGGGTGCGGATTGGCCGATCTTGATCTCGCCCCTGAGCGAAACTGTCTACCAGCGCCCGGCTTTGCCGTCAGGGTCGTGTGACGGTCTCCTATTCACGTCGGAAGCGGCCGTACGGGGGTTTGCGCCACTGACCTCGGACCGCGCGCTTCGCGCCTATTGCGTTGGTCCGCGCACCGCGCGCGCCGCCGCCGCCGCAGGGTTCCCTGCCGTCGCCGGCCCCGGCGACGCCAGGGGGCTCGCGTCGCTGATCCGCGCCGCAGGACCGGCCCGCCTTCTTTATCCGCGCGGCGCCGAGGTAGCCGAGGAAATGGGCGCCCTTCTTGCGCCCGATGGCATCGTCGTGGCACCGCTGGTGGTCTACGCGCAGGAGCCGCGCGGCCTTTCGCACGAAGCCTTCGCCCTGCTTGCCGCCCCCGCGCCAGTGCTGGTGCCGCTGTTTTCCCGTCGTTCCGCGCAGCGCTTCGTCGAAAACCTGCCGGTCGGCCATGCCCCCCTTTGGATCGCGACCATCAGCACCGGCGTGGCCGAGGCAGCCACGGCCGCCGGGCCGGCCGCACTTGCAATCGCCACCCGGCCCGACGCCGAAGCCGTTCTCGATGCGTTAGTCAAATTGGCACAACGGGCTGCGTTGGGTTGAGCGGTGGCCCCGGCGTGACTAGATTGGTCAGGCGGGGCAGATTCGACCCGCCGTCTGGCGGACCGGGGGGCAACGTGGCAGAGACGAACAAGACCGATCCCGAACCTGTCGACACGGCAGAGATAGCATCTCCCGAAACAGCCGCGCCGGTGGAGCCGGAACCGAGCGCACAGCAACGCCCCACGCCGCGCATCCTGCCGATGATTGTCGCGGGGGCGCTGACCGCCGGATTGGGCTTCGGCGCGGCGTATCTTCTGGCGGCGCGCTATCCGCAGATGCTTGGCATCGGCGGCACAGCCGGCATCCAACAGCGTCTGTCAGACCATGACAAGCGCATTGCCGATCTCGCGGCCACGGTCGGGAAGCTTTCCGGCAAGGATGGGGGGGCCGACGTCGGGGCGCTGCAGGCCGATCTTGTCGCCAGCCGGGCCGCCACCGCAGACCTTCTGAAAAAACAACAGGCGCTGGCCGCCGGGATCGCGGGGCTTCAGGAAAAGATCGCAGCGCTGGAAAGCCGACCCGTGGCGACGGGCGCGGCCTCGGCTGCCGAAATCGAGGCCGCTCGGGCCGACGCGGCCGCCCGGATCAAGGCTGCGAGCGATGCTGCGGCAACGGCCCAGGCCACCGCCGCCGAGACCGTGCGCAACGCCACGATCCAGTCGGCGATGGCCCAGGTTCAGTCAGCTGTTGACAGCGGCGCGGCTTTTGGCACGCCCCTCGACTTGCTTGCCGGCGCAGGTGTTTCGGTTCCCCAAGCCCTTTTGACACAGGAACAGGGTGTGCCGACGATGGCGGCCCTGCGCCAGGGCTTTGCGCCCGCCGCACGTGATGCGCTGGCCGCGTCCTTGGCCGAAACGGCCGGCAACGGCTTTTGGGACCGAACCATGGCCTTCTTGCGCAGCGAAACCGGCGCCCGGTCGCTGACCCCACGCGCCGGCAACGACCCCGACGCAATCCTCAGCCGCGCCGAGGCGGCCCTGGCCACGGGCGACCTGCGGACCGCCCTGACCGAGATTGCCAGTTTGCCGGACGCAGGTCAGGCGCGAATGTCGGAATGGATCGGGCTCGCCAAGCGCCGCCAGGCCGCCACTGATGCGCTCGCCAACCTCGCGGCGGCGGCGAAATGAGGATGCGGGCATGATCTGGTCATTCGCAAAAATCGCACTCTTTGTCGCCGCCGTCGCCGGGGTAACGCTTCTTGCCATCTATCTCGGCGATACCGGTGGCGGCATTCGCATCGCCATCGCCAACCAGGAATTCACGCTCGGGCCGGTGCAATCGGCCGTGGCGATCCTGGCCGCACTGCTGGGCCTGTGGCTGGGGCTCAAGATCCTCAGTCTCGCGCAGGCGGTCATCCGTTTTGTCAACGGCGATGAAACCGCGATCAGCCGCTATTTCGACCGCAACCGGGAACGCAAGGGCTACCAGGCGCTGACGGACGGCATGATGGCGCTGGCCTCGGGCGATGGGGCCAGCGCGATTTCGCTCGCGGCCCGGGCCGAGAAATTCCTGCGCAAGCCCGATCTGACCAATCTTCTGTCCGCCCAGGCCGCCGAGATGGCGGGCGACACCCGCAAGGCGACCGAAGTCTACAAGCGTCTTTTGGCCGATGGCCGAACACGCTTTGTGGGGGTGCGCGGGCTCTTGAAGCAGAAGCTTGCGGAAGGCGACCGCGAAACCGCGCTGAAGCTCGCCGAAAAGGCGTTTCTGATGCGACCGTCCAACAAGGACATTCAGGATACCCTGTTCGAACTGCAATCGTCGGCCGGCGACTGGGCGGGTGCGCGCAGCGTGCTGGCGGCAAAACTCAAGCAGGGCCATCTGCCGCGTGACGTTCATCGCCGGCGCGATGCCATTCTGGCGCTGCAAGGGGCCAGGGGGGTTTTTGCCGACGACGCCGCGGTCGAAGCGCGCGAGGCGGCGATCGCAGCCAACAAGCAATCGCCCGACCTGGTCCCTGCGGCGGTTCTGGCCGCGCATGGCTACATGGCCCAAGGCAAGCCCAAAAACGCCGTGCGCATCCTAAAAAAGGCTTGGGAGGCCCAGCCCCACCCCGACCTTGCCGCAGCTTTCGCGGCCCTCGAACCCGAGGAAACCCCGGCCGCACGCCTGAAACGGTTCGACCAGCTTTTCAACCTGACGCCCGATCACGAAGAAGCGCGCCTGCTGAAAGCCGAGCTGAACCTCGCCGCCGAGGACTTTCCTGCCGCCAGGCGCGCGCTTGGCGATTTGCCCGAGACCCACCCGACGACCCGAGCCCTGACAATCATGGCCGCGATCGAGCGTGGCGAAGGCGGCGACGATGCCGTGGTGCGCGGCTGGCTGACCCGCGCCTTGTCGGCCAGCCGAGGTCCGCAATGGGTCTGCGACAAGTGCCAGCATGTCAATGCCGTCTGGTCGCCCGTCTGCGACAATTGCGGCGGCTTCGATACGCTGAGCTGGCGCGAGCCGCCGCAAATCGCAACACAAACGACCGGCACCGATCTGTTGCCGCTGGTTGTCGGATCCGTGGCGGTGCCGACACCGACACCCGATCAGGTACCGCAACAGGCCGAAGATGTGCCGGCGCCTGAACCATCATCGTCACCCCGGTCGGCGGCGGGCCGTGGCGCGGTCTATGATGCGGAATTCTTTGACCTCGATTCTTCGCGCAAGGGATAGGTTCGGTTCGAACATCGGTTCGTGGGGTCGAGCAGCAACGGCCGCCGAGCGTGGAACCAACACGCGCGCCCGATCTCGGATCAGGGTGCAAATCGCCACTGTTTCGTCTAACGTGCCCCCATGCCCAACCCCGTCGCAAATTCCGTCACTATCGTCAGCATCTGCTATAATAGCATGGCCGTGCTTCCGGCGATGCTCGCCTCGGTGCCGGATGGCGTGCCTGTGGTGCTGGTTGATAACGCTTCGGCCAATGGCGCGGCATTGGCCGAGCTTGCCGAACGCCGGGGCGCGGTTCTGATTCGAAACGACGAAAACCGGGGTTTCGGCGTGGCTTGCAATCAGGGCGCGGCTATCGCCAAGACCGATTTCATCCTGTTCCTGAACCCCGACGCGGAATTGCAGCCTGGCGCGCTTGAGGCGCTTCTGGCGGCGATGGCGCGCCATCCCAAGGCGTCGGCCATGAACCCGCGGATATCCGAGGCCGACGGGCGACCCTATTTCAAACGGCGCAGCGTAATCCTGCCGCGCGCGGACTGGATGCCACGTGGCTGGCCGGCGGCGGACTGTGAAGTGACGGTTCTTTCGGGCGCCGCGCTTTTCGTCCGGCGGCGCGATTTCGAAACTGTGGGCGGCTTTGACCCCCATATATTTCTCTATCACGAAGATGACGACCTGTCGCTGCGCTTGCGGTCCGTCTGCGGCCCGATCCTGTTCGTGCGCGACGCGCATGTGCGGCATCAGGGCGGCAGTTCGACTGCACGCAGCGCCAAGACCGCCGCCTTCAAAGCCTGGCACATGGGGCGTTCCCGGGTCTATGCCGCGCGAAAACACGGTCGGGCAAACGCATTCTCCAGCGCATTGCGGGCAGCACTGGCGCAGCTTATCTCGCCCGGCACGCTGACCTCAAGCCGGCGGCGCGCGAAAAACTGGGCCTTTCTTCGTGGGGTTCTCAGTCAGCGATAGCCTTGGCATCGGATATCCAGATCGGA
>Ga0209023_10000319_pt1 | contig 78532 bp, 82 predicted proteins | sample LakOneMetagenome_FD_187468 | JGI IMG/M metagenome (GOLD analysis project Ga0209023, IMG submission 187468) | Freshwater and sediment microbial communities from Lake Erie, Canada (SPAdes) (version 2) | ecosystem: Environmental > Aquatic > Freshwater > Lentic | place: Lake Erie, Canada... | reverse complement strand
ATTATCACAGGCGATTGTTGGAAAAATAAGCTTAAAATGTCATGAAATTCGAACCCTTATCTTCTTCAGATTTTCCTTTCTTAAAAGAATTTGAGCCGCCTAATTGGGGGGATCTTATTCCTCGTTTTAAATACACTATAGAAAGTAAGTTTTGTAACCCCATTAAATTAACAGTTTCTGGCAGAATGGTGGCCATTGGTACTACCATTATGCACAAAGACAGCGCATGGCTTGCGAGTATCATTGTTCATCCCGACTGCAGGAGCAATGGCTATGGAAAAATGATCACAGAGAAACTGATCGATACTATTGATAAGAATAAATATTCAACCATTTACCTCGACGCAACGGATATGGGATTTCCTGTGTACACAAAAATCGGGTTTGAACTGGAAACAAGTTATGCCCACCTTAAGTCGGAAAAAAATATTACTGGTTTACAGTTATCCGGATCCGTTATCTCTTATAAGGAAAGATACCTGCAGCAGATGCTCAGGCTGGATATGAATGTTTCATGCGAAGACAGGTATGATACTATCACTGAGAACTTAACTACAGCAAAGGTTTTTGTTAATGGCGAAAAAGTAGAAGGGTTTTACTTTGCTTCACTTGGTAACGGCCTTATCATCGCCGAAAATGATATTGCAGGTATTGAACTGGTAAAGCACCGGCTTGAAAATAATTATTACGCCATTTTACCTTCAGCCAATAAAGCAGCAATAAATTTTCTCGAAGAAAGCGGTCTTGCACAATTCCGTATCTCCAGAAGGATGTTTATCGGAAAGAAAAGAGCGTGGAAGGGTGACCGTATCTATAATCGTATCAGTGGGCAGTTAGGATGAAATTTGAAATTCGATGTTTGAAGTTTGGTTGTTAACATCAAACACCGAACAACTTCAAACTATTTTATTTCCAGGTCGGAAACCTTCCTGTTATGTAAACGGCCTATTTTCATGAGGTCTATCATTGGCCCCGTAACAAAATTGAGGAACCGCCGGCTGTAAGCCTTATAAACAGCTTCTCCGGAAAATATGCGGGTTAAATGTTTCTGCATGTGCGGGCCGATAAATCTTCCCAGTGCTGTATCCATCCTGTCTTCACCAACTTTGAACAGGGTGAATAACCTTCCGCTGTACCAGGTATCAACCAGTTTCTGCCACACTTTCAGTTCAAGCATTTGCTCTTTCTGGTATTTTTTAAATGCTGCATCAGTACCAGCCGTTACGGCATCGGCTAAACGAAATGCACCTTTGATGGCAAGGAATAAACCTGATGAAAAAATCGGGTCAAGAAAACCTCCGGCATCACCTGTTAATACCCAGTTTTTGCCATACATTTTTTGGGATATCAACTGGTAATTGTCATACTGAACTACACCGGTTTCCCTTTTTGCATTTGAAGTGAACTTTCTTAAAGTTTCATCTGTTTTTAAATAATTATCGTATTGTTCTTCTTTTGTAGCTCCGTATTTTTTAAGGTGTTCCGGATTTATTACAATTCCTACGGAAGTCCTGTCTGGTAAAGGTATTCTCCAGTTCCAGCCCTTTTCCAATCTATGTAAGTGTATGTTATATGGTTCTATTTTTTCTGTTCCTGAGAGATGCGCAAAGATGGCAACATCTTTTCTGTAACCTGCTTTAGTAGGAATGTTCAGCATACGGGATATTGTCCGGGAACGTCCACTGGCATCAACGATCAGGTCTGGCTGCCCTTCAAAATAATTATTGATAGAAGCAATGGTTTCATCACTTAATTTTAATTCATCTGTATCACCAACCTGTTCAATTTTGGCGGCCTGGTTAAAAAACTGAACACCTTCCCGGACAGCAAGATCAAAAATCGTTTTATCGAATTTTTTACGTGGCACATTGTATGCATAAGGAGGAAGACCGCCACCGCCATAACTAAATGGAGAAGTTGCTTCCTCATCTTTGCTGACCCATACGGAAGCACCTGGTTTATAAGTACTGTAGGTTTTTACTTCATCTTCTACGCCCAATTCTCTCAAAAAAGGAATGATGGCAGGTACCAATGATTCACCTACAATGATCTCGGGGCGTTTTTCCAGGTAAAAAACAGCAACTTTAAAACCTTTTCTTTTTAATAAGGTTGCCAACGCACAACCCGAAGGTCCGCCACCAACAATAGCAATAGTCTTGATATTTTTCTTCATAAAAAACGAAACAAATTTTTAATGGGCATTTCAATAGAATCAACCAGTGAATCAGCAGTTTTTTAAATAAATCCTTGCACAAATTTCGGAGAGATATACGAAATTGTCAAAAGTTATTGACTGCAATCCTGTGTAGTCCTATATTTTAGCTTCAATTACGGCAAATTGACTTTTATGTTGAACGTGCGTTTTAAAATTATAAATGAATAGTTCAACATATTAATTGTTTAATTTCATTTTTTAATGATCATGAACAGAATAAAACCTGATGTAGATGTAATATTGGATGTGCTAAAACTGGCACAGGTTGCATCACCGGAATCTACTTTTATAAACAGCTTGCTTCATCAATACCAGGAAAGGGGCGGGCTCAGTAAAAAGCAACTGGAGGGATTGCATAGTAAGGCTTCAAAGATTAAATCGATGCCGCCTGGAAAACTTGCTACTATACAGGCGATCATCCTCAAAAAGCACTCAAATCACCGTTCTGTTGTTTCAAAACCTGCAGCGGTTGAACCAAAAGAAGATCCCGGGAAGCAGCTCGTCGAAGATATCCTGGTAAAATATCCACAACACAAAAGGGTTCTTTTTTTTAAGATGAAGTTCGATAAACGGGAAACCCTTTCAGCAACAGAAAGAACAGAATTGGAAAAATTTCACAAATTACTTTGTTCCGGCCCTGCCAAATAGTTTCCTGTACACATATTTTATTATTTAAACTATCAAAATGATGAGGTTTTGAAAATAGTATTCTATGAAGTTGGTTTCCAATTGTTTTATACATAAAATTCTGCCTCAACATGAGCTAAGGAAAATATAAGGATCGATAATATTCGAGTAATTTTTTCAGCTCTTTTCTTGCAGATGTGGAATGTTCGCATTACATTTACAGAACCTTACACAACCTACCATCACCTACCCATCCTCTGAATAGCCTTTATTTCAATTACCAGATTTACCCCTTACAGCAGATCTATTCTCAATTATCCTCTGAATGGCTGATGAAGCCCATTACGCGGTTTTCTATTTATTCCAATTTTTTTTTATCCTTTAAGGCCCCGGTTCTGAAAAGATCGTAATTAAGATTTTGTAATAAATATATATCGTCACCTTTAAAACACAGAGAATGGAAAATTATTACACATCATACAGTAAAGTAGTACAGAACACCAGGTATTATTTTGTAAAGAAATTTTTAAAATTTCCCGAGTTTAATAATGTACCGGATGTATTGGTCGGATATGGCATGCACCCGGAATTTGAAAAAGCATGCAACATTGCAACCATACATGATCAGAATATCATGGACAAACTTTTAAATGAAATGGAAGGCTCTGTTGAACAGAGTAAAGTGATCGACATGCATTTTGGAAATTTTGAAATGAAGAGTAATGCCCGTTAACCGAAGCAAAAAAAATTCAATGGTTTATTCTGTGCGACCCGGCCCTAAGTCTTTTAAGGCCCAGGTAGGTTCGCCTTTTACCAGCAGTTGGTCAGGCAATGTGCCTGTCTATAATTTTATAAGTATCATCCGCCATTCTGAATTCAGTATTCACTCTCTCACTTATTCAAACCCGAGGCCGGATACATATAGGGGGTTTGTCAGTATTGGGAATAGGTAGTGGCAAGTAGCTAGTGCTAGTGGGGGAAATTAGCAAGCCTGCGACTTTTAATATCCGCAATAAAATCTCAATTTATCTCGGCCTACTCGCCACAAGCCATTCCCTTGTACCCATCTTCATTCACCGACTTTTTCCCACAATTCACCGGTATTTAAAGCATAAAGACCTAATTGCACTTTCCTGCAAATGCAACTGACTATATTTTTGTGTCATAAAATTATATTATATGGACACAAATGACCAAATCACTAAGCATGCTAATGAGAATCGTGTATGGACAGGGATATTTTTAGTTTTAGGCGGACTAGTATACCTGGCTTATAAAATGGGCGCACCATTTCCGGAATGGTTGCTTACCTGGCCGGTGGCTTTAATTGCCGCAGGTATTTTTGTAGGGATCAAAAACCGGTTCAATAATATTTCCTGGATAATTATGATTGCGATTGGCGGCCTTTTCCTGGCAGATGATGTGTTGCCGGATATAGACCTGCATAATTATATCGGCCCTATTATTTTGATCGCAGTAGGTGTGCTTTTTATTCTCAGGCCAAAGAGACAGTATACTTCTACGTACAGGCGTGACAGGTGGGGAACAAATTTCCGTTCACATGTATCCAGTGTATCGGATGATTCTGAATATATCAATGACAGCACTTTCCTGGGTAGTATGAACAAAGTGGTTGTTTCCAAAAACTTTAAAGGCGGTGAAGTGAATTGTGTACTTGGTGGTGCGCAGATAGACCTTACGCAGGCTGATATCCAGGGCCAGGCTGTGTTGGAGATCAACCAGGTATTTGGAGGAACAAAACTGATCGTTCCTGCGAACTGGACCCTTAAAATCGAGGTAACAGCCGTGCTTGGCGGGGTAGAAGATAAACGTACGGTTCAGTCAACCGGGGTAGATTCGGGAAAAGTGCTTGTGATAAAGGGGGCAGCTGTATTCGGTGGATTGGAAATAAAAAACTATTGATCTTTTAGAAATATCCAACCAAAAAATAAATTATGAACTGGTATCTTTTAAAATTGGTTTATCAGATCATCTGTGGAGATGGCGATCATATGGCACAGTTTGATGAACAATTAAGGTTAGTTTTGGCCGATGACCGTTTTCATGCTTTTACAAAAGGAAGATGCATCGGTGAAAATGAACAGGAAAGTTTTTATAATTGCAATGGCAAAATGGTTCAATGGAAGTTCATTGATGTTTCAGAGATACATGACCTGGGGGAAATATTGGATGGGGCAGAATTATATTCACGCATCAATGAAGTGGAGGATGCAAAAAGCTATCGTAAATTACTTACGGCGAAAGCAAATGGCCTCTTCCAGGAATCTATGCAGCAGTCTGTTAATACCTATTAGCAAAGGAGGATTGTTCAGGTTAAAATATTTACAATGTAGTATACAGTATTAATAGCCAGTTCCAATTTCATAGCCGCAATAAACAACTAAACCAATAAACCAACACCCTTGCAGCATTCACTCATTTCCGGCAGATCATTCAGGCTTGTATTTATTGCCTGTTCTTTTATCTGGTCGGTTATGAATGCCACTATACTTGCAAATTATGGCTTGCCTGTGTGGCAGGCAATTACAGACAGTGTTGTCAGTAATGTGTTGCTGGCAGGTGCCTGCATACTCGTGCTTAATAATATGCGGTATTATCTTCCGGGAAAAGAAAAATACTGGTACGTTCTTGCGTTGGCGTTAGCTTTAAGTTGCGCCTGGTTAATTGTAACAAGGGCATTGTTATGGATCTTCCTGAGGCACCATATTGAATATATTGATTTTCTTAAAAGATCTTCTCCCATACGATACAGTATTGCATTTCTTGTAATAAGTTGCATAGAAGCAATGGGATTGCTTTGGTATTCACAACAGGAAAGAAATGAGAATGAGAACAGGGAAAAGGAAATTTCAAGGGTAGCAAAAGAAGCGGAGTTATTTAAATTAAGGCAACAACTGCAGCCTCATTTCTTATTCAATAGCTTAAATTCTATCAGTGCACTCACAGGAAGCCAGCCCGAAAAGGCAAGGCATATGATACAGCAATTATCAGATTTTCTTAGGGGCACGCTGCGCAAAGATGAAGATCACTGGAATACATTGGGCGAAGAACTGGAGTATTTACAATTGTATCTTGAAATTGAAAAAGTACGTTTTGGAGACAGGTTGCAGACAATAACAGAAACAGGTCCGGGAACGGCGTTGATGAGATTGCCTGCATTATTACTTCAGCCGGTAGTAGAAAATGCCATCAAGTTTGGTTTATATGATACGATCGGGGAGGTGAAAATAAGCATCAGCTCAACTAACGACAATGGTCAGCTGTTTATAAGGATCACTAACCCATTCGATGCGGAAACATCGGGCCATCTTGGAGGGACAGGTTTTGGACTGTCATCAATTGCAAGAAGATTGTACCTGTTGTTTGCCAGGAATGACCTCCTGCAAACAGAGGCAAAAGAAAACTTATTTACTACTACTATTATAATACCACAGGCAGCATGATAAAAGTTGTATTGATAGATGATGAATTTTTGGCCAGGACAATTGTAAAGGAATATTTGCAAAATTATCCGGGATTAGAGATCGTTGCAGAGTGCAATGATGGCTTTGAAGGATTAAAAGCTATTCAGCAGCACAATCCTGATCTCATTTTTCTTGATATTCAAATGCCGAAAATAAATGGTTTTGAAATGCTTGAGCTGATAGATAACCCTCCATCAGTGATATTTACAACAGCATTTGATGAATATGCCATACAGGCTTTTGAAACACATGCCATTGATTACCTTTTAAAGCCTTTTAGTAAGGACCGGTTTGATAAAGCATTGCAAAAATGGTTACAGGTACATAACAGTCAGCCACAGGTGCAGCAAACCAGAACAATGCTTGAATCAATGACTGCTTCTGAAGTCAAAAATAACCGTATTATCATTAAAGATGGGGCCAAAATAAAGATCATCCCTGTGAGCCAGGTAAATTATCTTGAAGCTGCAGATGATTATGTAAAAATACATACACCTGATGCTGTTTTTCTCAAGAACAAAACAATGCAATTCTTTGAACAGCAACTTGATCAGCGTCAGTTCGTTCGCATACACAGGTCATATATTATCAATATTGCCCTTATTACCAGGATCGATCCTTATGAAAAGGACAGTCACCTCGTTTTGCTTTCCAACGGCTCAAAATTACCTGTAAGTAAAAGTGGTTATCTAAAACTGAAACAGGTACTGGGAATATAAGCGATGTGCTGGTATGCTAATTTGCCGATATGTTAATTAAAATCACTCAGGCTTGATCTTTATCGGCACACTGGCACATCAGCATATTAGCACATCATAAAATATTCTCCTTCTTCAATCGTCTTCACTATTAAGACAATATTGTCTATACTTAAATTTCACAAACATGCACTACAATCAGTCATGTGCCGCAAATGGCAACAATTACGGAAACCGGAACCGTCACCAGTTCATCCGTGCAATGCAGCGGGCTGCAGTAAACATTTACAAGACGGAAAACAGTTATGAAATGCTGGTATTTGCACCCGGCCGCATCCGGGAACATTTTCACCTGGATGTAAAGGCCGGAAGGCTTACAGTTTCTTATACCCCACCGGATGGTTTCCCACGTCCGGACTGGATATTAAGAGAGTATAGCCGCGGAGGGTTTGAAAGGACCTTTGACCTGGATGACACAATTGATGTTAACGGTATTGCCGCCAAATATATTGACGGTGTATTACAGGTTAGCCTTCCCGTTGTACCAGGTAAAGAGCAGGAGAAGCGTGATATTGTCATTAACTAAATGACGGGTGCAAATGAAAATGGCCGGTAACTTTAATGTTACCGGCCATTTCTTTAAACAAAAGAGCTACCCGGCATTCACCGGATAGCTTCTTCTATTGTTTCAGGGGATATTGTATAACAATAACCTGGATTTATAATTTGGGGTGAGATTAACTGAATAAACCACCTTTTTTCAATTCTTTTACGCCTTCACCGATAAGGAAACCGTTTTGATATATCTGTATTTTATAATTTCCTTTCTGGAAAGTAGTACCCGGAACAAAACTGAAGTTTACATTTTTGGTTTTAGCAGTTTCAAATTCTACCGGTAATTTAGCTGTATATGCTTTATCACCTTCTTCACGTGTTGTAAAAGATGCTGTAGCGTCACTGGTAGTAATTGGTTTTCCATCAGGTCCCATTACCACAACATAAATATCAGTTGTTCCTGCCTGTGCAATACGGTTGGCCACATCGAAGCTAACAACCATTTTATCTACACGTTTAGCTGTTGAAGAAACTTTCTCTTTACCATTCCTTTTTACATTCACAGGAGTGATTACTATATTAGATGCATTCAATGTTGAAGCAACATCTACTTTCTTTTCAAGTTCTACCTTAGCTGTAGTGGTAGTAGTCAGGTCCTGGGTTAATTTTTCTTTATCAGCAGTTAAAGCTACTTTATCAGCAGTTAAACCCTGATTTTCTGTAGTTAAACGTGCTACTTCTGCTTCCATTCCGCTGATCTTATCATTTAAGCTGGCGATAAGTGTTTTAGCCCTTGCCAGTTCTTTCGCTGTAGCATTTTTGTTATTGAGGATCTTGCGAATTTCTTCTTTATTTTTAGCGATTTCGCTGCTTTTATCAGCAAGCTGGCTTTGAAGGCTGCTGGTCACTGTTGCCATTGAGTCGAGGCGTGCCAATGAAGCATCAAAACTTGCCTGTACATTACTTTTTTCTTCAGTAACAGCAGCAATTTTTGTTTCCTGCTGCTGGATCGCCTTAGTGTTGTTGGATTTGTCATAAATGGTATAACCACCCAGGGCAACAAGTGCTACGGCTAATCCGCCGATAAGGAAGTTCTTAATAGTTTTAGGTTTTGCCTGACTTTCATTTGTAGAAGTAGTCAATGGGCTGTTTGAAGTATCCATAGTATTAAATTTTTAAGTTTAAAATAAGGTTGTGTAAATTTTTCGTTGATAGAATTTTTTTGGACTTCCTCCCAAACTCCAAAACCGTGCCATGATTATTTTCTGTGATTAATTAAATGACTTTTTTACTGGATTTATTAACTGATTCAATGAAAAAACTGGCTTTTCAAGGGTAAATATTTAAAAAAAGGGTGCTTTTACATATTTTCATCAGTAAATTCCGAAAATCATCCTTGGATCATATCTGTTTAGGGTACTTTGTTTACTATCATTGCTGGAAAAATGACGAAAAGAAAAGAAGAACCCAGGTCTACGATCATTACCCGTGCTTGTGAACAGGTACCCGGATTTCCGGTATTATTCCAGCGTTTCAAACAAAAAATGTCTATTTCAGGGAAAGCCGACAGTACTTTTATCAATTATATCAGGCATCTTGCACAGATCGCTTTACATTATGAGCGCCTTCCTACATTATTAAGTATAGTTGAGATCGAAGATTACCTGTATCATGTACAACAAAAATTCCTTTCTCCATCCGAGACCTATTTCAAGCATACCATATTTTCATTAAGATTTCTTTTCAGGATGGAAGGATTATCAGGGGTAGGGAATATCAAACTACCGGTAATTAAGTATCAAAAAAAATTACCCGTTGTATTGAGTAAAAATGAAATGACTGAATTACTCAACAGCCCCAGGTTATTAAAGCACCGGGTGCTGATCGCTTTGTTATATGGCTGTGGCCTACGTTGTAGCGAGGCCCGTGGTGTAAAATTGAATGACCTTGATTTTGATCGTTTGGTATTACATGTAAGACAGGGAAAGGGGAAAAAGGACCGTTATGTTCCGTTAGGGGAATACCTGGTCACTATATTAAAGATCTATATTGAAACTTATAATCCCAAAATATGGCTTTTTAACGGCAAATCATTAAGCAAGAGTGGTAAAAAATTTGATAAAAAATTCTCTCAAAGAGGTGTTCAATGGGCAGTTACGGCTGCGGCTAAAACTGCAGGTATCAACAAGGATATAAATGTTCATACACTGCGGCATACTTTTGCTACACATCTACTGGAAGATGGCCTAGACCTGCTTTCCATTAAAGAATTATTAGGTCATGCAACCATTGAAACCACGCTCAGGTACCTGCATATTGCGCAATACAGTAAAAAAGGAAAATTCAGTCCTATAGATAACCTGGAAGGACTTAAAATAAACCGTACCATTCAGTTTAAACTTGATTTTTGCCATGGCAGGGCGGGGGATTGTTATTTATAAAACAATTTATCTCTTTCAGATGGAATGGCTGCAAGATATTTCTTCAGGAAATCTTTTTGTTCTTTCAGCCTGGCTGATAATGCATCAATCCTGCTTTTTAATTCTTCCGGGTCATATTGAAAATTATCCGGGATACTTTCCAGGTCAGTTATTTTTTGTGATGCTTTAATAACCAGGTCGTCGGCAGGTAAGAGTAATGTGCTCATTTCAATGTCCGTTTTTGATGGGATGAATTTATTATTGCGGTAAACAATAAAATCATTCAGGATATTATTTGCGTTGTTAAAATCCTGTGCTGCAGCATTGTAAATTTTTACTATTATATCCTGCCTGATGATACCAAGCTTCATCTGGATGTAAACGATCCTTGTTCTTACAAGTTCATTAGGCGTTCCAGCCTGGTTCATCCGGTTTAGGGCAGATCCTAATTTACCTGGTTCATCCATTTCCAGGTAAGCATGTAATGAGTCAGTAAAATTAATATAAGGTTTGCCTTTTTTTGAAAAATTATTGCCTGTATAAAATTCTTTATGGGTAACAGTATGATCGAGTAATTGCCATAGCGGGTCAAAAGGCATGTGCGATTCAATAAAGGCAGCAGGCCTGATCAAAAAATATTTAGCCTGGTTATTATAACCAACATCCCAGGTTGGGTCGCAGAAAAGCCATTGTTTGTCAGTATAAACCACACACCAGGTATGCCCGGTCTTATCAATAGAACCATACTGTTTGGTGTAGCCGCTTATTTCATAACAGGGGATACCGCATTTTGAAACAATATCATTGAATATGGCTGCGAAGTTTTCACAAACACCTTTTCGTCTTCTAAGGGCATTGGTTATTTTTGATAAGGAATCTTTATCTGTATTGATAACATACATACTATCCGTGTCGTATTTTATATTAGCTGTTATCCAGCTATAAGCAGCACAGATCTTTTCAATATCTGTTATAAAATTTGTTCCTATATATGTTGCTATTGATCCCGTAGAATACGTTTCAGAAACAGGAATGCCGGGTGTTGCAGAAGCCATACATGCATATTCACCATGTTCCTGGGCCATTGTAATAAAACTGCCTGAAAAGAACAACGAAAAAAGCAATACCCGTTTCATATATCTAAGTTATTGCATTGTGTGTAAATGAAGATGTGGATGAGCACTGGTAAAACCTGCTGTTTCATTATCAGTAACAAAAACTGTTATTCCCAAAAAATACCAATCTTTGAAATAAGATTTTAATTTTATGCTGATGTTCCGACAATTAATTTCAAAAAACAAGGCAGTTATTTTTTATGGCCTCAGCCTGGCAGTATTACTGTTTTTACTTAAATGGCTTGAACTCCGCTTTATTATATTTGATAATGCCATGGAAATTTATATTGGCGCCATTGCACTCATTTTTACAACACTTGGTATATGGCTGGCGCATAAGCTTATAAAACCAAAGATTGAAACAGTGGTTGTTGAGAAGGAAATCTACATCAGCAAGAACGATGATTTTCTTTTCAATGAGAAAGAATTCAATAAACTGGGTTTGAGCAAACGTGAACTGGAGGTATTGCAGCTTATGTCGGAAGGTTTTAGTAACCAGGAAATTGCCGGCCGTTTATTTGTTTCGCTGAATACCATTAAAACACATACTTCGAGGCTTTTTGAAAAAATGGATGTAAAGCGCAGAACACAGGCCATTGAAAAAGCAAAAAGGCTTAGCCTGATACCTTAAATATATTCTTTTTAAAAAGTGAAATCAAAGTCAATTTTTAGATTTAGTTGTCGCTTATAAAAAATTAAGCCTCTCCGTTAGAAGAGGCTTATTGATCAGGAGAGGGGGTGACCAATATCTGTAATAATAAATTAGTATTTTAATATACAGGCAATACTTTTATTCAAAATGCTGCATTGCAAATCAAGGTAAATATTTATGTGTTGGAGTAATCCGGTTTTTTTAATAGAGTCGTTGCTGTCTGCTGAAAACCAATGTATATTTTGAACAGGTTCGCTGAAAATGTTTGTGTGCATTGGTTTTCAGCCAACTTATCCCGGTCAATATTCTTCAACAATAAACGATGTTACGCTGTCATTTTTTCTTCGCAATAAATATCATGTGGGTAGAAGTTGTGCCATCGGCTTTGGTAAACATTTTCCGGTTCAATTCCATCACTTCAAAATCATTTTCTTTTAATGCTTCCTGCAGGTAACCTTCTTCGTGATAATAAACAAACATGGTATGTTGCCCGTCGCTGCTTGTTTCATAAGTTGATCTGTCATAATCATTTTCAATGGTGCTGAAATATATTATTCCGCCATGGTTTAATAATAAAGAACAATCCTTTATCAATTTTGTGCAATCATCTTTTGAGAGGTATGGCATACAAAAACCACAAATGACTGCATCGAATTTCATGTTCAGCGTATCCATATTCCTGCAGTCCATAACCCTGCAATCAGCAGGCGGGTTATTTTCTTTTGCCAGCCTGATCATGTTTGGAGACGTGTCAATTGCCAGTATATTGAAATCAGGGCGCTTTGATAAAATATACCTGGTAATGTTGCCGGGGCCGCAACCAATTTCCAGCACTTTAGGGTCCTGCATTTCAACGAGCCTGCAAAACGTATCGTAGCCGTCATTATACAGATCCATGTCCATGAACTTGTCCTGGTATTGTTGTGCAACTTTATCCCATGTCTGGAATGTTTTTATGTAATTATCCATTTTCTGATTTATTGATTTATAATATGACCGGTATTTAAATTAAGGATTAAAATTTACATATAAATCTTAGATGTCTTGATTTAATAGAAACTGTTATTATACAGATCAGTCAATTTTAATCCTCAGGAATTTTATCCCGATAATTATCAGCCATACAAGCCACAATGTACTTCCGATAAATCCGGCCATGTCCCAAACCGGGAAACCGGGCATTACCGTTTGAAATAATTCTGCCTGTGCCAGTAAATAGATGAATGAACTGATATAACCCAGCCAACTCATCCATTTCGGGATCAATTTCAATTTTGCTAAACTGAATGAGATCAAAACCGTCCAGGCAATGGTAAATAATTGTCCCAAATGTTCACCCAATATTACGCCGGCAAATTGATGTATTGTTTTAAAAGCAACGATTGCTGCGGCTTTGGTTGATTCATCGGTTGCATGCACAAATGTATCGGCCAGCACCGGAACTACAAATGTCCAGCGCAGCAAACCGATCATTTGTACTAGTAATCCTATAACACCAATGGTTGTGGCAACACGTACCAATGATGACCTGTTCTCAAGTTTTTTGCCCAGTAATATATAGGCAGGCAGTAAGGGCAGGCCTGTTATTGCAAATGCAAACCAGGTCCAGATCAGCCTGCTTCCACCTTCGTGGAATTTGGTAAGGATGGTTGCAGTATCCTGTCTTAAGATAACCGGGTATTCAAATATTATGGTAAGGATCGTATAAGGGATAAATACAGCTATTGCTCCTAACAGTAAAAGGCTTCCGATAGTTTTTTCGATTTTCATATCATCATTTTTTATTTGTTATTGATGACACAAAGATGCGGTACGAAAAAAAGTTGTTACAGGACAAATGTCTATAAATTGAATATTGCCTCAGCTCAAAAGGCCCGTCATTGCGAGGAACGAAGCAATCTGTATTATTAACCAGGTAGATTGCTTCGTTCCTCGCAATGACGCATTATGTAATTAAATTAGTCAGATATTGTTGCGTATGCGGCTTAAATGCCTTGGGGTAACGCCCAGTATGGAAGCAAGGTATTGTAATGGTATCTGCTGTAGCAACGCAGGTTCATTTTTCATCAGCAAGGCATATCTTTCTTCAGCAGATAATATGATCAGGTTGGTCCTTGTTTCATCCATTCCTATTACCAGGTTTTCCATTGCGCTGATATAAAATGTTTTAAAGGCATCACTTTCTTTTTTCAGTTTCGTTAGGTCATCGTAGTGTATTGCCCAAAGTTCTGCATCGGTCAATGCCCTGATATTTTCTTTACTGGGTGTTTGCCTGTAAAAACTACTCAGTGAAAGCAGGAATGAATTAGCTCCTGTAACATAAGTGGTAATTTCCTTGCCGTCTTTTAAATAGAAATACTGGAACAGCCCTTTTGTTATAAATGCCAAATACTTGCTTGTCCTGCCTTCCTGCACAAAGAAGTCGCCCTTTGTAATCTTTTTTAATTTGAACTCATTTGCGATCTGTGATATCTCACCGGGAGGGATCCCTTTTCCTAAAAAATGTGATAGCAGTTGTTCCAAAATTTTGCCTGTTTATGATTAGATTTGCAGTGTAGGGTTCATTTTTGGACAAAGTAGAAAGTTTTATTTAAAAAGAATAAAAAATATGCATCAGTTGCCTGGTGTTTTTTAATAAATTTTCTTTTTCAATATTCTGGTAAAATGAGTCCTTTTACGGTGGCATTTTTGCATAAAATATTATTCTTTAGAGGAAATCTTGTTTGTTCATTTTCCACCGCTGTGCCATAAATTCGGTATTAAGTTATAAATTACCCGCATGATCGATAGTTTATCCAATGCATTGATTAAGGAAAAGGAGAAATTTGAAGCATTATTTGAATATGCTTCAATGGGTATCCTTGTTGCCGATGGAAAAGGTATCATTGTGCTTGCTAATAATTTTTTGATCTCCCAGTTTGGTTATTCCGATAAGAACGAACTGATCGGTAAAGAGGTGGAGGTATTGATACCGATGCGTTATAACAGTGTTCACCATAAGCATATGGAAAACTACCAGCAGAAACCAGAACGCAGGACGATGGGTGTTGGCAGGGACCTTTATGCCATTAAAAAAGATAGTACCGAATTCCCGGTAGAAGTAAGCCTTAGTAATTACACTGCTGCTGACGGGAATTTTGTTATTGCATTTGTTATAGATATTACCAAAAGGAAGGAAATAGAAAATGCGATCATCCTGCAAAAGGAACAACTTGCAGAAAATAACCTGAAGATCGAGGAATTGAATGAAGACCTGGAAAAGAAAGTAGAGCTGAGAACGATCCAGTTACAGGAAGCCATGCACCAGGTAGAGGCGTCCAGGGATGAATTGACCAAAGCGCTTAGTAAAGAAAAGGAACTTGGCGATCTTAAAACACGTTTTGTGTCGATGGCATCACACGAATTCCGCACACCTTTGAGTACAATACTTTCTTCCGCTTCGCTGCTGGCCAAATATACTGAATCGGCCGAGCAGGAAAAAAGGGATAAGCATATTCACCGGATAAAATCTTCTGTAAACAACTTAACAGATATTTTAAATGAATTTTTATCCATAGGCAAGATCGAGGATGGAAAAATTGTTGCCAGGTATAATCTTTTTAATGTAAAAGAATTTATTTCAAATCTTTGTACAGAAATACAGGGAGTGGCAAAAAAAGGACAAAAATTCGTTTATAAACACGAAGGGAGTGAGATCATAGAACTGGATGATTCGCTGTTAAGAAATATCATATTTAACCTTTTATCAAATGCCATAAAGTTCAGTGCCGAAGATGGGCGGATTGAGATTAATTCTGTCATGGAGGATGATAAATTCAGTATCAGTATAAGGGATAACGGCATTGGTATTTCTGAAGATGACCAGCAGCATTTGTTTGAACGCTTTTTCAGGGCATCCAATGCTACCAATATACAGGGTACGGGACTGGGATTGCACATCGTTGCAAAATATGCCGAACTAATGAACGGTAACATTGGTTGCACCAGTGAACTTGAAAAGGGAACAACCATAACAATATCTTTTCCGAATAAAACAATTGAATAATGAAACAACGTATTTTATTGATCGAAGATAATCCTGAGATCAGGGAGAATACCGCTGAGATACTTGAACTGTCTAATTATACAGTAGATACGGCTGAAAATGGCAAAATAGGTGTTGAGAAAGCATTGCAGGAAAAACCCGACCTGATCATTTGCGATATTATGATGCCCGTACTTGACGGGTATGGCGTTTTACATTTATTAAGCAAGAATGACCAGCTTGCCGGCATACCTTTTATTTTTCTAACTGCTAAATCTGAAAGGGTTGATTTCAGGAAAGGAATGGAAATGGGTGCGGATGATTATATAACAAAACCTTTCACTGATATTGAATTGCTGAATGCGATAGACAGCCGCCTGAAAAAGATCAATGTGTTGAAAAAAGAATATAATTCAGATCCTGAAGGTTTGCAGGAAATGCTGAATGAATTTGGTGGAAAAAATGCCTTGCAGGATATCGCCATGAACAGGCATGAAAATCATTACAGGAAAAAGCAGGGCATTTATTTTGAAGGCAACCATCCCCAGAAATTATTTTATGTAAAGAAGGGAAAGGTTAAAACATATATCACCAATGATGAAGGAAAAGGCCTCACCATTGGATTGTATGGCGAAGGAGATTTTTTTGGATATACAGCCTTGCTCGAAGAATCTGTATATAAAGAAACAGCTGAAGCAATTGATGATAGTGTGATTGCAGAAATTCCTACCGATGAATTTCAAAAAGTGTTGCATTATAACCCCGATGCCACCAGGAAGGTGATCCAGTTGCTTACAAAAAATATTACAGAGAAGGAGCAGCAGTTATTGAACATTGCTTACAACTCATTAAGGAAACGTGTGGCCACTGCGCTTGTATCGCTGCTGAAAAAATACGGGAAGGAAGACCAGGATAATTTCAGCATCAATTTTTCAAGAGAAGACCTTGCAAATATTGCGGGAACTGCTACAGAATCGCTTATCAGGACACTGAGTGATTTTAAATCTGAAAAACTCATCGAGATACAGGGAAGCAGGATAACTGTTATAAACGAAAGAAAGTTAACAGATATGCTTAATTAAATAGCGTACTTAAACAAGATATTGGTTGAATTTACTTTTAAGTTCGGCAAAGTTCCTTTCAAAATATCCCATTTCGTTGCGTAATTTATTTTGCTGCTGTGGTATTTTTTTCTCATCAGTTATTCCACCGGCAACATTGATCTTTATTGCTTTCTGCATTGCCGACAGGTCGCCCTGCATATCTTTTATGCACTCATCATTGTGAATAAAACTATTTTGAAAATGTTCGGCAAGGTCGATAAATTCTTTGTCGGTATTATTGTCAAGTATTTCAGAAAGCCTTGTTTTTAAATATGAATTCTCCTGGAGATAAAAATCCAGGGTACGGTTCCATTCCTGGATCTCGTTAAGGAACTGGTCTACCCCTGAAATTTTCACACTTTTCATAATCGCCGATGTTGTAATTTTTATTTAAGTAAAACTATCTTTCATTTTATTTTCAATTGCAGATATTCATCAGTAAGCCTGCTGAATTTAATCATGGCAATCTATTACCTGTTGTTTGATATTATTTTCATGATCAAATGCCGGGCTCATGTAAGGGATGTGCAAACCAAGCCCGCGAACGATGAGCATGACTGCTACCAGCACCATCACATAAGGATAAAGCCGTTTGATATTTCTTCTCACATTCATGTTTATGAACCCGCCAAAGAATGCAATACTCCACATTACAGGTAATGTTCCCATTCCAAATGCAGCCATGAATAAACTGCTTTTTAATACAGATGCTGTTGATACGGCTGCTGCTATTGCCATATAAACAAGGCCGCATGGAAGCAATCCATTCATGAGGCCGATAAAAAAAACTGAACGGTAATTCTTTCTTGCAAACAATTGGCCAAGCGCCCCTCTAAGTTTATCAAAAAAAAGAAGAATAGCGTTGTGCTTAAAAACACTGTTGTGTTTTGGAAGTATAATAAAGACCAATATGGTAACACCAAGTATTACCGACAGCCATTGCTGAAAACCGAATAATGCAAAGCTCATTCCTATCATTCCGAAAATGGCACCCAGCAGAGCATACATAGCAACCCTTCCTGTATTGTAAAGTAATGTTGAGATAAACCTGGAAGAATGATTATTTGAAACAACCGGCAATGATAAGGCCAGCGGGCCGCACATGCCAATGCAGTGCACACTCCCGATACCACCCATTATTAAAGCTGCTATGATCAAACCGGTCATTGAATAAATAATTTATGCTCGTAATAATAGCTTGTGTTGTTTGCTGTCCAGCTTATTTTCAATTCATGTAAACCTTTATTTCCTGCAGGAAAGGGCATCAGAATAATTCCGTCTGTTGTGCTGATGTTCTTTTCTATGTCTTTATTTTTATCGACTGTGCAATACAATAATATATGGGCTTTCAGGTCTGTGTTTTTCATTTCCTGCGGAAAGTTTATCATGATATCATGTTCCCTTACCTCATATTTAACCAATGAGGATAAGGCATTAGCCCTTTCCGTCTGGTCGATCTTGTCCTGGTATTTTAATTCCTGCTCGTAGTAATCTTTTGTTACTAGGTCCTGGTTTTGCATAGATGATTTAGCAACGAGGACTATGATTCCCGCTACAAAAAATATATACACGAATAATATTTTGTATCCCCAGTTCATTGGTTTATTTGTTTTATGGTTTGTGTTTTGTTTTCCGGTCGGTACCCCGACGAAGGAGGGGTCAGACCGATGTACGTTTTTTATGTCTTTTTCCTGTTCATTTATTTTTTTACCGGTCTGACCGCTATCGCGGTGCCGACCGTGTTTAGTTGTACACTTCCGGGCCTATGAATTTTGCTGTAATTGTTTTTATCTTTTTTGTTGAATCATACAGCCCGATCGTTAATTGCGTTTTCCATCCTTTTACATCAGCCCTGTTCAGTTTTACAAAGAACTGCAGGGTGGTGTAATCTTCTTTTTTTATAACAGGATTTACACTGTTCACCAATGTAATTTCGCCGGGGATATTCTCCAGCTTTAAATGCACAGGTATGTCTTTATGTGTTTTATTGGCCAGTTTTAAATTATACAGGTTGCTGATGCGCCCATCAGGCATTGTGGTGTACGTCATGCCTGCGGTACGCATTAACCTTGCATCAAGGTCTGTACGACTTATGAGCAGGAACACCAACAGGACAAGCAGTAATGAAAGCACTGTTGTGTATGCTTTTATCCTGCGGGTGAACTTTAACTGTATGCCATCCTTAATACTGTTTTCAGAAGCATACCTTATAAGCCCCGTTGGTTTGTGTATGCTTGTCATGATAGCATCACATGAATCAATACACGCAGTACAGTTAACACATTCAAGTTGTGTACCGTTGCGGATATCAATTCCTGTTGGGCAAACCTTTACACAGGCAAAACAATCAATACAATCGCCATGTAACGGAACAGGTGGTTTTACAGCTTCCAGTTTTTGTACCACATCTTTGCAACCACCATCGCCTTTGCAATCAACACATTTACAGTCGTGATCATCCTTTACTTTGAAATTATCTTCTTTCTGAAGTTTTCCTCTTGGTTCGCCACGTTTGTAATCGTATGCAACTACTATTGAATTCTTATCTAACAGTACTCCCTGTAATCTTCCATAAGGACAAACAACAATACAAGCCTGTTCCCTGAACCACCAGTAAACAAAAAAGAATACTGTTGTAAACCCAAGCAGTGATACCAATGTGCCGATATGGGCAGCAGGGTTACTGATATCATTTATCAACTGATCCATACTGATCAGGTATGCAAGAAAGAAATTTGCAATGATGAATGACATCAAAAAGAATATTACAAATTTCAATGTGCGTTTACGGATCTTTTCTCCGTTCCACCGCATTTTCCTCAGTTGCTTCTGTTGGGTTGAGTCACCATCGATCCAGTATTCGATCTTGCGGAATACCATTTCCATAAATATGGTCTGGGGACATGCCCATCCGCAAAATATGCGGCCAAACACCACGGTAAACAATATCACAAACACAATGAATGTGATCATCCCTATCCCGAAAATGAAAAAATCCTGCGGCCAGAATATCATCCCGAAAATGATGAACTTTCTTTCAAGCACATTCAACATCAGCAGTGGTTCATCGTTTACTTTTATGAACGGGAGTGAAAAGAAAACCAGTAAATAAAATATACTGAACCAGGTACGTAAATTGTATAAACGGCCTTTAGGTTTTTTCGGGTTTATATAATTGCGTTTGCCCTCTTTAGAGATAGTAGCAACAGAGTCTCTAAATGCATCATTGTCTTTAATTGATTTCGTTAATGTTTCGGGCATCGGCTTAATTTCTTTTTACTTCTTGATAACAGCACTCGTATCCTTTTTCTTAAGGCTGTCAGCTACTGCAACAGGTTTTACTGCTGCTGAATCTGTTGCCGCAACTTCTGTATACAGATCACCCTGAGGTGCTTTCGGGTTAGGAGGATTTGTTCCTTTTAATGTTTTGATATATCCTGCCAGGTTATTTATCTCTTTTGGAGAATAATTCTTTTCCCATGCCTGCATTCCTTTATCAGGATATCCGTGTTTGATAGATTGATATACATCTGACAAAGAACCTTTATGGATCCAGTAATCATCAGTAAGATTAGGACCAGCGCCACCTTCACCTTGTTTGCCATGGCAGGTCCAGCATACAGAAGTAAATATTTCTTTAGCAGCCGTAAGTCCCGCAGCATCCGGCATTTTCAGGTTTGCCTCATCGATCTTATCAACATTTTTTGATTCATACAATTCTTTCGCCTGTGCTGCTTTTGCAACTTCTTCCTGGTATTCCTCTGTTGGGTTTTTACCGTAACCTAGTACGTGGAAATTGAGCAGGTAAATGAATGCTACACCGATCGTAAAAATGAATCCCCATTTCCACCATGGTGGTAATGCGTTATCCAGTTCCCTGATGCCATCGTAATCATGATCGAGCAATACGTCTGCTTCTTTTTCAACAGCAACGGCTTTTGTAAATACTTTTTTGTCGAGGCGTGACCACCATTCTCTCAATGCCATCATTTTTTCCTTATCAGATTTTGGCAACAATTCGACCTGGATCCTCCTTATGGAGAACATCATGAAAGTGATCACAACGAGTTCTGTAAAAATTACTGTTGCCAGTATCCAGAATGATGTGCTGTCCATTCCGCCATAGTTTGCAACTTCGGCAACTTTACCTGCGGCAGCATCCTGCGCATTGCCCGTCAGCGATAACAATGAGAGGCCTACCAGCATGATCACTGATAAGACCTTTTCGGAAGAATGTTTTCCTTTTTCCAATGCCTGCTTTCCCATGGCTACCAATACCTGTCCCATTCCCCAGATCACAAATGCAAGCAGCAATGCAATAACTGCCATTAAAATTTCCAATTGATTGGTGGATGATGTAGTGGTTTTAGCTGCTGCATCCTGTGCAAATGCTGCAGGCCCCATAAATGTGATGGCGAGCATCAGTTTTAATCTTGATAACAACGTCTTGGTAAATCGCATATACTTTTTTTTATAAAATGGTTGTTGTTTGTTCTTCTTTTTCATCGAGTGGTATATTTGACAAAGTAGCAATGCTATTTTTGTCCATCTTTTTTACATACAGCAGCAGGACTACAAAGAATAAAAAGAATATTATGAGTGAGATCATCGGATAGATCTGCGCTTGATCCATTTTTTCTGCATATTGTTGTATGAACTTGAACATGGTATTTATTTTTCTGTTTTATTTTTACTGATATCTGTGCCTAAACGCTGCAGGTAAGCGATAACTGCAATCACTTCTTTGTTTGGTGCAACGCGTATGCTATCACTTCTCAGGTTATCTGAAATAGATTGGGCTTGTTTCATCAGGTCACTGTTTGCGATCTGGTCGTATCCTTTTTCATATGGAACACCCAATGTCTGCATGGCCCTGATCTTTGCAGCTGTTAGAGTAGTGTCGAGGGTTTGTTCCAGCATGAATGCATAAGGAGGCATTATTGAACCTTCACTCATAGAAGATGGTTCCCTGAGGTGACGGAAATGCCAGCCATCTGATTTTTTCAGATTGCCTGTGCCTTCCCTGGCCAGATCGGGCCCGGTCCTTTTACTTCCCCACTGGAACGGGTGATCGTAGACAAACTCGCCTGCTTTGGAATATTCACCATAACGTTCTGTTTCACTTCTGAAAGGACGTATCATTTGTGAGTGGCATACATAACAGCCTTCCCTTACATAAATATCACGTCCCTGTAATTCAAGCGGGGTGTATGGTTTTACACTGCTGATGGTAGGTACATTTGACTTGATCATGAATGTTGGTATAAGTTCTATTGCACCACCAATGAGGATCACTACTAAGCTCAGTATCATTAACTGAACAGGTTTGCGTTCGATCCACCTGTGCCAATGTTCACCTGAATGCCTTGCTCCGTCTTTTTCAAGAGCTGCTGCTTCAGCTGCTTCATCTGCGATAAGTTTACCGGTCTTAACTGTTTTAACCAGGTTATAGATCATGATCAAAGCCCCAACGAGGTATAAAGTTCCTCCCAGTGCACGCATAGCATAGAATGGTTTCAGGTAGGTAACTGTTTCAAGGAATGAATATTTCAACTGGCCTGCATCTGTGAATTGTTTCCACATACTGCTTTGTGTAAAACCAGCCCAGTACATTGGTACTGCATAGAAAACTATTCCAAGTGTTCCTAACCAGAAATGGTTGTTCGCTAATTTTTTTGAATATAAAGTAGTGCCGAATATTCTTGGTATCAGCCAGTATAGTATGCCAAATGTGAGCATACCATTCCAGCCCAGCGCACCTACGTGAACGTGAGCAATGATCCAGTCAGTGTAATGGCTTACTGCACTTACATTTTTAAGTGAAAGCATCGGGCCTTCAAAAGTGGCCATACCATAGGCAGTTACAGCAACCACCATGAATTTTAAAATAACATCATCCCTTACTTTGTCCCAGGCGCCACGTAAAGTAAGTAACCCGTTGATCATACCACCCCAGCTTGGGAAGATGAGCATGAATGAAAACACCACCCCGAGAGATTGAGCCCAGTTAGGAAGAGCAGTGTACAACAGGTGATGCGGCCCTGCCCAGATATATAAAAATATCAGAGCCCAGAAATGTATGATCGATAAACGGTATGAGTAAACAGGACGATTAGCCGCTTTTGGCATAAAGTAATACATCAGTCCCAGGTAAGGTGTGGTAAGGAAGAATGCAACCGCATTGTGCCCGTACCACCATTGTACAAGGGCATCCTGCACACCAGCGTAGAAGCTGTAACTTTTTAACCAGGAGTAAGGTAATTCGCCTGAACGTACAAGGTGTAATACTGCAACAGTTACAAAAGTTGCTATATAGAACCAGATGGCAACGTACAGGTGTTTTTCCCTTCTTTTAAGGATCGTACCAAACATATTCCAGCCGAATATTACCCAGATAACTGTAATGGCCAGGTCGATAGGCCAAATCAGTTCTGCATATTCTGCACCCTGTGAAAGTCCGAGTGGTAAGGTAACGGCAGCGGCTACAATGATGAGCTGCCATCCCCAGAAATGGATCTTACTGAGTGTATCGCTGAACATCCTTGCCTTGCACAAGCGCTGCAGCGAATAGTACACACCCATAAAGATCCCGTTTCCAACGAATGCAAAAATTACTGCATTGGTATGGAGCGGACGAAGACGTCCGAAAGAACCATACTGTGTAATGTTAAGAGAAGGGAATACCAGTTGCAATGCCACCCAAACACCGGCGAGCATTCCAACAGCTCCCCAGATCATGGTTGCGTAAGCAAAATTTTTAACCGTTCTGTTATCGTAATAAAATTTTTCTACCTGCATTTTTACTTAGTTATTTTGGTGATTTTTTTTGATACTGTTTTTTTATCTGTATTATTTTCGAAAAGCATTCTTACTGAAGGGGTATAATCGTCATCAAACTGGCCATTGCCAACACTCCATAAAAAAGCAGCCAGGAAACTGCCTGCTACTAAAATGCTGATGCCGATAAGGATAAATAGTGCGCTCAAGGGATAATTTTAATTAGTCAAAAATATCTGTCAGTTTAGAAGAAAGAAATGAGTACTGTCAAAATGCGATATGATATAAATCAGGCAAAAAAAATTTGCATGGATAGGAAATAATGCTAAAGACCACAACTCTTTGCTTTTATATTGCTGGCAACTGTTACAAACAATACGATACTGATGCTGCTGGCAGGCATTAAGATCGCAGCTACTATCGGGGACAGTGATGCGCTTACAGCAAATGATAAGCCCACAATATTGTAAAGAATTGAAAGAATAAAACTGGCTGTTACGATCCTTTTACCTGCTTTAGCATAGTTTACCAGTTTACTGATATTGTTCACGTGTTCACCATCCAGTATGGCGTCGCAGGCCGGTGTAAATTGTGCTGAGTTGTCATTTACGGCAATACCAACATTGGCCTGCATCAATGCGCCGGAATCATTAAGGCCGTCGCCGATCATCATCACTTTTTTATTGGCAGATTGCAGTTGTTTGATATAATCCAGTTTTTGCGAGGGGGTTTGCCTGAACCTGATCGGTATCTTATCATCAAAAATATACTGGAGGTTTTCTTTTTCAGTGTCATTATCACCCGATAATACATGCAGTTCATATCCCGACTGTTTGAGCTGGCCGATCTCTTTTCGGATACCTCTGCGGTAATGATTGCTGATGCTAAACCTGCCTTTCAATTCATTGCCTATCTGTACATGTACATGTGTGCCTGTATCATAACTTACCAGCTCAGGATTGGTTTCACCAATGAAAACAGCTGATCCCATCTTTACAGGTGTATCGCCAACCATTGCGGCAATTCCGCTGCCTGCATATTCTTTAAATTGCTTGATATCAGTATGAATATTTTCATTCACCTGCAGTTGTGATGCTATCAGTTTACTTAATGGGTGTGTTGAATGGCTGCTGAGATCTTTAATGATCGCCTTATCTGATTCTGATAAAGGACGGCCTTCAAATTTAAGTACAGATAAATTTGGTTGTGTGATGGTACCTGTTTTATCAAATACAATGGTATCAACAGATGCGATCGTTTCTATCACATTCGCATTTTTCAGGTACAATTTATGTTTTCCGAAAATGCGGACCATGTTGCCATATGTGAATGTTGCTGATAACAGTAATGAACAGGGGCAGGCAACGATCAGTACTGAAGTCAGTGCCGGGAAGATATTAGCCGGATTGGTGATCCACCAAAATACCACCGCAGCGATGGCAATCGTAAACAACCCAAGTGTGAAATAGCGGCTCCATGGATGAATGAATGATTCTTTCCTGTTCTTAGGACTGTTGAAAATATCATTGTTCCATAATTCAGTGATATAACTTTGTGATGCCAGGTTTACCACTTCCAGTTCAATGGCACTGCCCGATTGTTTGCCACCGGCATAGATCAGTTCGCCAATGTCTTTTTTAACCGGGCTGTTCTCGCCGCTTACAAAACTGTAATCCACATTTGCATTCCCTTTTATAAGAACAGCATCAGCAGGTATCATTTCTTCATTACGGATAATGATACGGTCGCCTTTTTTAAGTTTTGTAACCGGGATATTCTGTTCTGCTTTTTGTTTTATGATGGTTACACCTAAAGGAAAATAAGAACGGTAATCCCTTTCAAATGAAAGTGAATCATAGGTTTTACTCTGGAACCATCTGCCTATAAGCATGAAGAAAACTATGCCTGTTCCAGAATCAAGGTACCCGGCACCGTGACCACTGATGATCTCGTAATAGCTTCTTGCAAAAGTTACGATGATCGCCAATGCAATAGGTGCATCAATGTTGATGAACCGTTGCTGAATGCCTTTCCAGGCCGAAATAAAAATTGCGGATGCACTAAAAAATAAAACAGGTAATGATAAAAAAAGATTTAGCCAGCTGAATGTCTCTTTCAACCCGGCCTGGTCAATTTTTCCGGATGAAAAATATTCCGGGAAGCTCAACATCATGATATTGGCAAAACAAAAACCGGCAACCCCGATCCTGTAAAGCTGTTTCCTGCTGAATGTTCTATCCTTTTTATTTTTGGCTGCAGTATTTTCATTATCCTTCACATCATTTAAACTGATAACAGGCTCGTAACCGATGAATGCCAGCAATTCTACAACCTTACGCAGTGATATTACTGATGGATTGAATGAAATAAAAACTTCCTTCCTGTGAAAATTTGAACGGGATGTAATAATGCCGGGATCGATCCTGTGCAGGTTTTCCAGTAAATAAACGCAGGAAGAGCAATGCATCTGCGGCAGGCTGAACGTTACATTCGTTTGTGTTGGACTGCTGAATTGAACGAGTTTTTGAAATATCGAACTGTCATCCAAGTAGGCAAATCGTTCACTGGTAAACTTCCCTTTTGCTTTTATGCCCGGGGTTTGATCAAGATTGTAATAACTGCACAGGCCGTTCTCATCCAGCAGCAGGTACACTTGTTTACACCCTGTACAACAAAAGGGCTTATTGTCGGTCATTATTGAACCGTCGCATTCATCACCGCAATGGTAACATGGTTGCTTTTCTATTGTGGGATTGTTTCTGATATGTTGTTGTTTTTTCAGTTAAAACTTTATCATCCGGTATCAGGGTTATTAAAGAGGCTGCCCGAGGGCAACCTCCAGATTGAATACTGATCAGGCCCGTTTATCTGCCTTCGCCGTCATCAACCTTCTTTAATTCCCGATGTTTTTCTTCGGTCTTGGGAATGTTTGGATTTTTAATTCGCCTTTGTCTGCTCTCTTTTAATGATATTTTGATACTTCTTTTTTCTTTGAATGCGTATTGATCCCGAAAAGGCTGTAAAGCGGGCAGTTACCTGCCAATGCGGTGGCTATAAGGATTACAGTAACGATCCACACTAATATGCTTACAGGTGAACTTATCAAGCCCCCTGCATTCATCGCAATAAGAGCCAAAGCAACCAATACCCTGATTAGCCTGTCGGTATCGCTTGTGTTCTTTTTCATTTTCGTGATTTATACATTCAAAATTATCCCGCTGCTGTTTTGAAAAGAATGACATTCATAAGAAGCAAAAATGATTTATATCAGTAAATTGGACTTTAAAGGCAGGCCATGATTTTACCCGTATATTCATGGTGGCCGATGTTTCTTATTAATAGCTTTAGTAGTTAGTTTTATCCGCACCGGAAATTTTATACCATTATGTCAAATACTGCTTCAAGAGCAAGATCGAATACATATACTGAACACAATAAGGTGGACCTGGTACGCGGGGGAAAGAAATATTTTGACCTCCTGGTAAAGATGATCGATGATGCTGTTGAAACGATCCACCTGCAGGTTTACATATTCAATAATGATGAAACAGGCCAGCTGGTGGCCAATGCTTTGGTAAGGGCTGCTGCCAGGAATGTAAAAATATTCATACTGGTTGATGGCTATGCATCACAAAATCTGCCACATGATTTTATTGAACATATACGTTCCTCGGGTATACGGTTCCGTTTTTTTGAACCGCTTTTAAAAAGCCATAATTTTTATTTTGGAAGACGGCTGCACCATAAGGTGATAGTAACTGATGCCAGGTATTGCATGGTTGGCGGGATAAATATTGCCGACCGGTATAACGATATGCCAGGTGAAGATGCCTGGATGGATTGGGGGATTTTTGCAGAAGGTGAAGTAGCTGCCGAACTTTTTAATATCTGCGAAGAATTATGGGAAAAACTGGACAGGGGAAAAAAGTATTCTTTTGAACATATTAAAATACCTGATTCCCTGCTGAATGAAAAATGCCATATAAGGGTAAGGCGTAATGACTGGGTTAGAAAGTATAACCAGGTTTCGGCAAGTTATATTGAAATGTTTGCGAAGGCAAAAGACCAGATAACGATCATGAGCAGTTATTTTTTGCCTGGCAGGGTAATACGCAAAAGAATGGAAGCGGCTTCTAAACGAGGTGTAAAAATAAGGCTTGTGCTTACAGGAAATTCAGATGTGCCGATCACCAAACGTGCAGAAAGATATATCTACCGCTGGATATTTAAAAACAATATCCGTTTATATGAATACCAGAAAAATGTACTGCATGGAAAACTTTCTACTTATGATGATAAATGGGTCACTGCCGGTTCATACAATGTAAATTTTATCAGTGCATATGCAAGCATTGAACTGAACCTTGATATTGCAGATGACCAATTTGCGGTTACTGTGAATAAAGCGATCAATAAAATAATAGAAGAAGATTGTGTTGAGATACTGGAAAAGGATTATAACGCCAGCTATGGTTTTTTCTCACGTATCCTTAACAGGGTTTCTTATGATGTGATCCAGTTTGTTTTTTTCTTATTTACTTTTTATTTCAGGCCTAAAAGAGAATAAGCTTTGATGTTAGTTTCCTTTTATCCTGCTAATGAGTGATCTCGCTACATTCCAGTCCCAGCCTGCAAAACGGCCTCTTTGTAAAACATATTTATTGTCTGCTTTGTCATTCAAATAATAATGAAAAGCAAAATGAGCTTCGGGGTTTGCCCAGCCAGTTTCCTGGCCAAAACGGAGTATGTTGAAAACAAGTGTATCATTCCATTGCTCTGCTGTATAATAGCCTTGAGAAAACTTTTCCAGGTATTTTAAGTCATTATTATTAGTTTCCTTTTGTAATAAGTAATCCTTTCGTGGAAAATAATTGTATGTGAGTTCCTGCCTGCTGTCGAACACAGAACGATAAATAACATTGTACCCTGAATCGTTCTCCATTACTACATACCACAATAGATTATTGAATGGGGTAGGCGTACTGAAAAATCTTTTGTAAGAAATATTTTCTTTTGCAGCGATCTTTTTTATGTCTCTTTCAACGATGAGTTTATTGATCATTCCCATTAAAAGATAAAAGGATGGAAGTATCAATCCAAGTCTTGCCCATTTTATCCTTGATTTTTTTCCTGCTGATAAAAATAGCAATGCAACAAATGCAATACCCGGCCAGATAGAAAACAGCGGATCGGCAACGAACATGCTGTTGAATGATACACGATATTGACTGAATGGTTCAAACCAACCAACCCCATATGCATTAAATGCATCTATGAAAATATGTACGAAAATATTTAAGCCGATTAACCATGCCCATTTACTGGTTGTTATATCCCGGGATCTGTAGAACCGTTTTAATAAAAATGCCGACAATGCTGTAATGATGATCGCAAATAGAATTGAATGTGTGATACCCCTGTGGGCCAGTAAATTTTGAGCCGGGCCCATCCATAATGCAGCTATGAAATCAATATCAGGTAAACTTTGTGCAACGGCACCGAGCAACATTGCTTTCTTTCCCAGTTTGCGACCAAGCATGGCTTCACTTATACAGGCACCAAGCACAACATGCGTCAGGGAATCCATAATTAATTTTTTACCTTATCATAAACATCTTCAAACCAGTACAATTCGCCATCAATAACATCAACTGTTGCATAGATCACAAAGATCGGCATTGGGCTGTTCAGCGGTATTACCTGTGGTTTCATTCCTGTAAGGCAACTATCCATATTTATCTGTTCTGAAGGAATCCCCAGGTCAAGTGCCAGGTCATAGGGCTTTTCAATTCTTATGCAGCCATGACTGAAAAAGCGTTTCTTTGAAAGAAATGCAAGTTTGTTATTCGTGTCATGAAGATAAGTATGAAATGGGTTCTCAAAATCAAATTTTAATAAACCCAGTGAATTATGGCAACCGGGCAACTGGCGAAAACTGAATGGAAAATTTCGGCTTGAGTATCTCCGCCAATTAATGTCCGTTGATGAAGCATAAGTATGATCTCCCCTGATCACTTCAATTTTTAAATTGTCAAGGTAACGAGGGTTCCGTCTCAATGCAGGCAACATTTCTTTTGTTGCAATATCGAATGGTACATTCCAGTACGGGTAATAGATCACGCTTTTTATGATGCTTGTAAGTGTTGAAGTTGGCGTTGAGATCTTTCCAGCAACAACCCTGCTCACCATCGTTTCTGCATTACATTCAATAAAGCTAAGTCTGTTGGAAGCGATGTTAACAATAACGTAGGATTTATTTTGCATGCAACCAAGCCACCTGTACCTTCGCACGTTCCACCGAAATTGTGTTAATATTTCTTTGATGGGTTCATTCAATATTTTCAGGCTGGCGGCATTTAGAATGTTTTGCGGCACGAGGTTGTGTGTAGATTGTAACTTACTTAATGCAGTATATAATTGCAATATGCTCACATTGCTGCTGTCTAAATAACCTAACTGTTTTAATTTGTTTACCAGGTTCTTATTGTCTAAAGAAACTGATCTATTGTTTAATGTTATTTCACCAAAACCTTTTTCATTGAATATTGCATAGAGCTTTTGATATGCCGACTTTAATTTCCTGTACTGAATATTTTCCGGCTCAATTTCCTGTATATATTTTTCAAAGTTATTTTCATTCAATGCCTGTTGAAGCTGTGATGCAATGGCAATGCAGTCGGGCTGGTATTGCCAGCCGTTGTACCTGACCATATTGTTTTCTGCATAGGCAATATCAGTCATGAAAGAAAGTGCAGCGTCTGTGAATTTTATCTCTTTATATAAACTGTCGGTACTTGTTGTGATCCTTTCTGTTGATGCGATATCGGTGAAATGATACCCGTTATTTTCAAGCATATATTTTTCCGGTTCCGAGATCAGTGTCAAAAACTTAGTACGCCTGGTAATACCGGATGATAAACCAAACCATTGAATGTGGTATTGGTTGTTATTATAAAATTCTTCCAACAGGGCTGCAGATTTTATTTGTAAAGAATTTCTGAAGCTGATGTCTGATGTTATTCTTGAAATTATTTGTTTGAGATCATTATCAGCCTGTGATGATAAGCCTGCTTTTGAACCTAATGCAGATAGCAGGAAATAAAATATCAGTAGTACGGTATGATTTTTTTTGTAGGACATTTATTAAGTTATGCTGTGGTTTATGATCATACCCACCACCTGTTTTTAAGTACGTCTTTTGTAAAATTATATTTGTATAAAATGAACAAAGCAGTGGAAGCAATGATACTGAAAGGAAATGCAGAGCCGGTGCCCAATGGCGCAATGGCAAGCAGGAAGATAATGCCGCCGGTGCATGAAAGTTTTACAATGATCCCTCTTGCAAGAAAACCAAGCCCGATCAGTAACTGTCCAACTGCTATACATGAAACATAGCCGGTAATGTGTTTTGAGAATTCTCCAAAAATGATCGACTTATAAAAACTTACAGCATATTGCCCATATTCTAAATACACAGCCGGATTGTTGTGTGCAGTATTCCAGTTTGTCCAGGAGGCCCAGATGAATAGTATTGAAAATAATATCCTGGTTACATTTTTTCTTTTCAAACTGAGCAACAACAATATCACAGCTACTGTGTTTGAAATAACATAAGCAATGATGGTTTCTTTATTTGTCATGACATTTTTTTGAAGGAATTTTTATTGTTTTTCAAACCTGCCTGTCTTCTCTTTAATTTTTATTCTGAACATAACGGGTTTTATCCGGTTGCTGTCATCAACTTTGCCAATTACCTGGTGTTCGTGTGAATGAATAGTTGAGCTTGTCATTAACGGAAGTACGCGGTCGTACAGGTAATCTCTTGCTTTTAAAGCGGCTTTACCTTTTAATTCATGAAACGTTCCAAAGACCAATACGCTTTGCCAGTTGGCCATATTCAATATTGAATCAACCTGGAAACAAACATTCGGGTTCTTTCTGAGGATATTCAATTTTACCCCGGCCCTTGTTTGTCCAAAAATTTCTTTTCCGTCAAAAGCATAAGTCAAGGGTACGATATAAGGCTTGCCGTCATTCACACAGCCGATCCTTCCGATCGCCTGGCTCAGCAGTAAATTGTTAACCTGCATTTCATTTAATTCTCCCAGCATAAAATTTTTTTTATTGAATGAATGTTGATTGTTGGTTATTAATATTGGCCGTCTTCAAGATACCTGTCACCAAGTTCTGTGCCCACTGGGGCAGAAGCCTGTTTCCCTTTTTCATTTTGCTGTGCAAGTGTAAGCTGGTCTGTCTTTGTTGTTTCGATCCATACATTTTTTTGTTTCCTGAAAACCTGTACCGGCAGCCCAAATTCTTCCTGGAATGTTTGTTCTATCGTTGCAACTTTTTCATCAGGCCCGATCATGATCGTTCCTTCTTTTATAAGCGGATTTATTTCACCCAGTAATATGTTTTCGCTTACAAGATTGTTCTTGGATGTGGGCTGACCGGGCGCATGCGATGTATTAAAAAATTCGATCTTTAAAAAAGGGAACTTGCTGTTGAATGTGTTCCTGATCTTGCCTGTTTTTTCTGAGTAACTGATCTTTATTTTCATGTTGCTTGTTTTAATAAGAGGGGTTCTCTCCTGTCGTTTATTGCCTTAGTTTTTTTTAACGGTATGCGTGGTATGATCTCAATTTGCGGATGATAAAAAACACCTACACTAAGTGCTTTGGTGATGAGGCAGTTTTGTTTTGTAAGTTCTATCACCTCGATTGCTTTGTCATGCCATTCCTGTTTTTCAATTCCAATTTTCGGATAAATATTTATTTCAATGAATGCCAGTTTGCCATTTCTTAATTCAACCTGGCCGATCGCTTCACAATCAAAAGCCGAAACCGGGAGGCCTTTTTGTTTTGCATAAAATAAACAGGTTGTCATAAAACAGGAGCTTACTGAACTGATCAGCAAATGTTCTGGCGACCACATTCCTCCCTGAACTCCCTTGAATATCTTAGGAGTGGCAACTTTTATCGGGTCATGTATTATTCTCGATGTAAGATTTCCTTTTGAATCCTCTATCCATTTTAGATCAGTCTCAAATAAATACCGGCTTTTCTTTTTCATATCATATACGGTTAGCTGTGGGCAATGAATAATGGAACCCTGTGTTCTCGGATGATACCATCAACAAAACTTTTGTTCAGTGAAACAGAAATTCCTGAACGGCTGTAAGATCCACTGATGATAAGGCTGTCATTGTTTTCTTTTGTCCAGCTTTCGAAATATTCTTTTCCTTTCAGGTGAAGTTTTTCGAAAGTAAGATTGGTGAAATGCCTGCCGGCGTATTCTTCGATATACACCATATCCGGAATGTCATCGCTGCCTTCGGCCTTGCTGTAAACGATCTTTGTTTCCACATCTTTCAGTTGAGGAAAGAGGCAGCAAAATTGTTTCAATGCGAACATGGATTCCTTTTTGCCATCGTAAGCAATGATTATTTTATTGAATGGAATGTAATTTTCAGGGAACAGCATTACCGGGCATTCTGATTTGTGAATGGCCTGCTGCATAAATACATTGGGCTCGGTCATATTCATGCCTGTGCAAAATAATTCCTCACTCATCACCATCAAATCGGCAAACCTGGTTTCTTTTGCCAGGTCATTTATATTCCAGTTATTACTTTCTTCATGTACACGGTATTCAATACCATTTCGCTGGCATGTTTCTTCGAACAGGCGGATGCATTTTTCAAGATCAGCCTTTTCTTCCTGCATAAACCTGGCGGCCGGCCCTGCACCCATTGCAAAAACACCTGGAATGAATTCTTCAAAATTCAAAGAGTGAAGAAAAGCGCCTACCAGCAATACAGGTTCATGTTGCTGCAGTTCTTTTATAAATTCAAATGCGCCTTTTGGAAAATTATTTCCATCGCTCGCAATGATTATTTTTTTCATATCCTTGTTTTTAGTACTTGCTGAATATGTTTCAAAATTATTATCTGTACCAACCTGTGCTTATGATGCGTACCATCGGTATATATGATATTTGTCAGTGGATATGGAAACATCTCTCATGTTAGTTTTTGTGATGCCTGGTTAGCTTTGAGAAAAATTAATGACATGAAAAATATATTTATCGTTACCGATTTTTCAGAAGCGTCTCAAAATGCAGGCAGGTATGCTGTTGAGATGGCAAAATATTTTAATGCCAATGTATTCCTGTTTCATGCGTACCAGGTTCCTGTACAGGTTCCGGAAAGTTATTTTGTTTATTCAACCGAAGATGTTTGGGCGAATGTGAAAAGCCAGCTGGAAGCAGAAGCAGTTTCTATCAATCCTGATAAGCTTGTAAATGTGGAAATATGAGGCGGGGTTGGATTGCCTGTGAACCTGATAACAGAAGAGGTAGATAAACGGGAAGCTGATCTTATCATTTGTGGTATGAAAGGACAGGGAAAAACATTTAGAAGAATATTTGGCAGTACAACAACAGCACTATCAAGAAAGAGTGAGATACCAATGATCGTGGTGCCTGAAAATGCAAGTTTCCAGCCGCCTAAAAACATTGCTCTTGCCAATGACATGGATCCTGACACATCTGCGCTCACGTACCAGTTATTGAAAGAACTTGGAGAAAAATTCGTTTCAAAATTATCAGTGGTATGGGTTGTTGATGAAGGAATTGATGCAGATAAAGAAATGAGGTTCCGTCCAAAATCATTTATCAATGAGCTTAAAGACCTTGACCCTGTGCTTGAATTTCCTTCTGGGAGCAATATTACTTCCGCACTAGACGGATTTATAAAAGATCATTCCATTGATCTCATGGCGATCATTCCTCATAAACATGATATGATCGGAAGGCTCATGACTGAAAGTGTTACTAAAAAGATGTTGTTTCATACACATATTCCCATGCTTATCCTGCCACAAAAGAAAAAAGGAGAAATGGCAAATGAAGAAAAGGAAATAAGCCTTGATAAAACAGTCTGAAGAGTGGAATGTTGAGTTCGGAAAATAATATTGCTGGTATGTTACGCTATTTTGTTGCATTGATAATCTTAATACATGGCCTGATCCATTTCATGGGATTTTCAAAAGCATTTGGGTATGGAAATATTCAGCAGCTTACAAAATTCATTTCAAGGCCGGTTGGGATATTGTGGTTGTCAGCAGCTGTGCTGTTCATTATTTCTGCAATATTATTTGCAGTAAAGAAAGATAGCTGGTGGATGGTTGGAATTCCTGCTGTATTGCTGTCACAGGTATTGTTGATACTTGCATGGCATGATGCAAAATATGGAACTGTTATAAATATAATATTGCTCATCATTTGTATCGTAAGTTATGCAGCGTGGGATTTTAACAGGATGGTAAAGAAAGAAGTTGCCGCATTACTGGAGCAGCCATTTAAACAAACCGGATTTGTAAGTAATGAAATGATCAGCAAACTTCCACCGGTTGTTCAGAAATGGATGCAACATGCAGGTGTGGTTGGTAAACCGATTATTCAGACAGTCAGGTTAAAGCAACATGGAATGATGCTGACAAAACCAGGAGGAAAATGGATGGACTTCACTGCTAATCAGTATTTCAGCACAGGGAAACCTGCATTTAACTGGCAGGTAAAAGTGAATGTGATGCCATTGATCTATCTGACCGGTCGGGATAAATATGAAAACGGGAAAGGCGAAATGCTTATCCGGTTATTGTTTTTGAAAACGATCGTTGATTCAAAAGGAAGTCCAGAGATTGATCAGGGTACGCTATTGCGTTACTTAAGTGAAATGTCGTGGTTCCCTTCCGCGGCACTGAGTGATTATATTACCTGGGAAGCTATTGATGACCATGCTGCAAAAGCAACCATGAGTTATAATAATATTACCGCATCCGGAATTTTCTTTTTCAATGAACGATCAGATGTAATTGGTTTTGAAGCGATGCGGTATGGTGAATTTAATGGCAAGGCTTCTTTGGAGAAATGGCATATTGAATCCAAAGATTTTAAGGATTTTGATGGGATAAGGATCCCCGGCAAAAGTGAAGTGACATGGAAATTGAAAGATGGCGATTTTACCTGGCTGAAAGTAGAATTGTTAACTGTTGAATTCAATAAAAGCGAACCATTTTAAAAACTCAATACATGGAAGGGAAAAAGCACAGGCCATTCCTGTTATATTTTTTGCTTGTATTATTGTTATTTGTAGGGATTGGTGGCGTGTACGGTGGTACAGTGCTTATTGCAGATCCAACGGGAGAGATATTACAACTGGATATCAATTTTATCAATACCACTTCTTTTAAAAATTATCTTTTACCGGGAATTATCCTCCTGATATTTAATGGCCTTATCCCGTTATTCACGTTTTATTCATTGCTGCGCCAACCGGGTTGGAACTGGCCTGAGACCATGAATATTTATAAAGATCATTCGTGGGAATGGACTTTTTCACTGTATTCAGGAATTATCCTGGTGATATGGATCTATATACAAATGCTGATCATTGGTTATATAGGGACCATACAGTCAGTTTTCGGATTATTGGGTACATTTATAACAATACTAACATTGGTTCCTTCGGTTAAAGACCATTATTTAAAACCACAGGAATATCTATAATAATATCATGCACTCCATCATAACTATCACGCCTAACCCCTGTATCGATATCAGCACACATGTGCCTGTTTTAATACCGGATAAAAAACTGCGCTGTACCACGGTAAGAAAAGAACCCGGCGGTGGTGGTATTAATGTAAGCAGGGTAATCAAACGGCTTGGAGCAGAAACTACTGCTGTTTACCTGGCAGGAGGATATACAGGAGAGTATTTTACAACCATGATGCAGGCAGAACAGGTGCATACACTCGTTATTAAAACAGTAAACCATACAAGGGAGAATTTTGTTGTTGCAGAAGGTGCTACTAATCTTCAATACAGGTTCGGGATGCCCGGGCCGGTGATACAGGAAGCAGAATGGATGCGTTGCCTGGAAGAAGTGTCTTCTCTTAACAACATGGATTACATAGTTGCAAGCGGAAGTTTAACGGAAGGAATTCCCGCAGATTTTTTTGCACGCATTGCTGCTATTGCCAGGCAAAAAAATGCAAAACTCGTAGTTGATACATCAGGTCATTACCTTAGTGCAGCATTAGAATGTGGCGTGTACATGATAAAACCAAACTTAGGTGAACTAAGTTTTATTTCAGGAATAAAAGAACTGGATAAGGATACAGCTGTGGAAGCAGCAAGAATGATCATTGCAAAGAAGCAGTGTGAAGTGGTAGTGGTTTCAATGGGGGCAAAAGGGGCACTGCTTATTACTGCCGAAGTTGCAGAACATGTAGCCGCACCCGATGTGACAATAAAGAGCACGGTAGGTGCCGGCGATAGCATGGTTGCCGGCATTGTATTCAGTTTATCGAAAAATAAAACTTATAGGGAAGCATTGCAATATGGAGTAGCCTGCGGCACTGCTGCAACAATGAACGAAGGAACTGCTTTATGCAATGTTGATGATGTTGAAAAATTATACCAGCAGATCATTAATTATCGGACATAAGCACATTCAAAATCAAAAGCGATCAGTTAGTCGCTAAATTATCCTAGCTTACTTTTAAATGAGATCATCTTCCGGCATAACAGGATTGACAGACAACGAGATCGTTGTTTCCCGACAACAATTCGGCAGTAACAATATAGAAATGGAGGAGGACCGGATGTTCTGGCATGTACTTAAAGAAGTTGCACTGGAACCCATGTTCATCTTATTGCTGGCCGCTTGTTTCATTTATTTTTTTGCCGCTCAATACCAGGAAGGGATCATCATGGGGATATCCGTTTTTATTGTTGCCGGTATTTCTTTATTCCAGGAATACAGGAGCCGCAATGCCATCCAGGCCTTGAAGAAAATGGCAGCTTCCAGGGCAACAGTGGTGAGAGACGGAAAGCATATACAGATAGCTACAGAAGAAATCGTTGTGGATGATATATTGTTGCTGGAAGAAGGCGAAGTAGTGGCAGCTGATGGATTGATCATTGCAGCAAACGATCTTTCATTGAATGAATCTATCCTTACCGGTGAATCTTTCCCCGTAAATAAAACAACCGAAAATAACAGTACTGTTTATAAAGGTACCCTTGTCACCAGCGGAAGTGCAACTATTAAAGTAAACGCTGTTGGAAGTAAAACAATGTTTGGTAAGATCGGGTTGTCGCTCAAAGAGATCACGGTTTTAAAAACACCTTTGCAAAACCAGATCAGGTCATTTGTTCGTAATATGGTTTGGATAGGCGCCGTTGCATTTGTATTTGTAGTTGGATATAATTACTATCATTCAGGCGATTTCTTAAAATCTTTTTTACAAGGGCTTACGTTGGCAATGAGTGTATTGCCCGAAGAGATACCTGTTGCATTCAGCACTTTCCAGGCATTGGGTGCATACCGGTTATTGCAAAACCAGATCATCGTAAAGCAGCCCCAATATGTTGAAACACTTGGTTCTGCAACAGTGATCTGTGCTGATAAAACAGGAACGCTTACACAGAACAGGATGAGCATCGAATATTTGTATGATGCCCGTACCAAATCGTCAATTCAATGCGATAAAGGAAATGAATTACCATCTTTATTAATTGAGTATGCCATGTGGTCAAGTGAAACAAACCCTTTTGACCCGATGGAAAAAGCCATTCATACATTGTACGAAAAAACAGCGGCTATTGATAAACGTTTGCAATTTGAACAGGTTCATGAATACCCGATAGGTGGAAAGCCACCCATGATGACGCATATATTCAAAGGAAAGGATGGAGAAATTGTAATAGCTGTAAAAGGTGCGCCGGAAGCTATTTTACGTCAAAGTAATTTATCTGTTGCCGAACTGAAACATATTGAGGAACAGTCACTGGCTTATGCCAAACAAGGCTATCGTGTACTGGGAGTAGGGAAGGGGAACTGGCAAGGCAAACATTATCCTGTAACGCAGCAGGAATTTAGTTTTGAATTCTTAGGGTTGCTTGCTTTCCAGGACCCGCCAAAGGAAAATATTGCAGATACGATCCGGCAATTTCATGATGCCGGCATACAGGTAAAAATGATAACAGGCGATTATCCTGCAACAGCACTGGCCATTGCAAAACAAATAGAACTCGATCATAATTATGAAGTGTTAACAGGAGAAGATATTCTTCATCTGAGTAAGGATGAATTAAGGCAAAAGGTAAACAAGGTTAATATTTTCGCCAGGATGTACCCCGAAGCTAAACTGAAAGTAATAGATGCACTGAAAGAAAATGGCGAAGTGGTTGCCATGACCGGAGATGGTGTGAATGATGGCCCGGCATTGAAAGCAGCACATATTGGTATTGCGATGGGTAAACGTGGAAGTGAAGTGGCAAAAAGTGCCGCATCACTGATATTGGTAGACGATGATCTTGGCCACATGGTTCAGGCTGTTGCTCATGGAAGAAAAATTTATGATAACTTAAAAAAAGCTATTCAATATATTGTTTCCATACATATTCCTATTATCCTCATAGTCACACTTCCTTTATTGCTGATGTGGAAATTCACTGATATCTTTTCGCCGGTACATGTAATATTTCTTGAGCTGATCATGGGGCCTACCTGTTCTATCATTTATGAAAATGAACCTATGGAGCCGGGAACGATGATGCGCCTGCCACGTAAAATGGGGAGCACATTTTTATCTGCCAGGCAATTACTGGTGAGTATTATACAAGGTATTATTATTACTGCCGGTTGTCTTGGTATCGGGTACTATTACCTGCATCTTCAGCATGATGACAAAACAGTGCGTTCAGTTATTTTTATCACACTTTTATTCAGTAATATTTTTCTTACGCTGGTTAACCGGTCATTTCACTTTACTGTGTTGACTACAATAAAGTATAAAAACAACCTTGTACTTCTTATCATTGGAATTACACTTTTGTGTATTGCTGCTTTCCTGTATATGCCTTTCATGCAGCAATTATTCAGGCTTACTACTATCCGCATCACTGATATATTTATCTGTGCGGCTGTTGCTTTTATATCTACTTGCTGGATCGAGTTATGGATAATGACAAAGAAGCGTTGAGGTTTCTTTACTGGAAAGAAAATCAACACTTCCTTGTTTATTGGTCAGGGTTAGAAGATGTTTGTAAGAATAATTTCACGGAGGATTTATCCTGTCATTACATTACACCTGATAAGAAACGCATATAGTCATTCCTTAGCTCACGGTATATTTTTACGAAGCTGTCCATTCTGTCCCTCATTATAGGATGATCTGAAAAGCTTCTGTGATCTATTGCCACACTGAATTCTTTTGCAGTTTCGGCAAGCGTTGATTCCTGTTCTTTAAGGTCGTGCAGCAATGTGTCGGCTACTTCATTTTGTAAGATGAACTGGTTTTGAAATTGCTCCAGTTTTGCCAATACCTCTTTATTGGTATACTTTTCACCTACTTCACCAAGCCTTTTGTTAAAGACCACCAGTTCATCTTTGTAAAATTTAATTTCCTTGATCCACAATTGAAGTTCAAAATAAAGCTCATCAATGTGTTTTGTTTTCTCTTTTGTGATTGACATGATTTTGATTTTAGATACTGTGTTTAGAATTATTATTTAGGTTCTGTAACATTAATTTGATTCACTATCGTACTCATCATCGAATTTGTAATGCCTGTTTTCTTTTTTCTTTTGCCGTCTCCTTTCAATGAAGCTGTGTACCTTATTGAATGCGTTATCAACGAGATCGGAAATATGCTTTTCCCCTTTTTCTCCGGGACTGAGTAAAAATTTTCCTATTGCCAGGGACACCCCGGTCTTTATGGCACCTCTCATAAAATTATTTTCGTGTTTTGTTCCTGTTTCATCAGGTGCTTTTCTAAAGAATGAAGACAGCAGTTTTGCGGGTTTCATACTTTCTTTAAGTGCAGAAAAATGTTCCTTTACCTGTTGGTCCTTAATAGTAACATCAGATTTCAGCCTGTTTATCTCGGCATGCAACATTTCAATATTTTTGATCTCAGCCATCTTTTTCGTTTGATAACATCATCCTGATAATGCTGTTCCTTAAAGGCTTTACCAGCCAGCTCTTCCTGAACTTTACCAATAATAAACTGATAACACTGTACAAGAGTGTAACAGTCAGGTAACCTGCATACTCATAACCCCACCATGCTGCGAATACATGTGCCAGTGTAATGCTGACAAATACAAATACCATTAAAAAGAAGAAAAAAATGATAATGACCGAAGTGAGATTTGACAATATCTCTGATATTTTTTCTGCGAACTGGAGTTTAAGCAGCTCTTTTCTCGCCTGGATATAATCCCTGAGATCATCAATAATATTTTCAGATATATCCTGACTTTTTTCCATAATTTTTTGTTTATATGAATTGAGAAAAACAAAATAAGCAGGCCGGGTTTTGCAAATACCGTGGTTTCAACCTAAGTTTTCACATCTGGCCGCCTGCCTGTATTTTAATGGTTCCCGAATTGTTATTATAACTCATACAACTGTCAGCTTTAACGCTCATTCATTATTTCGTACCTGGAAATGCTTTAAAAATGCTTGCTACAGCCTTATTAATAGCAGCTTCAGGATCCTTCCTGGCTGAGTTTGTGACAACATCTGTTGCCCATCCCCGCCATACCAGTGTATTGTTTTTTACATCCATCAGGTCAATGATCAATGTGCCTTGCCTGTACTGGTAGTTTGTGATCCGTGGCGTATATGCTACCGGGTGACTCTGGCTTCCACCGGGTTCTGTATATGATGCTATCTTATCTTCAACCACAATGTGATAATGAATTTCTAACTGTGCTCCCGCATCAGCAATATTGAAATTCCTTGCTGTCATTTCTTTATTAACCGCTTCCCTGATGCGTTTGTCGTTTAGTTCATTATAATATAGCGGGTTTGTGCCCTTGCTTTCTATATCCTTGAAGGAAGCCCATTTGTAAGAATGGAAATTGCCAATATTCAGATCTTTATCATAGTCCGAAAATACCTGCATACTGCTGCCACACGCAGATAGCAACAAGGCAGACAATATGAATAGCTTTAAATTTTTCATGATCTTTTTTGATTGCATAACAAATTTCACAAAAGCATTTATTACAATACATGATATAGGTTAGCCCGATAGAGAATTATGATCAGTATTCAGCAGGTAATACTGTTAGTTTTTAAATGACTGCATCATTTTATTGGCCAACGGGAATAAAAGATTGTTTTCCAGGTGAACATGCCTGTGAAGGTCTTCTTCAAATTCCTTTAATTCGGCCAATGATATCCTGAAAGTAGTACAGGCTTCTGTTGGTATTGCATAATTATTGGTGAGTTCCCTGATCTTGTATAACAGATCCCCGGCGTAATCATGTTCAGCTTCCATTACATGGATCGGTGCGCTGATATAATTTTCATTGATAGGAGAAATTTCATTCGAATAGAATAATTTTTCAAGTTCTTTTATCCTTGGAAACAGTATGGATTCTTCTTTTTGCATGTGTGCAGTCATTTCATTATTTATTTCCGAAAACAATTGAAGCACCACTGGCATGTATGAAAAATGTTGCCCGTGTTTCGCTGCCACTTTTTCGAGGTGGCTTATTATCAATGGCATCGATTGGCGTACATAAAAATGATGATGCAAAACAATATAGTTTATCAATTGCTCTGCATTCATGTCATTAAAAGTAGTAGCAGGGGTTTCTTCCGGTGCTGTAAATTCCCGGAGTTCATCTATGATTTTTTCAACCGGGACATTGCTTTCACGGCAGGCTTCCGATAAAGTCCTTTTGCCCTTGCAGCAATAATCGAGGTTGTATTTTTCCAGTACGGGTACTGTTTTATTGTTATTGGTAACAATGATAGCGAGTGTTTGTTCTGCGATGTTTGTCATAATAATGTTTTTTACAAATGTCAATGCTTTGTATAAGCATTATTATGATTGAACTCAGTTTTGTTTTTTTGTTTTCTGTCCCAGGTTAATGATCGCTAAACCTGCAAACATGACCAGTGCGATCGCAAATAACATTTCATTGATGAAGGGGATATTGGTGTAATTCATGGCTGTAACACCCTGTATCATCAGGAGTATTTCGTTTATGATAATGCCAGATGTAAAAATGATGACACCTGACATTGTCATTTTAGAAAGTATAAGATGATATTCTGCTGCCATGAATCCTAGCAGGAAAATGCTGATAACACCTAATAATACAAGGTGCAGGTAACCTATAATGATTGGCCTGAAACCGTAAGAAAGATCACTAAGTGATGGAATGACTGAGCCTAGTTGCAATAATAATTTTATTGACAATGCAGTGGCTGATAAAATCAGTAGCCATAGGGCTTCCCTTGGCAGAACCTGTTTTAGTGAATCCAGGTGTATCCTGAATAACTTTATAAGCCATGCCCAGCTTACTACCTGGATAAAAGCTGCCAAAACGATAATTAAGTAGATCCACAATGGGAAATTTACCCATAACACTGATAAGAGATAAGCTGGAACAAAAGCAACAGTAAATAGTGTGCATATTTTTTGTAATGCAGGTTGTGGTAAGCCAGCCTTTATAAGTTTACCTGTAAATAAACCCATGCATGCAAAAAAGAACCATCCGTTATATTGAAAGTGCAGGTAAAAATATTCTGCGGCAAGATACCAGTTCTGATGAATTGTTTTTGTGATCATCATTACTGCGAGTGCATATGCGCCCAGCGACGAAACAGCATTAAATACTAGTGATGCTTTAAACCAGCGGTGGGCAATATTTTTTGATCGCAGTTTGTTGAGATCGATCCAGTACAGAATTGTAAAAGCATAAGAAACAAATACCGAGAGTGTTGAAAATATGATCGAGTACGATCCATAACCTTCAATAAAAAAACTCACCAGCATTCCATAAGCAGTAATGAGGTTTGCAATCAATATCCATTGGTATCTTTTCAGCGTGTTGAGGTTTGTAGAAGTAACCAGGTACGAAACCATTAAAAGCATGAGTGTTTGCGAGATCCACCCGGCAAACGCAAAATGAGAATGGCCGTGCTGTAAATGTTTTTGATCAATGAACGGAAGCGCAAAAGCAATCTTATATCTTAAGATCACTCCTAAAAATGCCACTACTGATAAATTGAATAACGAGATACGAATCCAGTGCTGTAAAGAAAAACGCATTAAAAGAATTTGCACAAAGAAACAACGATGATGAGCCTTACTGTATGATTTCAATCATAATCAGCAATAAACCTTGCCTTTTTCTATTACCAGTTTACCTTTTTCCTCTAAGGATTTGATTGTTCTGATAACTGTTTCTACACGCATGCCAGTCATATCTGCGATCTGTTGTCGGGTAAGGTTAACCCTGTTACAATCTGTACAAACATTCTTCTTATTCTGCTTAAAATATTTAAGCAGCATCGAGATACTGTGCTCAGGATCATGATTTGCCATTTCTTTAATAATGAAGAACTTGAACCTGAGCCTTTCGGCGAGTAACCTGCTGAATGCAAAATGTAAAGCAGTATTTTCTTTCAGGAGTTGAAGAAAAGTAGGTTTATCTAATCGTATGATCATTGAATCTGTATCGGCAATAGCAGTGGCTGCATATCGTTCATCATCAAACAATGGTAATTCGCCGAAACATTCACCGGGGTTAATAACTCCCTGCAAAAATTCCCTGCCTTCATCATTGATATTTACCCAGCGCACTTTTCCTGAAACCAGCTGGTGATAGAAACGGCATTCACTTTCCTCGAGGAAAATCATTTCTCCTGCGCTCACCTTTTTAAAAGCGCCACCCCAGGTAAGTAATGTATCAACGTCGATCATAATAGATGGTTTACAAATTGTATTTGTTCAAAAGTATTTACACATCCAGAGTCTGGTAATGATCTTTCTCAATCATCCATATGATTTAACTCATGCTTTTAAGAGACAAGCTATTCTTCCGATACTAAATATGCAGGCACATTTTCGATGCGTTGAGAGGTTATAATATCTTCTTTTTTGTTTTATGATTTAACGCATAATATCATAAATGAAGGTGCAGTAATGTTGCTACAAATTACAACAATTAAAATAAGAATTATGAAAAAATTATCTGTTATTCTAGTCCTTGCAATTTTTATTGCTGCCTGTGGAAATAATAGTAACAAACCCGCAACAGATCCTTATGATTCCAAAGCTGATAACAAGAGCGGAGAAAATCCTTCTTATGATCCAAACAGGGGAGAAGGTAAATTTAAGTCTGTAGATGTTGCTGCTACACTGGATGCATCCATGGCTTCAAATGGCGAAAAGGTATATAGCGTAAAGTGCAGTGGTTGTCACAAAACAACGGAGGAAAAACTTGTCGGGCCAGGATGGCATGGAGTTACCAGTCGTCATGCACCCGTATGGATCATGAATTTTGTTACCAATACAGACGAAATGCTGAATAAAGACCCAAAGGCGCAGGCACAACTGGAGATATGCCTTGTCAGAATGCCCAATCAAAATCTTACTGATGAAGATGCGAGGAATTTACTTGAATTTATGCGGAAGAATGATGGAGTAAAGTAAAAAAGGAATGCTTTGATTACGCCATGTACAGGCAAAGCGTACAACCTGTAGTATCAATATTCCTTATTGAAAAGAATTATAAACCTATATAAAATAATGAACATGAAAAAGAATCAATTGATGGCATTGGTATTAATACTGATTGCTGTTACATCAGGCATGACATCCTGTAAGCCAAAGAATGCCGGGAATGCAGTAAGTTCCGATGCTGCTTCCAAGGTTTATGTGGCACCGGGGAAATATGATGCATTTTATAATTTCGTTTCCGGAGGTTTCAGCGGGCAAATGAGCGTTTATGGTTTACCGTCAGGCAGATTGTTGCGTGTAATACCCGTATTCTCAGTAGACCCCGAAAAAGGTTGGGGATATAGTGAGGAAACAAAACCAATGCTCAACACTTCGCATGGTTTTGTGCCATGGGATGACCTTCACCACGTTCAGCTTTCCAAAACAAATGGTGAATATGATGGCCGTTGGGCATTTGGAAATGCAAATAATACACCCCGGTTGGCAAGGATCGATCTAAAAACATTCAGAACAGCAGAGATCATTGAGTTGCCAAACAGCGGAGGTAATCACTCTTCTCCTTTTATAACTGAGAATACAGAATATGTTGTAGCCGGAACACGTTTCAGTGTACCGCCGGATGATGTTAATGGTGATGTTCCTATCAATACTTATAAACAGAATTTCAAGGGAACGTTGAGTTTTGTAAGTGTTGGAAAAGAAGATGGAAAAATGGAGATCGCTTTCCAGATACAATGTCCCGGTTTTAATTTTGACCTGAGCCGGGCCGGTAAAGGGGTCTCTCACGGATGGTTTTTCTTCTCCTGTTATAATACTGAGCAGGCAAACACTTTGCTTGAAGTAAATGCTTCACAAAAAGACAAGGATTTTATCATGGCTGTTAACTGGAAGAAAGCAGAAGAATACCTGAAAGCAGGTAAAGGAAGAAAACAAACTGTTAAGTATGCTCACAATACTTATAGCGACAAAACGCATTCTGCTACTTCGGAAATAAAAACAGAAGTTATTGTGCTTGATTCCAAAGAACTGAAAGATATCTGTTATTTTTTTCCATGCCCTAAATCACCACATGGTTGTGACGTTAGCCCAACAGGCGAATATATCGTTGGCAGTGGTAAACTTGCTGCATTGATACCTGTATTCAGTTTTGACAAGATGATAAAAGCAATTGCTGCAAAAGATTATATTGGCGAATTTGAAGGCGTGCCTATTCTTAAATATGAATCAGTATTATACGGAGAAGTTAAAAAACCAGGACTGGGGCCATTGCATACAGAGTTTGATAATAACGGAAATGCATACACTTCTATGTTTGTTTCATCTGAAGTTGTAAAATGGAACATCAAAGACCTTAAAGTGCTGGACAGGGTACCAACTTATTATTCAGTTGGTCACTTATGCGTAGCAGGAGGAGATACCAAAACACCTACTGGCAAATACCTGGTAGCCTATAATAAAATAACAAAGGACCGCTACCTGCCAACCGGGCCTGAATTGTCTCAAAGTGCACAATTGTATGATATCAGTGGCGATAAAATGCAGTTGATCTTAGACTTTCCTACGATCGGCGAACCACACTATGCACAAATATGCCCTGCTGAACTGATAAAAGGGAATTCCCTGAAGTTCTTTAAGATGGAAGAAAACAAGAATCCATATTTCTCTAACGGGGAAGCAACCACAAAAGTTGTAAGAACTGGAAACAGGATAGATGTGTATATGACAGCCATTCGTTCGCATCTTACACCTGATAACATTGAAGGCATCAGGATGGGCGACGAAGTGTATTTCCATGTTACCAACCTTGAGCAGGATTGGGATGTGCCACATGGCTTTGCTATCAAGGGTGCAGCCAATGCCGAATTGCTGGTAATGCCGGGAGAAACGCAGTCACTGAAATGGAATCCAGACAGGGTGGGGATCTTTCCTATGTATTGTACGGATTTCTGTAGTGCATTGCACCAGGAAATGTCAGGATATATTCGTGTATCCCCTTCAGGTAGTAATGTGCCGTTGTTGTTCAGTACCGGCAAAAACCTGCCCGCATCAGACAGTACAAAAAAATAATTTTTCTTTAAGGAACAGGTTATCCTTGACCTGTTCCTTCTTATAGTATTCGTAAATATAAATAACATGGAAACTGTCAGGCTTCAAACATGGATAAGGGCACTCCTGGTAATTTGTGGATTGGCATTAATACCGGTCCTGTTTGTTCCAATGTGGAGGATCGATCTTGCAGCGCCTCAATATCCTGAAGGCCTTCGCTTGCTTATCTATCCTGCTGAATTAGCGGGCAATGTAGATATCATTAATGGGCTTAACCATTATATAGGGATGAAAACACTTCACACAGCTGATTTTATAGAATTCACAGTATTGCCTTATTGTATTGGCTTTTTTGTGCTTGCGTTTATTATTACAGGAATAGCCGGCAGAAGAAAACTTGTTAATTTATTATTCTTTCTTTTCGTAGGCTTCGGTATTCTGGCGATGGTTGATTTCTGGCGCTGGGAATATAATTACGGGCATAATCTGAACCCGGATGCTGCCATTGTTGTACCCGGGATGGCTTATCAACCTCCTTTGATAGGATTTAAACAGTTACTGAATTTTGGTGCATATTCTATACCTGATATGGGAGGATGGATATTTGTATCTGTTGGGGCAGTGTTGGTTTTTTGTACAGTAATGTTATGGAGAAGCAGGAGAAAAAATATTGCAAGACAAAAAATGACAGGCGTTATTGCATGCTTGTTCCTAACAGCATCTTTTGCATCATGTAATGCAGGGCCCGATCCTATAAAAACGGGCGTTGATAATTGCTGCTTCTGTAAGATGACTATCAGTGATAACCGCTTTGGAGCTGAAATAGTAACTAAGAAAGGAAAGACTTACAAGTTTGATGACAGTCATTGTATACTTTCCTTTATAAAAACAGGTGCTTTGCCTGCTGCTGATATAAAAGACATTTACCTGGTTGATTATTGCGGAAAACATGAATTGATAAATGTAAATAAATCATTACTGCTGAAGAGTGCTGAGATCAGGGGGCCGATGGGTGGCGATATTGCAGCCTTTGAAAATCCAGATAGTTTGTCAAAGACCGGTGAGCATTACAAAGGCATTCATACAAACTGGATTGAAATTAGTAAACAGTGAGAACAGGGATCTGCATATTATATATTTTATTTTCGGGATTTTCCCTGTCTGCAAAAACGATCAGGGTTGGCAGCAGGCAACCTGTTACTACCATAAAAAATGCATTACAACTTGCTGTAAATGGAGATACGATACTCGTTGAATATGCAGTTTATCATGAGAAAAATCTTTTGATAAATAAATCTGTTACATTAATAGGCATCAATCATCCTGTACTCGATGGGGAAAGTAAATATGAGATCATTTCCATTAAAGCCAATGCTGTCATTGTAGATGGTTTTAAACTTATTCATTCAGGAGTATCGAGTATTGAAGATTTTGCCGGTATAAAAATTTATCACGTTCGGGATGTTGTTATACGGAATAATATCCTGGAAGATACTTTCTTTGGTATCTATACGCAATATGGATTGAATTGCACGATCGAAAAAAATACATTGACTGCTTACGACAGGCAGGAACAGGAAACAGGCAATGGTATTCACTGTTGGAAAAGTGACAGCATGCGTATTATCGCCAATAGCATTACTGGGCACAGGGATGGTATTTATTTTGAGTTTGTTACCAACTCTGTGATATGGAGAAATACTTCAGAAAAGAACCTTCGTTATGGGCTTCATTTTATGTTTTCAAATAATGATGCCTATATCACTAATATTTTTAAGAACAACGGTGCAGGCGTAGCCGTTATGTTTTCACAGGGTGTGAAAATGTTCCATAATTTTTTTGAACAGAATTGGGGCGATGGCGCCTATGGCTTATTGCTAAAAGAAATAAACGATAGTTATATTGAGAACAACCGTTTTGAAAAGAATACTACTGGCATTTATATGGAAGGCGCTAACCGGATCAGGCTCGAAAAAAATGTTTTCAAAAGTAACGGATGGGCGATGAAAGTCCAGGCGAGCTGCACAGATGTAAATGTTTTCAATAATAATTTCCTGTCAAATACTTTTGATGTTGGTACAAACGGGAGTCTTGTATTAAATACTTTTAATAACAATTACTGGGATAAATATGATGGCTATGACATTAACAAAGACAAGCTGGGTGATATTCCTTACAGGCCGGTAAGTTTATATGCAATGATCATTGACCAGAACCCGCCTGCCATGATCCTGTTCCGGAGTTTTATGGCTTCTTTACTTGATAAAACAGAAAAACTGATGCCAACACTTACACCAGAGAATTTAAAAGACGATCATCCATTAATGAAACCATTACCACTATGATTATCGCAAGTAATGTGACCAAGCAATTTGGAAAAATGAAGGCGCTGGATAATGTTTCAGTAAAATGCTGCAAAGGTGAATGTATTGCCCTGATCGGCCCTAACGGAAGCGGTAAAACTACTTTCATTAAAACTGTGCTTGGAATGGTGGTGTGCGACAGCGGCTTTATAACATTCAACGATAAAAATATCCTGCACGACTGGGAATACAGGAAATATATAGGTTATATGCCGCAGATAGGCAGGTATCCCGAGAATATGAACATTGGCCAGGTGCTTGATATGATGAAAGATATCCGAAATAAGAACAGTTCATCACTCGATGAAGAACTGATCAGCAAATTTGAGCTGGAGCCATTGTTAAACAAACGTATGCGTACTTTATCCGGAGGTACAAGGCAAAAGGTTAGTGCTTCACTTGCATTTTTATTTGATCCGGATGTGCTGATACTGGATGAACCAACTGCAGGACTAGACCCGGTCGCGTCAGAGATACTCAAAGAAAAGATCATCGCAGAAAAAAAGAAAGGGAAATTGATATTGATCACTTCTCACATTTTAAGTGAGCTCGATGACCTTGTAACACAGGTTATATATATGCAGGATGGCATGCTGCAATTTCATAAAAGCATTGAAGACCTACGTGCGGATACCGGCGAACAGAAATTATCAAAAGCTATTGCAAGTGTAATGCTTAAAACAGGAAAATGAAAAAGATTATTAAATACGTTATCATTGATATCCTGCGGAATAAGATCGTGCTGGCCTATACGTTATTCCTGCTCATCATTTCTCTCAGTATTTTTAACCTGGAAGACAATTCTTCGAAGGGCCTGCTAAGCCTGCTTAATATTATATTGATCATCGTTCCTTTGGTGTGTATGTTGTTTTCAGCAATCTACGTTTATAACAGCAGTGAATTCCTTGAATTGCTTGTAAGCCAGCCATTAAAAAGGAGGTCTATATGGGTTAGCCTGTTTGCAGGGCTGGCGTGCTCACTCACTATTGCTTTTTTTATTGGAGCAGGTATTCCGATACTTTTATATGAAGCAACAGCTACTGGTTTTATGATGCTGACGAGCGGCTTGTTGCTCTCGGTCATCTTTGTTTCCATCGCCATGCTGGCTGCTGTGATCACAAGGGACAAAGCCAAAGGGATTGGGGTAACGATTTTATTGTGGTTGTATTTTGCTTTAATATTCGATGGGTTGGTATTGTTCATTTTATTCCAGTTCGCAGATTATCCATTGGAAAAAGCAATGATCGGTATCAGCGGACTGAACCCGATAGATGTCAGCAGGATCATCATATTATTAAACCTCGATGAATCTGCTTTGATGGGATATACCGGAGCCGTTTTCAAAAACTTTTTTGGAACACAGCCGGGCATGATTCTGGCTTTTTTTGTATTGCTGTTATGGGCTATATTGCCACTATGGTTATCCGTGAGAAGATTTGGAAGAAAGGACCTGTAATTATTTATGAAGGATATTTATTTCTTAAATAAAAGCATTCGATGAAAAGACATGAATCACTGGCTCCTCTATCACGTGAGCATCATACGGCCCTGATATTGGCGCAAATATTGAAAAAGGGGGCACCTGCTTATAAAGGCCTTCCAACAGAAACTGCCGAAAAAATAATGTATGCAAAGAATATTTTTCATAGTTCGCTGCAGGAGCATTTTAGAAAAGAGGAACTACTCATTGATAAGGTAGGGCATTTTCATCCGGATATTGAAAAACTGGGTAAGGAGATTTATCTTGAACATGCACAGCTTACCAGGTCATTTCTCAATCTTGGTATATCGGCAGACATTGAAGATAGTATGGATATACTTGGCCACACACTTGAAGCACATATCCGTAAGGAAGAACGTATACTATTCCCGCTTATTCAGGAGTATTGCCCCGAAAATGAACTGGCGAATATGAGTTTGCTGTTACAATGAAATTTGGATTTATGGAAAAAGATATTGATACAATTGCGGATATTGAATTACTGGTAAATACATTTTACGATAAAGTAAAAGAGAGCCCTGTTATCGGTTACATTTTTAATGATGTGGTAAAAGTGAACTGGGAAATGCATTTACCGGTAATGTACAGGTTTTGGGAAAATGTGATATTTTATACAGGCGGATATACAGGCAACCCTCTGATGATACATAAACACCTGAACAAAATGTTCCCCCTTACGAAGGAGCATTTCGGCGAATGGAATAAATTATTTTTAACTACGGTGGATGAATTGTTTGAAGGAGATAAAGCCAATCTTGCAAAGCAAAGGGCATTGAGCATATCAACCGTTATGCAACTGGAGATATTTAAACCAAAGGAATAAAAAAAGCATGCTGTTGTTGCAGCACGCTTTCAAATGTGCTTTCAAGGGTTATTTTTTTGCAGCAGGCAACAGCACTGCATCAATCACATGAATGATCCCGTTAGAAGCAGGTATAGAAGCAATGATCTCGGCAGTACCATTCACAAATAATTTCCCGTCTTTTTTACTGATCGTGATATTACCGCCATTTACCTGGCCCAGTACCTGACCATCCTGCAGCGCATCTGCTTTATAAACCCCAACCGATACATGGTATTGCAGAATGTCGATCAGGTCATCTTTCTTTTCAGGTTTTAATAGACCTTCTACAGTGCCAGGAGGCAGTTTATCAAATGCTGCATTTGTTGGCGCAAATACTGTAAATGGCCCCGCATTGCTTAATGCATCTACCAGTTCTGCTGCTTTAACTGCTGTAACAAGTGTTGTGTGGTCTTTACTTCCCATGGCAACCTGTACAACATTTTTTGCAGACATATCATCCTGCACCGCCGATTGTCCCTTGACTGTTTCTTTTGTATCAGGTGTAATTGCCGCTTCGTTGCTTTTATTTTCATTGTTGTTGCAAGCTACTGCCAGCAGTAATATGCAGCCGCTTAACATTATTTTAATACCCTTTTTCATTTAAATAGTTTTTAGATCATTAATGAATCGTGAAACTAAAGCTTCATGAAAAGTATATTTATGATTGCAATCATATTGTAAATTATTTATAGAAAAAGCTTGCACTGCTGTTGAGAAAAAAACTAATTGCTGTATTGTTTTAAGCCCATTATAATTGAATCTGGGCGGATATGGCGGGTAAAGCAAACAGTTTATCTCTATAAATATTACTTTAACTTTATGAAGTTTTACTGAAACAGCATAACGGAAATGCTACACAAAATATGCGCAAAAAGCTTGATTGGGTTTAAACAGTGATATATTACAGGTTGATTGATTTTTGTAATATCTAACAGTTTACACGGAAATTGTATTTTGAAAGCTAAAGGAAGTTTGGCAGAAAGCAGTAACCGGGCTGGTTGGTTTACCCTCTTTACTGATGATAAGTTTCTATTTTAATTATCAGTAAGATGAAAATGAATATGCGGTTTTATATAAGTTTGAACAGAAAAATACAGCCTAAAATAATCTGAATTCATTTAATGATAAAAGTGATACGGTATATTCTCATTTTTTGCGGTTTTGTAATGTGTATATGCGGTATGTCATGCAATCATAAAAAAAATGTAACTGGCCCTGTTTTATTTAAAGTGCTGAAAGATGATCAGACGGGTTTGCATTTCAATAATGCGTTGACGCCTACTGATAGTTTGAACATGTTCAAGTACATGTATTTTTATAATGGAGCAGGCCTGGGTGCCGGCGACTTTAACAATGACGGGTTGATCGATCTTTTTTTTGCATCCAACCAGGGAGATAATAAGCTTTACCTGAATGAAGGTAAACTCCATTTTAAAGATATTACCGCAGAAGCTTCAATTCCGCAGGATAAAGGCTGGTCTACAGGTGTATCTGTTGTTGATATTAACAATGACGGCCTGCTCGATATCTACATATGCAAAGTTGGCAAGTTTGAAATACTGAACAGTAAAAACCAGTTGCTTGTTTGTAAAGGGATAAAAAAAGGGATCCCTTTTTATCAGGATGAAGCACAAAAGTATGGACTGGATTTTTCAGGCTTCAGTACACAGGCTGTTTTTTTTGATTACGATATGGATGGAGATCTCGATATGTTCCTGCTCAATCATTCCATTCATCAAAACAGTTCATTCTCTCCCCGTAATAATTTCATAGGTACTTATAGCCAGTTGTCGGGAGACAGGTTGTATCGCAATGATGATGGTCATTTCAATGATGTTACACGGCAATCCGGTATCAATAGTTCTGAAATTGGATATGGACTTGGTATTGCTGTTAGTGATATTGATCTTGATGGCTGGCCGGATCTTTATATTGGCAATGATTTTCATGAAAATGATTATCTATATATAAATCAGAAGAACGGAACATTTGCTGATGAATGCAATCAACGGTTGATGCACACAAGTAAATTTTCAATGGGTGTTGACATTGCAGATGCGAACAATGATGGCTATCCCGATATCATTTCAATGGACATGCTTGCTGCTGATCCATATATTTTAAAACGCTCTTTGGGCGATGATGACTACGATGTTTTTTTTAGCAAGATCGCTGCCGGTTATAATTACCAGTATTCAAGGAATAATCTTCAGTATAACAGGAGGAATGGGGTGTTCAGCGAAATAGCATTGTATTCCGGCATTGCGGCTACGGATTGGAGTTGGGCGCCATTGTGGATGGATTTTGATAATGACGGGTTAAAGGACCTGTTCATTGCCAATGGCATCCCCAAAAGGCTGAATGATATGGATTACATCAATTTTATTTACAATGCAGAAATTCAGCAAAAGATACAGAACAATGATCTGAAGGGGAAAGACATGTCATTGATAGATAAATTCCCTGAAATAAAGATCCCGAATAAGTTCTATAAAAATAAAAATGATATGCAGTTTGCCGACATGGATAATGAGATATTAAATAATGATCCGACATATTCTAACGGTGCTGTATATGCAGATCTTGACAATGACGGGGACCTTGATGTTGTTGTCAGTAACATCAATGCCCCTGTTTTTTTGTATGAGAATGAAACATCAGGGCCGGCAAACAACCATTATGCAGAACTGAAATTAAAGGGCCCGGAAAAAAACATTTGTGCTATAGGAACAAAAGTTATCTTATTTAAAAACAGCCATATCGAGACCTGCGAGAAAACAGCTGTAAGGGGTTTTATGTCGAGCATGGAAATTCCAATGCATATTGGCCTTGGGAAAAATAAAATTGACTCAGCATTTTTGGTATGGCCTGATAATTCTTTCCAGAAGATCACACTCGATACTTTGTCGCAACATCTTTCTTTTAGTTATAAAAAAGGGTTGCCGGTATTTAATTACGCTGCTGTTACCGGCTTTCAAAAAAACAGTGGCAATGCTGTTCGTGATATTACAAAGGAAGCTTCGCTCGATTATTACCACAAGGAGAACGACTTTAATGAATTCGACCTCGAGCCTTTAATTCCTCATATGCTTTCAACAGAAGGGCCGGCACTGGCTGTGGCAGATATAAATAAAGACGGTCTTGATGATATTTTCATCGGCGCTTCCAGTACATATCATAATGCCATTTATTTGCAGCAGGCAAATGGTAAATTTTATAAAACGGCCCAGCCGGAATTATTCAAAGATAGTATGTATGAAGATGTAGCTGCAACATGGGTTGATGTGAACAATGACGGAAATACCGATCTTATTATAGCTTCAGGTGGTAATGAGTATCATGGAAGGGATGAACACATGCAGCCTCGTGTATACCTGAACGATGGTAAAGCAAATTTTACGAAACTTCAAAATGCATTCCCTGATGAATTTGTAACATCATCATGTATTGTTTCAACTGATTTTAATAATGATGGATTTGCAGACCTTTTTGTTGGAGGAAGAACTGTGCCCTGGAATTATGGTGAAATACCCCGTTCTTATTTATTGCAGAATGATGGAAAAGGGAGATTTACTGATGTAACAGATAAATATGCAAAAGGGCTGTCGGATATTGGCATGGTAACCAATGCGGTTTGGTGTGATATAGACAAAGATAACGACCAGGACCTGGTCGTCAGTTGCGAATGGGGAGGGATCACAGCATTCATTAATAATAAAGGGAACTTTACTATGAAGCAACTTTCAGGTAAAAAAGGCTGGTGGAATTTTATACTTCCTGTTGATATTGATAATGACGGGGACATAGACCTCGTAGCCGGAAACCTTGGCCTAAACAGCCGTTTGCAGGCATCAGCAAGGGAACCGGTGCGCTTGTATTTTAATGATTTTGATGACAACGGAAAGAAAGAACAAGTGCTCACTTATTATGTAAAGAACAAGGAAATAACTTTCGCCAATAAAGATGAACTGCAAAAGCAAATGCCTATGATAAAGAAAAAATATATTTATGCAGAGGATTTTGCCAAAGCATCTTTCGAAGATATATTTCAGCCAGATAAAATAAGGGGTGCTGTTATATCTTCTGCCGATTATTTTGCCAATGCAGTTTTAATAAACAATGGTAACCTGGATTTTACAACAAAAGCATTGCCGTGGGAGGCACAATTAAGTTCTTACCGTGATGCTGCTATTGTTGATGCAAACAACGACAACCTTCCGGATATAATTCTCGCCGGAAATTATTACAGTAATAATATTCACGCCGGGAGATATGATGCTGATTATGGAACACTGTTAATAAATACCGGTAAAGGAGATTTTAGATGTGAAGGCCTGAATGGATTAATCCTGAAAGGAGAAGCAAGGCATCTACTGCCAATAAAGGTAAAAGGCCAAAAATCCTTTCTAATAGCAATGAACAATGATAGCGCAAGACTTATTCAGTTTACCAGTTCGCAGCATTAGATTATCAGTGGAATTGTATTCTGTGACATTGCAGCGATATTTCAAAAAGGATGATCAGCATGTGGTAAATAAAATATAACGGGCTGCTCTAAAACTCAATATATATCCCTATTTTGCGTATGAATGATGAAGAAAATAGCCGCAATATTGCTTTTGATGATCTTCGTATTCAACCTGTTTGGATACAGGCTGTTCCTTTCTTACATGGCCAGTAATGTAAATCAGTGTTTGGAGGCTGCTTTGGATGAGCATAATTACAATGAAAATGAATTGATCTCTATAAAAAAGCCGATCAATCTGCCATATTATAATAATACAAAAGATTTTACAAGGGCTTATGGCGAAGTAGAACTTAATGGCATACCATATAAATATGTAAAGAGCAGGATATACAATGATTCATTGGAAATGCTCTGTATCCCAAACACCGGGAAGCAGCAGTTGATGAAGTCAAAGGATGATTTTACCCAGGCCGTTTTTGATCTGCAGAAAGATGCTAATAAGAAATCAAACGGTTCAGGTAAAACGATTTCGTTCGTTAAAATGATCAGTGAATTTGAAACTAACACCGGTTGGAATTTCAGTATATCTGCTACAATAACATCACTAACGTTGAATTGTGATTTCTATAAAAACAATCCCGGTACTTTATACAAAGCTACTGTTGAGCAACCTCCCGATTCTTTCAATACCATATAATACAGAAAATTTAATCATTGAGTGGCCTTGCTTAAGCCATTCAGCATTCACCTATCTTTTTTATGAAAAATATACTATTGGCATTTTTTGCCACCTGCCTGTTGTATTCCTGTAAAGACGAACCTGTACAGCGCACTTATTTCACAGATGCATCCTCTTATTGCAAAACAGTAAAACAGCTGAATGAAGTAGTGAAATTTGTTGGGTTTGCGCCCATTGTTGCATCAAGGAATTATGCATATGCAAATATTGCTGCGTATGAATGCATTGCTGCCGGTTACCCGGAAGAGTATAATTCACTGGCGGGGCAGATCCACGGCTTGACCAAAGTTGTAAAACCGGAAGCGGGAAAGAAAATTGATTTTGAATTTGCATCATTGCTGGCTTTTTGCAAAGTAGGGGAAGCCGTTACCTTTCCTGAGGGAAGTATGAAAGAGTATGTGGATAGCCTTAAAAAATTTGCTCAAAGTACAGGTATGCCTGCTGTTATGTTTGAGAATTCTGTTGTGTTTGCGGATTCTGTATCAAAATCGATTTTAGCCTGGAGTAAAAAGGATAACTATGCACAAACACGCAGTGCATCCCGTTATACTGTAATGGATCAGCCTGGCCGCTGGGTGCCAACTCCACCTGCTTATGCAAGTGCATTGGAACCACATTGGATGGAGATCAGGACGATCGTGATGGATAGCGCCAATCAATTTGCCCCGCCACCGCCAATACCATTTGATGTTACTGATAAGAACGGACCGTACTACAAGCAGGTGATAGCAGTTAAAAATGCCGTGGATAGTTTAACGGATGAACAAAAACATATTGCAGAATTCTGGGATGACCTTGGTGGTAAATTAAATGTGGTTGGTCATATACAATTTGTTACCAAGAAATTTTCACCTCCCGGCCATTGGATGAATATAGTTGGAATTGCAGCACAAAAATCCAAAGCAAATTTCAGGAAAACAGTTGCAGCTTATACACTTACTTCCATCTGTATGTTTGATGCATTTATTCAATGCTGGGACGAAAAATTCAGGAGTAATATGGTGAGGCCCGAAACGGTGATCAATAAATATATCGACCAGGACTGGAGACCGTACCTGCAAACACCGCCTTTTCCTGAATACACCTGTGGCCACAGTACAGTTTCATCGGCATCTGCAGAGGCACTTACAAAAATGTTTGGTGATAATTTTAATTATACTGATACAAGCGAACTTGAATTTGGTATAGCAAACCGTTCTTTTAAATCATTCAGGGATGCTGCACAGGAAAATAACCTCGCAAGGTATTACGGCGGCATTCACTTTCATCCAAGCTGCCTGGTAAGTTCTGAATACGGAAAAAGGGTAGGTGATTTTATTACACAAAAACTTAAGCTCGAAAAATAATTTGTTTAACCAAATTAAGATGATCCGTATTCTTTTATGGGATCTTCTGAAAATACTAATAAGATATAATGAGAAAAATAATATTTTTTATTTTAATAATTGCTGCAGTAAAACCTGCATCAGCACAAACGGATATTGACGGGCTGATGATGGAAAAAGGTTTTTTCTGTGTGGGGCCCACAGCAGGAAAAAGCAGCTGGAAGAATTACTGGGAAGGGACTACTAAGAGAGAAAACCTTAACCTTGGCAGGGTGAGTACAACGCACGCTATGATTATGGGAAACTATGGCATCACAAAAAAAATAAATATTCTTTTTGGGTTACCATATATAAAGACAAAACCAAGTGCAGGTAATCTATCGGAGCAAAAAGGCCTGCAGGACCTGTCTTTATTTGTTAAATGGCAGGCATATACCAAACGTATAGCCAAAGGGAATTTTAAAACGATCCTTATTGGCGGCTATTCTTTTCCGGTATCAGATTATTCAATAGATCAACTTCCAATGTCAATAGGTCTTCACAGTAGAAACAGTTTGCTAAGATTAATGTTAGACTATCAACACGGCAATTTATTTGCAACTGTATCGGGTACCTATATTTACAGGTCAAATGTTCATATCGATGCCAATACTTATTATACTACAGAAATGCACTATACCAATGAGGTGAAAATGCCGGATGCTTCCGAGTATAACCTCAGGGTTGGTTATAGAAGCAGTACCTGGATAGCAGAAGCTATACTTGATAAATGGACTACATTGGGAGGATTTGACATCGCCAAAAATAAAATGCCTTTTGTAAGCAATAAAATGAATTCAACAACATTGGGCCTGCATGTAAAATATGAGACCAGTTTTGTAAATGGGTTATCGTTTGTTGCTGATGGAGTTACAACTATCGCAGGGAGAAATGTAGGCCAAAGCACCGGTTACAGTGGTGGAGTATTTTATATTATGGATTTTGGCAAAAAAGACAAAAAGAAAAAAGCAGAAAAAAAACCTCAAACAAATTGATCATGAAAAAAATATTTTTATATATAAGTACATTGGGTATCCTGGCTTTTGTAAATTCCTGTTCGAAGGATATTACAGAAGATAACATGTCTTATCCACTTATTAACCCAACCCGGGTTGATGCTGATGCCGGTACCTGGAAACCCATTTTGCTTACAGCGGCAAATGAGTTTACCTGTGCAACCCCTATCCCAAAATCATCACCTGATTATGTGGTACAATTGAACGAGATAAAAAGTTTCCAGGCAAATATTACAGGCGATGAAAAGGACCTGGTGAAATATTGGGGAGCCGGTGCTGTTCTGCGCTGGAATGAAATAATGAGGGAACTAGTTGCAAGACACAATGTTCCTCCCTATCAAAATGCTGATGGTACTTACCCGATACCGAGTGCGAATAACCCACTGGCATACCCGACATTTCCTTTTTCAAATCCACCCTATGCCGCACGTGCATATGCTTACTTAAGTGCAGCACAATATGATGCATGCCTAGCCGCTTATTTTTACAAACAGCAGTTCAACAGGCCGGCACCATTTGTAGTTGACTCAAGTATTCAGACATTATTACCAAAATCAACATTACCTTCTTATCCAAGTGAAGACGCAGCAGTATGGGGTGCCAGTGTTGAAATTTTAAAACTGTTATTTCCCGGCGACCAGGATTATATTACCCAACGTGCTGAGGAGCATAAAAGGGCAAGGTTGATCTCAGGGGCCAATGTAAGAAGTGACCTTGATGCAGGAGAAGCATTGGGTAAACTCATCGCAGCAAAATTCGTTGCCAGGGCCAGGGGTGACAGGGCAGGAGCAGCAGTAGGTAATCCTGCAATATGGGCACAACTTGAGCAGGCTCCGATTTCAAGAGGTGAAATACCATGGATAAGCCAGGAAACCCCCAAACGTCCGCCAATGCTTCCATTGTTTGGAAAAGTAAAAGCCTGGTTCTTTGATTCATTAACCCTTGTTACAGTTGTTCGTCCTGCTGCTCCACCAAGTACCAGCTCAGATCAATTTAAAACTGAAACACAGGAAATCTACAATATAAAAAAGAATCTGTCGAGAGATCAAAAGGCAATAGCAACTTTCTGGTCTGACGGAGCAGGTACATATACACCTCCCGGCCATTGGAATTATATTGCAGCCAATGAGTTTTCACAACTAAATTTCAGCGAAGCAAGATGGGCAAGAAATATGGCGTTGCTTAATATGAGTATCATGGATGCGGCTATTGCCTGCTGGGATGCAAAATATTTTTATTATAACCCCAGGCCAATGCAGATGGATACCCGGATTAAAACAGATATCGGTCTTCCGAATTTTCCTTCATACATAAGCGGGCATAGTACGTTCAGTGGTGCTGCCAGTACTGTGCTTGGATACATCATTCCTTCCAAAGCACAGCAGTTTGCCGATATGGCAAGTGAAGCATCTGTGAGCAGGATGTATGGGGCTATTCATTACCGCAGTGATTGTGAAGTAGGAATAACAACCGGCAATAAAGTGGGTAACTATGCAGTTGCCAGAGGACATATTGATGGTGCAGAATAAACCTGTTGTTAATTCTTAAGGTTAGACATTTATTATCTATACTTTCTAATACAGCCGCAATCTTTATGCGGCTGTATTTTTTTTATTACCTTTCTTGGATTCAATTAACTGTATGAAAAAAATAATTTCACTTTTACTGGCTGCAGTTTTAATGATTGTCATAGAGGCCAAAGCACAATTCACGCCTGATAAAATTTACGGCCAGTTATTCACAGATATTCAAAGCACAGGTATATTCCCTGATGCCAAAACATTTGTTGATTGTACTCCCAAAAGAAAACCGTCTGATATCATGTATGATTATGGTTTGGCAAAAGGACCAAGCTTTGATCTGAAGAAATTTGTATCAGATAATTTTAATTTACCCGCTGCCGCACCCGTAATTAATAATGTAACACACGAAAAAAGTGTTACTGTGCATATTCAAAACCTCTGGAATGTTCTCAAAAGAGATGCAGATAAATCATCGGAAGGCTCATCGTTACTGCCGCTGCCAAATTCTTATATAGTTCCGGGTGGGCGTTTCCGTGAGATATATTACTGGGATAGCTATTTTACCATGCTGGGGTTAAAGGAAAGTGGTGAAGTTAAGCTGATCGAAAACATGATCGACAATTTCGCCTATCTCATTAAAACCTATGGCCATATTCCAAACGGTAACAGAACCTATTATTTGAGCAGGAGCCAACCCCCTTTCTTTTCTATGATGGTTGAACTGCTGGCGGGTATTAAGGGTAATTCCGTTTACAAAAAATATTTGCCGGCAATGGAGAAGGAATATGCTTATTGGATGGAAGGTGCTGCAACACTGAAAAACGGAACGGCATATAAAAGAGTAATAAAATTAGAAGACGGAACAATGTTGAACAGGTATTGGGACGAGCTTGAAATACCAAGGCAGGAAGGATATGATAAAGACGTAAAAGTTGCTGAAGATGCAGTAAATGAAAAAATGATGATGGTGCGTTTTGCCAATGATTCCGCAGTTAAAAATTTCAGAGATCATGTTGAAAGGAATATTTACCGGAACCTCAGGACAGGAGCCTGCAGTGGATGGGATTTCAGCAGCCGCTGGTTTGATGATCCTGATAAAATATCAACTATTCAGATCACCGATATAGCACCAGTTGATTTAAATTGTTTGTTACTTCACCTGGAGAAGACAATATTAAAAGCTAAAGGGAAAACATCGGGCCAGGCTTATTTAAACAGGATAAAAGCCATTGAAAAATATTTCTGGAATAAACAACTGAATTATTTCACTGATTACAACTTTGCAAAAAAACAGCAGCAGTCTAATATTACAGCGGCAGGGCTTTTCCCTTTTAATTTTATTCCTTACAACCCTGATGTTTCCGGGGAAAAAGGGAAAGCTGTTGCTAAATTGGTTAGAAGTGAACTATTAAAAGAAGGTGGCCTCCTGACTACAGCTAATACAACGGGACAACAATGGGACGCACCGAATGGCTGGGCCCCTTTGCAGTGGATGGCAATAGCCGGTTTTGAAAAATGTAATCAAAAGGAACTGGCAAAAGATATTGCAACAAGATGGATAAAATTAAACAATGACGTATATCAACGTACAGGAAAACTGATGGAAAAATATAACGTAGTTGATACCCATCTTGAAGCCGGTGGCGGCGAGTACCCTGGCCAGGACGGATTTGGCTGGACCAATGGAGTGTTGCTTGCGCTTATAAAAAAATACGGCTTACGTTAAAGTGTGTACGGCTTACCGTTAGTTTAGTTATTCAGAGGTTTGATGTTTGGAAATATTTGATTTGGTAAATAAATAGATAATTCCTGTTATTCAGCTGGCGTGAATTCCATGCATCTTTTCATGCCCGTATTTTAAGAATCACCTCTTTTCAGAAAATAAGTTTGCTGATTTTTTAATGCTATTTTTTCAGGTTTTTTATCCAGTTACCGATTAATGTTAAAGCTTCTTCAGAAAATGTTTCAGAAAGCTCAACATATTCATTGATCGTGCAGGTATTACAATGCTGGAACATATGGTTGATTCCTTTCATTTCGACTACTTTATAATCAGATGGTTTCCGGCTTTTTGCCATGATCTGTTCCATTGGTTTCCTGTTTTGTACAGCAACTACCTGGAGGTCTTTTTCACCAAATATGGCAAGTATTGGACATGATGATCGCAGCAGGAATTTTGAAGGTTCATATTGAAGAAAATACCTGAACCACGGAATATACAATTCGTCTATCGACTTTCTGATGTAAGCATTGACATCACCGGATGTTTGCGCATTAAATCTTTCTTTTGCTTCTTTTGATGCAGTGGCCATCCATTTATTTATTGCATCTGTTGATTGCTGAACAGCAATTTCTTTTGAACCTGCCGAGATCACGATATCCATTACTTTTTCAGATGCATCACGGAATTCTTTTGCAATGGATCCACTTAAGCCATTCGACTCCATGATGAGAAATTGCTGTTCGAGTAATACATCTTTTCCCTGTACGGCGGGCGGTGCAAGTAATACCATGAATGCGATGTCTTTTCTTTTGGCTGCTACCATTGGTGCGATCATGCCCCCTTCGCTATGCCCGATAAGCCCGATATTATTTGTATCAATTTCTTTCCTCGTCTTTAAATAGTTTAGAGAAGTCATTACATCAAGTGCAAAGTCTTCTGAATTTGCATTAACAAGATCGCCTGTAGATTTTCCTGTTCCCCTGTCATCTACACGTAAAACAGCTATGCCATTACGGGAAAGGTAATCCGCAATTATCCAGAATGGTTTATGGCCAAAGATTTCTTCATCCCTGTTTTGTTGCCCGCTTCCTGAAATGAGAATAACTGCCGGCGCTTTTTTTACATTTTCGGGAATTGTCAGTGTGGCACCTAGAACAACTGTGCCATTTGTATTTTTATAAGTAATGTCTTCTGATAAATAGGGGTAAGGCGCTTTGGGTTCCTGTGGCCTTTTGTGTGCTTCTATTTGAGTGGTTATCTTATGCAGCTGAATCGGGAACTGTCTTCCGGCCTGGCTCCAGTTGCCTTTTAAGAGCAGGCTGTCATTTTGCGTTACACAGGCTGCATCGAATGAACCTCCTATTTTTTTTAATGGAATATGGATGCTGTCATTTTTTAAAGTCACTGTATCGCATGGAATGCCAAATGCATTTTGTTCCGGACTGTCCATTGTTGCATACATCCCTCCTGCACTGTCTTTGATGTGAAAGACAAGCCGCATCGGGATATTTAATTTCAACGTTCCTGACCAGTTTCCAGGTATATCTTTTTTTTGAGCAAATGATATTACTGTTATCATTGATAATAATGTGGAAAGTATTTTTTTCATTTTTTTAGTTTTATGTCAGATCAGTTTCTTCCAGTTGAAAAATGATCTCAACGGTTGTTTCAAATACTTTGGCCATTTTTAAGGCCAGTAATGTTGACGGGATAAACTTGCCGGTTTCAATAGAATTAATGGCCTGTCGTGATACACCTATTTGTTCTGCAAGGTCCGCCTGGGTCCAGTTCTTCCTGGCACGTTCTACTTTAATGGTATTTTTCATTCTTACAAATATTTTCGTTTTGAGATGAAAAGTCCTGCGAAGTAAAAAAGAGTGAAATATGGGATCAATGACCTGTACCCCCACATTCCGTTATTTAGTTTCACGATCAGCTCAAGTGAACCCAATGTCATCAATAATAGCAACCCAAGGCTGAATCCCCAGATCGTTGCTTCTAACTGGATCCTTATCCCTACTTCATCTAAAGAACTCATTGCTTTGATGAAGTTGTAAATAAAGAAACCAAATGTGATTGTTGGTACCAAAGAAAGAGCGATACCCATCCATGTGGGCATTGATAAATGTTTTACCGCTAATAAGCATACCAGGTACGTAGCCACCCATATTGAGCCATACAACAGGATATTGTTATTGGCTTTTTTGCTTGCTTTATCCATAAAATGATTTTTTTGATTTGCAAGGCAAAGATAGGTAAACATTTCAAAAAGACAAGTAAACTTTACATTTTATCTTTTAAACTTGTCAAAATATTGATTTTGAACCATTTGCATTTGAAACATTTTTTGGGATCTGTTCGTGATATTCCATTCACAGTATTGAAGATCAGGAACAGGATCGTTTGCCTTAATTGAGCGCAATAATTTTGCGTATATACTTATTGGTTAGAATAACTGGAATTAACAGGTAGAAATAATTATTGTGAACTTGTATATTTTCTTTTCAGCAGTATTATTTTAAATTTTATGTCGTCATATATTAATCCTGATATCAATACAAGTGATCCTATCAATAAAGTATGAATTCCAAATCTTGTATAAAAGATACCTCCGATCACACCGCCGATAAAAAAGAAACTGATGATAGACAATCTTAATTTGATTGAAGAGACCAGCTTTTTCTTTTGTTCAATGGTTTTGTAAAAAAACAATTGTGATAATTCAATTCCAAGATCGGTGAACAGGCCGGTTAAATGAGTAGTTCTTACAACTGAATTTGAGATTCCTGTTACCAGGGAATTTTGCAGGCCCATGGCAAACAGTAAACTGAAGGCGATCACATTCGGGTTTTTGATGATCAGCGGCTGGCCGATCAATGCAATGGTCAATAATATGATGCATTCAACACCAGCAGGAACTATATATATATACCGTTCACTTTTCCTGGAAATTATCTCCACTAAGAAATTAGATACAAATGAACCAAAAAGAAAAAAAATGATGTACAAAAAATAAATGAATGCCTGGAGAAGATTTAATTTAAAGAACTCATCAACAAAGAATGCGAAATGCCCGGTAACATTTGTTGTTAATCTCTGAACGGCTAAAAATCCTACTACATTCACAAGCCCGGCAACAAAAGCCAGCAATGAAGCAACTTTCAGGTTATGGCTTAAAGTCCTTGTCTTGCCCTGGTGCCTAAACATGTAAGGTTCTTTTAGAATTATTATTGGTAAACAGTTTCGGTAATTTTATTTGATTAAAATTAAGCTAGTTTTTCTATTTGGCGTGAAATGAATTAAGTTACTGCTGTATAGTTATTTTAATTTTGTATCGAGGAGTTCTGTCAGTTTTGTTAACCCGGTGAGAGTTCCATTGTAATAATTACCTGCTTTAAAATCGGGTATGAAATAATTGTCAATGATGGCCTTGGTTTCTTCATCGGTAATAAGTTTTTCAATACCATAACCATTTTGAATTCTTATTCTTCTGTAGCCACGGGAAATGGTAATTACAATTCCGTTGTCTTTTTCTTTTTCTCCTACTTTCCAGGTATTTGCAATATGTAATGCAAGGTCATCGAATTTTTCTTTTTCGATAAAATTCGTATCAACAGTTACAATGGCTATTTCAATATTCGTCCTTGCTTTAAAAACACTGATAACACTGTCTAACGAACGGTTCTCTTCATCTGAATAGAGTGCTTCAAAATCATTGACCCAGCCATGAGGTTCAGGTAAACTGTCCCAGAAGGCTTGCCTGTATTGCTGGAGCCTGATCTGTACAATTGAATCAGAAGGGCTGGTTATTACTGTTTGTCCAAACGAATTAAGTATGATAGTGCTTAGAATAAAAGTAAATAGGTATCTGAAAATTCTTCTCATAAAATCAAGGTTAAATTCATTCAATTGAGTTTTTTTTATTACTGAATTGTCAAAGCTTTATCAGTTTGAAAATTTGCTGCTGATCGTTTAACCTGTACACTAATATGTAAGGAGCATTTGGCAAGAAACCGAGGTTAAGGACTGTTTTATCTGATGTGATATTTTGAGATGACATTTTCCGGCCTAAAATATCCCTGATCTCAACCAGGGCCCCGTTTACTCCATTTTCAATTACAAGGGAATTTAAAAAAGGGTTGGGGTAAACTTTTAAATTTTGGTTCCCTGTATCAGGAATTCCGATCCTGCAATTTGATTGTTGGTTATTACATGCGGGAATTTTGGTGACTGAAATATCATCAAAGAAATAATACGCCATTGGCCATCCTCTTCCAAAAAAAGTTCCATGTGGGCATGTTGAAGCGAAATTCCCAATGATCATATATTTCGAGGCTTTAGTAGCTGTGAAGCAACCGGAAACCAATACCCAGTTTAGTGTGTCCGTAATAGTTGTTGTATCGAGTATCTGCGGAATATAATTGCTGCTCAGGAAATTGCTGTCGGCAATAAAATTTTCTGAAAAATACACCCCGATATTGTTATTGGCAAAGTCAGATTTTGCCGCAAGGGAAACATACATTTTTACTTCATAGGCAGTTCCCGGTACCAGGGCCGTAGTCAATGGAGCTTCTATATATTCATTGTAATACTCATTTTCACAAACCATTCCTATCATAATGTTGCCTGTTCTTGGGGTTTGAATGCCGCCACTGTTAAATGAATATGGATTCCCATATTTGCAGCTTGCAGAAATAAGCGGGCTGCACAGATCGGGTGTTGTAAAATTTGGCACAGACCAATCATGAAGCATGTTCCTGAATTGTGTTGCATTTTTAATAAAATCACATGGTAAAGAATCATAACTTTCAAAGCCAGGATTAGGCACCAGGTTTTGGCCTTTGCAAATAGTGAAGAGCATGATAAAAATGACAATCAAATTTAGTTTCATACCAGCTGTTTAGTGAATCTGTATCCTGATCAATATGATCAGTAATTTTTCAACACTACAAAATGATTTATCAAAAATTGATAAGTCATTAATTCGCAAACAATATTTTATTTAAATGATCCAAAGTGCCAGAGAATTCCGGAAGGGTCATGCAGGAAACACTCTTTGCCCCATGCTTCATGGCGTATCGGGGTTAATCTGACTCCTTTGTATTTGTCTGGTAAATTCAGTGCCACAAGCGCATTCCAATACTCCTCAACGTTTTCAACTTCCAAAAAGATCATGGTGTTGTCTATCCAGTCTTTCACATAAGCATCCTGTAAATAAAAACCCAATTCCTGTTTTGAAAAATAAGACATGTTGTGTGATAGAACACTTTCCCGAAACCCCAGGTCTGTATAGAAATTTCTTGACACTTCGAAATTTTCAGCACCAATAAACGCACGTATTGAAATTACTTTTTGACTCATGCTGATATTTATTTTTTCTAAAGTTAGTTATTCTCCGTATTCAAAATTTGATCCAATAGCAATACGGTATGTGTTCTATTCATTGGGCTAATAATCATTTTGATTATCCTGTCCGGCAATATCAAAAGAAGAAGTCACTTTTACATTACATGAATCGCCAGACTTATAATAATACTGAAGGATATTGGCATGCAATTCCATATCGTTCCTGCCTTCAGAAAGTACAATATATTTGTTGGATATCTGCATAACATAATTGTTGCCTGAAGGTGAAATTTCACTGTGGCCTGTTGTAGGATCGAAACGTACCCAGCCTTGTTTTTTTAAATAGGCTTCAGGCCAGGCGTGCAAAGGGTTATCGCCATCGAAATCTACCACCATTCCAAACATTGATTTTGCGGGAATTTTATTTGCCCTTAATAAGGCTACAAACAAGTCACTGTAATCCATGCATTTTCCAACTTTGGTTTCCAATACTTTTTCGGCCCCAATGGCAGAATTTACTTCATAGCGTATGGTACTGGTAACATAGTCAAATGTTTTTATTACCGTTTCAATATCTGTCTTTTGTTTTAATGCTGCAGCCGTTTCGATAATTTTAGCGCTCTCACTTTCGATATTCTTTTCTGCCAAGAGGTATTTTGCCAGGCTGGTATCTGCATGATCATTCTTATTATTAATTGTGCTGAAAATTGTCAGGTTACATTTAATGCTGATCTTAAAATTTTTATCTACATCTTTAAAAGTAAATAAAGCATACTTGTTTGAATTCAATAAATAAATACTGTCGGGTTCAATGGAGAATGAGAGTTTGTTTATAGTTTGCCTGTTGATGATTGTTTCAGGAATGATCATTTTTACTTTCAGGATACTTAAATGCCCTTTGATGGAAAATTTATAGTCTATTTTTAATTTTACGTTTCTTTCATTCAGTAATTGATCGGTCCTTTTTAGCGCTCCTTTATTCTCAAATTTTGCGCTGATATTTACAAATAATACCAGGATGAGAAAGAAAATGCGCAGATATTTTATTTTGTTGTTTGTCAAAGTGAAATAGTATAAAGTTTGTTTCCTAGTCTTATTTTTTTATTTGGGCCAGGGCTTTCAAATATATTTTCTTAATACTGTTTTGTTTTTCATTTTCACAAATTTGTTGAATCGCAGGAACAAGGTCTTTATTATGTTTTGTTTTCAGTTTTATGATTTCACCTAAAGCAACAGCCGAACTCCACCTGACAACTGTTCCCTCATGTTCTGTATTTATTAATAAATTGGTTATGGCTTCATCCAGGTCTTTTTGGTACAGGTGGGCAACATTAGCAATAACTTTTGCTGATTCCCATTTTACCCTGGGAGCCTTTGCAGATAACGTTTCTGTCACAAATTTGAAACATTTTTTTGTGGCAATCCCGGGATTTGTTTTTGTGGCAAATTCCAGTGCTTCTATACAAGTTGCTTTGTTGGGATCTTTTGCTGCTGCTGCTGTTTTTAGTAAGTCGTCTATATTGATCTTCCCGTCCAGTACGCCACGGCTTATGTTTTCCGTTTTAACCTTGGCCTTTAAAATTTTGTCATTTAAAATATTTTCCAGCAGCATATTCAAAATTTAAATAGTAGTTATCAGCCTTGAAATTAACAAAACAGTTTGACAATCTGTATGCATATAACTGAAAGCAGTTTGTATCGGTCAGGACCTGTGATATTTTTTAAAGAACCATACTTTTAATAAATCAGCTGTAAAAATATAGCCGGCAACAATTAATAACATAGCACCGAGGTATGAAACCGGCAATGCTGTTAAGCCAATATCATTGGCAAAAGGCAAATAGGGTAGCCCAATGGTTAGTATCAATGCTATCGCACTTAAAATAAAAAGATATTTGCCCGGCCTGCTTTTAAAAAAGTTCTTATGGGTCCTGATGATGAAAACAATGAATAGTTCTGAAAGTACTGATTCAATGAACCAGCCCGTTTGAAATATTTCTTCTTTGGCTTTTAATATAAAGTAAAGCGTTAAGAATGTAATAAGGTCAAACAGTGAACTATGAATACCAAAAACAACCATGTAGTTACGGATCATTTTCAGGTTCCATTTCCCGGGCCTTTCGAGTTGTTCTTTATCAACATTATCTGTTGTGACTGTGAGAAAGGGAAAGTCGGTAAGGAAATTGGTCAATAGAATTTGTTTGGGCAACATTGGGAGGAAAGGCAACAACAATGAAGCCGCAGCAACACTGCACATATTGCCAAATGTAGATCCTGTGCTGATGTATAAATATTTCAGCGTATTGGCAAAAGTTTTTCTTCCTTCCCTGATACCATCTACCAATACCATTAAATTTTTTTCCATTAATACAAAGTCTGCAGCTTCTTTGGCAACGTCAACAGCATTCTCAACTGATATTCCTACATCCGCTGCGTTTATCGCGGAAACATCATTGATGCCATCGCCCATATATGCAACCGTATAAGTTTGCTTAAGCGCAAATATGATACGTTCTTTTTGTTGTGGTTCTACTTCGGCGAAAATATGGGTCCTTTTTACGAGTTGTTTCAATGCTTCCGAACTGGTATTGAAAAGTTCTTTGCCTGTCATTATCACAGGATCTTTAATTCCGATACCAGCTGCGATGGATGCTGCCACATTTTTATTGTCGCCGGTAATTATTTTTAATCCTACTTTAAGCTTGTTCAGTTCATTAATTGTTTCAGTAATTCCTTGTTTAACAGGATCGCTCATGAGTATAAAACCGGCAAAGGTCATTTCAGATTCAATGTCTTTTGATATGTTGTTTGTATCAATGTTTTTATAGCAAATTCCAATAGCCCGTAAGCCCTTGCTGCCAAATTGCGCAAACCTGTTTTCTAATTCCTGGCGGTGAATAGAAATATCTTCAATGCTCTCATTAGTTAACCTGATTTTTGAACAAATACTCAATATTTGCAAAAATGCGCCTTTGCTGATAAGCAGTTGTTCTTTTTCATTGCTGATTGCAATGCTTAATCTTTTCCGGATAAAATCATAAGGCACTTCACCAGTCTTTTGTACGGGGATATTTGAGACTGGCTTCAGTTGTTTTAATGTTTCATCAATAGGGTTGGAGTAACCGGTTTCCAGCGAAGCATTCCAGAAAGCCAGTTGTTTTACAAATTCGCTTTCCGTTCCAAATCCATCTATCAGGCCCGCTACTTTAATTACGCCTTCTGTTATGGTGCCTGTTTTATCTGTGCATAATAAATTTAATTCGCCAAGGTTCTGAATTGAATTCAGTTTTTTTACGATCACTTTTTTCTCTAATAACCTTTTAGCGCCTGCACTCATAGCAATGGTGGTAATGGCGGGTAATAGTTCGGGTGCCATACCTACTGCCAGTGCCAGGGCAAAAAGTGCTGATTCAATGATCCCTTTATGATTTAATAAGTTTACAACAAGAATAAATACAGCAAGCGTCAACGTTATTTTCATCAGGAAAAAACCGAAGTCTTTTATACCTTTTTCAAATGTTGTTTCAACAGATGATGCGGCACTGAGTGTGATGCTTCCAAATATTGTTTGGTCGCCTGTTTGAATAACCAATGCTTTCGCGTTGCCGCTTACAATGTTAGTTCCTTCCCAGAGGCAGTTCTTCCTTTTGGCAAGTTCGGTTTGTTCATCTATCACGCATGCTTCTTTTCTCGAAGGATAAGATTCGCCTGTTAAGCTTGATTCATTCACATGAAGTTCATTCGAATCTATAATAAGACAGTCGGCAGGCAGCATATCACCAGCCTTTAAAATAATTACATCCCCTTCTGCGATCTGGCTTGAAGCAATTTGCTGAACCTGTCCATTACGTAATACTGTTGCTTTTAATGAAATCATTGATTGAAGTTTCTCAACAACTTTTCCGGCATTTCTTTCCTGGAAAAAACTTAACAGCCCGGTTGATAAAACGATAAAAAGAATGATGAATACATCAGAGTTGTCGCCAAGAAAACCCGAAATAACTACTGCCCCGATCAGCAGCAACATGAGCGGGCTTTTGAACTGACCGAAAAGGAGCAAAAGATCTTTTTTTAAAGCCGATTGATTCTTAGGATGAGATCCTTTTTTTTTAAGGATATTGTCAGCAGCTTCCTGTGATAATCCTTTATCCGAACTATTTAATTTTTGAAACCAGTGAAGTGTATCAAATTGCCAAAATGTATTTTCTGATGTTTTTTGCATAAGGCATTTATCCTTTATTTTTCACCTTAATACTTACAGGCAATTTGGTTCTGTTGCTTTTGAATACCTATAATACAACTATCGTTCTGTATTACCACGGCATAAATAATTGTATTATTTGAAGGTTGTTGATGTAAATTAAGGAAAGGGGACTTGCCCCTGAAATAAAATTTGGATCAGTGTTTCTTAATATGACAAAAAATGGGAGGAATCAAATCTTTATCAGTTGGTTGTATTTCAAACCATTTTATTCTGTTTTGTCTTTCAGCTTCGGGTACAAAAATCTGAAGGCATTGGAAACGGCCTGGTGCATTATTGTTGCATGGTCTTCCCCGGGCAAATAGTCGAATATCACGTGTATATTTTTACTTTTAGATGATCTTATTTTGTCTGCCAGTACATTGGCATCAACTTCCATTACTCTTGGAATAGCGGTTGGGGTCAGCCCTTCTTTTCCAACGCCAATATAAATCTCTGTTTCTTTGTTAAAGGATTGTTCCATGATTACAGATTGCTGGTTTAATAAAGAACCATTGTTCCACCATAAACTTGGGCTTACAATAATATATTTATTAAACAACGTTGGGTTTTTTAATAACAGCTCCGTTGCTAACAATCCTCCTAAAGACTCGCCAATAATGGTTTTGGAAGAATTGGTCTTGTAATTTGTTTCTATATAAGGTTGTAATTCCTTTTCCAGGAAATCAATGAACTTGTCTGAATGGCCTGATGTAGGATGCGATTTTGCATCTTCTTTTATAGATGTCGGAAATGTAAAATCCCTTTTTCTGTCAACAGTTGCAATGCCAACCACAATTGATTTCGGGAGCCTGTTCACCCATTCAAAATTGTTGAACTGTACAAGCCCGGCAATATGAATAAAATCTTCGTCAGCAGAGCCATCGAGTAAATAAATAACAGGATATTTCGTGCTGTCATTTTTATTATAGCCTTCCGGGAAGTATAAATTTAAAACCCTGTTTTCACCCAGGATGGCAGATCTGATTTCATCAATTTGCCCAAGTATGAAAGGCTTACTGTTTTTTGATTGACCTGCCTGGGTAAAACCTGGTGATATAACAAAATTCAATAAAACAGATAATATTATGTTTCTCATTCTTTATCAGTTAAGTTAATTTAAAGGGCTTGCATATTGCCATGTTGATGTAAAATAATAAATGGATCTTATACTTAAAATAAAATCTCTCTTATATCCCGGCTGTTGGAAAATTATAGAAGAAAGAAATGTATTATCAGGTTTTTCATATATTACAATTCAATTTTTCTGAAATGACAAGGATACTATTTTTTGTTTTTAGTACTTTTCTAACTGCAAATGCTTGTGCACAGGAAAGTAAAAATGATTACCCCATCACTTATGAGGCTTCTTTTAATGGTAAAACCCATATCGTAACTGCCGGAGATACAGTTTACCTGGGCAATGGCTCTAATCGCCGTGGAAGCTTTATGTACATTTATACAGGCTTACCTCCAGAGGTTCTGGAAAAAAAATATAAAGGAAAAGTTGCTGTAGTTTATAAAGTGATATACGTAAAAAGGTTTTCGCAATACCAGGTCTACATAAACATAGAAGGTGTTAATGACCGTTACATAGTTCAATTACCGCAGGCAATTGAGAAAGGTGAAATTGCCGGCTTCAACGGCACCTCATTCAAATGACCGCGAACTTAGCAAAGCTTCCAGGCTACGATGTTAGTCTGGAAGCAAAAGATAATTATTGATAAATGTTGAGAATGCAGCTATTCAAACGGCTTACAACAATACTTTGTTGCAGCGGGTGTTTTGAGTTATTATTTCATTTTCCCCATTATAATTTAACCATATGCTAATCTTTAGGTTCCCACAATTGAATCTTGTTTCCTTCAAGATCTAAAATATGGACAAACTTTCCATAATCATATGTCTCAATTTTGTCTACGATAGTTACGTTTTCCTTTCTTAGTTCTTCAACCAATGCTTCCAGGTTATTTACTCTATAGTTTATCATAAAGTCTTTTGTGGAAGGTTCAAAATACTTTGTGGTCTCTGTAAAAGGGTTCCACTGGGTTAGTCCTTTTTTGGGGCTCCCCGGAGCTGGGTCGACCTCCAGCCATTCAAAGCTTGTTCCATACGGACCGGTATCAAATCCAAGATGAGTTTTATACCATTCATTAACTGCTTTTGGATCTTTGCATTTGAAGAAGATTCCTCCTATTCCTGTTACTTTTTTCATGTTAGTATTTTTTTTGTCAGATATTATTGTCTTAAAGGCAAAACCTAATAGAAATGACGTAGCAATGAGTGTCATCGTTAATGATATTTTTTTCATCGTCTATAAATGTAAACTTTTTTATTATACCATTAATATTGGTTGTTCACTTATGCTTACAGCTAACTTTATAAAACCAGATATCCCTGTAAAATACATGGTCATCAATGATTACACTGCTTGGTTTACTATGCTAAATTTCCGGTCAGGCAGCCTGTATTTGTTTTGGGGTACTCCTTTTTAATATCAGGGCACTGATCAAAGTAACGATAAGGGCTACCGGAAGGATCTCCACATATGTCATCAGGATAACGAACAAAGGATTTTTGTACCATTCCTTCATCTGGGACATTTCGGCAGTTTTCTTTGCGAGTTCATCCGCACTGATACCGCTTGCTTTTGCTTTGGAGATCATCACAGCTGCATATTTATCCATAAAATCAGGCATAAAGCAATAATAATTGATCAGCCAGCCAATCACATAAATTGTAGAAGCGACCAAAGAGATAAAAAGGCCGACCTTAAATGCCTTCCCGAAATTGATCGTGCCGCCGTTTTGCTTATCACGAAAAGATTTAATACCTACAAAGATCATGGAGAACGCAATGATCATGGCAGAATAACCATAGATCAAGCCACCCTCAAAATCTCCCCTGGCGCAATAATAAGAAGTGGAAAATGCCATCATACCGGTAACGATCAATCCGGCGATGATGCCGTAAACAAGAATTACTTTTTTCATTTGAATAGGTTTTGGTTTGAAAACGTAAAAATCAATCAGAATTACCTTTTTGGGTTCATACTTTCGGGTGATTTTATCATTCTGTAAAACTTTTCATACAAAAGTTTTACAGATCCGGGTATAAAATTCAATTTTTTTATTTTTTCTAAGGACTGTAAACAGGCTAAACCCGCTTATTATTAAAAGAGCTTTTTAGGTGGTTTCAGTGATTTATTATGACTTTTTTCAAATTCCCGGCGAATGATTTTAGTACTTAGGAACAAAGATAACTGTTAGCCGATCTGCCTGGTTAGTGCTTTGCGTACAACAGCGAGAAGATATATATTCCAAAGCAAAAAATCAGGAATGCTGAAAAAATGAAGGCTTTTATATATATCCTGTTTCTGAATTTTGTAATGATTGAGGCTACGAAACTTGAAAAAAATGCTGTAACCAGCATAACCAATATGACTTTTACAAAGGAATTGATGATGAAATACATGTCGTTAACCCGTAAATCATTTGGGCTTGCAGCTATAGAAAAGCCGATAAGTAAGAATATCAAAATGGTAATTCCGGCAAGCTTTATAAGCGATAAGGATTCTTTTTCCATTTTATGTATGGGTTTTTGTTACCAGAGTTCTTATATTATTATGGTAAATATTTACTACTAAAATAAAAAAATATAGGCAATAGTAATTTAAGACATCACAGCGTTATATTAACCAATAGATGCTTTCGGGTTTTAGTAAATAAGTTTGATGTTTGTCAAACACTCTCCACAAAGAGACAGCCGGCTTCTTTAATTTAAAAAATCATTAACGAAGCAAGGCCGATTATCCGTTGCTGTGATTTTTTATATTGATACATTTGAATAAAAATTCCCTGATGACTAAATCCGAGATAAAGTTTTTAGAAGGCCCGCAAAGCAGGTGGAAAGAATTTAAGTTCTCACTGCAGGTATTGTTTGAATTTATCAAAGGCTTCCGAACGCTTCATTTTGTCGGGCCATGTGTAACCATTTTTGGATCAGCCAGGTTTAAGGAGGACGATGTTACATATAAACAAACGCAGGAATTATCCGGTGAAATTGCAAGACTTGGATTTACGATCATGACGGGTGGTGGCCCGGGCGTTATGGAAGCTGCAAACCGCGGCGCAAAAGAAGTTGGCGGCAGGAGCGTGGGCTGCAATATTGTGTTGCAGCACGAACAAAAGCCAAATCCGTATCTGGACAGGTGGGTTAATATCAAATTTTTCTTTGTCAGGAAAACACTCCTGATAAAATATTCATATGCTTTCGTGGTAATGCCGGGCGGTTTTGGAACATTGGATGAATATTTTGAAGCAATCACTTTAATTCAAACAAAAATGCTCAGCGAATTCCCGATCATTATTTTTGATAAAAATTATCACAGGGATATTATTGAGCATATTGAAAAAATGAAACAGCGTGGAACCATTTCGGCTGAAGACCTGAAACTTTGTTTGTTCACAGATTCCATTGAAGAAGCGGTAAAGCATATACAGGAAAATTCAATTAAAAAATTTGGATTAAAAGCTGAAAAAAGACCACGTTACAGGTGGTTGCTGGAAAGATAAGTTGGCTGTAAATCAAAACCAGGTCATCTCATTATAAATATGATATTATGAATGAATTTGAAAAACATATTAACGGGGATAAACCTGTTGTGGTAGATTTTTTTGCAGAATGGTGCGGCCCCTGTAAAATGATGCCGCCTGTGTTGAAACAGGTAAAAGAAAAGATCGGGGACCATGCCACCATTTTAAAAATGGATATCGACAAGAACCCGGATTATGCAAGGAAATTCGGCGTACAGGCTGTACCGACACTCATCATCTTTCAACGTGGAAATATTGTGTGGAGAAAAGCCGGTGTTACTGCTTCAACCGAAATTATTTCGCAGTTGAGAAATCTTGTTCATTGATGAACGTTATCCAAACAATACCTGGATATCCGTTCTCCAGATCAATATCACAACACCCGAGATCGCTACCACTACACCCGCAAGCGCATATTTTGTTATTCTTTCTTTATAAACAAAATGAGAGATGAGCAATGCAACAACCGGCACCAATGAAAATATGGTTTGGGCAACAGCTACATTGATATACTGAATAGCCGTTAATGCACAACTTACCCCAAGCACAGGCCCGAACAATGTGCCTGTTAATGCGATCCTTAAAGTTGACCATGGTTGTGACCTGATGTTCCTCCAGTTTGATGCTAATTTCTTATTCAGAAATGTTACGAATATTACAACTGCAGTGGCAGTGATGAACCTGATAAAAGATCCGCTGACAGGATGCAAGCTATTCCCTGCGGCAGACTGCATTAAAAATCCTTTTTTACTAAGTGCAAGTCCGGCTCCATTACAAATGGCCGCAATAATACCAAATACAATTCCTTTAAAAATACTTCCATGTCCATGATCAGGGATCGTATTTCTTTCTGTACGACCAAGACTCATACTCATTACGCCAACTATTGTTAGGATCATGCCTGCAATACCTGTGAGGTTAATATGTTCATCGAGTAATTTTATCCCGAGTAACAATGCAGCGGCTGGTGACAGTGTTGAAAGCACACTTCCATGTTTCGGACTTAAAATAACATACATCCGGTAATTAAAATAATCTCCGATACCAAGTGCAACAATGCCGGAAAGTCCGAGCCAGAGCCATGCCTGTAGATATTTAATTGAAAAGACAGCAATGAAATTATTTGTTTCAATTGTTGCAGCCAGTAACATCACAAGCAATGTTCCTGCAGTTAGCCTGAACAGGTTCATGCTGGCAACACTCATCAATCTTCCGGCGATCGTAAAAGGGAATACACAGATAGCCCAGCAAACAGTTCCTGCCAAAGCGATCAATATTCCTGCTGATGCCATCGTTAATTTATTAAATAAGTAAAGTCTTTATTCAGTCAATATATTGACGAGTAATATTTTGAAGAACAGTTTTATCCTGCCAAATCCTTCTTTACTTCCTGATAACTTAAATGACTGTTTGAAAATATATTTTACCTGTGGCAATAATTTCATCACTTCATTGATGTCATGCTTATATTTCTCCTGCTGTGACCTTAATATTTTTTTTATTAAGAACATAATTACAGGACCAAGGATAAGA
>Ga0209023_10000318_pt1 | contig 78813 bp, 70 predicted proteins | sample LakOneMetagenome_FD_187468 | JGI IMG/M metagenome (GOLD analysis project Ga0209023, IMG submission 187468) | Freshwater and sediment microbial communities from Lake Erie, Canada (SPAdes) (version 2) | ecosystem: Environmental > Aquatic > Freshwater > Lentic | place: Lake Erie, Canada... | reverse complement strand
CTCCGGCCCTTTGGGCCACCTCCCCCAGAGGGGGAGGAGAGATCAGTGAACTACCAAACCCCGATCTTGTTCGCCTCGGCATGGCTGATCGGATGGTGCGCAGCCTTGTGGTCTTCCTCGGCCAAAAACCGCACCGCCTCCAGCGCGGCCATGCAGCCCATGCCGGCCGCGGTCACCGCCTGGCGATAGACGTCGTCGGTCACGTCGCCGGCCGCATAGACGCCCTCGATCGCGGTCGAGGCCGTGCCCGGCTTGACCTTCAGATAGCCGCCGGAATTGCGGTCCAGCTGGCCCGCGAACAGTTCCGACGACGGCGCGTGGCCGATGGCGATGAACACGCCGTCGGCGGCGATGTCGGTCGTCTCGCCGGTCTTGATGTTCTTCAGGCGGGCGCCGGTGACGCCCATCGGGTCGCTCTCGCCCTTCACCTCGTCGATGACGCTGTCCCAGATCACTTCGATCTTGGGGTGGGCCAGCAGGCGCTCCTGCAGGATCTTTTCGGCCCGCAGCTCGTCCTTGCGGTGGACCAGGGTCACCTTGCTGGCGAAGCTGGTCAGGAACAGCGCCTCCTCCACGGCGGTGTTGCCGCCGCCGACCACGATGACCTCTTTGTTGCGGTAGAAGAAGCCGTCGCAGGTGGCGCAGGCGCTGACGCCGAAGCCCTGGAACTTGCTCTCGCTCTCCAGGCCCAGCCACTTGGCCTGGGCGCCGGTGGCGATGATGATGGTCTCGGCGATCCAGTCCTGGCCGCTGTCGGTCTTCACCGCAAACGGGCGCTTGGAGAGGTCGACCGAGGTGACGATGTCGCTGACGAACTCGGTGCCGACATGCTCGGCCTGGGCGCGCATCTGGTCCATCAGCCAGGGACCCTGGATGACGTCGGCGAAGCCCGGATAGTTCTCGACATCGGTCGTGATGGTCAGCTGGCCGCCCGGCTGGATGCCGGCGATCAGCACAGGTTTCAGCAGCGCGCGGGCGGCATAGATGGCGGCGGTGTAGCCGGCGGGGCCCGAACCAATGATCAGGCAGCGGGTCTGGCGGGGAGCGGTCGTGGACATGGCCGCAGATATAGTGTCGATTCCGTTCCGAGGCGATGGTGGAGGGGACCATGAAGACCAACAAGTATCTCGGCATCGGTATCGCGGCCGGCGTGGCCATCGGCGCGGGCCTGGGCGTGGCGCTGCACAATATCGCCATGGGCATCGGCCTGGGCGTGGCGATCGGCGTGGCCCTGGGGATGGGGCTGGGCGCGCAGAAGGGCGATTGACGCCTCATCCACCTTTCGCGGGTTAAGATGACGGCAACCACGTTTCCGGGTGATCCGTCATGTCCGCCCCTTTCATCGAGATCGCTGGTCGCAAGATCGGCGCTGACTTCCCGCCCTATGTGATCTGCGAGCTGTCGGGCAATCACAATGGCAGCCTCGAGCGCTGCCTTGAGATGGTCGACGCCGCCGCTGCGACCGGCTGCGACGCGATCAAGATCCAGACCTATACCGCCGACACCATCACGCTGGACGTCGATCGGCCCGAGTTCACGATCCACGGCGGCCTGTGGGACGGGCGCACCCTCTATGAGCTCTATCAGGAAGCCCAGACGCCCTTCGAATGGCATGCGGCGATCTTCGAGCGCGCCCGCCAGCGCGGCGTGACGATCTTCTCCAGCCCGTTCGACGAGACCGCCGTCGACCTGCTGGACGGCCTGGACGCCCCGGCCTTCAAGATCGCCTCGTTCGAGGCCGTCGACCTGCCGCTGATCAAGTACGCCGCCTCCAAGGGCAAGCCGTTGATCATCTCGACGGGCATGGCCAACCTGGCCGAGATGCAGACGGCTTTGGACACGGCCCTTGGCGCCGGGGCGCCGGGCGTGCTGCTGCTGCACTGCGTGTCGAGCTATCCGGCCACCTTCGCCGACGCCAACGTCCGCAACGTCCCGGACATGGCCGCCCGCTTCGGCTGCCCGATCGGCCTGTCGGACCACACGCCGGGCACGGCCGCCTCGGTGGCGGCGGTGTCGCTGGGCGCCTGCGTGATCGAAAAGCACTTCACCCTGGCCCGCGCCGACGGCGGTCCGGACGCGGCCTTCAGCCTGGAGCCGGTCGAGTTCAAGGCCCTGGTCGACGACACCAAGAACGCCTGGGCCGCCCTGGGCGCGGCGCATTACGACGTCCTGGGCTCCGAGCAGGGGTCCCTGCAGTTCCGCCGCTCGCTCTACGTTACCGCCGAGGTGAAGGCCGGCGAGCTCCTGAGCCGCACCAACATCCGCTCGGTCCGGCCCGGCAACGGCCTGCCGCCCGGCGAGCTGGACAACGTCCTGGGCAAGACGGCGACGCGGGATATCGCGCGCGGCGAGCCGCTGGACTGGTCGATGGTGGGCTGAACCGGAAACCCCGCCCTTCGGCTAGTTCGGGATCAACCCCAGCCGCTTGCCCGTGATCCGGTCCAGGGTCCGCTTGGGCAACACCTCGGTCATCAGCACCTGCATCGGCGAGGGCGAGACGACGTAGCGGACCTTGGGGTTACTCGCCGTCAGGGCCGTGTGGATGACTTGGCCGATTTTCTCTGGCGGCAGGCCCGACTTGCCGATCGACAGCATGTAGGTGCGCAGGCGCTCCAGGGCCGGGGCGTAGACGGTGTTGGCGTAGCGGGTGGTGTCGGTCTCGTCGGCCTTGTCCCAGATCGGGGTGGCGACCGCGCCGGGGGCGACGACCACGACGTCGACGCCGAACGGCAGCAGCTCGCGGCGCAGGGATTCCGACAGGCCCTCCAGCCCGAACTTGGTCGTGCAGTAGGGGGCCATGAACGGGTTGGCGTTGCGGCCGCCGACCGAGGATATGTTGACGATACGGCCGGGGTCCTTGACCGGCTGGGACCCGCCTGCGCCGAGCAGGGGCGCGAAGGCCTGGGTGGCGATGACCACGCCGGTCAGATTGACCTCCAGCTGCTGGCGCCATTCGTCGACGGGCAGGTACAGCAGCGGCCCGGCCACGGCGATGCCGGCGTTGTTGACGAGGCCCGCCAGCGTGGCGCCGGCCAGGGCGCGCTCGACCTGGCGTGCGCCGGCGCGGACGCTGGGGCCGTCGGTGACGTCGAAGACCAGGGGCGTGAAGGCGTCGCCGAACTCGGCCTGCAGTCGGTTGGCGTCGGCCTGCTTGCGCACGCTGCCGAAGACGTGGAAGCCCTTGCCGATCAACACCTTGACCGCGCCCCAGCCGATGCCGGTGGACACCCCGGTGATCACCACCGATTTCTTCTGCGCCATGTCGCCCCTCCCCTTGGTTACGGCCAAGATAGGGCGAGGTGAACGCTGTTCGCTAGAGGCGCTCTTGGAGCAGGGCCAGAAAGGCCTCCGCCACGCGGTCGGCGCCGCGGCCGTCGCAGACGGCGGCGCTGGCGGTCGAGAGCGCCGCGCGCTGCTCGGCGCTGGCCAGCAGGCCTTGGACTTCGCGGGTGAAGGCGGTCTCGAAATCGGGCGCATCGACCGCCAGGCACGGGCTGGCGCCGGCTGCCTCGAGAGCGCGGGCCGAGGCGACCTGGTTGTCGGCCAGGATCAGCGTCAGGGCCGGCAGGGCCAGCACGCAGCGCTCCCAGGTCGTCGAGCCGCCGGCGCCGATGGCCAGGTCGGCGTCGAAAATCAGTTCCGGCATGTGCTGGGTGTCGACGTGCAGCTCCAGGCGCGGATCGTCGGCGGCCACCGCCCACAGGTCCGGCAGGCTGGGCGCGCCGCCGCCCAGGACGATGTCGAGCTTCGCCTCGCCGGCGATCGGACGCAGCAGCGCCACGACCCGGCCGGTGATCCCGCCGACATCGGTCAGGCCCAACGAGACCAGGATCCGATGCGCCGGCGGCCGCTCCGCGCGGCGCGCCAGGGCGGCCTCGCGCAGGGCGGAGAAGGCGGGTCGGACAGGGGCGTAGCTTGGGCCGAGCAGCAGTTTGGCGTCGGGTGGGACGAGGCCGGCATAGTCGTTCGTCGCCCGCGCCGGGCCGGAGTCCAGCACGAGATCCGCGGCCAGTGGCCGGTTGGCGAGGTCGTCGATGACCAGGGTCGGCCGGTCCTTGGCGATAGCGCGGTGGTCGTCGGCGGCGAGGGCGTAGCTGTCGAAGACCAGGGCGTCGAAGCCGTCAGCGGTCTGGCTCTGCGCCATGTCGGGGGCGAAGGCGTCCAGCACCTTGGCGACCTCGGGCGAGGCCTGAAACGCACAGGTCGCGCCCCGCGCCTCCAGCGCTCGCGCCAGGGTCAGCGACCGCATCACATGGCCGCCGCCGACGCTGGGGCCAGCCGCGCAGATGAAGAGGATGAGACGGCTCACAGCCACCGCAAGCTGCCGCAGCAAGTCAGATTTGCATGGGCCGTATGGAAGATTGTGAGGATCAGCGGCGGTCGCTTCGCATGGAAAGCCAGAACACGCCAGCCGCGATCGCGGCGAACGCGAGGCCCATGAGAGCAAACTGAACGAGAGGGTCCATTTAGTCCTCCACCTGCCTCAAAACATAGTTGAGAAAGGCCTGTAGAACAACAACCGCCGCCCCAACGGTGATGACGCTGAGAAGGCTGAAACGACCCGCCATGAGCGGTTGAAGGCCTGTGGAGATGAACAGGGCCACGGATACGGCGTTGCAGGTCGTGGCAAGCGCTTTACGCCGCTCATTCCGCGCGGATTTGCTGATCAAACGGGTTGGCTTGGCTTCAACCCTGCCGCGAACGTAACGCGAACGTTCGCGCGCTCGCAAGCGGCAAAAATCAGGCTTTTGCTTTGGTCGCGCGAGGCTTGCGTGGCTTCGGCGCAGGCGTCTCGGCTGGCGCTTCAACGACCGATTCGGCCTTCTTCGCCCGAGGCTTGCGCTTCGGCTTCGGCGCTTCCTGGACCACGTCTTCGACCGACGGCTCCGGGATCTCCACCCCGATCCGGCTGAGCACTTCCCGCGCTGCGCGGTCGGTCTCGTTGACCGGATCATAGCTCCAGCCGTGGAACGCGCCGCCGTACGGCCGGGCCGCGCCCTGGCTCTCCAGTTCCTCGTGGAAGAGGCGGAACTTCAGGCTGGAGCCGTCCATCTTCAGCACGAACACCGGCTTGCCGGTCGAGGCCGCCTCAGTGGCCATATTGGTCGAGTCCTCGGTGACGAGGATGTAGTCGGCGCCCGCCAGGAAGGCGAAATAGGGGTTGGGACCCTCGCCGCTCCAGACCATGCCGGGCAGATGGCGCAGGCGGGCGGCCATCAGGGCGCGGGCCGGCTCGGGCGTGCGCCGCGAGAAGGTCATCAGCAAGCTGCCGCCGTCCTGCTCCAGCGGGATCTGGATCGAGTGGGCGATCTGGGCCGCGCGCTCGCTGGACAGGTCGAAGGCCTTGGACTTGCCGCCGATCAGCACCGCCACGCGCGGGCGGGGCAGGGGATCGATGAGGTCGGCGAAGGCCGCGTACTCGCTCTCCAGTCGCTGCGGCGTCACCCGGTGCGGCGAGCCGGTGATGGGCAGGATGTTGTCGCCGGTCAGGCGGTCGTGCTTGGGCGGGATCACCAGGTCGAACATGGTGGCCGGCACGCGCGGGTCCTGGACCTGGACGACGAAGGTCTTGCCGCCCGACCAGCGCTTGGCGCGGATCGACAGCGGCAAGGTGGCGCGGCCGGCCGCGATCCACAGATCGGGCCACGCATCGCCCTTGCCCTTGGGAATGCCGCTTTCCGGCGTCAGCCAGCGCTTGGGCAGCCAGTTCAGCCACCAGGGCAGGCGGCCGGTGCTGCCGGTCCAGCCCACGCGCTTGATCGTGACCTCGCAGGGGACCAGGCGCGCGATCGCGTCCGACAGGCCCACGACCTGGGCCTCGATGCCCGAGCGGCCGTCGGACACGGCCCACACTTTCAACGGAGGCTTGGGAGCTTCGGCCAAGTCGTCGACCCCGGGGCAACGCAAAACGAAACGAGGCCGCTCCAAAGGCAGCCTCGCTCCATTGAACTCTATTTATGGCGCAGCTAGGGCGGCGGAAGCCGCCTTACAGCCACTCCACCTTGAGGATCTCGTAGGCCTTGGTGCCGCCGGGCGTGTTGACCTCGACCACCTCGCCGACTTCCTTGCCGATCATCGCGCGCGACAGCGGCGAGGAGACCGAGATGCGGCCCGACTTCACGTCAGCCTCGTGCTCGCCGACGATCTGGTAGCGGGCCTCGTCCTCAGTGTCCTCGTCGACCACCGACACGGTGGCGCCGAACTTCACCTGCTTGCCCGACAGCTTCGACACGTCGATGACCTGGGCGCGGGCGATCTTGTCCTCGATCTCGGCGATCTGGCCTTCGATCCAGCCCTGGCGTTCCTTGGCCGCGTGATACTCGGCGTTTTCCGACAGGTCGCCATGCGAGCGCGCCTCCGCGATCGCCGCGATCACGGCCGGACGTTCGATGGTCTTCAAACGCTTCAGTTCTTCGTCGAGGGTTTGATACCCACCGACGGTCATCGGCACTTTTTCCATTGCGGATTTTAGCTCGGACGCCTTTGGGAGGAAATTCTTCCGGTCGCGGGCGCTCGCAACCGGGGGCTGGGAGGATAGGCGCCCGGTTCCGGTAACGCAAGGGGGCGAGCTTTGCCGCGCCCAAGGTGGCCTAGAAGGCGACGTCGATCTCCGCCCGGCGGTTCAGCCGCTCGGCCACGCCGGAAGGTTTCAGGACGGCCGGCTGCGTGGCCGCCTTGCCCTCGACGAAGATGATCGAGGCCGGGATGCCGCGCTGGATCAGCATGTCGGCGACGGCCTTGGCGCGGGTCATCGACAGGTCGAAGGCGTTGGGTTCGGCGGCGTCGGCGTGGCCGGTGATGCGCACGCGGGTCGGCTTGCCGGCCAGGGCGTAGGCCGCCGCCTCGGCCGCGACGTCGAACGCCTTGGCGTCACGGGCGGCGCTGTCGAACTCGAAATAGACCAGGAACGCCTGCGTCGCGGTCGCGTGCGCGCCGGTGGCCATCGCCAGGACACCCGTCGCCAACAACGTCCTGCGCCTGATCGTCATCGACGGGATCCCTTCGCCGCTTCGTCGCGACGATACGAGACCGTCGCGCGGCCTGCAACCTGACGTGGCGATCAGGCCCGGCGGCGCATCGGGGTGGTTTCGCGCGGCAGCTCGAATTGGCCCACCAGGTCGGCCAGCAGGGCGGCGTCGGCGTTCAGGGTCTGGGTGGCGACGGAGGTCTGCTCGACCATGCCGGCGTTCTCCTGCAGCACCTGGTCCATCTGGTTCACGGCGCTGTTGACCTGCGACAGGCCCTGGGCCTGGCTCTGGGCCGAGCTGGCGATCTCCGAGACCAGGCCGTCGATCTCGGCGATCTGGCTGACGATCTTCTCCAGCGCCTCGCCGGTGCGGCCGACCAGGCTGACGCCGGTGTCGACCTGCTGGGTCGAGGCGGTGATCAGGGCCTTGATCTCCTTGGCCGCCTCGGCCGAGCGCTGGGCCAGCGCGCGTACTTCCTGGGCGACGACGGCGAAGCCCTTGCCGCTGTCGCCGGCGCGAGCGGCCTCGACCCCGGCGTTCAGCGCCAGAAGGTTGGTCTGGAAGGCGATCTCGTCGATCACCGAGATGATGTTGGTGATCTCCTGAGAGGAGCCCTCGATGGCGGTCATGGCCGCGACGGCCTGCTGCACCACCTCGCCCGAGCGGCGGACGTCGTCGCGGGTGCGGGCCACCACGTCGGCGGCCTTCTTGGCGCCCGAGGCCGTCTGGCCGACCGTGGCGGTGATCTCGTCCATCGCCGAGGCGGTTTCCTGCAGGTTGGCGGCCTGGCGTTCGGTGCGCCTGGCCAGGCTGACCGAGGCGTCGGCGATCTGGTCGGAGCCGGCGCGGACGCCGTCGACGCGGCCCTCGATCACGACCAGGGCGTCGGCCAGCTTGGCGGCGGCGGTGTTGTAGTCGGCGCGCAGGGCCTCGTAGGCTTCGGCGAAGCGCTGGTCCAGGCGCGTGGTCAGGTCGCCGCGCGCCATGTGCGACAGGGCCTGGCCGAGGGCGGCGATCGCGGCGTCGCGCTGGGCCTCGGCGCGGGCGCGGGCGGCCGTGTTGACGACGCGGGTCTCTTCCTCCGAGCGGCGGGCGTCTTCGGCGGCGTCATTGGCGGCGCGGGCCTCGCCGACGGCGTCCTCGGCCTTGGCGCGGGCCTTCTGGGCGACGCAGAACATCGAGTTGACGCTGGCAGTGACGGCGATCAGGGCGCCGGCCTCGATGATCAGGATCACGGCGTGGACGATGACCCGGCCCAGGCTGGCCGAGCCCGGGAACACGGCGCTGGGCAGCAGGTAGGACAGGCCCAGGTGATGAACGGCGACGGTGGCCGCGGCGGCGGCGATGACGATCCAGTCGCAATAGACCACCAGCAGGGCCAGGGCCGCGAAATAGGCCATGTGCATGTCGCTCTGCCAGGCATGGCCGCCCAGGGCCGAGACCAGCAGCGAGACCTGCGCCATCAGCGCCACGCCGACCAGCGAGCGGCCGGCCGAGGTCTCGCCCGCGAACCGCCGCGCCAGGCTGGCGCCCAGCGCCGCCAGCACCGCGGCGATGGCCAGGCCGGTCACGCCGCCGTGCACCGCCAGGCGGGCGCCGACCACCACCGGGATCATGGCCCAGGCCAGGATGGCGATCAGCTTGCCGCCGATCTTGCGTTGGGCGTCGAGGTTGGAGAAGGCGAGGTTCATGACGGCGAGAGCTCCGAGGCCGGACGCGCGCAGGCGCCGGCGAGGGCGGGGTCGAGGAGGAGCAGCGCGCCGGCGGACCGGGCGTGCTGCGCGAGGGTCGCGGGCGAGCCGCGAAGAATGACGATGAAGGGAACGGCGCCGACGCCGGCGATGTCGCCGGCCGCTCCGGCCGCGCCGATCACCTGGGCCGGGCTCCACCACGGGGGGAACACCGCGGCCAACCGGCCGGGCGTGCGCGGCTGGGCGTCGACGGCGACGGCGGCCAGCAGGCTGGCGAAAACCCCCAGTGCGCCCAGGGCGACCGAACCGGCGACGGCGGCGAGGCGGCGCGTCTTTTGGGTCCGGATCGTCAAGGCGGCGTGGTCTCCAGCGCGCCGGAGAAAACCCTGCGACGCACGGGGACGATTGCGGCGATCCTGGTTTGCGAAACCTTAACCACGTCGACCGGGCGACGGTTGGCCGCACGGCGCGGACCTACCGGGGCGCTGGCGGCGAGAGGCCCCTGAGCTTGGCGTCGAGCGCCGAGGCGACGTCCCAGACCTGCTTCTGGTCCAGGGCGACGCCGTCCTCGGCGAAGACATGGGTCTCCACGAACGCGCCCCTGATCAGGAAGCCGATGGTGCAGTACCGCTGGCCTTGCAGCCGGGTGGCGCACCGCGCGAGAGGCCAGCCGTTCGTCGTCGTGGACAGGGCGGCCTTCGGGTCGAGGACGCTGAGTCGCGAGAGCTGATACGCCTCGCCGCCGCCGCCGATGTTCTTATCGATGCGATCGGCCGCGATCGGCTCGAGGGGCGCGGCCGGAGGCTCGGGCGCGTCTGCGGGGCGCTCCTTGAGCAGCTCAAACCGTGCGCCAGGACGGGGCGCGGTGACGAAGGTGAGCAGACCGAACGCGTTGACGACGGGTCCGGTGAGCGTCTCGCAGAGCGGGGGCGTTCCGGGCAAGGTGTGGCGGTCGCAGACCTTCACGCTGAGGCCCCAGCCGGAATTGCGGGCTTGATAGAGGTCCTCGCGCACGGGGACATCCAGAACGAGGTCGGCGTAGTGCGCTCTGAAGGGCGGGGAGACGTCTTCCGCGGCGGTAGCCTCCGGGCTGCGGGAGCACCCGCCAAGCGCCGTCAGGGCCAGGACGGCGACAAGGGCGACAAGTCTGGACGTTGCGCCCATCACTCCGCCGGCTGCGGCGTCAGCACCGGGCTGTCCCGCCGCATCGAGCGCCACGAGCCGTAGGTCAGCGAGCGTAGCAGCCACTCGGCCGGACCCATCTCGTAGGCCTTCAGCCACAACACGCTGGCGATGCTCTGGCCCACCCAGATCAGCGCCGCCACGCCCATCAGCTGGGCGAAGCCGAACTTGTCGTAGAAGCCCAGGCCGTAGAACAGGATCGAGGTCACCACCGACTGCACGATGTAGTTGGTCAGGGCCATGCGCCCCACCGCCGACAGCACGCCGGCGAGACCCCCCAGCACCCGCGCCTTGATCAGCAGCATCAGCCCGCCCAGCCAGGCCAGGGTCATGAACAGACGGCCCAGCTCGTAGGTCAGGGGCTCCAGCGGCGTGGCGAACGAGTTGGCCAGGTAGCCGGTGTTCCAGCGCGCATAGACGACGCCACCGCGCACCGCCAGGCCGACGACCAGGCCTATCCCCAGCAAGGTCCAGTAGGTCGAGGCCGGTCGCTCGCCGGTCAGCACGCCGGTCTGCAGCAGCGCCACGCCCAGCAGCATGAAGGCGATCGACTCCAGCAGGAAGATGTGCGCGCCCTCGTTCAGGTCGAGGTTGAAGGTGGTCCACTGCTGCACGCTCCAAGCCAGGAGATCGGGCATGTGGGTGCGGGTCTGGCGCTCCTTTTCACGGGCCTCGGGGCCGAGGCGTTCCTTGATCCGGGTCTCGCGCTTCTCGATCGCCGCCTTCTGGTCCTTGGTCAGGGTCTTGCCGGCCGCCTTGGCCGCCATCGCCGCCTCGGTCGTGCGCATGGCCTCGACGTTCTTGAGGGCCGGAGCCGCGATGCCGATGGTCATCACCGCCAGCATGGCCACGGCCGCCGTCACCAGCATGCGCGGCGGGGCGCGCAGGAACAGCGGCAGGACGAGACCGCAGAGGCCGTAGTTGAACAGGATCTCGCCGGGCCACAGGAAGACGGCGAAGTTGATCACGCCCAGCACCATCAGAGCAAAGCAGCGGGTGTAGTAGGCTTGCCGCGCCACGCCCTCCTGCTCGGCGTCGGCCCGGCGCAGCATGATGACCATGCCGGCCCCGAACAGCAGGGTGAACAGCCCGCGCATGGTCCCGGAGAAACCCACGGTCTGGATGGCGTAGGCGATCCAGTCGGGATTGGCCGCCACCGGCAGAGGCGGTTTCCCCCACTCGAACCGCAGGCCCATCTCCGGGATGTTCATCAGCAGGATGCCCAGCACGGCCACCCCGCGCAGGATGTCCAGCGCGTCGATGCGCGCGCCCTTGGTCACTGGGCCAAGCTTGGTGGTGTCGGTCGTCACGAGAGCCCCCGCCGTCGTTCGTTGGCGGAGTGTGGCAAAGTCTGGATAACGACGCTACGTGAAAAGCGGGCGCTTCCTCACGCGTAGGCGTAAGGCCCGCCCTTCTCCAGCGCCCGCTGATAGGCGGGGCGGGCATGGATCTTCGCCAGGAAGGCCTTCACATGCGGACGGGTATCCGCCCCCGCCCGGGCCGCGCCGGCTTCCAGGGGGAAGCTCATCATGATGTCGGCGGCGGTGAACTCCGCGCCGGCGAACCAGGGCGCCTTGGCCAGTTCGGCCTCCCAGTAGTCGACATGCGCCTTGACCTGCGGGTCGACGAAGCCCTGCTGGGCGCGGTTGGCGATCGACTTCACCAGGCCCTTCAGCAGGCCCGGCGCGCGGGCGGGCAGGGCGGTGAACACCAGCTTCAAGAGCAGGGGCGTCATGGCCGAGCCCTCGGCATAGTGCAGCCAGTAGGTATAGCGCAGGCGCTCGGGGCCGCCGGCCGCCGGGATCAGCCGGCCCTTGCCGTAGGTCTCGATGATGTACTCGACGATGGCCCCGGTCTCGGCGATGACCTTGCCGTCGTCGGTGATCACCGGCGACTTGCCCAGCGGGTGGATGGCCCGCAGCTCGGGCGGCGCCAGCATGGTCTTGGCGTCGCGCTCGTAGCGCTTGACCTCGTAGGGGACGCCCAGCTCCTCGAGCAGCCAGAGCACGCGCTGGCTGCGCGAATTGTTGAGGTGGTGGACGACGAGCATCGGCGCTTCCTTGGCTATTTTCACCTAGTCGCGCGGAGCCTTGGGCGTTCGTCAATAGGCGGCTTGCGAGGGGCGATGGCGCGTGGCCATGTCGCCGCATGATCCCGGTCCCGACCTCGCCCCTCGCGCACCTCGCCTTCGACCTCGGCGGCTGGCTGGCCGGGGTGGCGCTGAGCGTCGCGCTGTACCGCTGGCGACTGAAGGCGCAGACCCAGCGCGTGGCCCAGCGGGTGGGCGGCGGCTATTTCGCGGCCCTGGCCCTGGGCGCCTTGCCCGGCGCCTGGATCGCCGGCTCGCTGAACACCCTGCGCGGCCCCCAGCCCTCGCTGTCGCACAGCGTGGTCGGCGCCCTGGTCGGGGCCATCGTCGCGGTGGAGATCTACAAGGCGTTCAAGGGCGTGAAGCGCTCGACCGGCGGCGTCTTCGCCGGTCCGTTCGCGCTGGGGGTCGTGATCGGCCGGCTGGGCTGCTTCTTCGCCGGGATCGCGGACGGCACCTACGGCTCGCCCACGCGCCTGCCTTGGGGCGTGGATCTGGGCGACCACGTCTCGCGCCATCCGGTGCAGCTGTACGAGAGCCTGTCGATGGCGGCGTTCCTGGCGGCCTATGTCGTCGGCCTGGCCGTGCGCGCCGACTGGGCCATGCGGCGCGGCTTCTACGCCCTGTGCATGGTCTATGGCGCGCAGAGGTTCGTCTGGGAGTTCCTCAAGCCCTATCCCAAGTTGATCGGGCCGTTTAACCTCTTCCACGTGTTGTGCGCGGGGCTGGTGACCTATGGATGGATCTACGACCAGCGCGAGCGTCGCCGCGACCGTGCGCAAGTCAGCGCCGTACCTGTTCCTGGGGCAGACCACCAGCCTGTGTGAGGACTGTCTGGCGCTGGTACCGGCCAAGATCATCGGTGAGGACGATGCGGTCTTCTACCTCAAGCGCTGCCGCGAACATGGCATGCAGAAGACCCTGATCGCCGACGACCTGGCGTACTGGAAATCGCAGCAGGACTGGCTGAAGCCGGGCGACCGGCCGCTGAACGTTCAGACCCGCACCGACCACGGCTGCCCCTATGACTGCGGCCTTTGTCCCGACCACGAGCAGCATTCGTGCCTGGCGATCCTGGAGATCAACGAGGCCTGCAACCTGTCCTGCCCGGTCTGTTTCGCGGAGTCGTCGGTCAAGCGCGAGGCTCACCGCCCGCTGGCCGAGATCGAGCGGATGCTGGACATCCTGGTGGAGTCCGAGGGCGAGCCGGACCTGGCCCAGATCTCGGGCGGCGAGCCGACCTTGCACCCGCAATTCTTCGAGATCCTGGAGGCGGCGCGCCGTCGGCCGATCCGCCACCTGATGATCAACACCAACGGCCTGCGCATCGCCCGCGAGCCGGGCTTCGCCGAGCGCCTGGCGACCTTCATGCCGCGCTTCGAGGTCTATCTGCAGTTCGACAGTCTGAAGCGCGAACCGCTGATGGCGCTGCGCGGCGCCGACCTGACCCGCGTGCGGCAGGAGGCCCTGGAGGCGCTGGAGCGCAACAACATCTCGACCACCCTGGTGGTGACCCTGAAGAAGGGCCTCAACGACGAAGAGATCCCGGACATCGTGCGCCACGCCCTGACGTGGCGCTGCGTGCGGGGCGTGACGTTCCAGCCGATCCAGGACGCGGGCCGCAACGAGGGCTTCGACCCCCGGCGCGACCGCATCGTGCTGACGCAGGTGCGGCGGCGGATCGCCGAGGCGGGGGTCTTCGCGCTGGAGGACCTGATCCCGCTGCCCTGCAATCCCGACCAGATCTGCATCGGCTACGGCCTGCGCAACGGGGCCGAGGTGATGCCGGTGACGGCGCTGCTGCCGCGCGAGCTGTTCGTGGCCGCCGCGCCCAACACCGTGACCTTCGAGGCCTATCCGGAGCTGCGGAAGGGGATCTTCGACCTGCTGTCGCTGTCGACGGCGCAGGCCGACACGTCCGAAAAGCTGGCCAGCCTGCTGTGCTGCCTGCCCGAGGCGGCCGTGCCCCAGGAGGTGGCCTATGAGAACACCTTCCGCGTGGTGATCTCGCAGTTCCTGGACCGCTACAATTTCGATCTCGGGACGGTGAAGCGCTCTTGCGTCCACTTCGTCGAGCCGGACGGGCGGATCATTCCGTTCGACACCTACAACACCTTCTATCGGCCGGGCGCGCCGGGGAACGCGGCGCTGCGGCGCGGTCGCGGGGAGCCGGTGGCATGACGGGGGAGAGTGGAGGCGGCCGCGAGGTCGCCAAGCTGTTCGGGGCGCTGCTGATGGCGGTGGGGGCGCTGATCGCGGGCCTGTGCGGCCTGTGCAGCGCGGTCTTCCTCGCTTCCGCCGCCGCCAGCAGCCCCGGCGTCGCCGTCACCATGGGCGGCGCGGCGCTGATCTTCGGCGGCATCCCGATCGGCGTGGGGGTGACGATCTTCCTGGCCGGCCGCAAGCTGTGGCGCGGCTAGCCGCCGACCACGCTCTCCACCACGTGGGCGCGATAGAGCGCCGCCAGCAGGTCGGTCTGGGTGACCACGCCGACCGGCCGGCCTTCAGCGTCCAGCACGACCGCCTCGCGGACACGGCCGCCCGACAGCACCGGCAGCAGGGCCGCGATCGGGGTGTCCTCGCGCACGGTGTGGGCCGGTTCGCCCTCGGGCGCGGGCCGGGACATCACCTCGCCGCAGCGAATCTGGCCGTGCAGGCGGCGGGCGGCGGCCTGCTCGACCTGGCGGAACAGCGCGTCCAGGTCCTCGCGGTCGACGTCCAGCAGCTCGCCATAGCGCGCCAGGGCCTGGTCGAGATCGGCGGGGCTGTAGGCGGCGGGCGGCGCGGCCGGGGCCGGCGCGGGCGCATGGTGCGGATAGGCGTGGCCGGTCAGCCGCCCCCAGGCCATGCCGGCCGCGACCAGCAGCAGGCTGTCCACCGCCACCGGATTGAGCGCGAACAGATAGCCGGCCTGCGCCACCTTCGGCCCGCCGATCACGCAGATCAGCGCCACCGCGCCGCCTGGCGGGTGCAGGCAGCCCAGCAGCATCATCGTCGCGATCGCCAGGCCCACGGCCAGCGGCGCGGCGATCACCGGCTGCGGGATCAGCAGGGCCACCGTGATCCCAACGAGCGCCGAGATGATGTTGCCGCCCAGAACGCTGCGCGGCTGGGCCAGCGGGCTGGCGGGCACGGCGAAGACCAGCACCGCCGACGCCCCGATCGGCGCCACCAGCAGCGGATGCAGCCAGTCTGCGCCCCCCACGGCGAAGCGCCCCAGCAGGCCGGCGAACAACAGGCCCAGCAGCGCCCCGCCGCCGCCGCGCAGGGCGTCGATCGGACGGATGGGGCTCTTGCCGCGAACGAAGGTGTGGAGGCTATGGATCATCGGACGCGCCTCTTAGACCGAACCCGCTTTCGGGTCTTCCCTACGACAAGCCGTAGTCAGAAGTCCCGCTTCGCCGGCGCATGGGCCAGCGGCTTCAGGTCGGGGTCCACCCACCAGCGGCGGGCCTCGACCGAGAACAGTCGCTCGCGCGACCAGTGCGTGAGCGGCCAGTCCTTGTCGCCCAGCGGCGTCTCCAGCAGCAGGGCGACGGCCTGCGCGTCCGAGGTCCCGGCCGGCAGCGCCGCCTCGAAGGCGCGGATCGCCGCCAGATAGGCCTGGGTGATCGTCTCGTGATAGCCGGCGGTCTCGGTGTTCTGGCCGCCGACCGCGACGTTGTAGGTGCGGATCACCCACGGCAGGTCGCGCTCCAGGTTCGCATCGCGCAGCCGCACAAGCTTCAGCGTCGCCGTCAGGTGGGCGGCGTGGGTCCACTGGTCCTTGGGCAAGCTGCGATCCAGCAGGCCATCGGTCAGCGCGGCGATCTCGGCGTCGGTGTAGGTCATGGGGGAGGGTTTAGCGGGTTAGCGCCCCCTCCGTCACGTCGCCTATCGGCGCCGCGCCACCTCCCCCGTTTCACGGGTGGGGAGGAAGTCTCTTCTCCTGCCCCGCTTGCGGGGGAAGTGGATCGCTGCGGATACGCAGCGAGACGGAGGGGGCGCTAGGCTCCAACCGGCCGCCGCATCTCATCCAGCCGCACCACCACATCCGCCGCTTCCGGCAGGTCCTCCGCGATCCAGCGCGTCAGCCGCTCGTAATGCGCCACGAAGCGGTCCAGCGCCGCGTCGTCCATGGTCAGGCCCGGATCGGTGAGGCGCTCGCGCAGTCGGGCCTCCTGCTCGCCACGCCAGGCCCGGACCACCGAAAAGTCCGGGGCCAGCAGGAGCACAAGCCGGTCCAGCCGACCGAACAGGTTCGCATAAGGCCCGGCCAGCGCCGTGTTGGCATAGCCGCGCCACGTCCCGTCCGGGTCCTCGTCGCGCTCCAGGGCGTTGATCGGCGCCGCCAGGGCTTCCCCCGGCTGGGGCCGCGCGCCGACGCACCAGCCTTCCAGCAGCACGATGTCGGCCGGCCCCGCGAACACCGGCCAGTCAGCCTCCGGCGCACGATCGTCGGCGGCCTTGTCGAAGCGGGGCAGGGCCACCGCGCCGGGCCGCGCCAGGGCGTCGAGGGCGGCAAGGCCCAGCGCAATGTCGTGCGTGCCCGGAACGCCGCGCGTGGCCAGCAGCGGATGGATCGTCTCGGCCAACGCCAGGCGCTCGGCCCGCGTCAGGTACAGGTCGTCGATCGACAGCACCGCGACCTTCAGGCCGCGCGCCGTCAGCAGGGCTTCCAGCCGCGCCGCCAGGGTCGACTTGCCCGAGCCCTGCGGCCCGCAGATCCCGACCACCAGGGGGCCTTCACGTCCCTGCGCCCAGCCTTCGATCCGCTCGGCCAGCGGCCCCGGCAGGGCGTGAGCCAGGTCCATCAGAACTGGTTGCTCCACCGCACCTGCTCGGGCAGCGGCAGGCTGGCCTCGAACACGAGGCCGTCGGGGCGGAAGTCGAACTTGGCCTGGCCCTTCTGCTCGCGGCGGATGGAGCTTTCGATCAGGCGGGTGCCGAAGCCGGGCGCGCTGGGCGGCGTGACCGGCGGGCCGCCGACATCGCGCCAGGTGAAGACCAGGTTGTCGGTCACGGCGTCGCGCTTCCAGGTCAGCTCGACCCGGCCCGTCGGCGTCGACAGCGCGCCGTACTTGGCGCTGTTGGTGGCCAGTTCGTGGAACACCATCGACAGTCCCACCGCCGTGTGCGGGGCCAGGGCGACCTCGGGGCCGGCGCGATCGACGCGCCCGACGTGGGCGCCCAGGCTGGCGTCGACCAGGGCGGCCATGTCGGCCTCGCGCCAGCCGGTGCGGGTCAGCAGGTCGTGGGCGCCGGACAGGGCGATCAGCCGGTCGGTGAACACCTCGACCGGCGCGCCGGGCGACTTGGCGAAGGTCTGGCGGGCCAGGGCCTGGACCGTGGCCAGGGTGTTCTTCACCCGGTGGTTCAGCTCGTTGATCATCACCCCCTGGCGGTCCTCGCGGGTCTTCAGCTCGCGGGAGGCCTCGCGCAGGGCGGCGTGGACGGCGGCGATCTCTTCCAGGCCGTCGGGAGCGGCGGGCGGCAGGGTCTCGCCGCGGCCGATGGCGTTGGCGTCGGTCACCAGGCGGCTCATCTCGTCATTGATGCGGCGCGAATAGATCAGCGACAGCGCGATGCCCAGCACCAACAGCAGCAGGAAGACGCCCGTGCCCACCGTGACGGCCCGGTTGACCGTGCTGGTCAGGTCCTCGCGCGGCACGGCCACCACCAGCGTCCAGCCGGTCTGGGGCGAGCGGGTATAGGCGACCATGGTCGGCACGCCTTCCAGCGACACGCTCTTGCTGACGCCCTCGGTCGAGTGCTTGAGGTTCTCCTCCATGTCCTTGGAGGCGATGCGGCCGGTGAACCTCTCGTTCTGGCGCGAGCGGGCGATCACGTGGCGATGGTTGTCCAGCAGGGTGGCGACCCAGCGGTCGGGCACCCGCTGCTGGCGGAACACCGAGGTGAACGACGAGGCGTCGACCACATAGGACAGGACGTAGAACTTGCCCTTGACCATGATCGGCGCGCCGACCGTGATCACCGGCTTGCCGGCCACCGGACCCGACAGCAGGTCGGAGACCTTGCTGCGCCCGGCCGAATAGGCGGTGGCCTCCTCGCGGGTGCGCTTGATCCGGGGCAGGGGCTCGCCGTAGGGCCGCAGCGTATTGACCACCTGCTGGCCGTCGGCGTCGGCGATGACGATCCAGCCGGCGCGGCGCGCCATGGCCCGCCGGGCGCGGGCGTGGAAGGCGGCCCAGTCGCCGTTGATCAGGGCCTGGTCTGTGGCCAGGGTCTCGGCCACCGAGACGCCCACCGCCGCCTGGCGGTCCACCGCGCCGTTCAGGGCGCGGGCGGTGGTGACCAGCTGCTGATAGAGCTGCCCGCGCGCGTCGCGATCGGCGCTGGCCAGCAGGAAACCCATCGACAGCAGGGCGGGGACCAGCAGGCTGACCGTCAGAAGCACCAGCCGGCCGCGCACCGAACTGACGCGTCGCAAGCCCATCTGGTGTCTGGCGCCCAAGCCTTCCCGATCCAGCGCTTCCATGCCTGGGCGAACCCGCCGTGACGAGAGCGCCTCGTCGCTCTCAGAACTTGTATAGCGAAGCGAGTCGCGTCCGGCGTCTCAAAAATCGGCCCTCTCGGTTAACGAGCGCGACCGTAGCCCTGAGCGGCTTTTGTGCGTTATGAGACGACCATGAAGAACCTGCCCAACATCCTGACCGGCTCGCGCCTCGTGATGGCGCTGTTCATGTTCGTCGCCCTGGCGGCCGCCGCGGGCGCGGTGCCGTATCTGAGCGAGACGCTGACCGCCGAAACCCAGCTGCGGCTGGAGCGCTGGGCGTTCTACGCCTTCGTCGTCGCCTCGGTGACCGACTTCTTCGACGGCTGGCTGGCGCGGAAACTCGACGCCGTCAGCGTCTGGGGCGCGATCCTCGACCCGATCGGCGACAAGATCCTGGTCTGCGGCGCCCTGCTGGGCCTGATGGCGCTGGGCCCCAACAACATGGTCGTGCTGCCGGCCGGCCTGATCCTGTTCCGCGAGTTCACCGTCAGCGCCCTGCGCGAAGTCGGCGCTGGCAAGGGCGTCAAGCTGCCGGTGACCCTGCTGGCCAAGTGGAAGACGACCTTGCAGCTGGTGGCCATCGGCGCCGAACTGATCCTGGCCTCGTGGGGCGCGTTCGGTCTCTCGCCCGAGCCGAGCGTGATGGGCGGCTTCACGGTCGTGGCGCATGGCCTGCTGTGGCTGGCGACCCTGGTGACCCTGATCACGGGCGCGCAGTACTGGGAAGCGGCCCGCAAGGCGCTGGGCTGACGATCATCTCTCCTCCCCTCCGGGGAAGGTGGCCCAGAGGGCCGGAGGGGGCTTCTCCGCATAGGCCGCGCTGCCCCCTCAGTCGGCTTCGCCGACAGCTCCCCCAGAGGGGGGAGCAGATTCCGATGATGGACGTTCCCCCTGCACAGCTTCGGGGAACCACCACATTGACACTGCACCAAGGCCTCGCTTTCGGTCTGATCGCGGCCACCATCGCCGCCTTCGTCTGGGGGCGGTGGCGTTATGACCTGATCGCGCTGGGTTCGCTGGCCGCCGGCATGGCCCTGGGCCTGATCCCGGTGAAGGCCGCCTTCGAGGGCTTTTCCAACGACATCGTCATCATCATCGCCAGCGCCCTGGTGCTGAGCGCCGCCGTCGCGCGCTCGGGGATCGTCGACCTGCTGATGGCCCCGCTGCTGCCCAAGCTGAAGGACGAGCGCACCCAGGTGCCGGTCCTGGCCGGGACCACGGCGGTGCTGTCGATGGCCACCAAGAACGTCGGGGCCCTGGCCCTGATGATGCCCAGCGCCCTGCAGATCGCCCGCCGCACCGGCGTCTCGCCCGGACGCCTGTTGATGCCGATGAGCTTCGGCTCGCTGGTCGGCGGGCTGGCGGTGCTGGTCGGCACCTCGCCCAACATCATCGTCTCGGAGGTGCGCCAGGAGGCCCTGGGCCAGCCGTTCAAGATGTTCGACTTCTTCCCGGTCGGCGGCATCCTGACCGTGATCGCCATCACCTATCTGACCTTCGCCTACCGACTGCTGCCCAAGGCGCGCAAGGCGGCCATCGACGTCGACGCGGCCCTGGCAGCCAGCGCCTATGTCACCGAGGTCGAGGTCCCCGAGGGCTGGAGCTTCCAGACCGGCAGTGTCGCGGCGCTGAAGAAGACGGCCGAGGGCGCGGTCTCGGTGGTCGCCATCCTGCGCGGCAGGAAGCGCATCGAGGCGCCGCACGCCAATCTCAAGATCCATCCCGGCGACGTGCTGCTGCTGGAAGGCCAGCAGCAGGAGCTGAACCAGCTGATCGTCGCGACCAAGCTGCGGCTGCGCGACGCCGACCGGCCGGTGGCCATGAACGAGCCGACCGAGGAGGTCCGCGTGGTCGAGGCGGTGATCGGATCCGAGAGCGATCTGGTCGGCCAGTCGGCCCGCAGCGTCACGCTGTCGGACACCCACGGCGTCAACCTGCTGGGCGTCTCGCGCAGCGGCCACCGCATGGCCGGCCGCCTGGCGACCATCCGCCTGAAGGCCGGCGATATTCTCGTCCTGCAGGGCGCCGAGCAGTCGCTGCCGGGCGCCTTGCAGGCCCTCGGCCTGCTGCCGCTGGCCGAGCGCGAGGTGCGGCTGGGCGGCGTGCGGCACGCGTTGTTGCCGGTCGTGATCCTGGCCGTGGCCATGGCGCTGGTGGCCACCGGCGTCGTTCCGGTGGCCGGCGGCTTCTTCGGCGCGGCGGTGCTGGTGGTGGCCACCGGCGCCCTGCGCATGCGCGAGGCCTATGCGGCGCTGGAGGCTCCGGTGCTGGTGCTGGTCGCGGCCCTGATCCCGGTCAGCGACACGGTGCAGAAGACCGGCGGCGCCGACCTGATCTCGGCCTGGCTGTCGGGCGCCTTCCATGGCCTGCCGCCAATCGCCACCCTGACGGCGATGATGGCCGTGGCCATGGCCGCCACGCCGTTCCTCAACAACGCCGCCACCGTGCTGATCGCCGCGCCGATCGGCATGGGCGTGGCCCAGCGTCTGGGCCTGTCGCCGGACCCGTTCCTGATGGCCGTGGCGGTGGGCGCGGGCTGCGACTTCCTCACGCCCGTCGGCCACCAGTGCAACACGCTGGTGCTGGGGCCGGGCGGCTACCGGTTCGGCGACTACGCCCGGCTAGGCGCGCCGCTGACGGCGCTGATCCTGCTGATCGCGCCCTGGCTGATCGCGTGGGTGTGGCCGTTCGCGAAGTAGATCGGTGGTTCTCCTCCCCCTCTGGGGAAGGTGGCCCGGAGGGCCGGAGGGGGCAGCGCGGCCTAGGCCGGCGACGCCCCCTCAGTCGCTCCGCGACAGCTCCCCCAGAGGGGGAGCAGAAAGCAGCCGCTCCATGGCCTCGACCACTTCCGGCTCGGGCGCATTGTCCAGAAGCCAAGCCCGCTCCTCCGGCTCGCGCTCGGCCCGCATCATCGACGCCAGCCAGCTGGCGCCCGTCTCCCGCAGAACCATCGTCGTCTCCTCGCGATGATGCTTCTGAGAATGAATTGCAATTATGACTCTCGCAAGGCCTATCACGGTCTCGGGGCTCAGGATCCGATGCGGCAAGGCGACTCTGGAAACGCCGGCCCGCTTGATTGCCTGCGTCAAGTAGACCGGAAATTATTTCCTTGATTTTCGAGGAAAAATCGTCAAATATTTCGCATCGAATTCGCTGCCGCTCGGCCTGCTATTCCTTGCTCCCGTGAGTGGAGCGCCGGACGCGCCTTCCGAACTTCCAACGAAATTTGATCGTCGAACGGGGCGTTCCCGGGCGGCGAACACATGACTACAAGGATACTCATCATGGCTACGGGCACCGTGAAGTGGTTCAACTCCACCAAGGGCTTTGGCTTCATCCAGCCGGACAACGGCGGCGCGGACATCTTCGTCCACATCTCGGCCGTTGAGCGTGCGGGCCTCGGTTCGCTGAACGAAGGTCAGAAGATCTCGTTCGAGCCGGAAGTCGACCGCCGCAGCGGCAAGACCTCGGCCGGCCAACTGCAAGCGGTCTAAGCGACCCTCGCAGTCGGACCCACGGGTTCAACGGAACAGGCCAGCGCTCGCGCTGGCCTGTTTTCGTTTGGGCCTGCTTTCGTTTGGGGAAGGTTCTAGGCCGCCGCCGGCTGCGGCTTGCGGAGGGTGGCCGGGGCGGTCCAGCCCAGCGCGACCACGCCCGCGCCGATCGCCAGGCCCAGGGCCAGCATCAGCGCCAGGGGCGGGGCGGCCAGCGCGCCGAACGCCGTGCGCCCGGGGTCGCCGGCCGGGACGACCTCGAAGGCGACGATCTGGACCAGGACGACGCCCAGCGACACCAGCCAGGGCTGGCCATGCCGCGGGTCGCGCCGCCAGAGCCACAGCGCGATCAGGCCCGCGACGGCGTTGGCCAGCTGCACGCCCAGGCCAAAGACCGGAAAGTCCTGCGGCCCGTGAATGGTCATGCCAGGAACGGTCTGGTTGAACACCCGGCCCAGCACCGGACTGACCAGGGGCAGGGCGGTCGACAGCATGTAGCCGGCGTGCAGGCGCACGGTGCGGCGATGCCGCAGCGCCATGGCGGTCGCGTACAGCACGGCGCCGAACGCCAGCACGTCCAGCACGCCCAGCTTGACGCCCCACAGGGCGTAGAACGGATTGCCGCCGATCGTGCCGGCCGCCATCGAATGGATGACGCCCGCCGCGCCGGCCGCGAACAGGGGCGTGGCGACGAAGGTCGCGCGGCCCGTCAGGCGATGGATCGCCATCTGTCCGCGGTGCGGCGTCCAGCTCTGGGCCAGCAGCAACAGCATCCACAGCGTCGCGGTGACGCCGTGGATGTGAAATCCGAGCGGCGAGACGGCCAGGATGCTGAAATAGCTGCGCCAGAAGGCGAAGGCGGTCGCGGCGAGCAGCGCCAGGATGAACAGCCAAGCGTGGCGATACGGCATGCTTCCCCCAGAGGCATGAGACGCTCGACTATGACCGCTGCATCGGTGGAGTCCATCGGCGAACGTTGATTTTCCACTGCGACGAAGCTTTGGGCGAGGCCTGCCTTCCGGGTGACTTGACGGCGGCGCCGCGACGGGGCTTTTGCCCTGGCATGGTCAGGCTTTTCGCCATCCTCTTCGCCGCCCTGACGCTCGCCGCCTGCGGGTCGCTGCCGCGCGACACCTTCACGGCCACCGACCTTGCGGGCGAGGCGCCGCAGGGGATGAACGACATCCGCTTCAACGCCAGCGACGCGACGGCCGGCATCAAGTTCGCCGAGGCCGCCCGCACCCGCCGCGCCCACCAGAAGACCTTCGACGTGCTGGCCATTTCGGGCGGCGGCTCGAACGGGGCCTATGGCGCGGGGATCCTGGTCGGCTGGACCAAGACCGGTCAGCGGCCCGAGTTCGACATCGTCACCGGCGTCTCGACGGGCGCCTTGACCGCACCGTTCGCTTTCCTGGGTCCCGACTGGGACCGTCGCCTGACCGAGGCCTATACCAGCCCGGCCGCCGCCAAGATCCTGGACCGGCGCGGCATCGACCTGCTGTTCCGGCCCGGCTTCTACGACACCAAGGCGCTGCGGGCGCTGGTCGACAAGTATGTCGATCCGCCGCTGCTGTATGCGATCGCCATGGAGCACGCCAAGGGCCGGCGCCTGTTGATCGCCACCACCAATCTGGACACCGAGGAGACGGTGATCTGGGACATGGGGGCCATCGCCGCGCGCGGCGACGAGGCGTCGCTGAAGCTGTTCCAGGACGTGCTGGTGGCCTCGTCCAGCATCCCGGGAGTCTTCCCGCCGACCCTGATCGAGGTGCAGGGCAAGGGCCGGCAGCTGTCGGAGATGCATGTCGACGGCAGCGTGACGATCCCGTTCTTCGTGGCCCCGGAATCGCTGCTGCTATGGACCGCGCCCAAGATCGGCGAGGCGCGGCCGGGCCATGTGCGGGTGATCGTCAACGGCAAGATCGGCGGGGCGTTCGGCTTCACCCGGGGCGGCACCCTGTCGGTGATGGGCCGCTCGTGGCTGACCATGAGCAAGGCCCTGATGCGCACCCACCTGACCGCCAGCGCCGCCTTCGCCCGGCGTAATGGCGGCAGCCTGGTCTATGCGGCCATTCCCGACGAGACGCTGGTCGACACCTCGGGCCTGGACTTCAGCGCCGACACCCGCCTGACCCTGTTCGAGCTGGGCCGGCGCCGGGCCGAGATGGACGTCGCCTGGACCGAGCCGGCGATCCCCGAAGCCGCGCCGCCGGTTGTTCCCGCACCCGCTACTGGGCTGGCGGCCACCCCGGGGGCGGGGCGCCGGTGAAGTCGGCCATCTGGGCGGCCAGGGCCTTCTTGAAGCTCGGACGGCTGGTGCAGCGCTCCAGATAGGCCGCCAGGGCCGGATACTCGGCCAGCATCGCTTCAGGCACGCTGCGCAGCACGTCGGTCATCAGGATGTCGGCGGCCGTGAAGGCTTGGCTGTCCAGATAGGGGTTGTCGCCCAGGCGCGCGGCCAGCTGGCCCAGCCGCTCACGCACCCAGCCTTCGACGCGCGGTCGGTGGCCCTCAGTCCAGGCCTGGCCGGCGCAGAAGACGTTGAGCTCGGCCAGCATGGCGACCGGGGTCTCCAGGGTGTTCAGCGCGCAGAACATCCAGGTCTGCACTCGCGCCCGCCCGGCCGGATCGCGCGGCATGAGGGCCTCATGCTGCTCGGCGATGTGCAGCACGATGGCGCCGCTCTCGAACATCTCGACCTCGCCGTCGGCATAGGCCGGCACCTGGCCGAACGGCTGCCAGGCGCGATAGGCGGTCTTGTCCTCCAGATGGATCATCTTGGCGTCGTAGGTCTCGCCGACCTCCTCCAGGGCCCAGCGCACTCGAAGATCACGGACATAGCCGCGGGCGACCTCGGGAACCCAGGCATAGGCGGAGACGGTGGCGGTCTGGGCAGCGGTCATTGGACGGTCTCCAGATAGGCGGTGAGCTTGTCGAGCAGGCTGTTCCAGCCGCCGGTGTGGCTGTCGCGCGCCTCGAGGGTCTTGAACGGCGCCTGGTGGAAGCGCAGCAAGGTGCGGCCGCTGGCCAGCCCCAGGAAGGTCACCGTGACCAGGTTGTCGACGTCCCAGGCGCCGTCGTCCCACCTGAACGTCATGACGATGCGTTCGTTCGGGACGATCTCCTGATAGACGCCCGACTTCCAGACCTCGCGGCCCTCCGCGCTCTTCATGCCGTAGCGATAGGCCCCGCCGACGCGGAAATCCTGCTCGACGCCGATCGGCTCGAAGGTCTTGGGACCCCACCACTTCATCAGGTGCTCGGGCTTGGTCCAGACGCGATAGACCAGCTCGGGCGGGGCGTTGAAGATGCGCTCGATCAGGAGTTCGTCGTCCTGCAGTACGGCGATGTCGGTCATGGCTTGGTCTCCTCGGCCTGGAGTTCGGCCAGGTAGTCGGCCATGCGGTCGAAACTGGCGTCCCAGAAGCGGCGGTAGTGGTCGATCCAGCCATAGGCGCGCTTCAGCGCCTCGGGCTCCAGCTTGCAGGGGCGGGCCTGGGCCTCGCGCGAGCGGCTGATCAGGCCGGCGTTCTCCAGCACCTTCAGATGGCGCGAGACGGCGGGCAGGCTGATGGCGAACGGCTCAGCCAGCTGGTTGACCGTGGCCTCGCCGGACGCCAGCCGGGCCAGGATGGCGCGGCGGGTCGGATCGGCGAGGGCGGCGAAGGTGGCGGTGAGGGGATCGGTCATCTATTTAACGCATCGGCTAATTAATGTGTTTGTTAAATAAGGCGCATGCGACTGTCAACCGACGTTCTCCCAAAAAAGGGAGGCCGGACGACGCCGACCTCCCTGGACCCACGCTCACGACAGCGGATCCGAGCTTAGTGGAGGGTCACGGTGAAGCTGGAGATGTTGCCCGCGACGTTGAGGTCGTGGACGCCGGTCACCTTGACCACGTAGTCGACGCCGGGATCGAAGGTGTTGGACGCGCTGCGATCTACGACGACATAGGTGTCGGTTCCGAACGTGAACCATTTGACGATCGGCGTCGTCGAGCCGTCGCCGGCCAGGGCGGACGTCAGGGTGGCGGCGTAGGTTCCCAGGGTGGCGACCGCCGCGCCGGCGGTGGTCTGCGACAGCGTCAGGCTGGAGAACTCGATCTTGTCGCCCGCGCCCATGCCGTTGATCGTGGTGTAGCCGGTCGAGGTCGCTGTCGCGGCGCTGATCCCGACATAGTCGTCGCCCGAGCCGACATTGACCGTATTGGCCCCGCCGCCGACGAAGATGTTGTCGTCGCCGCTGCCGGTGGTGATGGTCGAGGCGGTGTCGGACAGCGCGATGACGACATTGTCGCCGTTGCCGGCGTTGACCGTGACGCCGCCGTTGCTCACCTGAATGTAGTCGTCGCCGGCGCCGGCCGTGACGCTGTCCGCCGAACCCTTGAAGTAGTTCGTCCCTTCGCCCAGGCGGACCACGTTGCCGGTCACGCTGTTCAGGGCGAAGACGGTGTCGTTCCCCGCGCCGCCCTCGTAGGTCACCGCGGCCGTGGCCAGCGAGACGTCGATGGCGTTGGCCCCCGTGGCCGAGCCCTTGACCGTCGCCGCGCCGGCCAGGGCGCCCGAGGTCCATTCGAAGCCGCCCTTGGTGACGCCGCTGGCGTCGACGCTGGTCAGGGCCGCGCCGGCCGCCGTCAGGTTAAGGCCGGCGTTTCCGGAGACCGTGATCGTTTGCAGGGTTGCGAAAAGCAGGGACGCCGCGTGCCGAATCCCGGTCGGGACGTCCTGCGTATCGACCGTGGTGATGCGGACGTTCTCGACAGGCCCTTGCAGCTGGCCCGCGTCCAGCGCGTGGTTGCCGGACAGGACGAGGTTCAGGACGTCGTTCGCGCCGGTCTGGAAGTCGGCGCCCTGGAAGTCGTAGACGCCGCCGGCGCCGGCGCCGCCCAGGATGACGAACGTACCGCCCGAAGACAGGCCGTTCAGGGTGACCGTGCCGCCGCCCGCGTGGCCCCCGGTGGTGACCCAGTTGTAGGTCCTGAGATCGAGGGTGGGGCTTCCGACGCCGGTTATGTTGTACAGCGACAGCCGCTCGAAGCCGGTGACGTTGTTCAGGACCCCGGCCATGAGCTGAGCCTGGCTGACGGTCACCTGGTCGGTCGCGCCGGCGCCGCCGGCGATGGCCTTGGTGGTCGCCGTCGTGTTGGTCAGCACGACGTCGTCGAGGCCCGAACCGCCGACATAGGCCGTGACCGTCCCGTCGAGCGAGACGGTGTTGTGGCCGCTGCTGGCCGAGGCGTTGACCTCGGCCAGGGTCGCGATCCCCGAGACGTCCGCCGCCAGGTCGCCGGCGCCGGTAAAGGTCATCTTGGTCAGGGCCGACATGTTCACCGCGCCCAGGTTCGAGGCCTCGGCGCCGCCGGTGACGTTCAGCGTTGTGAAGACCCCGTCGTCGTGCGCCTGGCTGGCGTCGACGCCGCTGACCGTCAGGTCCAGGGTGGTGACCTTGTTCTGAGGGGACAGGATGCTGGCGTTCTGGATGACGACGTCGCCCAGGACGTGCGCCAGAGTCACGGTCGACAGGGCGTTGCTGCCGAAGATGACGCCGTCGGCGCCATCGACGTTGATCTTGGCGATGGAGGATTTGTTGGGCGAGGATGCGAGCTGGCCGTCGTAGATCTTGACCGTATTCATGCCGTTGGCCGCGACGTCGGGGCTGGGCGCGACCTTCTTCGGCATCTTGACGGTGACCTCGGTGGTCGTCTCGCGGCCATAGATCAGCACCGAGCTGTTCATGTGACCCGTGCCGATGGCGTTGCTGGCGGTCTGGACGACCTCGATGGTCGAGCCGCCGGTGATCTCGATCCGCCCTTCAATGACATCGGCCCGGGTGGTGCTGGTGTGCACCTTGACCGCGCCGCCGATCGACCCCAGGCCGACGCGGATGGCCACGCCGGGGTCGGTGTCGTGGGCGTTGATCGTGACGTCGCGGCCGCTGTAGACCTTGACCTCCTGCGACTGGCGGTCGGTGTCGACTACGACGTCGGTGGTGGTCCCCGCCCAGACGCGGATGTCCTGGGGCGCGCTGACGCTGATCGTGTCGATAGCCCAGCCCCGAACGTCGGCGGTGACCGCCGAGTCGCCATGGACGGCGACGGTCTCGATGCTGCTGAGGGTCGCAGAGCTGAGGGCGTAGTCGCCCGTGGCGTTGATCCTCAGGGTGTCGCTTCCGAACCCGCCATTCAGAACGTCGCCAGAGTTGAACGTCGTGGGCGTGGCGTTGAAGGTGTCGTTTAGGTCGTCGCCGGTGAAGTGGTCGTCGCCGCTGGTCAGGGTGAAGCTCAGCGGTTGCGGACCGGGATCGGGGTCTGGATCCGGCGTGACAGGCGGCTGCACCGGCGGCTTGGGCGGGTCGACCGGCTTGGTCGGGCCGCCGGGCAGGTCATAGACGCTCGGCGCCGTGCTGAGCGCCTTGCCGGTCCCCGTCGAGCCCAGGCCCGAGGCCGGACCGTAGGTCGTGACTAGATCGGCGCCGTAGGTGGCCTTGCCCTGGGCCATGGCCAGCATGACGTTGTTGGCCGAGGCGGCGTAGATCCCGATGTCGGCCTTGACCGCCGCGGCCATGACCAGGCCCGCCATCGCCGCTTTCACGGCCAGGTCGACCTGGGCCGACGTCATGTTGGGCGTGATCATGCCCGCGTCCCGGGCCGTGGCCAGCACCGCGTCCTTCGTGCCGACCAGATAGGCGACGGCCGCGGCCACATCCACGCCGGCCGCCTTGGCGTAGGTCGCGCCGATGATGGTCTCGTAGATCGAGGCCACGTAGTCGCCAAAGCTCATCGCCCCGTACTTGGCGGCGAAATCCTTGGCCCCGTCGCCGTTGACGCCCAGGTTGGCGGCGAAGTTGATGTAGCGGTTCTCGATATTGAACTTGGCGTAGTAGGCGTCGCTGAGGTCGCTGGGATTGGCGTCCGAATGGACCAGGTAGTCGACGCCGGCCTTGGTCGGGCTCTTGCCGGTGAAGAACTGGTAGGTCAGCAGCGCCACGGCCGTGGTGTCGTCGGCGCTGTTGAGCACATAGCTCAGCGTGTCGGCGTCCGAGAACTGGCCCGAGGCGTTGAAGTTGGCGAAGACGTCCAGGCTCTTCTGCGTCGCCGCGTCGGGCGCGAGGCCATTGTGCACGGCCGTCCAAGCCATGGTCAGCTGCTGGCTCGTATAGGCCATCTCGGGGTCCCCACCGCTTGTGTCGCTTGAGCGACTTTTTCCGCGCGATTTCATAGCGCCGCCGTGGGGACGAGCGCGTCGCTACAAATGACGACGGGCGGGGAGAGCCTGCGCTCGCCCCGCCCGTTTTAAGGGTTCTGATCAGACCGGGTGGTCTAGGATCAGATGGTCAGCAGGCCGCCGCCGCCGATCGCGTGACCGGTCAGGTTGATGCCCGTGGTGCCCGTGAGCTTCACGACGACGTCGAAGCCCGGCTGGAAGGTGTTGGCGGCGCTGCTGTCGAGCACGATGTAGGTGTCCGTGCCCATCGTGAACCAGGTCATGATCGCGCCGGTCGACGCGTCGCCGGCCGCCGCGGCGTTCAGCAGATCAGCGAAGGTGGCGCCGGTCACCGCGGCGCCGAGGTTGCCGGTCGGGGCGCCCGCGCCCTGCTCCCCAATCAGCAGGCTGTCGCCCACGCCGAAGCCGATGATCGAGGTGAAGACCGAGTTGCTGGCGACGTTGGCGTAGTTGACGGTCACCACGTCATTGCCCGTACCGACATTGATCACGTTGGCCTGGCCGTTCACCATGATCGTGTCCGTGCCCGAACCACCGGTATAGGTGACCGCGCCGTGCGCCGCTTCGAAGTCGAGGTTGTTGGTGCCCGTAGCCGAGCCCTTGACGGTAGCGGCGCCGGCCAGGGCGCCGGCGGTCCAGGTGAAGCCGCCCAGGGTGACGCCGCTGGCGTCGACACTGGTGAGCGCCGTGCTGGCGGCCGTCAGGTTCAGGCCGGCGTTGCCGCTGACCGTGATCGTTTTGACGTTGTTGTCCAGCCACTTCACCGTATCCAGGAACCCGCCGGTCGGCGTGGCCTGGGTGTCGGCGGTGGTGATGTTGACGATCTCGATGCCCGTGGCGGTGATGCCGGTCGTGGCGAAGCCGACGGCGCTGCCCGTGCCGCTGGTCAGCTGCAGGCTGATGGCGTCCGATGCGCCGCCCAGGCCGCCCGTGCCGATGGTGTAGGCCGTGCCCGCGGCGTTCAGGGTCAGGGTGTGGCCCGCCCCGAAGTTGTTCAGGGTCAGGCCGTTGCCGCCGCCGGTGGTGACGTGGTCGATGGCGCCGAAATCGGCGAGATTGATGGTCTGGTTCGTGGCGCCGGTGATTTCCAGGCGCTCGAAGTTGGAGGTGAGGGCGCCGACGCCCCCGGCGGCATGGGCCGCCGTCAGCTTCAGCACGTCGGCTGTACCGGCGCCGCCATTATACGAAGCGCCGCCGCCGAAGCCGCCGGCGGCGGAGATGTCCAGGAAGTCGTTGCCGTCGCCCAGGGCGATGGCCTTCCGACCGATCGAGTTCGTCACGGTGACGATGTCCACGCCCGAGCCGCCCGAATAGCTGGCGAGCTGGCCGTCGATCGTGACGGTGTTGGCGCCGCTGGTCCCCGAGGCGTTCACCGAGGTGAAGCTGGCGCCCGACAGGTCGGCGGTGATACCGGCCGAACCGGTGACCGTCACGGTGTGCAGCTGCGTCGAGTTTGCGACCGAGGCCAGGGTCAGCTTGCTGGCGCCCGAGATGTTCAGCGCCGTCGCGACGTCGAATTGAAGGTCGGCCACGCTCGACGCCGTCGCGCCGGTAACGATGTTGAGGGTCGTGTACTGGCTGGCGGTGAGGTTGTCGGAGAAGATGCCGATGGTCGTTGCGTTCAACGTCGCGTTCAGCGTCGTGGCGTATCCGGCGGCGAAATTGCCGTTGTTATTGACGTAGACGTCGCCCGAGCCATGAGCCAGCGTCAGGTTGCGGAGGTTGTTGGCGTCGACCTGGAGGTTGTTGGCGAAGCCGTCGACCTTGACCGTGGTCATCGCGCCCAGGCTCGTGCCGCCGCTGATGAAAGTGCCCCAATCCCCAACGTAGACGTTGTTGCCGACGATGGCGGCGGTCCCGGCGCCGGACACCGGGGTCGGGTTGTTGACCTCGACATAGGTGCCGCCGGCGGCGGCCGTGACGATGACGCTGCCGTTGGTCTGGGTGGTGTTGACGGCGTTGGTCGCGATCTGGGTGACCTTGATGGTCCCACCGCCGGTGACCTCGATCTGGCCGGCGTTGACCGCGCCCGTGGTCGTCCGCGTGACGACGACGTCGCCGAGGTTGATGTCGCTGCCTTGATAGGCGGAGGAGACCTGAACGGCCCCGGTCGTGGCGCCGGTCAGGTTCACGGTCTGGTTATGGCCGTAGATGAGGCGCGCCTGATTGCCGCCCTGGTTGGTGACGGTCATCGTGACATCGGTCGGGACGGGGCGGACCAGCGTCACGTTCGCCGCGCCGACGGCGGTAATGCCCATCGTCGTCACGCCGGTCAGACCCGTCAGACTGGCGGTGATCCCGCCGGTATTGTTGATGTTGACGGTCTCGATATTGGTGACGTTCGAGAACGTGCCGAGGGTCAGCGCCCCGGCGCCCGTGATCGTCAGCGTATCGTTGCCGGCGCCGCCGTCGTAGGTGTCGCTGGTGTTGTAGGTCAGGTCCGTGGCGGTGAACGTGTCGTTCGCCGCGCCGCCGGTGAAGTGGTCCACGCCCGCGCTGGCCGTGAAGGACTGCGCGACCGGGCCGGTCGGGACGGTCGTGACCGGGTTGGGCAGGGTGGTGGGGCCGCGATCGACAGCGTGGCCGGTGCCGTGGGCTGCGGTCTCGTAGCTGGGCTTGTAGGTCTGGGTGATGTCGGTGTTGTAGACCGCATTGCCCTGGGTCAGGGCGACCATGAAGTTGTCGGTGGCGGCGGCGTAGAGGCCGACATCGGCCTTGATCGCGGCGGCCATGACCAGGCCGGACATCGCGGCCTTCACGGCCAGGTCGATCTGGGCGGCCGTCGAATTGGCGGTGACCAGGCCGGCTTCGCGCACGGTCTGCAGGACCGCGTCGCGCGTGCCGATCAGATACGAGATGGCGGCGTCGACATTGACGCTGGCGGCTTCGGCGTAGCTGCGGCCGATGATGGTCTCGTAGATCGAGGCCACATAGGTGTTGAAGTCCATCGCGCCGTACTTGCTGGCGAAGGCGGTCGCGCCCTCGCCATAGAGGCCCAGATTGGCGGCGAAGTTGATGTAGCGGTTCTCGAGGTTGAACTTGCTGTAGTAGCCGTCGTTCAGGTCGGTGGTGTTGGTCGCGGAATTGACCAGATAGGTCAGGCCGGCGGCCGTCGGGCTCTTACCGGTGAAGAACTGATAGCTCATCACGGCCACGGCCGTGGTGTCGTCGGCGCCGTTGACCAGGATGCTGACGACCTGCGCGTCGCTGAGCTGCCCGCTCTGGTTCATGCTGGTCGTCAGGATCAGGCTGTCCGCGGTCGCGCGGTCCGGCGCCTTGCCGACATGCAGCGCCGTATAGGCCTTGATGATCTGATCGTACGAATAAGCCACGAGTTTTCCCCACCTTGGCCGAAATTGGATAAGTCTGCGCGTGCGTGTCTAGATCCGTTAAATAACGCCGTCATCAACTATGTTTGGGTATGGCTATAAAATTATGCGATCGCTACTTATGCGGGAATTATGTGGAAAAACAGTTCATTGTGTCGGCCTGTCGACACTTGAAAATTCTCAGTCAATGTTTCGTGGGCGCACGGTAAAGAGGTGAAGAAAACCGCCGCGAACCCAGGTCTCGCGGCGGTGATGAAGGGGCCTGGCGCGGCGGGCGAACCCGCCGCTTGGACCGTTATTGCATCGTCATGACGCCGGCGGTGACGGTCGCGCCGCCTTCGTTGTAGATGCCGACCAGCTTGACGACGATGTCGGTCCCGGCGTGGAAGCCGTTGTCCGCGCTGTTGTCGACGACGATGTAGGTGTCGCCGTTGAACTGGAACCAGCGCCAGATCGACGTGGCGTGGCCATCGCCCGAGGCGGCGTCATTGAGGTACTGCTGCAACGTGGTTCCCGTGGCGATCGCGCCCACCGCGCCGGTGAGCGCCGCGGCCCCGCCCAGCGCCGCGACCCCCAGCTTGTCGCCCGGGCTTAGCGTCAGCGTCGAGAAGACGGTGTTGCTGGCGGCGTTGGCGGCCGTGATGTTGACCACGTCGAGCCCGCCGCCGGTGTCGATGACGCTGGCGCCGGCGCCCAGATTGATCGTGTCCGCGCCCGCGCCGAAGGTGGCGGTCAGGCTGGCCGCGCCCGTCACCGTCGCCGTGTGCAGCGACGACGCGTTCGAGAGCGACGACAGGTTCAGGTTGCTGGAGCCGCTAACGTTCAGGGTCGTCAGGGCGGCCATCTGGAGGTCGCTGATGGTCGAGGCTGTCGCGCCGGTGGTGACGTTCAGGGTCGTGTAGACGCCCTGCTCCCAAAACTCGACGTTCACGGCGTTAACGGCCAGGTTCAACGTGGTGGGGCTGCCGGCGACGGCAGTGCTGTTGTCGAGATAGACCCGGCCGGTGCCGTGGGCGATCGACAGATTGGTCAGCGCGTTGTCTTGGATGATGAAGGCGTAGCCCGGCGCGGTGAAGCCGTCGACCTTGATCGTGGTGAGCGTGCCGAGGAGGCTGTTATTGGTGCTATTGTAATCGATGATATTGACCCCGGCGCCGGTGATCCCGACCGTGCCGACGGTGGCGGCCACTGGGGTGGGGTTCACGATCTCGACCGAGGTCGAGGTCGCGCTGCCGCCGAAGCCGACAGTGCCATTGGCCTGGCTGCTGCCAAGGGCGATGCCGGTGAGATCGGCGACCTGGGTGATGTAGGCGTTCCCACCGGTCCCGTTGACGCTGATGTTGCCGTGCGTGCCCGAGCCCGTATTGGTTCGGGTGATGTGGGTGTCGCCGGTGTTGTAGTCGACTTCGAGGCTGCCGTTACCCGCGCCGGAGGTGACGGTCACGTTGGTATTGTGGCCGCCGCTGATCATGGTGTTGTTCGAGCCATAGACAGCGCCGCCAAGAGTCACGTTGGCGGTCGTGGGGATGCTCTGGATGTCCATGACGGCCACGCCGATGCCGGTCAGGTTCAGGCTCGTCATGCCCGTCCAGCCGCTCCAGTTGTAGGCCCGGAAATTCCCTGTGACGCTGGCGTTGACGGTTTCGATGCTGCTGACCGTCACCGCCGGCAAGACGTAAAGGCCGCTGCTCAAGGTGAAGTTCAGCACGTCGTTGCCGCCGCCGCCGTTCAGGACATCGCCGCTGTGCAGATTCGCGCTCGTGGTCGTGAAGGTGTCGGCCAGGGCGCTGCCGGTGATGTTGTTGGCGCCAGAGCCCAGGGTGAACGACGTCACGACGGGCGGCGGCGTGACCGGCGTGATCGTGACCGGGTTGGGCAGGGTGGAGGGACCGCGGTCGACCGCGTGACCCGTGCCGTGGGCGGCGGTGTCGTAGCTGGGGCGATAGCTGACGGTGATGTCGGTGTTGTAGACCGCATTGCCCTGGGTCAGGGCGACCATGAAGTTGTCGGTGGCGGCGGCGTAGAGGCCGACATCGGCCTTGATCGCGGCGGCCATGACCAGGCCGGACATCGCGGCCTTCACGGCCAGGTCGATCTGGGCGGCCGTCGAATTGGCGGTGACCAGGCCGGCTTCGCGCACGGTCTGCAGGACCGCGTCGCGCGTGCCGATCAGATACGAGATGGCGGCGTCGACATTGACGCTGGCGGCTTCGGCGTAGCTGCGGCCGATGATGGTCTCGTAGATCGAGGCCACATAGGTGTTGAAGTCCATCGCGCCGTACTTGCTGGCGAAGGCGGTCGCGCCCTCGCCATAGAGGCCCAGATTGGCGGCGAAGTTGATGTAGCGGTTCTCGAGGTTGAACTTGCTGTAGTAGCCGTCGTTCAGGTCGGTGGTGTTGGTCGCGGAATTGACCAGATAGGTCAGGCCGGCGGCCGTCGGGCTCTTACCGGTGAAGAACTGGTAGCTCATCACGGCCACGGCCGTGGTGTCGTCGGCGCCGTTGACCAGGATGCTGACGACCTGCGCATCGCTGAGCTGCCCGCTCTGGTTCATGCTGGTCGTCAGGATCAGGCTGTCCGCGGTCGCGCGGTCCGGCGCCTTGCCGACATGCAGCTCCGTATAGGCCTTGATGATCTGATCGTACGAATAAGCCAATAGTGCCCCCTCAGTCGCGCCCCGGCGCGCGCACGGGCGCGGCGGCAAGGTCGGTCTTCAAGTCTTGCGTTCGCAGGCCTCAGGATGAGTCCCGAGGTCTCCGGGAGGTCGATAGCACCTCGGCGCGGCGGGAGACTTGAATGCGGGGAGGCGAAAAATTGTATGCGGCCCAGGGCGTCGCCTGGAACGCTTCGTCGCGCCGACTAGGGAACCTGGGCCAGCCGGCGATAGTCCCGCGGCGACAGTCCATAGCGCTGGCGGAAGGCGCGACTGAGATGCGAGGCGTCGCTGAAGCCCAGGCGGTGGGCGATGGTTCCGATCGGCTCGGCGCGGTCGACACGGGTCAGAGCGTCGCGAGCGCTCTCCAGCCGACGATTCAGAAGCCAGACCTTCAGACCGCCATCACCCCGGAAGGCGGCGGCCAACTGCTCGGTGGAGACCTGCAGGAGCCGGCATAGATCGGCGACCGTCACGGTGTTCAGGTCCAGCCGATGCTCTATCAACTCGGAGACGCGGACCTTCAACAGCTCCTCGGAGGTCAGGCGGGGCGGCGTGACGGCCCGGGCGGATTCGCACCCCAGCGCCAGCAATTCCAGGAAGGCGCGCTCGATACGCGTCGCGCGAGCCTGGTCCAGCGACGGCAACAGCGACCAGGTGGTGGCGGCCAGGTCCATGAGGGACCGTGCGAGCTCGCCGCTCACCGCCAGGCCATGCAAATCGTCCATCGGCGAGAACCAGGTCGCCGCTACATGACGCGGAATCAACAGGTTGTAGGTCAGGCTGGCCGTGGAGGCGTGCAGGGACGGCCGAGTCAGATCGTGGAAGTGATAGGTGCCCGCCGGTTCCAGAAACGGCCGGCCGTCCAGGTCACCACGGGCCTCCCCCTCCACCATCATGGTGACGATGATCGGGTCGAAGCTCGACGTCCGGAGTTCGCGCTCGCTCTGCTCCCATGTCATGGCCGTGAACTCGACCCGCGCGAACAGAAGCTGGTTCAGCGAGACCGACTCCATCAAGATATTGAAGGGCTCGGTCGGCACCGTGCGGAACGCCCGGCCCATTCGCATCGCTTCTCGCGTCTCCCAGGCCTGGTGACGCTGATCTGTCGGCAAGTCGACCGTCGAGAACCGGTGGACCAAAATGTTGGAGGAGACGGACGAGACTGACGCCACGGAATACAGCCAAGCAAATCAATTAGAGGCGTCAACATAGAGACTGCACGGGCGCTTTGGAAGCACGACCAGGCTCGTGATCTAGAGTGTCAGGAGCCAATCCGTGAAAGGGGGCGCCAAAACGATAGCCGTTTTGGGGATAAGTTGCTTAAGGACAACTTTGGGGAGGGGTAATCGTCTCCCAGGTCGCTCGGCTCCCCCTGTTTTGCCCTCGGCGCCTCCCGCGCCTTACGCGCGGTAACGATGGTCGCCTCTTCCGGGGTTGCGCCGAACCGACTCCGTCTCTAAACGGGCGGCTTAACCTGCAAGATGGTCGACAGCGGGCGCGCGGATGTGCGCGACCGTGTCTTTGCGCGAGTTAGCCATGCCCAAGAGAACAGACCTCTCCTCGATCCTGATCATCGGCGCCGGCCCGATCGTCATCGGTCAGGCTTGTGAGTTTGATTACTCCGGCGTCCAGGCCTGCAAGGCGCTGCGCGCCGAGGGCTACCGGATCATCCTGGTCAATTCGAACCCGGCCACGATCATGACCGATCCGGACGTGGCGGACGCGACCTATATCGAGCCGATCACCCCGGAGATGGTCGCCAAGATCATCGAGAAGGAGCGCCCCGACGCGCTGCTCCCGACCATGGGCGGCCAGACCGCGCTGAACACCGCGCTGGCCCTGGAAGCCGACGGCACGCTGAAGAAGTTCAATGTCGAGATGATCGGCGCCAAGGCCGAGGTCATCGACAAGGCCGAGGACCGCCAGAAGTTCCGCGACGCCATGGACAAGCTGGGCCTGGAGAGCCCCAAGTCCAAGGCCGCCCACACGATGGAAGAGGCCCGTGAAGGCCTGGCCTTCGTCGGCCTGCCGGCGATCATCCGTCCGTCCTTCACCCTGGCCGGCACCGGCGGCGGCATCGCCTATAATGTCGAGGAGTTCGAGGAGATCGTCGAACGGGGCCTCGACCTCTCGCCGACCACCGAAGTGCTGATCGAGGAAAGCGTCCTCGGCTGGAAGGAATACGAGATGGAAGTGGTCCGCGACACGGCGGACAACTGCATTATCGTCTGCTCGATCGAGAACATCGACCCGATGGGCGTCCACACGGGCGACTCGATCACCGTCGCTCCGGCCCTGACGCTGACGGACAAGGAATACCAGTGGATGCGCGCGGCCTCGATCGCCGTGCTGCGCGAGATCGGCGTCGAGACCGGCGGTTCGAACGTCCAGTTCGCCCTGAACCCGGCCGACGGCCGCATGGTCGTCATCGAGATGAACCCGCGCGTGTCGCGCTCGTCGGCGCTGGCGTCCAAGGCCACCGGCTTCCCGATCGCCAAGGTCGCCGCCCGCCTGGCCGTCGGCTACACGCTCGATGAGCTGAAGAACGACATCACCGGCGGCGCGACCCCGGCCTCGTTCGAGCCCTCGATCGACTACGTCGTCACCAAGATCCCGCGCTTCGCCTTCGAGAAGTATCCGGGTTCCGAGCCCCTGCTGACCACGGCCATGAAGTCGGTCGGCGAGGTGATGGCCATCGGCCGCACCTTCAAGGAAAGCGTCCAGAAGGCCCTGCGCGGCCTGGAGACGGGCCTGTCGGGCTTCGACGAGGTCGAGATCCACGGCGCCGACGATCCCGACACCGGCAAGGCCGCGGTGATCCGCGCCCTGGGCACCCCGACGCCCGATCGCCTGCGCGTCATCGCCCAGGCCTTCCGCCACGGCCTGACCGTGGACGAGGTCAACGCCGCTTGCTCGTATGAGCCGTGGTTCCTGCGCCAGATCGCCGAGCTGGTTCGCCAGGAAGGCTGGGTGAAGGCCGGCGGCCTGCCGCGCGACGCCGCCGGCTTCCGCGCCCTGAAGGCGCAAGGCTTCTCCGACGCCCGCCTGGCCAAGCTGACCGGCTCCAACGAGAGCGCCGTGCGCGCCCTGCGCCAGGAGCTCAGCGTCCGCCCGGTGTTCAAGCGCATCGACAGCTGCGCCGGCGAGTTCCTGGCCTCGACGCCCTACATGTACTCGACCTACGAGACGGGCGCCCTGGGCCAGATCCCAGAGTGCGAGAGCGAGCCTTCGAACCGCAAGAAGGCCGTGATCCTGGGCGGTGGCCCGAACCGGATCGGCCAGGGCATCGAGTTCGACTACTGCTGCTGCCACGCGGCCTTCGCGCTGGACCAGATCGGCATCGAGTCGATCATGGTCAACTGCAACCCCGAGACCGTCTCGACCGACTACGACACCTCCGACCGCCTGTACTTCGAGCCCCTGACGGCCGAGGACGTGCTGGAGCTGCTGCATGTCGAGATGAGCAACGGCACGCTGGCCGGCGTCATCGTCCAGTTCGGCGGCCAGACCCCGCTGAAGCTGGCTCACGCTCTTGAGGAAGCCGGCATCCCGATCCTGGGCACCAGCCCGGACGCCATCGACCTGGCCGAGGACCGCGAGCGCTTCCAGCAGCTGCTGAACGGCCTCTCGATCGCCCAGCCGGAAAACGCCATCGCCCGCACCTGGGACGAGGCCCGCGCCGAAGGCGAGAAGATCGGCTTCCCATTCGTGATGCGTCCGTCCTACGTGCTGGGCGGCCGGGGCATGGAGATCATCCGCGATCACGAGCACCTGGAACGCTACATCGCCAACACCGGCGAGATCTCGTTCGAGCACCCGATCCTGCTGGACCACTATCTGAGCCGCGCCACGGAAGTGGACGTCGACGCCCTGTGCGACGGCAAGGACGTGTTCGTGGCCGGCGTGCTGGAGCACATCGAGGAAGCCGGCGTCCACTCGGGCGACAGCGCCTGCTCGATGCCGCCCTTCTCGCTGAAGGCCGAGACGGTCGAGGAGCTGAAGCGCCAGACGGTGCAGATGGCCCTGGCGCTCAACGTCCGTGGCCTGATGAACGTGCAGTTCGCCATCGAGGAGCCGCACGGCGAGAGCCCGCGCATCTATGTCCTCGAAGTGAACCCGCGCGCCTCGCGCACGGTGCCCTTCGTGGCCAAGACCATCGGCCAGCCGGTCGCCGCCATCGCCGCCAAGATCATGGCCGGCGAGCCCCTGGCCAGCTTCGGCCTGAAGGACGTTCCCTACGACCACATCGCGGTCAAGGAAGCGGTCTTCCCGTTCGCCCGCTTCGCCGGCGTCGACACGGTGCTGGGCCCGGAAATGCGCTCGACCGGCGAGGTCATGGGCCTGGACTGGAAGCGCGACGGCGAAGAGAGCATGGCCCCGGCCTTCGCCCGCGCCTTCGCCAAGAGCCAGCTGGGCGGCGGCGTGAAGCTGCCCCGCTCGGGCACGGCCTTCGTCTCGGTCAAGGAAAGCGACAAGCCCTGGATCGTCGAACCCGTCCGCCTGCTGCAGCAGGCCGGCTTCACGGTGATCTCGACCGAGGGCACCCAGGCCTATCTCGCCACCCAGGGCGTCAAGGTCGACTACGTGAAGAAGGTCCTGGAAGGCCGCCCGCACATCGTCGACGTGATGAAGAACGGCGGCGTCCAGCTGGTGTTCAACACCACCGAAGGCAAGCAGGCGCTGGAAGACAGCTTCGAGATCCGCCGCACGGCGCTGATGATGAAGGTGCCGTACTACACGACCTCGGCCGGCGCCCTGGCCGCGGCGCAGGCGATCGCCGGCGCGCCGGAAGAGGCGCTGGACGTGCGTCCGCTGCAGAGCTACGCGGCGGAGTAGTCCTCTATCCCTCTCCCCTTGCGGGAGAGGGTGGCCCGCGAAGCGGGTCGGGTGAGGGGTTGAAAGACAGAACCGCCGCGACAGCCTCACAGCCGTCGCGGCGGTTTTCGTTTGGGCGACCCCTCATCCGTCCCGCAAGGGGAGTAGGGGCCTACTTCGCGTCTTTCTTCCAGCCCCACGCGTCCATCGCCACGTCGAACAGGTGCGTGTTGGGGAAATACCCGTGCACCCGCTGCGCGCCGGCGCCGGTGGCCAGCGCCACGACTTCCTCGCCGGTGTGCGTGCGGTTGACCATCACGTTCTTCAAACGGATCAGGTCCTCCTCCTTGGCGCCCGGCTTCTGGGCGGCCTTCCAGGCGTCGTAGCCTTCCAGCAGCGGCTCGCCGCGCTTGCCGCCGTCGACCTGCAGGCCGAACGAGTGGTCGGCGGTGAACAGCAGCAAGGTGTCCTTCAGGTCGACGCGCTTTTCGATCTCGGCGATCAGCTTGTCGAAGTCGACGATGTGCTGCAGGCCCGCGCGCGGGTCGTCGGTGTGGGCGTCCCACTCGACCACCAGCAGGTAGCCCTTGGGCGAGCCCTTCAGCAGATCCAGCGCCCGCAGGGTGGCGGCGCGGACGTCGACGGTGTCGTCCTCGGCCACGACGATGGGGCGGGTGTTGGCCGCCGGCGCGTCTTCCAGCTTGGCGTAGATCGGGCGGTTGTGCGCCTTGGCCAGCTGGTCGAAGCCGGTCCCGGCCGTGGTCAGCTGCTGGCCGATCGTGGCGCGGCCGGTCCCGATCATCACGTCGACGCCGTCGCCGAAGCGGGGGGCGAAGGCTTGCTGGAAGATCTCGCCCCACTTCTTGCGGTCGTTGGAGTGGGCGTAGGTCGCCGCCGGCGTGGCGTCGGTGATCGGCTGCGAGGTGACGACGCCGGTGCGCAGGCCGCGCTCCTCGGCGTATTCCAGCAGGGTCTTGGTCGGCGCGCCGTCGCTCTTGCCGCGCACGCCTTCAGGGCCCTGGCTGATGACGCCGTTGTGGGTCTTCACGCCGGTCATGATCGCCGACATGCCGTTGGCCGAGTCCGAGACGAACTGGTCGACCGGCGTGGTGTCGCTGAGGCCCAGATACGGCCACTGCTGGACGTGCAGCTTCAGCGGCTGGCCATAGCCCAGGAGGCTGGCCGCATTCACCGAAGGCACGCCGCCGGCGTCGGCCAGGAACACGATGACATTTTTGGCTTTCTGCGGAGCCGCGGCCTGCGCCAGGGCGGGGGAGGCGATCGCCAGCGACAGCAGCGAGGCGGCGGCCAAAAGACCTTTGAGCATGGACGTCTCCCAACGAGGCAAGGTTTCGATGGAGACGGCTTCTAACCGTTGCTGGGCGCGGTTTGTGTGAAACAACCGCGACAGTGGCGGCCTATTCCCGCACGCCGTTGCGCACGGTGTAGCAGTGACGCCGGCCCGCCTCGCTGCTGCAGAAGCCCGGCTCCATCGTGCCGGCGTGCAGCATCACGTATTGGTCGCGGCGGCACTGGAACCAGGCCTGCTGAAAGGCGACATGCTCGACGTCCTGGTGGAACACCGGCTGGCTGTCGACCGTGTAGAAGCGGGTCATGGCGGTCAGGCCGCCGAAGCTGCCGCGGCCGTTGACCAGGCCGCAGATCTGGCCCGTGCGGGTGGACCATACCGCGCCCAGCTCCAACGGCAGGGTCTGGTCCAGGCGCGCATCGAGATTGGCCTGCACGATCCGCCACTCGGTCCGGGCCAGCGGGCGATAGCGGCCGACCTGTTCGGGCGTGGGCCGGGGCAGGAAGGCCTGGGCGCGCTCGAACAGCGCCAGGTCGAAGCCGGTGTAGACCATCGCGCCCAGCATGCCGACCACGGCGGTGCTGGTGATGATCAGCGGCGTCCAGAGCCGCCGCGTCGTCCGCGTCCCGAAATCCCGCACCGTCATCGCGTCGCCTCCGTCCATCCCGGAGCGGAGGTTCGGCGGGAACATCGAGAATTACAAGCATAAACTATTACGAGCGTAATTGGTGTTCGCGGCTACGGCGATGCTAAGCAGGCTGTCGGTACGCGGGGGAGCGCATGATTCCGTTCAAGACCAGCTTCCGGGCTGATCGCAGCCAGATCCTGTTCGCCCTGGCGGCGACGCTGATCCCCGTGCTGCTGTGCGGCTTCATGTTCGGCTTCGACATCGCCTCGGCGCATGCCGAGTTCTGGGCGCGGCCCAAGGGCGACATGGCGGTGATGACCGCTTCGTACGAGGCCTTCATCCGCCAGCCTTGGCACTGGCCGCTGACCACGGTGAGCGGCCTGGGCGACAAGCCGATCTCGATCGTCTTCACCGACAGCATCCCCTGGCTGGCGATCGTCCTGAAGGCGACGGGCCTGTCGCACGTGCTGCACCCGATGGGTTTCTTCCTGCTGGCCTCCTACGTGCTGCAGGTCTGGAGCATGATCGCCCTCTTGCGGGCGCTGGGCGTCACCGACCGCTGGATGCTGCTGCTGGGCGGCCTGCTGGCGCTGATGTATCCCGCCTGGATCGCCCGGCAGTTCGGCCACGTGGCGCTGTCGGGGCACTGGATTATCCTGGTCGGCCTGACGCTCTCAGTGCGCTCGATCCGCGAGGGCCTGACCTGGAAGCGGGCGGCCTGTTTCGCGGGCCTGTTCGCCCTGATCGTCGGGGTGCACGCCTATCACCTGCCGCCCGTCGCCGCCGCGTTCGGCGCGGCCCTGCTGGCCGAGCTGCTGCAGCGCCGCAGCGGCGGCTGGCTGCGCGTGCTGGGCGCGATCGGCATGGCCGTCGCCGCCCTGGCGGTCTCGACCTGGATCCTGGACTATCACGACGGCCGCGGCCTGACCGGCGGGGCCACGGCCCTGGGCGTCTATTCCATGAACATGGTCGGGCCGTTCTGGCCGCAGGCCTCGAAGCTGGCCGGCCAGCTGTGGACCGGCTCGTGGTACACTGGCGTGGTCGACGGCAATGGCGCTCAGTCGTTCGAGGGCTACCAGTATCTGGGCGCGGGCTTCCTGCTGCTGATCCTGGCCATGGCCGGTTTCCAGCTGGTCGCCGTGGTCCGCCATCGCGGCGTCGCCCCCGGCTGGTGGGCGCGCTGGACGCCGATGACCCTGGCCATGATCGTCCTGACGCTGTGGGCGGTGGGCTGGACGGCCTACTGGTTCAAGGCCCACGTCTACGACCTGCCCAAGCCCCAGGGCGGGCTGGCCGAGGTGGTCGGCGGCTTCCGCGCGCACGGGCGGTTCTTCTGGGCGGTCGGTTACCTGCTGCTGGCGCTGGCCATCACCTGGGCCAGCCGCCTGCCGCGCCGCACGGCGCTGGCCGTGCTGGCCGCGACCCTGGCCGTGCAGGCGGTCGACACCAGCCTGCTGCGCCATGGCGTGCGGCAGATCTTCGGCTGGGCCGACCCGCTGGTCTATCCGATCGACCTGAGCGCCAGCCCGAAGACGGCCGGTCGTCACTGGACCTTCGCGCCGACCTATTACTGCACGCCCAACTACAGCGATCTGACGGTCATGCGGCAGCTCTTCCACGCCATCGTCCGCAACGGCGGCTCGGCCAACACCTTCCCGACGGCGCGCAGCAGCGATCCGCCGTGCGTGGTGACCCGTCCGGAGACCTTCGTCGACGCCGCGCCGGGCGACCGCACCATCACCATCGTGATGGCCAACGGCCAGCAGAAGGGCGGCTTCCTGGATCCGATTTCCAAGCGGACCGACTGCCACCGTTTCGGCCCGGGCGTGGCCTGCGGTCGCGACCTGGACGGGATCAAGGGCCTGACGCCGGTGAAGGCCGGCGACTTGGCCGCAACGCCCTGATCAGGCTAGAGCATACCTTGAGTAGACGACGCGCGCGGGGGCGTGCGGGAATTGAGTGAGGGGTTGGGGGACATGGACGGCGAGAAGAACACCAAGTGGCTGTGGGGCGTCGGCGCGGCGTTCTGGTGCCTGCTGCTGGCGGGCCTGCTGTCGGCCAACCGCCTGCTGTCGCTGTCGGTCGACAGCTCCTACCACCTGCAGGTCATGGAGGTGGTCCGCCACGCGTTCCTGATCCCGCAGCAGGGCCATGAGTTCATGGCCGAGATGTTCATCTATCCCAAGCTCAGCCACCGTTTCGCGGGCCTGTTCGCCACCCTGGGCTGGTCCGAGCTGAACGCCCTGCTGATGGCCGGCGTGCTGTCGGCGGCGGTGGTCTGGCTGGTGCTGTTCGACCAGGCGCGGCGGGTGTCGCTGACCTATCTGGGGACGGCGCTGGGCTTCATGGTCGTCAACATCTACGCCGTGCGCGGGGCGTTCGGGGCCGAGCTGGTCAACAACTTCTTCTTCCCGCAGATCGTCGGCGAGGCCGTGGCCATGCTGTGCCTGGTCGGCGGGGCGGCCATCCTGCCGCGCTCGCGCCCGATCTATGTGGTCTACGCCACGGCCGCGGTGCTGTTCTGCGGTTGCTTCCACCTGGTGCCGACCCTGAAGCTGGCCGGCGCCCTGATGGCCATGCTGGCCCTGGCCTGGCTGCGCGACCTGATCCACGCCCGCCGCTTCGACTGGGTAGGCCTGGTGGGCCTGCTGGCCATCGTCGGCGGCGTGGTCGGCAGCCCCTATTTCTGGCGCATGCGCTGGATGGCGGCCAACAACGGCAGCCTGAACCTGGCCACCGCCATGCCGCTGAACGGCCTGGCCGCCGCCGCCATCCTGCTGGCTCTGCTGTCGGCCTGGGTGCTGCTGGTCGAGCTGCGCCGCGATCCGGGCGCCGTCGAGGAGGACGCCGGTCCGACCTCGGCCACCGTGCTGCTGGCCTCGCTAGGCGCGGCGGCGGCCCTGGCCATGCTGGCCCAGTACGGCATGTACGTGTTCAAGGGCGACGGCTCGGAATACGCCGTCCTCAAGCACAGCTTCGGCGTCTTCAGCATGCTGGCCTTCGCCGTCCCGCTCTGGTTCCTGACCGTGCTGGGCGTTCGCGCCGGCTTCAGCGACGACAAGCCCGCCTGGATCGCCAAGGTCGGCCTGGCGCCCGCGGTGGCCGCCCAGCTGGTGGTGATGCTGGCCCTGTTCCTGCGTCCCAGCGTGCTGGACGTCGCGCGCATGGACGCCATCCTGCACGACGTGCGCGAGGTGCGCCTGACCCGCGGCCTGGAAGGCGAGAAGGTGATGTTCTCGGCCTCGGACGTGAAGCCGGTGACCACCTACATGGCCACGATCGCCATGCTGAAGTCGCCGCACGGCGGCAATGTGCTGAGCCTGCTGGGCGACGGCCGTCCCGATCGTCCGGGTGACGTGGACTATGTCGTGACCCTGCCAGGCGACGCCTATGACAAGCCCGGCTGCCGCTCGGGCAAGCCGGTGGGCCTGGTCGTGGTGATGGTCGGCCCCTGCGTTGAGCCGCGCTCGCTCCTGTACAAGGCGGGCGGTTCGGGCGTGCCCGGCCTGATCGAAGGCTGGTCGGGTCCCGAGGCCGCCGGTGTCTGGTCCGACAAGCTGCGCGCCAAGGTCGAGGTTCCGATCTCGCCGGGCCAGCGGACGCTGAGCCACGCCTCGCTGCAGGTGGCCGCCTTCGGCTTCCTGCCGCCGGAATCGCCGTTCCGCACGGCCACCGTCTCGGTCCCCGGCGGCGCGTCGGAGACCTTCAAGTTCGGCCTGACGACCGCGCTGCGCCACGACTTCCTGATCCCCCTGCCGCCCGAAGCGCTGAAGGGCGACAAGCTGGTCGTGACCTTCGACATCCCCGACGCCAAGAGCCCGCAGGAACTGGGGCTCAGCAAGGACGACACCCGCAAGCTGGGCGTGGGTCTGGAGGCGATCCGGATCATCCCGACGCCGGAGATGCGGTAGGGCTAGGTTGTGGTCTGCTCCCCCGCTGGGGGAGCTGTCGGCGAAGTCGACTGAGGGGGCATCGCCGGCCTATGCCGAGCTGCCCCCTCCGGCCCTCCGGGCCACCTCCCCCAGCGGGGGAGGAGAGGTTCAGGCCTAAACCTTCCGCGCGATCACCGCGATCGACAGGCCGAACGGCAACCCGCCGCCCACCGCCAGCGGCGCTTCCATCGAGAACACGCCCGCCAGCGCCTTGTTCAGCCAGCTGGGCGGCATGGTGTCGTCGGCGCTGTCGTCCTTCAGCAGCTTCTTGGCGGTGCGTTGTACGGCCGCCAGCGGGAACAGCAGGGTGTTGAAATAGGTCGCGGTCTCGACCTTCAGGCCGGCGTCCTCGAACAGCTTGCGGTAGGCCGGCAGCAGGTAGCGGCGCTTGTGGTGGTGCAGCACGTCGTGGTGGCTCCACATCCACTGGTAGGCCGGCACCGTCGTCAGCATGGTGCCGCCGGGCTTGATTAGGCTGGCCAGCGCTTTCACCGAGCCGGCGTCGTCATCGACGTGCTCGACCACGTCGAAGGCGCAGACCAGGTCGAAGGTCTCGGGCGCATAGGGCAGGCCGTCCGGCAGCAGGCCGGTGTCGATCGAAAGGCCCAGGCGGTCCGAGGCGTAGGCGCGCGACTCGTCGTCCGGCTCCAGGGCCTTCACATCGCCGAACTCGCGCAGCAGCGGGACGTTGCCGCCCGCACCGCAGCCGACTTCCAGGATGCGCGCCCCGGCCGGCGGGGCCAGGCGCTTGAGCAGGCTGCGCAGGATCTTGCGCCGGCCGACGAACCACCAGTGGTCGGTCTCCAGCTCGCGGATGCGGTCGTAGATCAGGCGGTCCATGCGGCGTCCCGGTCGGTCGTGGTCGGTTGGTGGGCGAAGACCCAGAAATGGCTCAGCAGGAAGAGCACGGCGGTATAGCTGGCCACGGCCGCGCCCTGGGCGAGGACGTCGAACAGCCGGCCGTGCGGCAGCACCAGATGGGCCAGGGTCAGGACACCCTGGTTCAGGGCGAAGGCCACGGCTACGGCCACGCCGTAGCGCAGCGGGGCCGAGCGCGCGGCGCGGCGAGCCTTGAACACGAAGAGCTTGCTCAGCGCGAAGCTGACACAGACCCCGACGGCGTAGCCGATGGCGTTGGCGATGTGCGGATCGACATGCAGCCCGACGTCCAGCGCCAGGATGATGGAGAGGCCGATCAGGGTGTTGGCTACGCCCGCCACGCCATAGCGCAGGGCCGAGACCAGGAACTCACGCCGCGCCGGGGTCAGCAGGGCGGTCACTGGTCGAACCCGTAGCGGTCCATGATCACGTACAGCGGCCGGCCCTTCACTTCCTGATAGATGCGCGCCACGTACTCGCCCAGCGAGCCGATGGCCAGCATCTGGATGGCGAAGCCGGTCAGGATCACCACCATCAGCGACGGATAGCCGGGGACGTTGTTGCCCTCCAGCAGGGTGCGCAGCACCAGGAACACCGCCGCCGCCGCCGCCAACACGCCGGCGACCAGGCCGACATAGCTCCACACCCGGATCGGGGCGGTGCTGAACGAGGTGATGCCGTCCAGGGCGAAGTTCCAGAGCTTCCAGTAGCGGAACGAGCTGGTCCCGGCCGCGCGCTCGGGGCGGGCGTAGGGCACCGGCACCTGCTTGAAGCCGACCCAGGCGAACAGGCCCTTCATGAACCGGTTGCGCTCGGGCAGCTGGCGCAGCACCTCGACCACCCGCTTGTCCATCAGCCGGTAGTCGCCAGCGTTGTAGGGCAGATCCACGTCCGACATCTTGTTGAACGCGCGATAGAAACCTTGGGCCGTCAGGCGCTTGACGAAGCTGTCGCTGCTGCGGTCGATCCGCACGCCATAGGCGACGTCGGCCCCGGCCTCCCAGGCCTCGATGAACTGGCCGATCAGCTCGGGCGGGTCCTGCAGGTCGCAGTCGATCGGCACCACCATGTCGCCCGTGACGGCGTCCAGGCCCGCCGACAGGGCGGTCTCCTTGCCGAAGTTGCGGGCCAGGTTGATGACCTTGATGCGCGGGTCGCGCTGGTGGTGCTTGAGCAGCACCGCCAGGGTGTGGTCGCGGCTGCCGTCGTTGACGCAGACGACCTCGTAGTCGATTCCGATCCTGGCCAGCTCGGCGTCGATGCGCTCGAAGAACAGGTCCAGCACCTCCTGCTCGTTGAAGCAGGGCGCGACGATCGACAGGCGCTTGCCGACACGCGAGCGCGTGACGGGAGCGGGCGGGCTGGGCGCTAGGACGGACGCGGACGACTGAACCATGAAGAGGGTTTAGCCAAGTTGCGCGCGGAGGGGGAGGGGGAAGTGGCGGCAGAGGTTTGCGCCCCCTCCGTCTCGCTGCGTATCCGCAGCGATCCACCTTCCCTGCAGGCGGGGGAGGAGAATAACCTCCTCACCCGTAAAACGGGGGAGGTGGCGCGGCGCGAATACGCGCCGTGACGGAGGGGGCGCTTTCGCTTAACCCGCGGCTTCCTCTTCCGTCGCCCCATCCCGGAACTCGTCGGCAGTCAGGAAGGCGATGCCGTCCTCGTCGAGCACCCAGGCGCCGAGGAAGGCGTCGTGGGTCGGATCCAGCTCCTCGTCGATCAGGTCGCCCTCGTAGATGCCGACGTGGCTGTAGTCGAAGTCCAGCGACAGCTGGCTGGCCATGCTGAGCATCTCGTCGGCCATGCGGCGCGAATAGCCCAGGGCTTCGTTGCCGTCGTTGAACTCGTCGGCCAGCGAGCTGACCTCCGCCGCGTCGCTGCCTTGGGTCGCACTGGTCGTGACGATGGTGAAAGCGGGCATGGCTAGGGTCTCTCTTCAGTCTGCAAGCCCCACCCCTAACCCGTTCGGCCGGGGGGCGGGTCCGAATTCTGAAAGAACGTCGTGCGGCGATCGTCCGCCGCTCAGCGGTCGGCGCCGCCGCGGACGTCCTTCTTGGTGGCGCGATAGACCTTCTGCAGCCCGCCCAGCCGGCGGCGCTCGGCGTCGCGAGCGGCGCGCTCGGCCTTCTCCTCCATGGCGGCCAGCTCCTGGCCCAGCTTCTGGAAGTGCGCCCAGCGGCCCGGGTCCAGGTCCCCGCTCTTCAGCGCGGCCTGGACGGCGCAGCCGGGCTCGCTCACGTGGGTGCAGTCGCTGAACTTGCAGGCCTGCGTCAGCTGCTCGATGTCGTCGAACACCACGCTGACGCCCTCGTCGGCGTCGACCAGCCCGATCTCGCGCACCCCGGGGGTGTCGACGATCAGGCCGCCGCCGGGCAGCAGAACGAGCTCGCGGTGGCTGGTGGTGTGGCGGCCCTTGTCGTCGGCCTCGCGCACCGCCGCCGTCGCCATGCGCTGCTCGCCCAGCAGCACATTGACCAGGGTGGACTTGCCGACGCCGGACGAGCCGATCAGCACGCAGGTCTCGCCCGGGGCCAGGTGGGCCAGCAGGGCGTCCAGCCCCACGCCTTGCCGCGCCGAGATGCTGACCACCGGGCAGCCGGCCGCCAGGGCCTCGATCTCGGCGGTCTGGGGGCCGGTGTCGGCGATGAGGTCGGCCTTGGTCAGCACCACGACGGGCCGCGCGCCGCTCTGCCAGGCGGCGGCCAGGTAGCGCTCGATCCGGCGGGGATTGAGGTCGCCGTTCATCGAGGTGACGATGAAGGCCAGGTCGATATTGGCCGCCACCACCTGCGGCGTCTGCAGGCTGTCGGCGGCGCGGCGGATGAAGGCGGTGCGGCGCGGCAGCAGGGCGTGGATGGTGGCGGTGCGCTGGGCGGCGTTGACCGACATCGCCACCCAGTCGCCGACGGCCGGGTGGCCGATCTCGCGGGCCTCGTGGCGCAGGCGGCCCGACGGCTTGGCGCGCAGCTCGCCCTGGTCGCTCATCACCAGATAGCCGTTGCGCTGCTGGACGACGACGCGCCCGGGAACATAGCCGGCGCGCGCATGCGGCTTGAAGGCCTGCGCCAGCGCTTCGGACCATCCGTATTGCGAGATCAAGTCGAGGCTTTCAAACGCCAGGGCTCCTGAGGGGTGCGGGTTTCGCGGTGACCATTGTAAGGGCGCCCGCCCGTGACGGCCAGTCGTCCGTCGTGGTGTAGCGATGCGCCTCGAAAAGCGGCATACGGTTGCGCATGGCGAAAGACATGACCTACGCGCGCTACCTGGCGCTGGACGAACTGCTCGAGGCCCAGAAGCCGCAGAGCGACCGGCACGACGAACTCTTGTTCATCGTCATCCACCAGACCAAGGAGCTGTGGCTCAAGGAGATCATCCACGAGGTCGAGCTGGCCAAGCGGCTGATCGCCGGCGGCGACGTCGAGCCGGCCTACAAGGCCCTGGCGCGGGTGTCGCGGATCCAGACGGTGATGACCCTGTCCTGGGACGTGCTGGCGACGATGACGCCGGCCGATTATCTCAGCTTCCGCGGCGACCTGGGCTCGAGCTCTGGCTTCCAGTCGCACCAGTTCCGGACCCTGGAATATCTGCTGGGCCTGAAGGACCAGAGCTTCCTGAAGTTCCACGAGGAGGGATCCTCGGCGCTGGGCCAGTTGCAGGCCGCGCTGGACGCGCCCAGCCTGTACGACGTCGCCATCGCCCAGCTGCCGCGCCACGGCCTGGCCGTGCCCGACAGCGCCCTGCACCGCGACTTCAGCCAGACCTATGTCCCGTCGCCCGAGGTGGAGGCCGCCTGGCTTGAGGTCTATCGCGACCCGCAGCGCTATTGGGAGCTGTACCAGCTGGCCGAGAAGCTGGTGGATCTAGACGACGCCCTGGTCACCTGGCGCCACAAGCACGTGCTGACGGTCGAGCGGATCATCGGCGGTCGTCCGGGCACGGGCGGCACCGATGGCGTCGGCTATCTGGCCAGCACCCTGCGCCGTCGCGCCTTCCCCGAGCTGTGGTCGCTGCGGACCAAGCTCTGATGCGCAAGGACCTGTTCTCGAAGGCGCTCAGCGTTCCAGGACGGCTGCACATGGCCGCCCACAGTCACCACCTCTGGCCCGACGCCACCCTGGCCGGCCAGGTCGAGGCTTGGGAGGACGCCGTCGTCCTGGCCGACCACAAGTGGGACAAGGCCCTGGGCGTGGTCTATCCGGCGGCCCAGGCGCTGGTGGCGCGAGAGCTGAGCTTGCCGAACCCCGACAGCGTGGTCTTCGCGCCCAACACCCACACCTTGCTGGCGGTTCTGAAGTCGGCGATCGCGCGCCGCCCGGTGCGCATCCTGTCGACCGACGGCGAGTTCCACTCGTTCCGCCGCCAGGCCCAGCGCTGGGTCGAGGTCGGCGAGGTCGAACTGACCCTGGTCGAGACCGACCGCCCCGACTTCGCCGAGCGGTTCCTGTCGGCCGCCAGGACCGGGGCCTATGACCTGATCTTCGTCAGCCACGTGTTCTTCAAGACTGGCGTCGTCTTCGACCGCGTCTGGGAGCTGGCCGAGTTGGCGCGCCCCGACGGCCCCTGGGTGGTGGTCGACGGCTATCACGGCTTCCGCGCCGTCCCGACCGATCTCGCGGCGGTGGCCGACAAGATCTTCTATCTCGCCGGCGGCTACAAATACGCCATGGCCGGGGAGGGCGCGGCCTTCCTGCACGCGCCGGAGGGCTTTGGCCCGCGCCCGGTGCTGACCGGCTGGTACGCCGAGTTCGGCGACCTGGAAGGTCCGCCCGGCGGGGTGGGCTATGTCCGCGACGCCGGCCGGTTCATGGGCGCGACGTTCGACCCGTCAGGGCTCTATCGGTTCGTGGCGGCGGGGCGGATGCTGGAGGCCGAAGGGCTGACGACGATAAGCATCGCCGCGCATGTCGGGACCTTGCAGCGGAGCCTACTGGCCAAGATCGAGGCGGGTGAGGCCGGGCCGCTGAAGGACGCGATGATCATGAACCCGCCGGGCGATGGCCCGCAGGCGCGGTTCTTGGCGGTGAAGCACGAAAAAGCCAGCGCCTGGAAACACGCGCTGGCGGAAAAGGGCGTGGTGGTCGACGTCCGCGACGACGTGCTGCGCGTGGGGCTGTCGGCCTATCACGACGAGACGGATATCGACGCGTTCTGCGCGGTTTGCGCTGACCTACCCTGATCCGCTCTTCCCGGCGAAAGCCGGGACCCAGATCGTAAGGCTGTGAAGCGCATGCAAAAACGCCCGCGATCCTTTCGGGACCACGGGCGCTCTGGCATCTAGGCCCCGGCTTTCGCCGGGGAGAGCGGATTGGGGACTTAAGCCGCCAGGCGTTCCAGCGCCTGCAGCATCGAGCCCATGGCCTGGTGAACCGGCAGGCCGTCACGCTCGTAGTCGCCGGTCTCGAAGATGCGGACCAGGTCGGCGCGGGCGCGGCTGACGCGGCTCTTCACCGTGCCGACGGCGACGCCGATGATGTCGGCCGCTTCTTCATACGAGAAGCCGCCGGCGCCGATCAGGATCAGGGCTTCGCGCTGGTTCTCGGGCAGCATCAGCATCGCCTGGCGCAGGTCGTCCAGGGCGATGGCGCCGTCGAAATTGGTGTTGGCGACCAGGGTGCGTTCGGCGGTTTCCTGATCCAGGCCGACCGAGCGCCAGCTGCGGCGCTTTTCCGAATAGAACTGGTTGCGCAGGATCATGAAGGTCCAGGCCTTCATGTTGGTGCCCAGCTGGAAGCTGTTGCGGCTGGCCCAGGCCTTGGCCACAGCTTCCTGCGCCAGGTCGTCGGCGGCGGTGGCGTCACCGCACAGCGAGCGGGCGAACGCGCGCAGGTGAGGGATCAAGGCGACCAAGTCGCGCTCGAAGCTCTTCTGGTCTTGCTGGTCCATAACCGCCTCCTCGACAATAACTTGAGCCTTAAACGTGGCCCGAGCAGCTAAGGTTCCAGAGGGAACCGCGTTCGCCGACGCGGTTCCCGCAAGGCGCCCTGGACGTCAGTCCTTCAGGCGGATCTTCTTCTCGATCTCGGCGTCGGCCTTCTCGGCCTTCTTGCGCTGCTCGAAGACCTTACGCATGTGGCGCGCGTCGCTGGCGCTCAGGCGCTTTTCGGCGGCCACGAACTGCTCCTGCTCCTCCTCGCGGATGTGGTGCAGGTACTCTTCCTTCAGGCCCGCAAAGCGCCGCAGCCAGCCCGACGAGCCCATGTCGCGGGCGGCGAGGTCGGCCAGCATCTCGTCGATCTCCTTGTGCTCGGCGACGGCGTGGCGGGCGAACTCGGTGGTTTCAGGATCGCGCAGCACGCTGGACCACAGCGCCTGCTCCTCGGCCGCGGCGTGAGCCTTCAGCTCGCGGGTCAGCTCCTCGAACAGCACGTGGCGGTCGTCGCTGTCGCCCTGCGTCTCCTCGATCATGGCCAGGAGGGCGCGGTGGCGGTCGTGGTCCTCGACCAGGCGGCCGAAGATGTCGGGATCGCCGCGGAAGGTCGTCTTGGGCGTGCTGCCGATCCGGGTGGCGATCTGCGGCGCGATCGCCTTGGCCTTGGCGACCGCCTCGGCCTTGGCGGCGCGTTCGCGTTGCGTCGTGGAAGAGGTCTCGTGGGTCTGCGCGCTCATAAACTCGGCTCCGCTTGCGATGGCGTGATCATCAGCAGCGGCTACGCGTGCGCAGGGCGAATGGTTCCTTGGCTCAGCCCTTGCGGAAGAACCCGTGGATGCGCTCGGCCAGCGCCTGGCTGACGCCCTCGACCTTCACGAGGTCCTCGACGCTGGCGCGGCCCACGCCCTTGGCCGAGCCGAACGCGTGCAGCAGGGCCTTCTTGCGGCCGGGACCGACGCCCTCGATCTCGTCGAGCGGATTCTTTTTCAGGTCCATGCTGCGGCGGGTGCGGTGGGCGCCGATCGCAAAGCGGTGGGCCTCATCGCGCAGGCGCTGCAGGTAGTAGAGCACCGGCGACTTGGGCTCGAGCATGAACGGCGTCTGGCCGGGGATGAAGAAGCGCTCCAGGCCGGCGTCGCGGTCGGGGCCCTTGGCGACGCCGACGACGGCGATGTCGTCGACGCCCAGATCGGCCATGATCTCCAGCGCCGCGTCCAGCTGGCCCTTGCCGCCGTCGACGAGCACCAGGTCGGGGCGGTTGGCGTCGTCGCCTTCCTCCTCTTCCTTGACCAGGCGGGCGAAGCGGCGGCGCAGCACCTCCTTCATCATGCCGTAGTCGTCGCCGGGGGTGAGCTCGGTGCTCTTGATGTTGAACTTGCGGTACTGGCCCTTCATGAAGCCTTCCGGCCCGGCCACGATCATGCCGCCCACGGCGTTGGTGCCTTGGATGTGGCTGTTGTCGTAGACCTCGATCCGCTCGGGCGGGGCCTCCAGCTTGAAGGCCTCGCAGACGCCGGCCAAGAGCTTGGTCTGGGCGCTGCCCTCGGCCATCTTGCGGCCCAGCGCCTCGCGGGCGTTGGTCAGGGCGTGGCCCACGAGGTCGGCCTTCTCGCCGCGCTTGGGGACGGCGATCTCGACCTTGCGGCCGCTCTTAAGGGCGAAGGCCTCGGACAGCAGGCCGGCCTCGGCAGGTTCCAAGTTGGCCAGGATCAGGCGCGGGATCGGCTTGTCGTCGTAGAACTGGCCCAGGAACGCGGTGAGGATCCGCTGCTCCTCGGTGGTGGTCTCGTCCTCGGACTCGTCGGCGTTGCCGGTGACGCGCGGGAAGTAGGCCCGGTTGCCCCAGTTCTGGCCGGCGCGGAAGAAGAACACCTGCACGCAGGCCTGGCCGCCCTCGACGTGCAGGGCCACGACGTCGGCCTCGTCCACGGTCTCGGGATTGATCTGGGTCTCCTGGGCGACGCTGGAGAGGGCGCGGATGCGATCGCGCAGCCGCGCGGCGCGTTCGAACTCCAGGTCCTCGGCGGCCTCCTCCATCTCCTTGGCCATGGTGGCCATGACCGCGCGGGACTTGCCGCGCAGGAAGGCTTCGGCCTGGTCGACCAGGCCCTGGTAGTCCTCCTTGCCGATCAGGCCGGTGCAGGGGGCGGCGCAGCGCTTGATCTGGTGCAGCATGCAGGGCCGGTCGCGGGCGTCATAGACGCTGTCGCTGCACGAGCGCAGCAGGAAGGCCTTCTGCAGGGTGTTGAGCGTGCGGTTCACCGCCCAGGCGCTGGCGAACGGGCCGAAATAGTCGCCCTTGATCGTGTGGGCGCCGCGGTGCTTGCGCAGCTGCGGGGCGTCGTGGTCGCGGCGGATGACGATCTCGGGGAAGCTCTTGTCGTCGCGCAGGAGCACGTTGAAGCGCGGCTTCAGCTGCTTGATCAGGTTGATCTCGAGCAACAGGGCGTCGGCTTCGGTGCGAGTGGTGACGAACTCCATCGACCGCGTGGCGTCGACCATGTGGGCGATGCGGTTAGTGTGGAAGCGGCCCTGCGCATACTGCACCACGCGCTTCTTCAGGCTCTTGGCCTTGCCAACGTACAGCACCTCGTCGGCCTCGCCGATCATCCGGTAGACGCCGGGCGCGTCAGGCAGGCGCGTGACCTCGTCCTTGATGAGGGCGGCGCCGATCAGGCGGGAGGAGGCGTCGATGTCGGAAGGGGTGTCGGTCACGAGGGGAGATATAGGCGAGTCCGGAGCGTTCAGCGACGTTCGAGGCTGTGTCGGATGCGGGCAATGACGACGGCGTCACCCTGCACGCGATATTGCAGGACGTAGGCGTGGGCGCCGAAGGGGATGTAGAGCTCGCGCATGCCATAGCCTTTGCGGCGACCACGGTCCGGGTGCTCGGTGAGGGAGCTTGCGCTTCTCATGATGACATCAATGGCGCGATCGGCCGCTGAGGGAGATCGATTTACGAGCCATCGGCGCAACTTGATGAGGTCACGGCTGGCGCGGTGATCGAACTCGAGGGACTTCATCCGCGTGCTTTGATCTTGGGCTCCGGCGGAGGAAGTTCGTCTTCGGTATCCCAGGAAGCCACCCAACGCTGGACATCCTCGAAAGGAATACCGCCCTCGCGTAGGACCTCGTCGGAGTGAGCGCGTAGTTCACGCCAATAGGCGTCGTCGTCCGTGTAGCCCCAATCCTCGTCGGACATCACGTGCAGGACGTCGATCGCATAGGTATCGACGTCCTTTCCCTCGGCCTCTGCGGACGCCTTGAGACGGGTGGCCAATTCAGCGGGAATGGTGATGGTCACGCTCATGTTCTCATCATGTTCCATCCCCCGTTTGTCGTCAACGCAGTCCGGCGCTATGACGCGCCTCATGACCACGCGCCCGCTCTTCGTCACGCCGCTTTATGAAGCCAGCCTCGCCGCCGACAAGGACGCCGAGACGTTCATCGACGAGCTGCACGACGCCTGCATCGCCATCGCCGAGGACGACGAGGCCGGCCAGGCCTGGGCCTACAACAAGGGCTATCTGGGCTACACCTCCTATGCCTCGCTGAACGACCTGCCGCAGCGCGACAGCCTGTTCGAGGCGCTGAAGAAGAAGCTGGACAAGCACGCCGCCGCCTTCGCCAAGGACCTGGCCTTCGACCTGGCCGGCGGCAAGCTGGTCATGGACAGCCTGTGGATCAACATCCTGGAGCCGGGCGGCTCGCACAGCGGCCATATCCACCCCCACAGCGTCATCTCCGGCACGGTGTATGTGACCATCCCGCCGGGCGCCTCGGCCCTGAAGTTCGAGGACCCGCGCCTGCCGATGATGATGGCCGCCCCGACGCGCGTCGACGACGCGCCCGAGACCCTGCGACCGTTCATCTACGTCAAGCCGTCGGCCGGGACGGTGCTGATGTGGGAGAGCTGGCTGCGCCACGAGGTGACCACCAACCAGGCCGACGAGCAGCGCATCAGCATCAGTTTCAACTACGCCTGGCGGTAGCGTTCGAAACTTGGCCGCGCGGCCATGGGTTCTCCGTTCGAAGGAGACCCTCATGTCCCAACCGACCCCGAACCACTCCGGCGAAGCGATCGCCCTCCAGAAGATCCAGCCGTTCGGGCCCGGCGACGGCATCGTCCTGACGACCGCCTCGCTCGATCCCGACGGCCGCCTGGATGATCGCCACTCGGCCTATCACGAGAACCGCTCGCCGCCGCTGGTGTGGACGCCGGTCGAGAACGTCCAGGCCTACGCCATCATCGTCGAGGATCCGGACGCGCCGCGCGAGCAGCCGTTCGTGCACTGGCTGATCTGGAACATCCCGGGCGAGGCCACCAGCTTGCCCGAGGGCCTGCCGAATGATCCGAGCCTGGGGCAAATCGGCGGCGCGACGCAGGGCGTCAACGACAACGGCTCGGTCGGCTGGTTCGGGCCGCGCCCGCCGCCGGGGCACGGCCTGCACCGCTACCACTTCCAGATCTTCGCCCTGGCCGAGCGCCTGACCTTCGGTCCCAACGTGTCGCTGGAGACCCTGGTCAGCGCCCTGAAGGGCGACACCTTGGCCGACGGCGTGATGGTGGCGACCTATGAGGCGCCGGAAGCCCAGTAGGCCCTACGGACCGCAGGTCCAGGTCCCCACGAACACCCGCTTGGCGCCGTCGGCGCGGTCGTAGGTGAGCGTCGCCGGGTAAGGCGGGGACTCGCCGCCGCCCGTCGCCGGGCCGGTGATGGCGATGGTCACCGTCTTGCCCTGGCCGCTGAACGCCGCGCCCTTGACCATGGCGTCGAAGCCGCCGGGGACGACGACCTGCTCGACCGAGTCCAGCACCTTCACCAGGCCGAAACCCGGTTCCTTGACGCCCGAGAAGCCCGAGCCGACCAGCAGCAGGGCATTGGCCTTGTCGCGGAAGTGGCACGACAGCTCGCCCTTCAGCGGGTGGGCCTGCTGATCGGCCAGGGTGATGTCCGACAGCTGGATCTGCGAGCCGTCGCCGCCGACCGTGCCGCCTTCGGCAGGCGTGGCGGACACCGGGGCCGGGACGGCGGGCGTGACGGCCGGCGTGCGGGTCTCGTCGCCCACGGCCGGGGGCGGGGTGTTGGCGGGTTGATCCTCGGTCTTCTGTTGCGAGCAGGCGGTCAGTACGAGCGCGGCGATCCCTACGGCCGCCAGGCGGTGTCCGATCATGGCGTTCTCCCTTTTCGGGGAGCCTAGACGGTCGCCGGCTGCGCGGCTACCGCGCTCGCCTTCCAGCCCTTCTCCAGGCTCCAGGCGGCGATGGCCAGCCACAGCAAGCCCAGGAACGCGTGGCCGCGCTGCCAGTAGCCGACGTCATAGCCGGTGCGCACGTTCCACACCCCGGTCAGCAGGGCGAAGACCAGCAGCAGGCCGAAGAACCAGCCCAGCGAGAAGTTGGCCAGCCGCCGGTAGCCCGGCTTGCCCCACAGCGCCCAGGCGGTGAACAGCGGCGCGAACTGCATGGCCAGGCCCACGCCGCAGGCGCGGTGCATGGGGTCGGGCCAGTGGAACACCCCGGCGAAGAACGCCCCCAGCCCCGTCAGCGCCACCCACAGCCCGGCGAAGGACGACACCACGCGGCGGCCGCCGGCTTCCTCCAGCGCATGGGCGAAACCAGCGCCGGCCAGCAGGCCCGCTATGCCGGCGATCATCATGCCGTAGTTGAAGACCTCGGGCAGGGGCGCCTTGGGGCCGCCCAGCTCGCTGATGAACTGCGCCCCGGCGTCGAAGCCCGGGAACAGCCGCTGGGCCAGCCACACGTCGGCCACCATGATGGCCGGCGCGATCACGCCGATCTTCAGGAAAGCGCCAGTGCGGGCGGTCACGAGCGGGGAAATCCGGGAACAAAAGAAAGAGGGCGGCAGAATCCCTTCCGCCGCCCTCCGGGTCAACAACGCTTTGAGGCGAAGCTTACTTCGCCGCCGAAGGATGCCCCGCCGGCGCGAAGGTCCCGCCGAAGAAGTCGCCCTTCTTCCACACGGGGCGGGCCGGGGTGTTGGCCAGTTCGCGGGCGATCTCATAGTTCACCAGGGCGAACTTGGCGGCCGCCTGGTAGTCGATCGGCTGGTTCAGGTCATCGCCCGGATGGTGGTAGTTGCCCTTCAGGAAGTCCTTGAAGGCCTTCTCGCCGCCGTTCTGGAAGCCGGTCATCAGGAACACCGACGGGATCCCCTGCTCGACGAAGCGGTAGTGGTCCGAGCGGGTGAACAGGCCTTCTTCCGGCATCGGGTCGCCCGACAGCGCGATGCCCACGCGGCCGGCGGCGTGCTTGACGGCCTCGCCCACGGTCGAGCGGTCGGCGCCGAACGCGATCACGTCGGTGAACGGGTACAGCAGCACCGGCATGTCCAGGTTTACATCGGCGGCGATGTTGGCCTTCGGCACGGTCGGGTTGTTGGCGAAGTAGTCCGAGCCGACCAGGCCCTTCTCCTCGCCCGTCACCGCCAGCAGGATGATCGAGCGCTTGGGGCGCACCTTGCTGTTCTTGAAGCCGCGCGCGACCTCCAGCAGGGTGGCGATACCCGAGGCGTTGTCCAGCGCGCCGTTGTTGATGCGGTCCTCGCCCGGCTTGGCGTTCTCGCGGATGCCGATGTGGTCCAGGTGGGCCGACAGGATGATCGTCTGGGCCTTCAGGGTCGGGTCCGAGCCCTCGATCATGCCGACGACGTTGCTGCTCTCGCGCTTCTCGATCTCGGTCTTGAGCGTGATGGCGGCCTTGGCGCTCAGGGCGAAGCCCTTGATCGCGCCGGCCGGGGTCTCGGAAGCGGCCAGGATGTCGGCCAGCGGCGTCGGGGCGCCGGCGAACAGCTTGGCCGCGCCGGCCGGGCTGATCGAGGCCAGGGCCGGGGCGCTGGGCGCGCGGATGGCGCCGACGCCGGCGGCGTCGCGCCAGATCACCCGCCAGCCGCGCATCACGCCCGCGCCCGCCGCGAACGGACGGCGCTTCTCGGCGCTGGGGCCAGACATGGTGATGACGCCGACGGCGCCGCGCTTGGCGGCCTCGGCGCGCTTGGTGTTGGGATTGCTGAAGTGGGCGCGTTCCTCGGTCTGCAACGACGACGGGGCGCCGTTCAACATGACGACGATCTTGCCCTTCACGTCCAGGCCCGCGTAGTCGTCGCGGCCAATTTCCGGATTGACCAGGCCATAGCCGACGAAGACCAGCGGCGCGTCGACCGTGACGTCGGCGACCTGGGCCTGCGGGTTTGGCAGATAGTCCTCGCCGTACTTCAGGGCGGCGGTCTGGCCGTCGGCGCCCGTCAGGGCGAAGGCGCCTTCGCCGGCGCCGCGATAGGCGATCAGCGGCACGTGCTGCAGGTACGACCCGCCGCCGCCGGCCGGCTTGACGCCCAGCAGGGCGTATTGGGCGGCGACATAGTTGGCGGCGATGTCATAGCCGCGCGTGCCCGTCTCGCGACCTTCCATCAGGTCGTCGGCCAGGAAGGTCATGTGGGCCTTGATGGCCTCGGGCGATGGCGTGAAGTCCGAAGCCGACGCCTTCTTGGCGGTCTTGGAAGCGACCTTGGCGGCGGGCTTAGCGGGTGCAGCCGCGAGGACCGGTTGCGCCACCATGAGCAGGGCGGCGCTGGCCAGCGCGATACGACGCGTAAACGACATTTCTGAAAGAGACTCCCGGTGGCGGACCGCCCCCCGGCCCGCGAAGGGGCGAACCATGTCGGGCGCGTGACAGCTTGTCGATACGAGCCTGAACGTTTTGTAATGTTGGAGCAGAATTTTCCCGGGCCGTGCGGCGGCAAGGGTTAACGGCCGCTAAAAAAGATGACCGACCCGTAAATTTTACCATTCTTGATTGTGAGGGCTTAACCCAACCGGCCGGATAACCAGGGCGAACACGGAGAACACGCCATGCAGGCTCTCTCGATCGCCGCTTCCGGGATGATGGCCGCCGCCGGCCGCCTCAACGCCTCGGCCCAGCGCGTCGCCGCCTCGGACGCGGCCGCTCAGGACGTCGACTATGTCAAGGAGCGCACCGACCAGATCGGCGCGAGCACGGACTTCAAGGCCAATGCGGCGGTGGCCCGCACGGCCCAGGCCATGGACCAGCGCCTGCTCGACATGAAGGTTTGAGTTCGCCCCCGTTCGGCGCGTCACCCGAACAAGCGAGCTCCTCTGGCCGGACCCCAAGGCACGCCCCCTTTTTGCTGAGGCGTCCGGCCGCCGCCTCCCGCTTTGCCCCCTAGTCTTGCGGGAGGCGGCACCCCTTATTCCGGTGTCAGCACCATCTTCAGCGCGCCAGATTCGCGGCTTTCGAACAGGCGGTAGGCTTCCGCGCCTTCGCTCAGCGGCAGGCGGTGGCTGACGTATTTCTCCGGCTTCAGCCGGCCCGAGCGGACCAGCGGGAAGAGGGCCGGCAGTTCCTCGGGCACCGAGCAGGTGCCGACCCGGAAGGTCAGGCCCGCCGCGAAGGCGCGCTCCAGCGGGAAGGGGAAGCGCCTCGCCTGCTGCACCCCGATCACCGACACCACGCCGCGTGCGCGGACCAGGCGCAGGGCCGCGTCGACCGTGGCCTCGCTGCCGACCGCCTCGATCACGCAGTCCAGGCCGCGGCCCTTGGTGTCCTCGCGGATGCGGTCCTTGGCCTCGTCGGGCGTCAGGGCGATGGCGCCGGCCTCTTCCGCCAGCGCCCGGCGGCCGGGGACGGGGTCGATGGCGTAGACCACGTGCGCGCCCATGACATAGGCGCTCTCGACCGCCATCAGGCCGATGGGACCCAGGCCGATGACCGCGACGCTGGATCCCGGCCGGACCTCGGCGTTGCGCGCCCCGAACCAGGCCGTGGCCAGGGCGTCGGTCATCATCAGCGCCTGCTCCATCGAGACGCCTTCGGGCACCGGCACCGCGTTCATGTCGGCGGCCGGCACGCGCACGGCCTCGGCCTGCGAGCCCTGCAGCCGCGCCGACAGGCCATAGCAGCCGAACTCGCCGTATTCGCAGGTCTGGACCACGCCGGCGAGGCACGAGCGGCAGCGGCCGCAGCCCACGGCGGCCGGCAGCATGACCTTGTCGCCGACCTTCAGCTGCTGGACGCCGCGGCCGATCTCGACCACCTCGCCGACCGCCTCGTGGCCGACGCAGAAGCCGAGGTCCTCCGAGAAGCCGTGGCCGTGATAGATGTGCAGGTCCGAGCCGCAGATCGAGCAGGCGCTGATCCTGACGATGGCGTCGCGGTCCGACTGGGGCGTCGGGTCGTCCATGCTCTCGTAGCGGACGTCGCGGGCGCCGTAGTAGCGAAGGGCCTTCATGCTCGAAACTCCGGACTAAAGGGACAGGCCGCCGTCGACCACCAGGGTGTGGCCGGTGACGTACGAAGCGAGCGGCGAGGCCAGGAACAGCGCCGCCCCGGCCATGTCGGCGGGCGTGCCCATCCGGCGTTGGGGGATGGTCGCCAGCGCCCCGGCCAGGCGCTCGGGATTGGCGGTGGTGACCTTGGTCAGCTTGGTCTCGACCAGGCCGGGCGCCAGGCCGTTCACGCGCACGCCCTCGGGCGCCCAGGCCTGGCCCAGGGTCTTGGTCAGGCTGATCGCGCCGGCCTTGGAAGCCGCATAGGCCGGGTTGCCGATATTGGCCTTCAGGCCCGAGATCGAGCTGACGATGATGACGCTGCCCTGGCTGGCGGTCAGGGCCGGTTTGAAGCGGCGGGCGCAGTGCATCAGGCTGTCGAGATTGACCGCCATGACGCGGTCCCAGCCGGCGCGCTCGAACTCGCCGCGCTTGTAGACGACCGTGCCCTGGCACAGGACCAGGACGTCGAGGGTGTCGAAAGGGGGCGGGGCGGCCTCGATGGCGTCGGGGTCGCCGACGTCGACCTGGGCATAGGTGAAGCCGGTGAGGTCGGAGCCGTCCGCGGGGTCGTAGTCGGCGGCGCTGGGGCGAGTGCCCCAGACGGCGACGTCTGCGCCGCGCGCCTTGAAGGCGTGCGCGATGCCGTTGCCGATGCCGCTGGAGCCGCCGACGACCAGCACGTGGCGGCCGGTGAAGTCGGTGTCGTTCATCCCTGGGCTCCTCCGTTTTATGGAGGATAGGCTTGGTTTACGCGACGGCCGTCAAAGCCCGAAAGCTCCCTCTCTCTAAGAGAGAGGGAATCTCTTCCTTACTTCGCCGCGTCCATCAGACCCGCGAACCGCTCGAACAGGTACAGGCTATCCGTCGGCCCCGGCGAAGCCTCCGGGTGGTGCTGCACGCTGAACACCGGCTTGTCCGCCAGCTGGATGCCGGCGTTCGTGCCGTCGAACAGCGACACGTGGGTCTCCTGGACCGGGGCGGGGAGGCTCTCGCTGTCCACGGTGAAGCCGTGGTTCATCGAGACGATCTCGACCTTGCCGGTGGTCAGGTCTTTCACGGGGTGGTTCGCGCCGTGGTGGCCCTGTTCCATCTTCACGGTCTTGGCGCCCAGCGCGAGCGCAAGCATCTGGTGGCCCAGGCAGATGCCGAACACCGGCTTGCCACTCTCGACCAGCTTCTGGATTTCAGGCACCGCGTAGGCGCCGGTCGCAGCCGGATCGCCCGGGCCGTTGCTCAGCAGCACGCCGTCCGGGTTGCGGGCCAGGATGTCCTCGGCCGAGGTGTTGGCCGGCACCACCGTGGCGCGGGCGCCGACGTGGGCGAGCGCGCGCAGGATGTTGCGCTTCACGCCGTAGTCGATGACGACCACTTCGTACTTGGGCTTGTCCAGCTTGGCGTAGCCTTCCGGCCACGACCACAGGCCCTCGTCCCAGGTGAAGGTCTGGGTGGTCGAGGCGTCCTTGGCGAGATCCAGGCCTTCCAGGCCGGCCCAGGCCTTGGCCTTGGCGACCAGGGCGTCCAGGTCGAACTTGCCCTCGGGCGAGTGGGCGATGACGCCGTGCGGCATGCCGGTCTCGCGGATCTTGCGGGTCAGGGCGCGGGTGTCGATGCCGGCGAGGCCAATGACGCCGCGCGTCTTCATCCAGGCGTCGAAGTCGCTGTTGGCGCGCCAGTTGGCCTGCTCGGTCGGCACGTCGCGGAACAGCGCGCCGCGGGCGGCCGTCTCGGCCACGCCGGTGATCTGCTCGACGTCCTCGACGTTCGTGCCGACATTGCCGATGTGCGGGAAGGTGAAGGCGACGATCTGGGCCATGTAGGACGGGTCGGTCAGGATCTCCTGATAGCCCGTCATGGCGGTGTTGAAGCACACTTCGCCGACCGCGTCGCCGACCGCGCCGCAGCCCACGCCTTGCAGGATCGTGCCGTCGGCCAGGGCCAGAATGCCGGTAACGCCGGGGAGAAGGTCTTGGGACATTCTGTGGAGCGCTCCTAACGCATTTGGACGGGTGTCTATTTTTGCAAAAAAGCGGGCCGGGGTGTACCCCGCCCGCCGCGCAAACGGCGCGGTGTATAGGGGGTATGGGGAGGGGGAGCAACCCCACCTGATCACGCGATTTTCGCTTGGCTCCACATTCCCGTGATCGGTGAACGGACGGCCTCGCGCGGAAGGGCGAAAAGCCCTTATGGTGCAAGGCTTACCGGCAAGAAACCAGACGAACACGGGAGGACGGCCCCATGCTCGAACTGCGCCCCAATTGCGAGTGCTGCGACGCGGACCTGCCGCCCGCCAGCGACGCGGCCCGAATCTGCACCTTCGAACACACCTTCTGCGCCGACTGCGCGGACGTGAAGTTCGACGCGGCGTGCCCGGACTGCGGCGGCGGGCTCGTAGCGCGGCCGATCCGGCCGGAAGTCCAGCTGCACCGGTACCCGGCCTCGCTGCGGCGGGTGAACAAGGGGCATCGGTATGCGGCGGTGGCTCGGCGAGAGCCGGAGCGGCCGGCGGGCTGGGCGTAAAAACCCCTCTCTCATAGAGAGAGGGAGGGACCCGCGCCGCAGGCGTGGGAGGGTGAGTGGTTTCACCCTGCCAGAATAGAACTCCAAGACGATTGGCTGTGTGGCTAGCCGGCTAACGGCATACCCACTCACCCTCCCACCGCTTCGCGACGGGCCCCTCCCTCTCTCCATGAGAGAGGGAAACCTCTCCCTGGTCAGACCTTCCCCGCATCCTCCGCCCACGCACCGTGGCTCCGGCGCCGCACTGGCCCACCAAAAGGTCCGACAGTCTGCGCTGCTCAAGGTCTGACCACGTTGACTTCGGAGGACTTACCTCGTAACCGTGTTCTCGTGTGACCGCTACCACAACGCGTCGGACCCGATCGGCCCAGGGAAGGGGCCGGGTCTGCGTGGCGACAATGAACAAGTGCGCAGAGCACAGACTCTTAGGGGAGAAACATGCGATCCATCCGACACCACGGTTCCGCCAAAATTTCCACGAGGCGTCTGGCCCTGATCGGCGCGACGTGTCTGACCACTCTCGTGATCGGCGTCGCCGCCCACGCCCAGACCGCGCCCGCCCCGGCCGCCGCGCAGGACACGGCCGTCGAGGAGGTCATCGTCACGGGCTACCGCTCCAGCCTCGCGGCCTCGACCAACGCCAAGCGCGACGCGGTCGGCTTCCAGGATTCGATCTTCGCCGAGGACATCGGCAAGTTCCCCGACACCAACATCGCCGAGTCCTTCAACCGCGTCCCCGGCATCACCATCAGCCGCGAAGTCAGCGGTGAAGGCCTGAACATCGCCATCCGGGGCCTGGGCAGCAACTTCACCCGCGTGCTGCTGAACGGCGCGCCGGTGGCCGTGGCCTCGACGGGCCGCACCGACGCCCAGAGCACCGGCCGCGACGTCGATCTGGACATGTTCCCGACCGAACTGTTCAGCCAGCTGAGCGTCAACAAGTCGCCGCTGGCCAGCCTGGTCGAGGGCGGCGCCGCCGGCACCGTCAACATGCGCAGCGCCCGTCCGTTCGACGGCAACGGTCGCCGCGTCAGCTATTCGGTGCAGGGCACCAAGGGCCAGCACGCCGACAAGTGGGGCGGCCGCGGCTCGTTCATCGCCAGCGACACCTGGGGCGACTTCGGCGCCCTGGTCGGCGTCACCGCCGTGCGCAACTACGTCAACACGCCGGGCTTCGAGACCATCGGCTGGACCAACGCCAACCTGTCGGCGTCGCAGTGCGGCGCGACCACGGGCTGCAACACCACCGGCGGCGGCAACTGGACGATCCCGGGCGCGGTTCCGGCCAATGCCGGCAACAACCTGGTCACCGGCGCGACCCTCGACCGCGCGGCCCTGCTGGCGCTGAACCCCGGTCTGACCATCCAGCAGATCGACAACGCGCTGATCCCGCGCCTGGGCCGTCCGGCCCAGAACTTCGGCCGTCGCGACCGCGTCAACGCCATCGCCTCGTTCGAGTGGAAGCCGACCGATGACCTGCACGTCTACCTGGACAGCATGTACGGGAAGAAGAAGAACGACCTGCAGCGCATCGACCTGGACTGGGTCGGCCGCAACGGCGCGGCGATCCCGATCAACATGAAGGTCGACCGCAGCGACTGCTCGAACGGCTGCGTCGTCACCGAGGGCACGTTCGCCAACGCCCAGATGTTCATGACCTATCGGCCGTTCATCGAGGACACCAGCTTCTACGGCGTCAATCCGGGCTTTGACTGGCAGATCGGCGAGAAGCTGAAGGTCGAGGCGCAAGCCAACTACACCAAGAGCAAGTTCCACCGGGAATCGCCCAGCGTCCTGCTGATCACCCCGGCCAGCTCGGGCCTGACCGTCACCTACAAGAACGACGGCGGCATCCCGTCGATCACGCCGAACGTCGACATGAACAACCCCAAGAGCTTCGGCTGGCCGGGCGGTCGGGTGAACATCCAGGACGAGCGTCGCGAGACCGAGACCAAGGGCGTGCGCGGCAGCCTGACCTGGGGCGACGAGCACTTCAATCTGAAGTTCGGCGGCGCCTATGACGACGTCACGCGTCGCATCACCGCCTATGACAACAGCCAGGCCTGGCAGAACGCGATCTGCGGCAACAACCCCAGCGTCTTCCTGCCCTCGCCAAACACCCAGCCGGCTTGTAACGGCGACAACCTGCCCGGCACGCCGGCCGGCTATCCCAACTATCCGGGCTACGGCACGAACTACACCGCCGGCAAGACCGGTCCGGTGACCTATGCCGGCTCGCTGATCCCCAACAGCGCGATCAGCAGCTATCTGAAGCCGTCGTCGTTCGGCTTCGTGACGCTGGACTGGGACCGCCTGGCCAAGGACGGCCAGTACGCCAAGTACCACGACAACGCCCCGGTCTCCGGCGCGTCCAACACCGGCGCCTCGGGCGGCTTCATCGGCGAGAAGACCTACGGCCTCTTCGCCGAGCTGAACGGCGTGGCCACCCTGGCCGACAACGACCTGCACTATAACGCCGGCATGCGCTGGGTGCGCACGCAGCAGACGATCGGCGGCATGGTCTCGATCGCCGATCCGCGCAACACCCCGGCCAGCCTGCCGGCCGGCCAGACGCAGATCGCCGACGGCTCGCGTTATCCCAACATCACCAACCAGACCTATATCGACAGCGAGTACGACAACTGGCTGCCCAGCGCCTCGGCCTCGTACAACGTGTCTGAGCACGCGGTGGTCCGGGCCTCGGTGTCGCGCACCATGACGCGCCCCGATCCGAACGCGCAGCTGCCGGGCCTGAATTTCAGCACCCCGTCGGCCGACGCCGGCACGGTCGGCAACTCGGCGCTGAAGCCCTACATCTCCGACAACATCGACCTGGGCTTCGAATACTACACCGGCGGCGAGGGCTATGTCGGTTTCGCCACCTTCCGCAAGTCGGTGGAAGGCTTCACCAAGCCCGACCTCGTCGTGGTTCCGTTCGGCGCCCTGGCCACCTACGGGGTGACCTATGACACGCTGACCGACGCGCAGAAGCGGGCGATCGACGCCCGTGGCGGCCCGACGGGCGCCACCGTCGTCCTGCAGCAGCAGGTCAACGCCTCGGGCAAGCTGACGGTCAATGGCCTGGAAGCCAACTGGGTCCAGCCGCTGGACTTCCTGCTGGAGGACATCGGTCTGAAGGGCTTCGGCTTCGTGGCCAACGGCACGATCATCGACCAGAAGGGCGAGGGCGCGGCGCCGGCCACGGCCCTGGGCGTGGCCAAGTACACCTACAACCTGGTGGGCTATTACGAGCGCGGCGGCGTGATGGTCCGTGTCTCGACCACCTACACCAAGGGCTCGCAGCAGAGCGGCACGAACCAGAACGGCATCCCGAACGCCGCCATCTTCAGCGACGACTACCGCCAGTACGACTTCTCCTCGAGCTTCGATCTGGACCAGATCCTCAAGCGCAAGGGGCTGCCGCAGCTGACCTTCGACGTCGTCAATTTCACGGGCGCCAAGCAGCGCAGCTACTTCCAGTTCCCGAACGCCACCTTCACCTCCTACGACCCGGGCCGGACCATCATGGTCGGTCTCCGCGGCCGGTTCTGATCCTCCTCCTCCAACCGGCTTCACTGGGGCGGCGCTTGCGCCGCCCCTTTTCTTTGGCGGAGATAGCGGCATGGCGTTTCGACCTCTGCTGACCCTCCTGGCCTGCCTGATGCTGGCGGCTCCCGCTCACGCTGCGCCCAAAAGTCATTGGGTCGGCATCTGGGCCACGGCGGTCATGCCGGCCGACCAGGCCAGCGCCTTGCCGGTAGAGGCCCTGCGCGAGGCCACCCTGCGTCAGCGCGTCAAGATTTCGGCCGGCGGCCCCCGCATCCGCCTGCGCCTCTCCAACGACCACGGGACCGCGCCGCTGGCGCTGGGCGCGATCCACGTCGCCGTGGCGGTCGGAAACGCGGGCCAGATCGCGCCGGGAACCGACCGCACCGTGACCTTCGCCGGCCGAGGCGGGGCCAGCATTCCGGCCGGCGCCTACGCCCTGTCCGATCCCGTCGACCTGCCGGTGAAGGGCGGGCAGTCGCTGGCGATCTCGATCCAGTTCACCGCGCCGCCGGCCCGCCAGACGCTGCACCACATGGCCCAGACTACCGGCTGGCTGGCGCCCGGCGACCAGACCGCCGCCGTGTCGCTTAACGACGCCAAGCCCGTCACCCACTGGTGGCAGATCGCCGGCGTCGAGGCCGAGCGAGACGGCGCCGCCGTGGCGGTGCTGGCCGACTCCCTGACCGACGGCCACGGCCTGGCGCTCGACTCCGATGCGCGCTGGACCGACGTGCTGGCCCAGCGCCTGCAGGCCAGCGGCTCCAAGCTGTCGGTGCTGAACCTGGGCATCGCCGGCAACCGCGTGGTCCGCGACGGCAGCGGGATCAGCGGCCTGGCTCGCCTGGACCGCGACATCCTCTCGCAATCGGGCCTCGTGACCGTGATCCTGTTCGAGGGCGTCAACGACCTGGGCATGATCTCCCGCGAAGGCCCCGTGACGCCGGAAACGCGGGCGCGGACGGTGCAGGCGCTGATCGACGGCTACCGGCAAGTCATCACCCGCGCCCATGCGCGGGGCGTGCGGGTGATCGGCGTGACCCTGCTGCCGTTCACCGGCACGGGCTTCTATCGCTCGGACGCCGATGCGGATGCGGACCGCCAACAGGTCAACGTTTGGATCCGCACATCCGGCCAGTTCGACGGAGTAATCGACTTCGACGCCGTGGTCCGCGACCCAGCCGCGCCGCAGCGCCTGGACCCGAAATTCGACCTCGGCGACCACCTGCACCTGTCGGTCGCCGGCTACCGCGCCCTGGGCGAGGCCGTGCCGCTGGACCTGCTGAAATAGGGCGCTCGGGACAACATGTCGCGGCGATCCGTCCGTCCAAGATTCAGGATCGTTAACGCTTCAGGGTGCAAGCTCCAGCGTGCAAGGAGCACCTCCCATGACCCCCGCCGTCGCCCCTGTTAAGCTGCCCTCCCGCTCGGCCTTCAAGCTGACCGAGACCCTGCTGCACATGGCCCTCTCGGCGGCGATCCCGATCAGCGCGGTCGTGTTCGTGGTGCTGAGCTTTTAGGCGTCATCCGATAGGTGTCAGCCCGTCCATGATCGCCGTCAGCGCCAGCACGGTCTGGGCCTCCATGGCGCTGTGACCCGCATTGGTGGCCACGTAGCTGGCCGGGGTCGCGCCGACGTCCGCCATCGCCGCCACCAGCCGCGAGGCCTGGGTCAGCGGGCAGACCTGGTCGAAGCGGCCGTGGACGATGTGGGTCGGGATGGCGGCGATCTTGGCCACGTTGCCGACGATGTAGTCCGGCTCCAGGAACAGGCCGTTGGCGAAGAAGTGGGCCTCGATCTGGGCGAAGCACAGGGCGAAGTCGGCCTCGCCGAACTTTCCCGGATCGCTGTCCTGCGGGATCATGTTCGAGATCGTGCCTTCCCAGACCGACCAGGCCACGGCGGCGCGCAGCTGGCGCTCGCGGTCGGCGTCGCTCTTGGCCTCCATGTCGAAGATCGCCTTGTAGGCGGCCATCATGTCGCCGCGCTCCGCCGCCGGGATCTCCTCGACGAACGCCTTCCACTCGGTGGGATAGGTGACGTAGCTGCCCGGCTCGGTCAGGGCGTAGGGGGCGCCTTCGAACGTCGCCGCATTGCCCTGGTACATGTAGAGCAGGTCTTCGCTGGCCCCCAGGAAGATGCCGCGCAGGATCAGCGAGGCGGTCTTGTCCGGGTGACGGATGCCGTAGACCAGCGCCAGCGTGCTGCCCCAGCTGCCGCCGAAGACGTGCATCTTGCCGGTGATGCCGAGCGCGTCACGCAGCCTGTTGATGTCGTCGACCAGGTGGTCGGTGTCGTTACGGGTCAGGGCGACCTGCGGGCCGTGGGTGGCGACCGTCGGCTCGCTTTTCCCGCAGCCGCGCTGGTCGAACAGGATCACGCGATAGCGCTTCGGGTCGAAGAAGCGCGACATCACCGGCGCGCAGGCCCCGCCCGGACCGCCGTGCAGGTACATGACCGGCTCGCCGTCAGGATTGCCGTATTCTTCCCAATAGAGCTTGTGGTCCGGCCCCCCTTCGCTCCCAGTGTCGACCTGCAGCAGGCCCGTGCGGTTGGCCGGCGCCAGCGGATACTTCCACTCGGTGGTGACGGTGCTGACGGCCTGCAGCTTCGAGAAATCCATGGCGTTACCTCGCGTTCGACGCCCCTGGCCTAGCGCGCCGGGCGCGCCGGGCGCGCCGGCGCCAGGGCTCAGACCTTGGCCTTGAACTTGTAGGTCAGCGCCACCCGCACCGCCCGGGTGTTGGGGGCCAGGTCGCTGTCGATCACGACGCCGCGATCCTGGCGCCGGGTGCGCTGGCGGTTGGTGTTGAGGATGTCGGTCGCGTTCAGGCTCAGCGAATAGCGGTCATTGAGCTTGTGACTCCAGGTGGCGTCCAGCTGGCCGTAGGCGGCCTGGTAGCCCTGCAGCGTGTAGGTCTTGCCCACGCCGCTGAGGTTCAGCTGCAGCTTGTCGCCGTTCTTCAGCACCTTATCGAGCACGATGTTGCCGGAATAGGCGGTGCGCGTGGTGGTCGCCAGCGTCGGAACCGCCGGGACCAGCTGGCGGCGGAAGACGTTGAGATTGACCGAGTACTTCCAGCCGCCCGGCGCCTCGCCGCGGCCGTTGAATTCCAGCCCGCCCGAGGTCGCCCGATCGTAGTTCAGGGGCCGGGTCGCGGTGCTGAGGTCGGGGGTCCAGGTGGTGTAGTCCTGCCAGGGATCGTGGCTGACCCGGTAATAGGCCGTGGCGCCCAGCGTGGTCTTGCCGACGGTGCGCTCATAGCCGCTCTCGTAGGAGTCGGTGGTGGTCGGGGCCAGGTCCAGATTGCCCGTCGTGACGCTGTGCAGGCCGAAGGGGATGCGGCGCGGATCGTAGAGGTCCAGCTCCGGCCGCAGGATGCGACGGCTGTAGCTGGCCTTCAGCTTGCCGCCGGCCAGGGGATGCGACAGGTGCAACGACGGGAACAGCCGCGTGACGTCGCGATCGCGCGCGCCCGACAGCGCGCTCAGCCGCAGGGATTCGGTCTCGACCCGCACGCCCGGCATCAGCTTGAAGCCGGCGATCGGAAACTGGTAGGTCGCATAGGCCGCCAGGGTGGAGCGCTGGGCGTTGAAGACGCCCAGATCGCCGCTGGCCAGCCCCAGCACGCCGATGTCGCCGTCATAGGCGCGCAAGACGTCCCGCGCGGTGCGATTGGCTTCCAGGCCCGTGGTCAGGATGACGCCGCCGGCCAGGTTGGCGACCACGGCGACCTTGGCCTGGTCGTCGGGACCCCGCGCGCGCTGGGTGTCGCCATAGCGCTGGGTGAGGGCGGTCGGCGTCAGCTGGCGGTCGTCATGGTCGGTGCGCGTGCGGTTGTCGGTATAGGCGTGCGAGACCTTGGCCTCGAGCGAGCCGCGGTCGTCGGGCCAGGTGTCGGAATAGTTGGCTTCGACGTCATCCGAGCGCATGGCGTAGCGCTGGGCGGTGGCCTCCTGCCGCTGGATCGCAGAGGCCTGATAGCGGGCCAGGTCGTTGGCGTGGATGCGTCCGCCCATGTGGTGGGCCTCGACGCTCAGCTCGCGGTTCTCGGCCAGCCGCCGGGTGACGCCCAGCGAGGCCTGGGCGATGTCGAGCGTCGATTTGCCGTGGTTTTCGCGGTCGACCAGACTCTGGCCGGTCGTCGCGTCACGCTGGGTGGAGCGGGCGTCGGTCTTCGCCGGGCTGTGGCCCAGATAGAGCCGCCCGTCGGCGGTCCAGTCGCCCTTCGTCGCCGAGGCGCTGGCCGAGGCGTTGGCCTGTCCTTGCGTGTTGGCGCGGGCCGACAGCGTGCCCGAGACGCCCACGGCGCGCTCCTTGCGGATGATGATGTTGATGATCCCGGCCGTACCGTCAGGCGAGAACTGCGCCGACGGGTTGGTCATCACCTCGACGCCGCTGACGCTGGAGGCGGGCAGGGACTGCAGGACCGAAGTCCCGCTGGGCGGCGGCTTGCCGTTGATTAGGATCTGCACGCCGGGATCGCCGCGCAGGGCGATCCGGCCGGTCGGCGACACCGTCACCGAGGGGATGCGGTTGAGGATGTCGATCGCCACGCCGCCCTGCGATCCGGCGTCCGCGCGAACGTCGTAGACACGCCGGTCGATCTTGTCGCGCACCGCGGCGGGACGGGCGGTGACGATGATGGACTCGACTTTCGGGGCCGCCTCGACGGACGCGGCGGCCTGGACCCACAACAGCAACATCGACCCCCTGCCCGGCAATGGACAAGGGCTCCCACGGCGCAGCTCGGGCTACAATCAAAAATTGCGGCCCGACGATTACATATCCTTTAGGCGCCTACGCCGCCCGGCTCGTCACCAGGCCCGCGCGCTTGTGGGTGTGGATGGCGTTGAGGTCGTAGACCAGGGCCGGATCGCGCAGCAGCTTCTCGATCTCGCGGCGCATCGGGGCCTCGGCGTCATAGGCGGCGCGGAGTTGCGCGGCGCGCTGGGCCACCTGGGGCGGGGTGCGTTCCTCGGGGGTCTGGAACAGGCCCAGGAAGTCGCCGATGTGCGGCTGCGACAGGAAGAGCGCCAGCGGGGCCGACAGGATCAGGCCCAGATAGACCGGGCTCGACCACCAGAACATCACCGGGTCCAGGGCGAAGACCAGGGCCGCGGCGATCCCGCCGATGCCCATGTGGGCGCGGTGGACGCGCCAGGCCTCGCGCTGGGTCAGGCGGCCGGGATCGCGCTGCTGCGTCGCCCAGCCGGCGTCGCGGCCCAAGAGGACCTGCAGCACCGACACGCTCTGCATCAGCATCAGCACGGGCGCGACCAGGGCCGACAGCAGCACCTCCATCAGCATTCCGGCGAGGAAGCGATAGGCCCCGCCGAAGGCCTTGCGCTGGGCGCGGCTGCGCAAGATCAGCGCCGCCGCCATCAGCTTGGGCGCGATCAAGAGGGCCATGGTCAGGCCCCACAGCCAGGCCGCCGCGTCGGCGCGGATCAGCGCCGACGGCCCGCCTTGCTCCATCCATACGCCGGCGCCCGCGATCAGCAGGAACAGCCACAGCGGCGAGGTGGCGTAGGACAAGACGCCCCGCAGCAGGTGCAGGCGGCTGATCCAGTGCAGGCCCGCAGCCCCGATGACGCCCAGGTGCTGCAGGTTGCCCTGGCACCAGCGGCGGTCGCGGATGGCCATGTCCAGGATGGTCGGCGGCGTCTCCTCGTAGGAGCCGATCAGGTCGGTCGCCAAGCCGATCTTCCAGCCGCCCCGGCGCATCAGCGCGGCCTCGACGAAGTCGTGGCTCATGATGTGGCCGCCGAACGGACGGGGACCGGGCAGGTGCGGCAGGCCCGCCTGCTCGGCGAAGGCGCGCGTGCGGATGATGGCGTTATGACCCCAGTAGTTGCCCTCCGCGCCCGACCACCAGTCCTGGCCGGCCGCCAGCATGCCGCCGTAGGCGCGCGAGGCGAACTGCTGCAGGCGCGCGAACGGCGTCTCGCCGTTGATGATCGAGGGCGAGGTCTGCAGCAAACCGAGCTTCGGGTCGCGCTCCATGCGGTGGGTCAGGCGGATGATGGTGTCGCCGGTCATCAGGCTGTCGGCGTCCAGGATCAGGAACTGCTCGTAGGCCCCGCCGAAGCGCTCGACCCATTCGGCGATGTTGCCGGCCTTGCGGTCGGTGTTCTTGACCCGGCGGCGATAGAAGATCCGCGCCTTGGAGCCGAGGCGCGCGCGCAGCCGCAGGACGCCGACGGCCTCCTCGCGGGCCACGGCCTCGACCCGCGTGTCGCTGAGCACATAGAAGTCGTAGAGCTCGGCCACCTCGCGCTGGTCCAGCTCCTCGTACATGGCCTGGATGGCGGCCAGGATGCGGCCGGGATCCTCGTTGTAGGTCGGGGCCAGGAGTGCCGTGCGGGTCATGATGACCGGCTGCGGGTCCTCATAGCCGTCATGGGCCCCGCGCCAGCAGGTCCAGAAGCCGCCGACCGCGCTCATGAAGGCGAAGGCGACCCAGGCGAACAGCAGCACGAACAGGCTGAAGGCGACGCTGTCGACCAGGCTGAAGCCGCCCGGCGCGAACAGCAGCGCGGTGATCGCCGCCGTCACCAGGGTCAGCACGCCAGAGCCGATCAGCAGCACCGCGCGACGGCCCTTGATGTCAGGGCTGGCGACCGGCGTCAGCCGGCCCTTGCGCAGGTCCTGCGCGGGCATGGCCATGGGCCGTTCGGCCGGGACGAATTCGCCGAACGAGGCCGGGGCGGGCCGCGCGGGCGGCGGGGCCAGCTTCAGGGCGGGAAGGGGGCGGGCGTTTCCGCGCCGCTCGGACATCAACAAAGCTACGACACTCTTGCTTCAGGGGAGCCGTTCGCAGGCCAAGCTCGCGACGGCGCGGTTGGTTTCACGCGGCGGGCGGAAAAATCAGCGCCGTCCAGGTTTCGCTCAAAGGACGACCATTCTGCCTCAGGACGACGCGCACATCGGCCGGTTCCGCGCCGTCGCAGACCACGTCGAAGGTCACGCGCCACAGGGCTTCGGTCTCGTTCTCGTGCCGCGCGCCGGGGTAGTGGGACAGCAGTTTGATCTGGCCGTTGCGGGCGGTGACGTCGGCCTGGATGTCGATGGCCTTGCGCAGGGCCAGGAGGTTGGCGCCCCGGAACTCGACGGCGATCTTGCGGCCCTGGGCCACGGCCTCGCGCCCCGGCTCGCCGGGCCGGCCCGAGCGGGTGGCGACGACCTTGGCCAGGTCGGTGTCGGGCGCATCGCCGGTCCAGTGCAGGCGATAGTTCAGCTCGACCTTGCTCCCCGCCTTCACGGGCGCGTCGGGGGTCCAGAAGGCGACGATGTTGTCGTTGGTCTCGCTGTCGGTGGGTATCTCGACCAGGCGCACCGAGCCCTTGCCCCAGTCGCCGATCGGCTCGACCCAGACGGTGGGCCGGCGCTCGGAGGCGGCCTGGTCGTCGTGATAGTGCTCGAAGTCGCGGTCGCGCTGGATCAGGCCAAAACCCTTGGGGTTCTCGTCGCTGAACACGCTGGTCACGACCCGCCTGGGACTGGAGAGCGGTCGCCAGATCCGCTCGCCCGCGCCGGTCCAGATCGCCAGGCCGTCGGAATCGTGGATCTCGGGCCGCCAGTCGATCGCCGGGCTGGCGCGGTCCTCGCCGTACCAGAACATGCTGGTCAGCGGCGCGAAGCCCATCTGATCGAAGGCGCGGCGGAAATAGACGGTGGCCTGGACGGTCTGGGTCAGGGCCTTGCCGTCGCGGTCGTTGACGAACCTGTAGGCCCCGACGACGCCCGGGCTCTCCATCAGGGCGTGGATCACCAGGCGGCCTTGCGCGTCGCGCTCCAGCCAGACCTCGCGCCAATCGGGGAATTCCTCGGGCTGGACGGCGTAGGTGTCGGCGGCCACCGCGCGGGCCGACAGGCCGTACTGGCCGAACGGCGCGGGCGAGCGGAAGTACGAGGCGCCGTGGAACACCAGCCACTCGCCGCGATCGTCGCGGCTGATGGCGCGGAAGCCCGAGAAGCCCGCGGTCTTCGGCAGGCTGCGCACCGGGCTGCCGGCGGGCGAGGAGAACATGGTCGGGTCGTAGGCCAGCGGCCGGGTCCGGCCGTTCTCGACCAGGTTGATGGCCACGGTCTTGGAGACGCCGCGGCTTAGAGGGAACAGCTCGATGCCCCAGTCCTCGCTCCACAGCGGGGCCTTCTCGCGATAGAAACCGACCGCCTGGGCGGCGTCATAGTCCATGGCCTGGACCTCCGCTGGCGGCGGAGGCGGGGCGACATAGAGCTTGCCGGCCAGCATGCGGGCGCGGGCTTGCACGACCTCGAACGAGAAGGCCGTAGGGCGGGCGTCGGCCGTTTCCGAGCCCAGGGCGGAGGCGACCGCGCCTCCAGCCAGGAGCGTCAGGGCGGCGCGGCGATCAAGCAAAGACAATAGAAAACCTCGGGCGTTACCGACTCGGCGCGGCGATAAAGGAGACTTGCGGCCGAAATGGTTCAATCGTGTCGGGCCAGAAACCGTGCTTCGGGTCAGAATTGTCATCCGGCGGTCAGGCTGACGACCCGGCGGGGCGGGCAGGATGCCTCGTCCTCGCCCCGGCGCCCTGGCGAGTTCCCCCCACCCCCAAGCCATGGCGGCGGGCGCGAGGACGCTCTATCTTGTCGGCCCGGAATGCCCCGGCATCCCGGGCTGTTGGTCGTGAGACGCCTCGCGCTATGAAGATCCTGATCGTCGAGGACGAGCCCAAGACCGTCGCCTACCTGCGCAAGGGGCTGACGGAACAAGGCTACGCCGTCGACTTCGCCGGCAATGGCGAGGACGGCCTGCACCTGGCCCAGACCCTGGACTATGACGCGGTGGTGCTGGACGGCATGCTGCCGGGCCTGGACGGTGTCGAGGTGCTGGCCCGCCTGCGCCAGACCCATCAGACGCCGGTGATCATGCTGACCGCCCGCGACAGCGTCGACGATCGCCTCAAGGGCTTGGGGGCCGGGGCCGACGACTATCTGGTCAAGCCGTTCTCGTTCCTGGAGCTCCTGGCCCGCCTGCAGGCCATCACCCGGCGCGGGCGCAGCGAGTCGACGACCATTACCGTCGGCGACCTGCACCTGGATTTGCTGGCCCGCCGCGCCACCCGCGCCGGCAAGCGCCTGAACCTGACAGCCAAGGAGTTCGCCCTGCTGGTCGTGCTCGGTCGCCGCCAGTCGCAGATCGTCTCCAAGACCATCATCACCGAGCTGGTCTGGGACATCAATTTCGACACCAACACCAATGTGGTCGAGGTCGCCATCAAGCGCCTGCGGGCCAAGATCGACGGCATGTTCGAGACCAAGCTGCTGCATACGGTGCGCGGCATGGGCTACGTTCTGGAGCACCGTCCCGAGGGCTCTTCGTCGTGATCGCCGCCCCCCCATTCCTCGCGCCGAAGTCGATCGCCGGACGCCTGGCCCTGATGTTCGCCATCGCCACCGGCGCGGTGTCGATCCTGGCCGGCGTTATGCTGTTCAGCTTCCAGAGCCTGGAGCTGAAACGCCACCAGGCCGAGGAGCTGAACGCCCGCTCGGAGATCATCATGGCGATGATCCGCAAGCTGGAGGATCCCACCCGCTGGCCGCTGATGACCGACAAGCTGAAGTCGTTCACCCCGGCCGACGGGTCCATCCGCTACCGCATCGAGAGCGCCGACCCGCGCTTCCAGTTCATGCCCGGCCGGGCGCTGGAGCCGGCCCGCAACGGCTTTGGCGTCATCCATGCCGACGGCAAGCGGTTCATGACCCTGGCCCGCACGGCGCCCGCCTTCGGCCGCCGTCCCGACGTGCGCCTGGTGATCGCGGCCGACACCGCCCCGTTCGACGCCTCGCGCCTGGTGCTGGGCGTCGGGGCGCTGGGCATGTCGGTGCTGATCACGGCGCTGGTCAGCCTGCTGGGCTGGTGGATCGCCCGCCGGGGCCTGGCGCCCGTCGACCGCCTGTCGCAGCGCGCCGGCGCCCTGAACCCGGCCGACCCCAGCCTGCGGATGCCGACCCAGGACCTGCCGGCCGAGCTGGTCGGGCTGATGAGCGCCTTCAACGGCGCGCTGGACCGCCTGCAGTCGGCCTATGAGCGCCTGTCGGCCTTCAACGCCGACGTCGCCCACGAGCTGCGCACGCCGCTGGGCAACCTCATCGGCCAGACCCAGGTCGCCCTGTCCCGCTCGCGCGACGTCGACGAGCTGGAGGACACGCTGCAGTCCAACCTGGAAGAGCTGGAGCGGTTGCGGACGATCATCAACGACATGCTGTTCATGGCCCGCGCCGACCAGGGCGCGCTGGCGGCCAACCTAGCCCCGCTGTCTCTGGCGGCCCTGACGCACAAGACCGCCGACTTCCTGGACGTGCTGTTCGAGGACGCCGAGGTCAGGCTGGAGGTGCGCGGCGACGCCGTCGTCGCCGCCGACGCCTCGCTGCTGGGGCGGGCGGTGACCAACCTGCTCGACAACGCCATCCGCCACGGCGTCGACTGCCGCACCGTGCGGGTGACGATCGAGCCGCAGGACAAGGCCGTGTGCCTGTCGGTCCGCAACCGCGGCGCCCCGATCCCCGAGGCGCATCTGGCCAGGCTGTTCGACCGCTTCTACCGCATGGACCGCGCCCGCGAGCACAGCGACGAGATCCACGGTCTGGGCCTGGCGGTGGTCAAGGCGATCGTGACCATGCACGGCGGGTCGGTGTTCGCGCGGTGTGAGGGCGGCGAGGTGCTGATCGGGTTCCTGCTGCCGAAGGCGGAAGCGGTGGTGGAGCCGGTGATCGCGCCGGAGCGGGAAGTGGTGGAGGCCTGAGGCCCCACGCTCGACCCATCCAATACTTTCGTCATTCCCGCCCTTGTGGCGGGAACCCCTGGTTCAGCTGACACGTGAGACGCAAACGGCCCTCTGCACCTGCGGAC
>Ga0209023_10000317_pt1 | contig 78844 bp, 80 predicted proteins | sample LakOneMetagenome_FD_187468 | JGI IMG/M metagenome (GOLD analysis project Ga0209023, IMG submission 187468) | Freshwater and sediment microbial communities from Lake Erie, Canada (SPAdes) (version 2) | ecosystem: Environmental > Aquatic > Freshwater > Lentic | place: Lake Erie, Canada... | reverse complement strand
CGCGCGGCGAGTGGTACACGAAGGACACCATCGCCCAGCAGCTGACCATGCGCGCCTTCATGGAGGAGCTGCGCGGCAGCGGTGTCGACACCGGCGGGCCGGCCGCCTTCAGCCAGGCCGACAGCCGCAACTTCGCGAACGCGCTCGACCGGCAACTCGCGCGGGCGGGCGTGCGCGCGCCGGCCCGCTAACGGTTGAGGCGCCGGAACAACGTTTCCATCTCTTTGACGGCAAAGGCAAGCGTGCGCGTCCGGCGCCATCCTCGCGTCTGCTAGGCTTTCCCCATCACCGTCGGGCCCGGCCCGTGAGGAGATTGCAATGTGGAAGCAAAGCTTGGCCGGCCTTGCGCTGGCGGCGGCGACATTCGCGCCTGCGGTGCAGGCGCAAACGCTCTGGGAGTTCAGCTATACCGGGTTCGAGACCGGCGGGGTATTCGACCCGCGGCGCGAGCTCAGCGGATTCTTCGTGGGCGAAGACCGGGACGGCGACGGCCTGCTCAAGCAGGACGAGCTGTCGCGCTTCTACCTCGACTTCCTCGAATACGACCCGCGTGAGCGCATCTATTGCGGTGGCGGCGGTTTCTATTGCGAAGTGAACGAGTTCAGCTACAGCCTCGACGGCAAACTGTCGTTCAGGGCCGATTGGCGCTACAGCGATGAAGGGGCCACATCCATTTTCTACGTCACCACCGGCGACCGGATGGAAATGGGGGGCTATGTCGGCAGTGGCGAATTAAGCTGGACCGTCTGGAACTGGACCGAGCAGACCCGCTTCGCGATCAATCCGCCGCCGGTGCCCGAGCCGGGCCAGTGGGCGATGCTGGGCAGCGGCCTGCTCGGCGCGGTGGCGTGGCGCGCCATGCGGCGCCGCAGCCATTGGATCAGGCCGCGGCTTCCAGCATGATCATCTCGATCCCCGGCAGCTTGCAGTCGCTTACCGCCTGCGCCACCGCGTCGATCGCGGCGCGCCGGGTGAAGCTCTTGCGCCACACGATCACCACCCGGCGCGAAGGTGCGGGCTCGGAGAAGGGGACATAGGTCAGCAGGCCGTTCGGGTCGTTCATGTCGGCCACCGAGGCGCGCGGCAGCACGGTCAGGCCGATGCCGCTGGCCACCATGTGGCGGATGGTCTCGAGCGACGAGCCTTCGAAGGTGCGCTGCATGCCGTTGCCAGGCGAGGAGTAACGCGCCATTTCCGGGCACACTTCCAGCACCTGGTCGCGGAAGCAGTGGCCGGCGCCCAGCAGCAGCATGGTCTCCAGCTTCAGGTCGTCGGCCGGGATTTCCTTGCGCTTGGCCCAGGGGTGGGTGCGCGGCATGGCGACCACGAAGGGCTCGTCGTACAGGGTCTGTATCGACATGCCGTGGTCCGGCAAGGGCAGCGCCACGATGGCGGCGTCGAGCTCACCCTGGCGCAGCAGCTCGAGCAGTTTATGGGTGTAGTTCTCCTGCAGCACCAGCGGCATCTGCGGCACGGTGTCGATCAGGCGTTTCACCAGGGGCGGCAGCAGGTAGGGCCCGATGGTGTAGATCACGCCCAGGCGCAGCGGCCCGGCCAGCGGGTCCTTGTTCTGCTTGGCCAGTTCCTTGATGGCGGCGGTCTGCTCCAGCACGCGCTCGGCCTGGGCCACGATCTGGGCGCCCAGCGGCGTCACCGAGACTTCGGAGCCGCCGCGTTCGAACAGGGTCACCCCCAGCTCGTCCTCGAGCTTCTTGATCGCGACGGACAGGGTGGGTTGGGCTACGAAGCAGGCTTCGGCGGCATGGCCAAAGTGTTTGGCGCGCGCGACGGCGACGATGTATTTCAGCTCGGTCAGTGTCATAGGTTCTCTTGCCCGGGTTAGCGCCACTGTATTGACGTTTATCCTGACACAATGTTGGCTATTAGTCAGCCACGATTTCATATTCTATCGAAATCGACTGCGTCGCACTGCATCGACATCTATATAATTGCCGGGCAGGAAGTTAGCCTGTGTTCTCGCGAGGTACCCCATGTCGTCGACCTTCGGCCCGGCGGAAGCCCAGGCCTATATCCACAAGCTGCTGACGGTGATGCACCACCAGGGCGGCTCCGACCTCTTCATCTCCAGCGATTTCCCGCCCAGCATGAAGCACCAGGGCGCGATGAAGCCCCTGAGCCAGCAGCGCCTGTCCGGCGACGTCACGCGCGCGCTCGCCCTGTCCCTGATGAACGAGCGCCAGCGTCTCGAGTTCGAGACCGAGATGGAGTGCAATTTCGCGATCTCGCTGCCCGGCGTGTGCCGCTTCCGCGTCAACGTCTTCGTGCAGCAGCAAAGCGTGGGCATGGTTGTGCGCACCATTGCCTCAGAGATCCCGAACTTCGAAAAACTCGCGCTGCCCGAGGTGCTCAAGGACGTCGTCATGACCAAGCGCGGCCTCGTGCTGGTGGTCGGCGGCACCGGTTCCGGCAAGTCGACCACGCTGGCGGCCATGATCGACTACCGCAACAGCAATTCGGCCGGCCACATCATCACGGTGGAAGACCCGGTCGAGTACGTCCACAAGAACAAGAACTGCCTGGTGACGCACCGCGAAGTCGGCGTCGACACGCATTCGTGGCACAACGCCCTGAAGAACACGCTGCGCCAGGCGCCGGACGTCATCCTGATCGGCGAGATCCGCGATACCGAGACCATGGAGCACGCGATCGCCTTCGCCGAGACCGGCCACCTGTGCCTGGGCACGCTGCACGCGAACAATGCCAACCAGACCCTGGACCGCATCATCAACTTCTTCCCGGAAGAGCGCCGCAACCAGCTGCTGATGGACCTGTCCTCGAACCTGCGCGCGGTGGTGTCGCAGCGCCTGATCCGCACCGAGGATGGCAAGGGCCGCAAGGCGGCCATCGAAATCCTCTTGAATACCCCGACCATCAGCGAGATGATCCTGAAGGGGAACTTCCAGAACATCAAGGAGATCATGCACAAGTCGCGCGAGCTCGGCATGTGCACCTTCGACCAGGCGCTGTACGAGCTCTACAACAAGGGCCATATCGGCTACGAGGAAGCGATCCGCAACGCCGACTCGGCCAACGGCCTGCGCCTGCAGATCAAGCTCTCGGGCGAGCGCAAGGGACCGGGCGAGGGCGGAGCCGCGTCCACGCTGTCCATGGCGATCGAGGAAGAACCGAAAGACGACGCAGCACCAACCTGAATTTTTGTCTTTTATTTTTATGCCAGCATTCGAAAACAAGATCTGCACGCGCGCCGAGCTGGCGCAGCGTATCGCCCTCCTGCCCAAACCGGTGGTGCTGACCAACGGTGTGTTCGACATCCTGCACCGCGGGCACGTGACCTATCTGGCGCAGGCGCGCGAACTGGGCGCATCGCTCGTCGTGGCCGCGAATACCGACGCCTCGGTCAAGCGCCTGGGGAAGGGCGACGACCGCCCGCACAATACCCTGGCCGACCGCATGGCGGTGCTGGCGTCGCTGGAGTCGGTCAGCCTGGTGGTGGACTTCGACGAGGACACCGCGCTGGAAGTGGTGCTCGAAGCGAAGCCGCAGATCTATGCCAAGGGCGGGGATTACGACATGACGCAGATTCCAGAAGGGCAGGCGGTGCTGGGCTATGGCGGGCGGGCGGTGGCGATCGACTTCGAGCATGACCGCTCGACGACCAAGCTGGTCGCCAAGATCCGCGGCTGACTTCGTAGGGTGGGCAATCCCTTGCCCACGCGTTCAGCGAAAGAACGCCTCGCCACAGTGCAATCGCGAGTTGAACGCGTGGGCGGAGGACCGCCCACCCTACGACCGCAATAGCTGGTCGAGCGGCTTGCCCGGCTTCGACGCCGGGAACAGTACCTTTGCCATGCGACCCGGATCCGCCTTGAAGGCTTCCGCACAGGTCTGCACGATCAGCGTATCCAGCCCCAGCGTCGGCCGCAGGTCGCGCCCCTCCAGCAGGTCGGACGATGCGAGGCCAGGCCAGTCGGCCACCACGCGGCCTCCTTTCACCGCACCGCCCAGCAGCATCGCCGCCGCCCCGGTCCCGTGGTCGGTCCCGCCCGTGCCGTTGGCGGCAGCGGTACGCCCGAACTCGGTCGCGACCAGGATCACGGTCTGGTCCCAGGCCGGGCCCATTCCCTGGCGCAGGCCGGCGATCATGCCGTCCAGGTTGCGCAGCTGGTTGGCGAGACGCCCGTTTTGTCCGCTGTGCGTGTCCCAGCCGTTCGTCTCGATCATCGCGATGCGCGGGCCGTCGGCGCGCGCCAGGAAGCTTGCCGCCATGCGGCCGGTCTCCTGCGGGTTCTGGCGCGCCTGCGCGTCGGTGTCGCCCGCCATGGCGCGTGCTTCCTGGGCCGCGGACCAGAGCGCGTGCAGCTGCGGGTCCTGTCCATATAGCTGCTCGATGCGCAGCATCAGGTCGTCGTTCGCGTGGGGCAGCCTGGAGGGCGCGTAGGAGCTGACGTCGAGCGCGCCGCGCATGGCCATCGGCACGGTTGGCGAGAAGGCGATGCCTTCGCGGCCGCGGCGAGATAAAGATGCCAGCAGGCGGTTCATCCAGCCGTCCTTCAGCGCATACGGCGCCTTGCCGCCGGTTTCCAGCACGTTCTGGCCGTCGAAGTGCGAGCGTTCGCGGTAGGGCGAGGCCACCGCGTGGAAGAAGGTGGCCTGGCCGGCGTCGTAAAGGGTTTTCAGTTCCGCCAGCGAGGGGTGCAGGGCGAAGGTGCCATCGAGCTTGCTTGCCGTGTCGAGACCGATGGCGAGTTCGCCGCGCAGGGTGGCGTAGGCCGGGTCGGCGTAGGGAATCACCGTGTTCAGGCCATCGGCGGCGCCGCGCTGGAGAATGAAGATGAAGCGGCGGCTGGTCGGCGCCTGCGCGAAGGTGATGCGCGGGGCGGCGAGCAGGGCGGCGGCGCCGGCCAGGAAGTGTCGTCGGCTCGTCATCAGTCTATCTCCTCAGGAATTCGGGGCAGGCCAGCAGCAGCGCCAGTGCGGTGGTCGGGCTTTCGGCGTTGGCGATCGCCCGTTTCGTCAGGTCGCCCAGGGCGCCGGGCAGGACTTGCGGCGCCAGCTGGCGCGCGTCGCGATTGCTGCCCGCCTGGGCGGCCAGGCGCTGCGCCGTCTCCACCCGCCGCACCAGCGCGTCGGGTGCGGCCCAGGCGCCGGCCGTGTCGCCGTAGCCGGCCGGGGAGCCCGGCTTCCAGACCGGCTGTCCCAGTCCATTCATGAGGTTGTTCGCCTGGTTGCCCGGCAGTTCGCGCCGCCCGAAGGCGCGCATGCTCGAGATCGACCAGTCCCAGGGCGACTTGAACTTGCCCTGCCCGTCGGCCCAGGCTTCGGGCGACAGCACCAGCGTGCGGTAGAGGGCAGGCAGCGCGCCGCCGCTTTTCTGGAAGGAGTCCGCCAGGCGCGCGACCAGCGCGGGCGGCGGATCGTCGGCCACGAAGTGGCGCGCGAGTTTCATGGCGATGTGCTGCGCGGTGGCGGGCGCCGCGGCCAGGTCGCGCAGGATGGCGCGCGCCTGCTCCTCGCCGCCCTCGGCGTAGCTGCGCCCGAGTACCAGCCGCTTGCCCGGTTCGTGGGTGCCGGGACGGAAGCGGAACGGCTCGCCCGGCTCCATGCCGTCCGCGGCGCCTTCGCCGGCCACGGTCCAGCCGGTGAGGGCGCGCGCGAATTCGGTGACGTCGGCCTGGGTATAGCCGCTGCGCACGCCCAGCGTATGCAGTTCGAGGATCTCGCGCGCCAGGTTCTCGTTCAGGCCCTGGGGCTTGCCGCGCCGTTTGGCCGAGCGCTGGCCGGCCTGGCTGTCGGGGCCGACGGAGTTGGTCTGGTCGAGGTAGTAGAGCATCGCCGGGTGGCGCACCGCGGCCAGCAGCATGTCCTCGAAGCGGCCCGCCACGTGCGGCCGGATCGCATCCGCCTCGAAGCCGCCGGCCATGAGGATCACCTGCTGCTTCTCGGCCGAGACCGCGAAGTGATTCGCCCAGAAGTGCACCAGCCGCTCCATGAAGGGCGTGCTGCTTTGCAGGGCGCTGGCGGCGCGTGCGCCGACCGCCGCCTGGTAGGTTTCGCGGCCCTGGCGCTGGAAGGCCTCGCGCATGGCCTGGCGCTCGACCTCGGGCGCGGCGCGCAGGGTGCGCTGCTGGATCGCCCAGTCGCGCGCCAGCGCGTCCGTGCGCGGCAGCTTTTGCCAGGGAGGGGGCAAGGCCTCGTAGGTCTCGAGCTGGGACAGGAGCCAGCGTTGCGGGTCGTTCGGCAGTGCTTCGTCCGGCCGTGCGCCGAGGCCGAAGCGATTGAGGGCGATGGATTCCTTGCTCATATACGTATTCCCTTGACGGGGCCGGAAAGTTCCAGCTTTTTTCCGCAATAGACCGAGGATGAGCCGATCCATCCCGGCGCGTCAAGCGATTCGTGGCCAGGCAGGCGGGCGCCTTGCGGATCCGGCGCCGCCTATCCGTGACGCATAAATCTAGACAGATATGTCTAATTCTCTTGACTGCTCGCCGTCGTTGCGGAGAACATGGCGGCTAGTGGTAGACAAGTTTGTCTATATAGTGATTCATGGAGAAGACGATATGCAGCGCCGCATGACGATCGCGATTGCCACCCTCGCTGGAGCCGCGTCCGGCCCCGCCGCGGCCTGGCAGCAAAGCCCGGCCCCGGCCGCAGCAAGTCCCGCCACCGTCGAGGTCAAGGCCAATGCCGACACCCTGCGCCGCAACGACACGGCCAGCCGCAGCATCGTCACCCACGAGGAGCTGGTGAAGTACGGCGACCGCTCGGCGCTGGACGCGATGAAGCGCCTGCCCGGCGTGACGGTGGTCGGTGGTGCGGTGCGCATGCGCGGCCTCGGAAGCGGTTACACCCAGGTGCTGGTCGACGGCCAACGCGCCCCGGCCGGGTTTTCGCTGGAATCGCTGGCGCCGGAATCGATCGAGCGCATCGAAGTGATCCGCGCCGCGACCGCCGAATTCAGCACGCAGTCGATCGCCGGCACCATCAACATCGTGCTGCGCAAGGCGACGGGGAAGAGCACCGGTGAGGTCAAGCTCGGAGGCTCCGATGGAAAGGGCAAGCTGCGCGTGCTCGTCCTCGGCCACTCCGGCAAGCGGGGCAGCATGAGCCATACCTTGGGCGCCAACCTGGCGCGTGGCGCGTTTCATTCCACCTCGTTGGAACGGGACAGCGCGCATGGACCCGACGGTGTGTTGCGCGAGCGGCGCGAAACCGCCTCGGTCTACGACCGTCCATTCACCCAGGTGAACGCGAACGCGCGCCTGTCCTGGGCGCTCGGCGGCGGCGACAGCCTGGGCTGGCAGAGCTTTCTCAACGATGCGCGCTCGCGCGGTACGGAAGACAATCGCAGCGCCACCCTGGCCGGTCCGGCCTATCCCTATCCCCTGATGCCTGCACGTTTCGTCATCGACAACGGCAGCCTGCGCAGCGAACTGGCGCTGGTCAAGCAGTTCGAAGGCGGCGCGAAGCTGGACGCCAAGCTCGGACTGGATGGCTCGCGCAGCGAGCGCAGCCTTGCGCGCCAGGGCTTCCAGGGCGCGACGCAGGTGCTCGATAGCCGCGACGACAGCCACATCCGCGAGAAGGGGTTCACCAGCACCGGCAAGGCCACCGTGCCCCTGATCGCGGACCACACGGTTGCCTTCGGCTGGGAGGCTGGCCGCAGCCGCTACCGCCGGCGCGACGTGCGCAGCGACCGCGAGCTGGCGGCTTCGATACCCTTCGAGTTCGACAAGGGCTTCGCGAGCACCCTCGCGCGCCTGGCCGTCTATGCGCAGGACGAATGGGACGTGCGCCCCGGCTGGTCCGTCTACCTGGGCGCACGCTGGGAAGGCGTGCGCCTGCATACCACCGGCGAGGGCTTCGCGCCGGTACGCTCGCGCTACACCGTGTTCAGCCCCCTGGCCCAGACGGTCTGGAAGATCCCGGGCACGAAGGGCGACCAACTGCGCCTGGGCCTGAGCCGCACCTACCGCGCGCCGCCGCTCTCGCAGCTGGTGCCGACCCTGTTCTACCAGACCTTCAATACCGAGGTCTCGCCCGATGTCGTCGGCAACCCGGCGCTGCGGCCGGAGCTCGCGACGGGCGTCGACGCGGCCTGGGAACATTATTTCGCCAGGGGCGGCCTGGTCTCGGTCAGCGCCAGCAGCCGCGCGATCCGCGACTTCATCCGCAACACCGTGGCTTTCGATGGCGCACGCTGGATCTCGGCGCCGGTCAACCAGGGCGATGCGCAGGTCCGCAGCCTGGCGCTGGAAGCCAAGCTGCCGATGAAAACCCTGGGACGCGACTGGCCGCTCGAGCTGCGCGCCAATGTGAGCCGCAACTGGTCCAGCGTGGACGCCGTGCCCGGTCCCGGCAACCGGCTCGATCGCCAGCCGCGCTGGTCGGCCAACCTCGGCGCCGATTACAGCGCACGCCTGTTCTCGACCGGCGCCAGCTTCAGCTTCGTCTCCGGCGGCTGGACCCGGACCTCGCCGTACCAGTCCATGTACGGCACGGCGACGCGCGACCTGGAGCTGTACGCCTTGTATAAATTCAACCCGCTGCGCACGCTGCGCTTCACGGCCACCAACCTGCTGGCGCCCGTTCGCTCGGGGACGTCCGTGTACGTGGATACGCGCGGCCTGCGCGAAAGCAGCGACACCAGCCCGACCTATCGCCGGTGGGGATTGCTGTTCGAGCAGAAGTTCCAGGCCAACTGAGCGAAGAGGGCGGCTTGGCCGCATCCGTGGCACACTTGGGGCCTGCCGACTCCAAGACGAAAGCCCGATGCGCATCCTGCTGGCCGAAGACGACACCTCCCTGGGCGACACCATCCAGGCCTGGCTGCGCCTGGACCAGCATGCGGTGGACTGGGTGCGCCGCGGCGATTCCGCCCAGACTGCCCTGGCCACTCACCACTACGATTGCGTGCTGCTCGACCGCGGCCTGCCGGGCATGTCGGGCGACGCGCTGCTCGCCAGCCTGCGCGCCAGCGGCAATACGGTGCCGGTCATCCTGATCACCGCCTTCAATGCGCTGGCCGACCGGGTCGAGGGCCTCGATCTGGGCGCGGACGATTACCTGGTCAAGCCTTTCGAGCTGGAGGAGATGTCGGCCCGCATCCGGGCGGCTGTACGGCGCGGCGCCAGCCAGGCCAGCAATGTGCTGGCGCACGGGGGCATCGCGCTCGACCTCGAGACCCGCCAGGCCAGCCTGCACGGCCAGCCCGTCGCGCTGACGGCGCGCGAATACCACGTGCTGCTCGCCCTCCTGCAGCGCAGGAACGGCATCGTGACCCGCGCCCAGATCGAGGAAAGCCTGTACGGCTGGGGCGAGGAGGTCGAGAGCAATGCCATCGAGGTCTACATCCACAACCTGCGCAAGAAGTTCGGCAGCGACAGCATCGTCACGGTGCGCGGCCTGGGCTATCGCCTCAAAGAAGATGAGCACTGACGCGCCGACGCCCTGGTCGCTGCGGCGGCGCCTCCTGGCGGCCATCCTGGCCGCCAGCGCCGTGCTGTGGCTGGCCAGCCTGGGCACGCTGACGGCCATCGCCTGGCAGGAGACCGGCGAGGTCTTCGACGACGCGCTCGAAGAATCGGCCTATATGCTGATGGCGGCCACGACAAGCCTCGAAGCGCGCGGCCTGCTGGCGCGCCAGAACCCGCAGGACGGCGACGAGGTGCGCCGGGTCGACATGCAGTACCAGATCGTCGTGGGCAGCGAGGTAGTCCAGCGCACGGTGGGCGCCCCAAGCCGTCCTTTCGTCGGCGCTTTCGATGACGACCATGGCTTCGTCGACCTGGTGGTGGACGGCGACGATTGGCGCGTCTTCATCGTGCGCGACGAGGCGCGCCGCTTCGAGGTGCAGGTCGGCCAGCGGGTCGAGAAGCGCTTCGACATCCTGGAAGAACTGGCGGACGCCCTGTGGCTGCCGGTGCTGGGCTTCCTGCTGCTGTTGGCGCTGGTCGTCTGGTGGCTGACGGGCAGGGTGATGGCGCCGCTGCACCGCACCGCGCGGGCGATCGCCGCCAAGACCCCCGAGGACCTGGCCCGGGTCGACGCTCTGGGGCAGCCGCGCGAACTGCTGCCGATCATCACGGCCTTGAACGAGGTGCTGGGGCGCCTGGACACTGCGCTGCAGGCCGAGCGCCGCTTCACGGCCGACGCCGCGCACGAACTGCGCACGCCGCTGGCCGGCCTGCACATGCACGTGCAGCTGCTGCAGCGCCAGCATCCCGGGCTGGCCGCACCGTTCCAGAAGCTGCGCGGTGATACTGGACGCTTGACGGCCCTGGTCGACAGCCTGCTGACCCTGGCGCGCCTCGATCCGCTGGCGCGCGCGCAGCTGGCGCGGGAGGAGGTGGCGCTGCGTCCGCTGTTCGAGGCCTTGGGGCTTGAGTTTGCGGAAGAGGCGGCGCGGCGCGGCGTCTCCCTGGCGCTGCACTGCGGCCTCGAGACGCTGCGGGCCGACCCGCAGATGCTGGGCATCGTGCTGCGCAACCTGATCGGCAATGCCTTGCGCTATTGCCCGGCGGGCAGCCGGGTCGAGGTGGCGGCCATCCGCCATGCGGGGCGCGAGCGGATCGCCGTGCTCGACGACGGTCCGGGCGTCGACGAGGCCAGCCGCCGGCGCCTGACGGAACGTTTTTTCCGGGTCCTGGGAACGGAAGAGGGCGGCAGCGGGCTCGGCCTGTCGATCGTCCGGCGCATCGCCGAGCTGCATGGTGTGGAACTCGCCTTCGGAGCAGGCCTGGATGGCCGCGGGCTGGGCGTGACGCTCGACTGGCCTGCGCCGCGCCCGTCTTAAGATCGGATTAATGTCCGCCCGGTGTAATGCTCCTGTTACCTCATTCATTACACCAGGAGCCACCATGAAACGCATTCTCCAGATTTCCTCCGTCGCCACCCTGCTGGCGGCATCCGCCTTCGCCGTCGGCCAGACGGGTGGCTACACGGGCCCTTCCACCAAGCCGGCCCCTGCGGGCTATACCGGCCCCTCGAGCGTGCCGCTGATGAAGGCGAAGGACCTGCTGGACAAGGGCAAGGACGAGCAGTTTGCCCGCCTGCAGGGCAAGATCGTCAGCCACAAGGGCGGCGACGACTACGAGTTTGCCGATGCCAGCGGCAAGATCACTGTCGAAATCGACGCAGAACACTTTCCGGCCGGCGTCACCATCGACCAGAACACCGTCGTCGAGCTGACCGGGGAATTCGACAAGGAGACCTTCGGCGAATCGACCTTCGAGGTCAAGCAGATGAAGGTCGTCGGGAAATAAGATCAGCCGGATCCGTAGGGTGCACGGCTTTGCCGTGCGCGCGTTCAACCGGCTGGAGGTCAGTCGCGACACTGCTCATGTGTGATTTGAACGCGTGGGCGGGAGACCCGCCCACCCTACGAGAACCGCTCGGCGCGGCGGGCGCGCCAGCCAAGTCCCAGCAAGCCCGCCGCCAGCATCAGCCAGGTCTGCGGCTCCGGCGCCTGCGACATCATGGTCAGGCTGGTGTCGCTGGTCCAGTACAGGTGGCGCTCGGTCGTCATGCCTGGATTGAACTCATAGGCATAGTGCTGGTCGCCGGTCGTGATCAGGCGGCCGCCGCCGACCCACCCTTCCGGATCGCTGCCATAGCTGCCGACGCTGAAGTGCAGGCCGCTGTCCGGCGAGAAGGAAAAGCCGGTCGCGCCGCAGAAATAATAGGCGTTGCTGGTGGGCGCGCAGGCGACGTAGTCGAGCTCGCCGACGACGAGCGATAGCAGTTCGTCTTTTTCCAGCAGGCCGTCGCCATCGAGATCGTTTCCCTTGAAGGAGCCGGAGATGACCTCATCGGGCAGGAAGCTGTTCGACACGCTGTCGTAGAAGCCGTTGAAGGAAAATCCCCAGGAAATGGGGTCTGCATGGGCAGCGGTGCAGCAAAGCAGCAGGGCGCCGGTGGAAAGAAACTGTTTCATGTGCTTACCTCGAGGCAGGGCAGGGCGCCGATCAATGTATTACGTGATCAGCGTACTCCTCTGCCTGCCGAGTTTGATGTACTCCAGCGCACATTTCTGCATTGTGTCTTTGGTGCGCAACACAATGTCACATTGCCCTTTGGAAAGTCAGTGCGATTGACAAAGCTGGCTGTCTTGGGAAGAATCGCCCCCGACTGGAAGCGTGCTGGCGTCGCCTGCGCTTGCCCTGAAGGACGTTCTCATGACCATGTTTTCCGTTTCCCCCATCCCGCCAGGCTTGATCCACGGCGCCGTCGACATCGAGCAGCGCGAGACGGGCATCCTGCCGCATCGCCTGCCCGCCTGGGCGCGCGCCCAGTGCCGGGATCCCCAGCTGGCGATGGTGCAGTCGCAGCCTTCCGGCGTGCGCCTGGCCTTCCGGACTACGGCGAGCAGCGTCGAGCTGGTGACGGTGCCGACCAAGCGCCACTACCGCGACATGCCGCCGCGCCCCGACGGTGTATATGACCTGCTGGTCGACGGCCGCCTGGTGCAGCAGGCCAGCGCAGCGGGCGGCAAGGTTCTGAACATCGATATGGTGAGCGGCGCGAGCACCCTGGTGGCCGGCGCACCGCAAACCCTCCGTTTCGCCGACCTTCCGCGCGGTGAAAAGACGGTCGAGATCTGGCTGCCGCACGACGAGACCACGGAACTGGTGGCGCTGCATGCGGATGCGCCGCTGCAGGCCCTGGCGCCGGGCGGCAGGCGCCGCTGGCTGCACCATGGCAGCTCGATCAGCCAGGGCTCGAACGCGACCCACCCCACCGGGATCTGGCCGGCGGTGGCGGCCGGACGGGCCGGGGTCGATCTGCTCAACCTCGGTTTCGGCGGCAGCGCCCTGTTGGACCCATTCACGGCGCGCACGATCCGCGACCTGGAGGCCGACCTGATCAGCATCAAGATCGGCATCAACCTCGTCAACCTGGACCTGATGCGCCTGCGCGCCTTCGGGCCGGCGGTGCATGGCTTCCTCGATACGATCCGGGACGGCCATCCGGGCACGCCCCTTCTCGTGGTGTCGCCCATTTCCTGCCCCATCCATGAGACCACGCCGGGTCCGACCATGGTCGATGGCAAGGCCATGGCCAAGGGGCAGCTGCGCTTCCGCACGACGGCCAGCGATGCCGAAGTCCGGCAGGGCAAGCTGACCCTGGCGGTGATCCGCGCGCAGCTCGCGGAGATCGTGGGCGAACGGGCGCAGCGCGATGGCGCCATCCATTACCTGGATGGCAGGGAACTATATGGCATGGAAGACAACGCGCGCCTGCCGCTGCCCGACGAACTGCATCCGGATGCGCAGGCGCACCGCCTGATCGGCGAGCGTTTCCACGACAAGGTCTTCGCCGGCGGCGCGTTCGCGGCGCCGGCCAGCCCTCAGGCGCCGCCGGCGTAGCCGTTCTGGCGCCAGGCTTCGTAGACGACGACGGCGACGGTGTTGGAGAGATTGAGGCTGCGGTTATCCGGCATCATCGGCAGGCGGATGCGCTGGCTCGGCGGGAAGGTTTCGCGCAGGGCCGGGTCGAGGCCGCGCGATTCGGCGCCGAACACGAACAGGTCGCCCGGCTGGAATGCTGCGTTCGCAAACGGCGCCGAGCCGTGGGTGGTCAGCGCGAACATGCGCGCAGGATCCGGTTTCGCATCCTGCAAGAATGCTTCCCAGTTCCTGTGCACTTTCATGGTCGCGTAGTCGTGGTAATCCAGCCCGGCGCGGCGCATCTTGGCGTCGTCGAGCGGAAAGCCGAGCGGCTCGATCAGGTGCAATTGCACCCCGGTATTCGCGCACAGGCGGATGACATTGCCGGTATTCGGCGGGATTTCCGGTTCGACCAGGACGACGTGAAACAAAGCTTTCTCCTCATAGCTGTCAGTGGGGCGGGGTGCGGGCGAACACGAAGTTCGTCACGCGCGCCGCGCCGGCGCGCTTGAGCACGCCGGCCAGTTCATCGAGTGTGTGGCCGCTGGTCATGACGTCGTCGACCACGCCGACGTGCCGCCCGGCCAGGCAAGCCTGGCCGTCCGCCAGCGCAAAAGCGCCGCGCACGTTGCGCCGCCGCTCCCCGGGCGTCACGCCGGACTGGGCCGCCGTCTCGAGCACGCGCTCGAGCAGGCGCGGCGCCAGCGGAATGCCGAGGCCCTTCGCGAGCGGCCGCGCGACTTCGAGCGCCTGGTTATAACCGCGCTCGACGAGCCGGCGCGGCCCCAGCGGCACCGGACACAGCAGGTCGGGCAGGGGCGCGCCGCTCGCCGAGGCCGCTTCCCGCAGCCGCGCCGCCATCCAGGGCGCCAGCGCCAGCCGGGCGCCGAATTTAAGTCCCAGCACCAGGCCGTCGAGCGGCGCCGCGTAGTCGCAGGCCGCGACGGTGGCGTCGAAGGCCGGCGCATCGGCCAGGCAGGCGCCGCAGCGGCGCCCGGCGTCGGCCTGGCCGGCCGGGTTGGCGCAGCAGGGACAGCGCGGACGGCTGCCCGCAGCATAGGCCAGCGAGCAGGCGCCGCATACGGCCGCATCCTGCACGGCGCCGCACAGCGCGCAGCTGGACGGCAGCAAGGCCCGCAACAGCAGGCGGGGCAGGGCGGCCAGGCGGGACGAAGGGGAAAGCATGGGCATCGGCTGAACTGGGCGCAACCATGTACACTCCCGGCATTATCTCATTTGTCCGCTTCACCACCATGGCTTCCCCGCAACCCCCTTCCAAGATGAGCGCGCCGATCGACCTCGACCGCGTGCGCGCCCTGTTCGCCCAGCCCGGCCGCATTACGCCATCCGACTTCCTGCGGCGCGAGATCGCCACCCGCATGCACGAGCGCCTGCAACTGGTGAAAATCGCGCCGAAGCAGGTGCTCGATGCCGGTTGCGGCGAAGGCAGGGACCTGGCCCTGCTGCAGAAAACCTATCCGGCCGCCCAGATCCTGGGCATCGACGCGGCGCCCGCCATGGCGGCCGAGGCGAAGGCGCCGGCCCCGAGCACCCGTTCGCTGAACCAGATGCTCAGCCGCTTGCTGCCGGCCAAGGCCGGGGTCGATATCCTGTGCGGCGACTTCGGCCAGCTGCCCTTCGGGGCGAACTCGCTCGACCTGCTGTGGTCGAACCTGGCGCTGCACTGGCATCCCCAGCCCGATCGTGTGTTCGCCGAGTGGCGCCGCGTATTGCGCGTGGACGGACTCCTGATGTTCTCGAATTTCGGTCCGGATACGTTTACCGAGCTGCGCACGGCCTTTGCCGCCATGGACGACACGCCGCATATCCTGCCCTTCGTCGACATGCACGATTTCGGCGACCAGCTGGTGGAGGCGGGCTTTTCCACGCCGGTGATGGACATGGAGCGCATCACGGTCACCTACGATACGGCGCAGAGCCTGCTGGCGGACGTGCGCGCGATCGGCGGCAACCCGCTGGCCACGCGCCGTCGCGGGCTGGCCGGGCGCGCCGCCTGGCAGCGCATGCTCGATGCGCTGGAAGCGGGGCGGCGCCCGGACGGCAAGCTCGGGCTGAGCTTCGAGGTCATCTACGGGCACGCCTTCCGCCCGGCGCCGCGGGTCACCGCGGCAGGCGAGGCCATCGTGCGCTTCCAGCCGCGCAAGCCGGACTAGGCCCGCCCCCGCCTTATGTATGTTGCATTGCACCCATGGCGCCGTCCTCGCCATGGCGTCCTGTTGCTCCGCGGTGGGCCGATTTTCCTTGAATAAAAATTACCTATTTGGATATAATCAATGGCTATTTTTGTCGCTTGGTAAGGAAAATCGCTGAAAAAACGAGCACTTCCAGGCTTTAAATAGAATTGAATTGCAGCATTAGCAGAACCGTCGATGGCAGGTAGCGCGAAGCGACCAGCCACCGGCGGGCAGGTTCCCACCGTTTCCGCAGCGCAATTTCGCGGTAATGGCATGGACCTTCTGCGAAACACGTTTCGGAGCGGCGGCAGTTCGTTCATGGAGCTGCCGACCGTTAAAAATATTTTTATTTTGGGTGGTTGGGGACAACATGACATACGCATCGCGACTTGGGGCCTGCTTGTTTGGCCTCGCAGCAACGGCCGGCATCCCAGCATGGGCAGCCGATCCGGAAATCACCGGAAGGCCGGTGCAACACCAGTTGAACATGCAGACCCCCGTGAGCGCCGTCGGCCACGATATCTACAGCCTGCACAACTGGATGATGATCGTCTGCCTGGTGATCTTCGTCGCCGTGTTCGGTGTCATGTTCTATTCGGTGTTCAAGCACCGCAAGTCGCTCGGCCACAAGCCCGCCACCTTCCACGAATCGACCGCCGTCGAAATCGCCTGGACCATCGTTCCCTTCCTGATCGTCATCGGCATGGCCCTGCCTGCCACCAAGACCGTCGTCGCCCTGAAAGACACCTCGAACGCCGACATCACCATCAAGGCCACCGGCATGCAGTGGAAATGGGGCTACGACTACCTGAACGGCGAAGGCGAGGGCATTTCCTTCCTGTCGAACCTGTCGACCCCGCGCGCCCAGATCGGCCTGCCGGGCCAGGAAGCCACCGAGAAGAAGGGCGAGAACTACCTGCTGGAAGTGGACAACGAGATGGTCGTCCCGGTCGGCAAGAAGATCCGCATGGTCTTCACCGCCAACGACGTGATCCACGCCTGGACCATTCCCGCCTTCGCCATCAAGCAGGACGCCATTCCCGGCTTCGTGCGCGACGGCTGGTTCAAGGCCGACAAGGTCGGCGTCTACCGCGGCAACTGCGTCGAGCTGTGCGGCAAGGACCACGCCTTCATGCCGATCGTCGTGCGCGTCGTCTCCGCCGAGGACTACACTGCATGGGTAGCAGGCGAGAAGAAGAAAATGGCGGCCCTGGCCGACGATCCGAACAAGGTCTGGACCATCGATGAACTGAAGACCCGCGGCGAGCAGGTCTACAACGCCAACTGCGTGGCCTGCCACCAGGCCAACGGCAAGGGCGTGCCGAACGCCTTCGCGGCGCTGGACGGTTCGCCGAACGTGCTGGGCGCCAAGGCGCACCAGGTCGAGATCCTGCTCAACGGCCAGGACACCCCGGCCTATCCGTCGGCGATGCCGGCCTGGAAGCAGCTGTCGGACACCGAGATCGCCGCGGTGATCACCTATACCCGCAACTCCTGGTCGAACAAGGCTGCGGAAAACATCGTGCAACCGGCCGAAGTGCTGGCCGCACGCAGCAAGTGATTTAGCTATTTAGCTTCAGGGAAATCGACATGACTACCAGCACCATCGATCACGATCACGCGCACGGCCACGACCATGACCACGCGCACGACCATCCGAGCGGCTACCGCCGCTGGCTGTTCGCCACCAACCACAAGGACATCGGCACCTTGTACCTGTGGTTCTCCTTCATCATGCTGCTCTCGGGCGGCGTACTGGCGCTGATGATCCGCACCGAGCTGTTCGAGCCGGGCCTGCAGTTCTTCCGTCCCGAGTTCTTCAACCAGCTGACCACCATGCACGGCCTGGTGATGGTGTTCGGCGCGATCATGCCGGCCTTCGTGGGCTTCGCCAACTGGATGCTGCCGCTGCAGGTGGGCGCCTCGGACATGGCCTTCGCCCGCATGAACAACTTCTCGTTCTGGCTGCTACCGCCGGCCGCGATCCTGCTGGCGGGCTCGTTCTTCTCGCCGGGCGGCGCCACCGCCGCCGGCTGGACCCTGTATGCGCCGCTGTCGACCCAGATGGGCCCGGGCATGGACATGGCGATCTTCGCCATGCACATCATGGGCGCCTCGTCGATCATGGGCTCCATTAACATCATCGTCACCATCCTGAACATGCGCGCTCCCGGCATGACCCTGATGAAGATGCCGATGTTCTGCTGGACCTGGCTGATCACCGCCTTCCTGCTGATCGCGGTGATGCCGGTGCTGGCGGGCGCGATCACCATGACCTTGACCGACCGCCACTTCGGCACCTCCTTCTTCAACGCGGCAGGCGGCGGCGACCCGGTGATGTACCAGCACATCTTCTGGTTCTTCGGCCACCCCGAGGTCTACATCATGATCCTGCCGGCCTTCGGCATCGTCTCGCAGATCATCCCGGCCTTTGCACGGAAACCCTTGTTCGGCTACGCCTCGATGGTCTACGCGACCGCCTCGATCGCGATCCTGTCCTTCATCGTCTGGGCCCACCACATGTTCACCACCGGCATGCCGGTGACCTCGCAGCTGTTCTTCATGTACGCCACCATGCTCATCTCCGTGCCGACCGGCGTGAAGGTGTTCAACTGGGTCGCCACCATGTGGAAGGGTTCGATGACTTTTGAAACCCCGATGCTGTTCGCGGTCGGCTTCATCTTCGTGTTCACGATGGGCGGCTTCACCGGCCTGATCCTGGCCGTGACCCCGATCGACATCCAGGTGCACGACACCTATTACGTGGTGGCGCACTTCCACTATGTGCTGGTGGCGGGTTCGCTGTTCGCGCTGTTCGCGGGCTACTACTACTGGGCGCCGAAATGGACCGGCCACATGTACAACGAGGCGCGCGGCAAGATCCACTTCTGGCTCTCCTTGATCACGTTCAACATCACCTTCTTCCCGATGCACTTCCTGGGCCTGGCCGGCATGCCGCGCCGCTACGCGGACTACGCGACCCAGTTCACCGACTTCAACATGATCGTCTCGATCGGCGCCTTCGGCTTCGGCCTGTCGCAGGTCTACTTCCTGTTCGCGGTGGTGCTGCCTAACATCCGCGGCGGCAAGAAAGCGGAAGCCAAGCCATGGGAAGGCGCGGAAGGCCTCGAGTGGACCGTGCCGAGCCCGGCGCCGTTCCATACCTTCGAAACCCCGCCGCTGGTGAAGTAATCATGGCTACCCACGAGCAAAAGAAGAGCAACCTGAAGACCGCCCTGGTGCTGGGCGGGATCGCGCTGTTCTTCTTCGCCAGCGTGTTCGTCAAGTTCACCCTGCTGAGCTGACATGACGACGCCGACCAGCCCGGTCAACAGCCGGGTTAACAGCCGAACTCGGCGCCTGAACCGCTCCACCCTGGGCAAGCTGGTGGTGGTGGCGGTGATGATGTTCGGCTTCGGCTACGCGCTGGTGCCGATGTACCGCCAGATTTGCGAGGTGCTCGGCATCAATGTGCTGACCCAGCCGGGCGAGTTCGTCGAAGCGCCCGTGAATACCCAGGTCGACAAGAGCCGCAAGGTGGTCGTCGAGCTGGATGGCAATTCGCAGGGGCCGTGGCGTTTCCGCCCGGTCCAGCGCAGCATCGAAGTGCATCCGGGCGAGCTGGCCACCGTCACCTACGAGGTGGTCAACACGCAGGGCAGGGCGATCAAGGCCCAGGCGATCCCGAGCTATGCGCCGCAGAGCGTCACGCCGCACTTCAAGAAGGTCGAATGCTTCTGCTTCCGCGAGCAGACCCTGCAGGCCAACGAGGCGCGCCAGATGCCGGTGGTCTTCTTCATCGACCCGAAGCTGCCGCGCGAGGTGAAGAACATCACGCTGTCGTACACCTTCTTCGAGATCGGCGGCGCGGTCCAGACCGCCTCGAACGGCTCGGGCAAGGTGAAGTAAATGGAAGACAAACCACACCAGCGCAAGGGCAACTTCCTGGCATCGATGAAGGCGGTGTTCTGGTCCTTCTTCGGCGTGCGCAAGCGTAGCGACTACGAGAAGGACGCGGCCAACCTGAATCCGGTGCATGTGATCATCGCCGGCTTGATCGGCGTGGCGATCTTCATCGGCTTGATCATGCTGGCAGTGCGTTTTGCGGTGTCGCAGTAAGGCAGTTTCAAGAAACGTCACAGGACGTGACGGCAGAATAAGAACGATCTTGCCCGGCAAGGCCGGGGAAGCAGGTTTCGCGATTCAGAATGACCGATAATTCAGAAGAGTTGAGGAGATGAAGATGAGTTCGCCACACACCGTGCCCCATTATTTCGTGCCAGGCCCGTCCCGCTGGCCGATGTCCGCCGGCATTTCGATGCTGGTCACCATGATCGGCGCGTCCGCATGGGTCAACAGCGTTTCCTGGGGCCCCGCCGTGTGCCTGGCCGGCATCGTCGCGATGCTGGTCGTGCTCTATTTCTGGTTCGGCGACGCCATCGGCGAATCGGAATCGGGCATGTACGGCCGCAACATCGACCTGTCCTTCCGCTGGTCCATGAGCTGGTTCATTTTCTCGGAAGTGATGTTCTTCGGCGCCTTCTTCGGCGCCCTGTTCTACGCCCGCGCCATCTCCATGCCCTGGCTGTCGGACCTCGACCACAAGATCATCTGGCCGGACTTCGCGCCGACCTGGGGCAATACCGGCCCGGCCGGCGTGGTCGACGGGTTCCAGACCATGGGACCGTTCCCGATCCCGACCATCAACACCGCGCTGCTGCTGCTGTCGGGCGTGACCCTGACCATCTCGCACCACGCGCTGCGCGAAGGCCACCGTTCGAAGACCGCCTTCTGGCTGTTCGCCACCATCCTGCTGGGCGCGGTCTTCATGGGCTTCCAGGTCTATGAATACATGCACGCCTACCAGGAACTGAACCTGAAGCTGACCTCGGGCATCTACGGCTCGACCTTCTTCATGCTGACCGGTTTCCACGGCTTCCACGTGACCATGGGCGCCATCATGCTGTCGGTGATCCTGTACCGTGTGCTGAAAGGCCACTTCACGGCGGACAAGCACTTCGGCTTCGAAGGCGCGGCCTGGTACTGGCACTTCGTCGACGTGGTCTGGCTGGGCCTGTACGTCGTCGTGTACTGGCTGTAAGGTTTTCGAAGGGTGGGCGGTCCTCCGCCCACGCGTTCAATTGACGAAGATTAGCCGGGACGCAGGTCCATCACTGTAATTTGAACGCGTGGGCGAGGAGCTCGCTCACCGTTTACCATGTAGTCAGCGAATGCCTGTCGGCGCAATCCACCCCATCTTGTAGGCGCCGAGCAGGCACAGGAACAGGGTGATCGACAGCCCGACCCGCATCGCCAGCGCATGCACGGTGCGGTTGCTTTGCCCCTTGTCGCGCATCAGGAAGAACAGGGCCGAGCCTAGGCTGGCGAGAATCAGGATGAAGGCGATGGCAACAAGCAGTTTCATGGTCGGCCCGGAAAAGGTTGAGGCTTCATTGTAATGCGCTTCCGCTTCCATTTTCGTCTCATTCCCTTCATTGCCGCACTGCTCCTCGCCCTGCTGGGTATTGCGCTGGGTAATTGGCAACAGGGCAGGGCAGCGCAGAAACTGGCCGTGCAGGAAAAACTCACCGCCTTCGCCCTCGCGCCGCCAGTCGCGCTCGGCCCCGCCATCACGCCTGCCGCCGCACTGGAATACCGCCGCGTCACCCTGACCGGCAAGTTCATCAAGGACTGGCCGCTCTTCCTGGCCAACCGGCCGATGGCGGGCCGCTCCGGCTACTACCTCGTGATGCCGTTTAAAATAGCGGGTTCGAGCACCCATGTGCTGGTGATGCGCGGCTGGCTGCCGCGCGAGGCGGAGTACGGGAAATTGCCGGCGTTCGCGACCCCGTCCGGGGTGGTGAAGATCGACGGCATCGTGTCCGGCACGGCGGGCCACGTGATGGAAATGGGCAAGGCGGCGGCACTGGCGCCGCGCGCCATCGTCCAGAACATCGATCCGCAGTCGGCGGCAAGCGCCACCGGCCTGAAGCTGCAGCCCTTTTTCGTGCAGCAGACCGGGCCGGACCAGCCGGGCGACACCCTGCTGCGCGCCTGGCCGGCGCCGTCGAGCGGCATCGACAAGCACCGCGGCTACGCCTTCCAGTGGTATGCGCTGGCGGCGATGGCCGTCCTCTTTTTTGTGGCAACCGGATTCCGTAGTGGAGCAAAACAAGGTGATGCAAGAAAAAACGATGCAGGACACAGTGAAGCCGGCAGTCGCTGACCCGGTCCAGGCACGCAAGCGCGGCCGCTGGAAGCTGTTCGCGGTGCTGATGGTCTGCGCCGCGCCGCTGATCCTTTCCTACCTGACGTATTACGTCATCAAGCCCACCGGCCGCACCAACTACGGCACCCTGATCGACCCGCGCGAGCGCCCGATTCCGCCCATGGCCAGCACGACCCTGGACGGACGTCCGGAAAAGCTCGCGCAATACGCCGGCAAGTGGATCATGCTGAAGGTCGGCGGCGGCGAATGCCTGGAAGCCTGCCAGAAGCAGCTTTTCGCCATGCGCCAGTGGCGCCTGATGCAGGGCAAGAACATGGACCGCGTGGAGCGGGTCTGGCTGGTGCTGGATGACAAGCCGCTCGACACCATGACCATCCGCCAGTACGACGGCATGCACATGCTGCGCGCGCCGCAGGACACCGTGACGAAGTGGCTGCCGGCGGAGCAGGGCACCCAGCCGTCCCAGCACATCTACCTGATCGACCCGCTGGGCAACCTGATGATGCGTTTCCCCGTCGACCCAGACCCGCGCAAGGTCTACAAGGACATTGCCAAGCTGCTCAAGGCGTCCGCGGTCGGCTGACCGCGCATGCCAGCCACACCGCTTCACCGCCCGGATAAACAATGCAAGCTTCCTCCCTGTTGCAACTGGCCCTGATGGGCATCCTCGTGGCCATCCTGCCACTGTCCATGGTCTGGATGTCCGCCGACGTGAACAAGTTCCGCAAGCTGGTCTGGGTCGCGGTCTTCCTGACCTTCGACCTGATCGTCTTCGGCGGCTTCACCCGCCTGACCGATTCCGGCCTGGGCTGCCCGGACTGGCCGGGCTGCTACGGCATGGCCAACCCCTTCCTGGCGCACGAGCAGATCTCGGCGGCGCAAGCAGCCATGCCGACCGGCCCGGTCACGGTGGCCAAGGCCTGGATCGAAATGATCCACCGCTACCTGGCCATGGGCATCGGCGTGATCATCATGGCGCTGCTGTTCACCTCCATCGTCCAGTGGCGCAAGACGAAGGTGCAGGCCTTCAAGCCGGGCATTCCGCTGGCGCTCTTCGTCTTCGTGTGCATCCAGGGCGCTTTCGGCGCCTGGACCGTCACCCTCAAGCTGCAGCCGGTGATCGTCACCATCCACCTGCTGCTGGGCATGGGCCTGCTGGCCCTGCTGGCCTGGCTCGGCGGGCGCGAGGATTTCCTGATGCGCCCGCCCGTGCCCGCAGGCGACAACGCCGCGCTGCGCCGCATCCGCACGCTCGCCATCCTGGCCGCCGTCGTCGTCACGGCCCAGATCGCGCTGGGCGGGTGGGTGAGCACCAACTACGCCACCCTGGCCTGCGACGAGTTCCCCCTGTGCGACGGCCATGTGGTGCCGCCGATGGACTTCGAGCATGGCTTCCACCTGTGGCGCGAGCTGGGCAAGACGGCGGCGGGCCACTACCTGCCGTTCTCGGCCCTGGTGGCGATCCACTGGGTGCACCGCAACTTCGCCATCGTCGTCGTCGCCGTGCTCGGGCTGCTGGCATGGCGCGCCTGGCGCCAGCCCTACCTGGCGCGCCATGCGCGCCTGCTGGCGCTGCTGTTGTTCGTGCAACTGCTGACGGGGGTGGCCACGGTCTATTTCGACTTCCCGCTCGCCATTGCCGTAATGCATAACGCAGGGGCGGCCCTGCTGGTCCTGCTGGCGACCATGTTAAACTACCGGGTGAAATACCAACTCGAGGTGAACCGCGCGAAGTCGGCCGCGGCGCCCGCTGCCTCAGCTGTACTGTGAGGCGCAGGACGAGTTGGGCAATACAGAGCGCGGCGCCGCCGCGCTTCGAGCCAGCCAGCACCCCATCGATGACGACCCAGACTGCCCTCCATAAAGCTCCGAGCCGCGTTGCCCAGTACTGGGCCCTGACCAAACCACGGGTCACGCAGTTGGCCGTGTTCTGCGCGGTCATCGGGATGTTCCTCGCCACCGACGGCTTCCCGGGCTGGCGGGTCGTGGTGGCCGCCACGGCCGGCATCTGGCTCCTGGCAGGCGCCGCCTTCGCCGTGAACTGCCTGGTCGAAGCCGAGATCGACGCGCGCATGGCGCGCACCGCCCGCCGCGCCACCGCGATGGGCGAACTCACCCCGGCCCAGACGATCACCTTCTCGGCGATCATCGGCGGCCTGGGCATGTATATCCTGTACGCCTTCGTCAATCCGCTCACCATGTGGCTGACCTTCGTCACCTTCGTCGGCTACGCCTTCATCTACACCATGCTGCTCAAGCCGGCCACGCCGCAGAACATCGTCATCGGCGGCCTCTCGGGCGCCATGCCGCCGGCCCTGGGCTGGGCCGCCGTCGCCAACGAGGTGCCGATGGAGGCCTGGCTGCTGGTGCTCATCATTTTCGTGTGGACCCCGCCGCATTTCTGGGTGCTGGCCATGTACCGCCGCGAGGACTATGCGCGCTCCGGCCTGCCGATGCTGCCGGTCACCCACGGCATGGCGTACACCGGCCTGCAAGTCTGGCTCTACACCATTGCTCTGGCGGCGACGACCCTGCTGCCTTTCGCCACCGGCATGAGCGGCCTGATCTACCTGGCCGCCGCCGTGGCGCTGATCATTCCCTACCTGCGCCATTCGTGGCGCGTGCACCGCCACTACAGCGACATGGCGGCGCGCAATGCCTTCACCTACTCGATCGTCTACCTGTCGCTGCTGTTCGCCGCTTTGCTGGTGGACCACTACTTCAAGTTCTGAACCATGAAAAAACTCCTGACCGTGCTGGCGATGCTGCTCGCCACCCTGGCCGCCGGCTGCGACAAGCTGACGAACAAGCCGCTGGCCTTCAATAACACCGACGTGACCGGCCTGGACTACGCCAAGGGCTTCGCGCTGACGGACCACACCGGCAAGCCCCGCACCCTGCAGGACTACAAGGGCAAGCTGGTGGTGCTCTTCTTCGGCTACACCCAGTGCCCGGACGTGTGCCCGACCACGATGGCCGAGATGGCTGCCGTGATGAAGGACCTGGGCCCGGCCAGCAAGGACGTGCAGGTGCTGTTCGTCACGCTCGACCCGGAGCGCGACACCCAGGAACTGCTCGCCGCCTACGTGCCGGCCTTTCACCCGTCGTTTGTCGGCCTGTACGGCGACAAGGAAGCCACCGCGCGCACGGCCAAGGAATTCAAGGTGTTCTACGCCAAGGTGCCGTCCGGCGACGACCCGAAGAACTACACGGTGGACCACACCGCCGGCAGCTACGTCTTCGACCGCCAAGGCAAGCTGCGCCTGTTCGTCCGCCACGGCAATGGTCCGGGACCGCTCGCGGCCGACCTGCGCCAGCTGCTGTAAGCCAGCCAGTGATCCGCGAAGGCTCCGATTTCGTTCCGGATGATCTACCCGTCAACCATCACCGCGTGGGCGGAATCCGCTCACCCTACGTCAGCGTTAACAAGTCTGCTGTTATGATGGTGTAAACACCACTCGACAGGGACGGCATGGAACAACGCCAGGGCAGGAACTACACCCGTATCGCCATAGTCGTCCTGCTGACGCTGGGCTGCCTCTACGTCCTCAAGCCCTTCCTGGCCGCGATCCTGTTCGCGGCCTGCGTCGTGATTTCTTCCTGGCCCCTCTACCTGCGCCTGCAGGCAGCCATGCATGGCCGCCGCACGCTGGCGGCGCTGACCATGACGCTGTCGCTCACCCTGCTCATCATCATCCCGCTGTCGATGGTCGCCTATAACCTGGTCGACGACGTCGCGCGCGGCTTCAGCGAGCTGCGCCAGGCCATCGAGCACCGCGAGCTGATGCCGCCAGGGTGGGTGCGCGAGATCCCGCTGGTCGGCGCATCGATCGACGCCTACCTGCGCGAGCTGGTCGCAAGCCGCGAGCAGATGCTGGCCCTGGCCCAGCGCATGCTGGAACCGGCGCGCCGCTACCTGGTCGCGGGCGGCCTGATGCTGGGCACCGGCGTGATCCAGCTCAGCCTGGCCGCCTTCGTCAGCTTCTTCTTCTATCGCGACGGCAAGGCCCTGCTGGAGGTGGTCGCCGTGACCATGCGCCGCGTGATGGGCGAGGGCGCCGATTCGGTGTCGAGCACCGTCAGCCAGACCGTGCGCGGCGTCATGTACGGCCTGCTCGGCACCGCGCTGGCGCAGGCCCTGGTGGCGGCGATCGGCTTCACCATTGCGGGCGTGCCGGCGGTGCCGCTGCTGTCGGTGATGATCTTCATCTCGTCCCTGATCCCGGTCGGCCCGCCCATCATCTGGGGCGGGGCCGCCTTCTGGCTCTTCCTGCAGCACGAGACCGGGTGGGCGATCTTCATGGTGGTCTGGGGCACGGTGTTGATCAGCGGCGTCGACAATATCGTGCGCCCGATGCTGATCAGCCGCGGCAGCAGCCTGCCTTTCCTGCTCACCTTGCTCGGCGTGCTGGGCGGCGTGATCGCCTTCGGCTTCGTCGGCATGTTCATCGGGCCGACCCTGCTGGCGGTGGGCTACAGCCTGATGACGGAGTGGACCGGGACGCCGGACCGGGTGATCCGGCAGGACAAGCAGGCCTGAGGCCGCTTACTGCTCGTCTTCCGGCTGGAGTGGCGAATAGCGCCAGTCGAATTCTTCCAGCAGGCCGGCGGCGGCTCCGTCGCATTCCGCGCGGTAGTGGTGTTGGTGGGCAAACGACACCGTGGGCAAGCCATCCTCGAATCCGAGCTTGCGCAAGGCCGATTCAAACCGCTCGCTCGCACCGTAGGCGTAAATGAGGTTGTGCCGGTCCCAGACCACGGTTGCGTTCGCACCCAGCGCATGCGCCCAGAGATCGAAACGCGCATCTGCCCTCAGGAAGGCCGCGTAGCGCGCCAGGAAGGACTGGATCGCGCCGAGTTCGAGCACGGGGCTCTGGTAGCGGCCCGCCTCGCCTTCGCCCCTCGGCGTGTGTAGCACGTAGAGCAAGGCATACGGTCCTTCGAGCGTTTCGACCAGGCGCTGGAAGATCGCCGGATCGCCGGCCGGCGCGGTCGCGACGAGGCGTTCGCCGCCGCCCGACACTTCCCTGGCAAAGATGGCCGGGTGGCGATGCTCGACCCACTCGCCCTCCACCGCCTGCCAGAGTTTTTGCATGCGCTCTGCCCGAGCCTGCTTCAGGACGATGCGCCCGCGGCGTCGAGGGCTGCGATGATGCGCGCCGCCGTCCGCTGCAGTTCGCCGGAGTCGGCAGGCGCGCTGGCGTGCGGTCTCAAGGGCGCGGCGTGCTCGCGCGGCACGATATGGAAGTGCACATGCGGCACGGTCTGGCCCGCCGCCGGGCCATTGAACTGCGCCACCATGATGCCGGGCGCCCCCATCGCCGCCTTGACCGCCGCCGCCACTTTCTTCGTGGTGCGGATGCAGGCGGCGGCGCTGTCGTCCGACAGGGTGAACAGCTCCGCGGCGGATTCTTTCGGCAGCACCAGCACATGGCCGTCGGCCTGCGGCATGATGTCCATGATCGCGAGCGTGTGTTCGTCCTCGTAGACCTTCACGCTGGGCAGTTCACCGCGCAGGATGCGAGCGAAGGGATTGTTGGAATCGTAGTCCATGGGTTTCCTTTCCATCGTCTGGGCCGCCAGCACGTTCACCCGTTACTGGGCAGGGCGTGCGTCTGCCGGCTGCTGTTGCATGGTAGCGCTATTCAAGCGCCGCCGCCTGGTCCCAGCGCACTGCGCAGCCGCTCGAAATCGATCGGCTTGGTCAGGTGGTGGTCGAAGCCGGCGTCGAAGGCCAGCTGCCGGTCCTTTTCCTGCCCCCAGCCGGTGGCTGCGATCAGCCGCATGCTGCGGCCGTGCTCGGTGGCGCGCAGGCGGCGCGCCAGCTCGTAGCCGTTCAGGTCGGGCAGGCCGATGTCGAGCAGGGCGACCTGCGGCGCGAATTCCCGGGCCAGGTCCAGGGCCGCATGCGCGCTGTGGACGGCGCGCACCTCGCAGCCGAACAGTTCGAGCGCCATCAGGAGCATCTCGGCCGCGTCGGCATTGTCGTCGACCACCAGGATGCGGGCCGGCGCCAGGCCGGTGGTCGCGGCCGGCGTTGCGCGCTGCACCGCATGCGCCAATGGCAGGCGCACCGTGAAGCAGCTGCCCTTGCCTTCGCCCTCGCTGGCGGCCGCGATGGCCCCGCCGTGCAGCTCGACGATGCCCTTCACCAGCGACAGCCCGATGCCGAGCCCGCCGCGCGAGCGCTCCAGCGCCGGCTCCAGCTGCGAGAACATGTCGAACACCGTCGCCAGCGCATGCGCGGGCAGGCCGATGCCGTTGTCGCGCACCGCCAGCACGGCGGCGCCCTCCTGCACGCCCAGGTGAAGCAGGATGCGCCCGCCGTCCGGCGTGTACTTGGCCGCGTTGGTGAGCAGGTTGACCACCGCCTGGTTGATCCGGGTGGGATCGGCGTCCACCATCACCGGGCGCGCGGGCAGGTCCAGGTCCAGCCGGTGGCGCGCATGCTCCATCAGGCCGGCCGTATCGCCCACGGCGGCGCGGACCAGGGCCGTCAGGTCGACCGGCTCGCGCCGCAGCGCCATCTTGTCCTGGGTGATGCGCGAGACTTCCATCAGGTCGTCGACCAGGTGGGTCAGGTGGTGCAGCTGGCGCTCGAACACCGACAGCAGGCGCGCATCGGGAGCGGCGCCGTCGCGCCTGAGCTTGAGCACCTCGAGCGCGCTGCGCATCGGCGCCAGCGGATTGCGCAGCTCGTGCGAGAGCGTGGCGAGGAATTCGTCCTTGCGCCGGTCGGCCGCCGACAGGGCGGCGTTCACGGCCTGCAGCCGGCGCTCCGCGCAGAGTTGCGCTTCCAGCGCATCCTCGGCCGCCTTGCGTGCGCTGCGCAGTTCGCGTTCGTAGGACTGGCGCTCCGACGCCATGAACAGCGCCCATTCGTCCCGGATCTCGCCTGCCAGCTGGCGGCGCACCACATTGACCAGCATCGGCAGCCGGCTGCCGTCGCGGTGGCGCAGGTCGATCTGCAGTTCGGCCACCGAGCCGCGCACCTGCAGCAGCGGCAGGCAGTGGGTGTGGTGGAACAGGCGCGCGCCGATCGTCATCAGGTCTTGTACGCGCACGACGCCGGCCAGCTCGCGCTGGTCGAATCCGAGCCAGCGGCAGGCCGTGGCGTTCGCGCGCAGCAGCAGGCCGTCGGCATCGCTCTGCAGGAGGCCGCAGGGCGCGTGGTCATGGAAGAAGCCGGCGGGTGGGAGCGCGCCGTCCATGTCGTCAGTCAAGCGTGGTGGCCAGGAAGGCGTCGATGGCGCGCGAGCTGGCGGTGGGGGCGCTCATGTGCGGGCAGTGGCCGATATTGTCGATCACGTGCAGCGTGCTGTTCGGCAGGTGCCGGTGCAGGTAGTCGCCGGCGCTCATCGGCGCGATCAGGTCGTCGCTGCACTGCAGGATCAGGGCCGGGGTGCTGGAACGGGGCAGGTCGCGGCGGTGGTCGGCCAGGAAGGTCGTGCGCGCGAAGTGCTTGGCGATGTCGGGATCGTTGCGGCAGAAGCTGTCGGTGAGCTCCTCGCGCAGCTGGGGGCGCTCGGGCGCGCCCATGATGGCCGGGGCCAGGCTGCTCGACCAGCCGAGGTAGTTGGCGTCCATGGTCTCGAGCAGCTCGTCGATGTCCTCGCGCTCGAAGCCGCCGGTATAAGGATTGGCGGGGTCGGACCTGTCGTTGATGTAGCAGGCCGAGGGCGCCACCATGACCTGGGCCACGAAGCGCCCGGGCGCCTTGATGGCGGCCAGCATGCCGGTCATGCTGCTCACCGAATGGCCGACCAGGATCACGGGGCCGGTCGCGAACAGCGCGACGATTTCCAGCAGGTCGTCGGCATAGCCATGCAGGGTGGCGTAGCGCTCGCGGTCGTAGGCGGAGAGGTCGGAGCGGCCGCTGCCGGTCAGGTCGTAGGTGATGACACGAAAAGCGTCCTGGTAGACGGGCGCCATGAAGCGCCACATGGTCTGGTCGCAGCCGAAACCGTGGGAGAACACCATGGTGGCCCCGCCGCTGCCGCTGACATGTACGCTGTTCCGGACTTGCACGATCTGCTGCTCCTCTGTGGGTGTGCGAAAGTGCATGCACCGGGCCATGCGGTCAGCGGCGAGTATGCGCCACAAATGTTGCAAGCGCAATAAGTTTCTAGTCGTGGTCCTCGTCCGATTCCTCGCGTTCGCCGCGCGGATAGACCTTCACCAGCAGGATGCGCGGCCCGTTCATCTTCTTGACCACGATGTCGAACTGCGGGAAGCCGATGCGCTGGCCCTGCTTGGGGATGTCGCCCAGCTTGGCCATCAGGAGGCCGCCCACGGATTCGACGTCGTCCAGGCCCATTTCCTCGTTGTCGATGTCGATGCCGAGCAGGCGCTCGAGCGAGAAGATCGGCAGGCTGGCCTTGCCGATGTACGTGCCGTCGGCCTGCGACATCCAGTCGTTCTCGTTCATGCGGAACTCGTCGCGGATCTCGCCGACCATCGCGCCCAGCAGGTTGTCGAGGGTGATGAAGCCGACCGGGCGCTTGCCCTTCTCGCCGATCAGGGCGAAGTGCGGCGCGCCGCTGCGGAAGCGGCGGAAGATGTCCTGGGCCGGGGTGCGCGCCGAGATCGTCTCCACCGGGCGCAGGTGCTGGGTCAGGTCGGTGATGGTGCGGCCGGCCTGCTGGGCGAAGAACAGGTCCTTCAGGTGGATCACGCCCAGCACCTCTTCGCCTTCCTCGTCGAAATAGGGATAGCGCGAGAAGCGGTTGCGGCGCACGGTCTCCATGTTCTCGGCCAGGGTGCGGCTGGCGTAGAGGGCGCTCACTTCGTTAATCGGGCGCATCAGGTCGGACACGGCCAGCTGGCTGAAGTCGAGCGACTGCGCAAGGATGTTGCGCTCGGCATTCGAAAACTTGTCGCCCGGCGTGCTGGTGCGCAGGATGAGCTTGAGCTCGTCCGTCGAGTAATGGGTCTCGTGGCTGCCGCTGCCGGCCAGGCCGGCGATGCGCAGCACCATGTTGGCGCTGGCGTTGAGCAGCGCGATCGCCGGATACATCGCCCAGTAGAAGGCGTAGAGCGGGATCGCGGTCCACAGCGCCACCACCTCGGGGATGCGGATCGCCAGCGATTTCGGCGCCAGTTCGCCGACCACGATGTGGAGAAAGGAGATCACCGAGAAGGCGACCACGAACGAGACGCCGTGGATCAGCTCCGGCGAGGTCACGCCAAGCAGGGCGAACACCGGTTCGAGCAGGCTGGCGAAGGCCGGTTCGCCGACCCAGCCCAGGCCCAGGGAGGCGAGGGTGATGCCGAGCTGGCAGGCGGAGAGGTAGGCGTCGAGCTGGCCGTGGACCTTGCCCAAGATGCGGCCGCGCAGGCCCGCCGCCTTGGCGATGGCGCGCACGCGGGTCTTGCGGAGGGTGACGATACTGAATTCTGCGGCAACGTAGAAGCCGTTCAGCGCCACCAGGAACAGGGCGAGAACGACAAATAGAAAGTTTTCCATATAAAGGGTTGAGTTAACAAAAGGCAAAGCCGGCATCCATTGTACAGCCCAGCCGCCTCAGCTACCCAGGATGCCCTGGTGGACGGCGGAGAGGATGGCCTCGACGGCCGGATGCTTGATCTTGCGTTCGTTCGACACCGCGTAGAAATGCTCGCGCACCTGCGGCACGCGCCCCACCTGCAGGGCGCCGAGCTGGTCCTCGAGCTCGTGGGCCAGGGCGGCCGGGGCGAAGAACAGGCCCAGGCCGCGCCGGCCGAAGGTCGTGAGCAGGGCGTTGTCCTCGAACTCGCCGACCACGTCGGGACGCACACCCTGCAGCTCGAACCACTCGTCGATCTTGCCGCGCAGGGCATTATTGCGCGTCGGCAGCAGGAAGGGCGCGCCATTCAGCGAGCGCGGGAAATCCGCGCCCCAGTCCTTGACCAGGGCGGGCGCGCCGACCACGATGGTCTCGCTGTCGGAGAGCAGGTGGCTGAACACGCGCAGGGTGGTGCCGGAGCGCACCGCGCGGTCGGTCAGCACCACGTCCAGCTTGTGCAGGGCCAGGTCGGCCAGCAGCTCGTCGAACTCGCCCTCGTAGCAGACCAGGCGCACCGGGCGCGGCAGCTGGGTGGCGATCTCCAGCAGGCGATAGGCGGTCAGCTTGGGGAGCGAGTCGGAAATCCCGACCGTCAGGCGGGTGCGGGCGCTGTCGGCCTCGGCCAGCGCCTCCTGCATCTGCTCTCCCAAAAGAAAGATCTGGTCGGCATAGGACAAGGCAAGGCGCCCGGCCTCGGTTAAAGTCAGGCGCCGGCCCTGCTGCGTGAACAGGATCTTGCCCATGGCCTGCTCGAGCTGGGCCAGCTGGGTGCTGACGGTCTGGATCGCCAGGTGCAGGCGTTCGGCGGCGCGCGTGATGCTGCCTTCCTTGGCGACGACCCAGAAATAGTACAGGTGGCGGAAATTCGGAGGGCTGTGGTTCATCTCTTCTGTTTTTGCGAAGTAACTCTTCGATTATCTTCGCTTTTTCAATGTGGCGCCAGCCCCCATACTGCCCTGGTTGATTGAACAAACCAGCAACGCGCACCATTATTCATAACGCAACTCAACAACAAGGGGAAACAACAACATGAAGCACTTTACGTGGTCATTCATCGTGACCGCCGTCTGCATGGCGCTGGCAGGCTGGTGGGGTTACGACCATGGCGGCATCGCCGGCATGGTCACGGCGCTCGGCGTGACCGCCATCCTGTCGGTGATGGAAGTTTCACTGTCTTTCGACAACGCGGTGGTCAACGCCTCGGTATTGAAAGGCTGGAACGAATTCTGGCTCAAGCTGTTCCTGGGCCTGGGCATGATCATCGCCGTGTTCGGCATGCGCCTGGTGTTCCCGCTGGTGATCGTCGCCGTGGCGGCCGACCTCGGCATGATGGAGGTGTGGAACCTGGCGCTGAGTAATCCGAAAGAGTTCTCTTCGCACCTGACCAACCACCACGCGGAAGTGGCGGCCTTCGGCGGCATGTTCCTGCTGCTGGTGTTCCTGAACTTCCTGCTCGACGACGAGAAGGAAGTGCACTGGCTCGGCAACGTCGAGAAGAAACTCGGCTCGCTGGGCAAGGTGTCCTCGATCTCGGTGCTGGTGTCGCTCGGCGCGCTGATGTTCGCAACCAGCTATGTGCCTGACGCCCAGCGGATGATCGTGCTGGTGGCCGGCCTGTGGGGCATCCTGGTCTACATCGGCGTCGACATGATCTCCGGCCTGCTCGAGAAGAGCGAGTCGGACGAGAACAGCAACGTCGGCGACATGGTCAAGAAGGGCGGTATCGGCGGCTTCCTGTACCTGGAAGTGCTGGATGCATCGTTCAGCTTCGACGGCGTGATCGGCGCGTTCGCGATCACCACCGACGTCGTGATCATCATGCTGGGCCTGGCGATCGGCGCGATGTTCGTGCGCTCGATGACGGTCTACCTGGTGCGCCAGGGAACGCTCGACGAATTCGTCTACCTGGAGCACGGCGCGCACTACGCGATCGGCATCCTGGCCGTGATCATGCTGCTGAGTATGCACATGCACGTGCCCGAGCTGATCACCGGCGGCGTCGGCGTGGCCTTCATCCTGGCCTCGCTGTGGAGCTCGATCCAGCACAAGAAGAAGCACGCGGCAGTCGAAGCTTGAGGTTTTCGTAGGGTGGGCGGTCCCCCGCCCACGCGTTCAGCAAGACCATGCGTCACCACGGCGCATCCGGGAGTTGAACGCGCGGACGGCAGAGCCGTCCACCCTACGTGTATCGAATTGCGCGGCAAGTGGCAGAACACCAGCTTGCTGCGTTTATACCCCGGTGTTCATCGTAGTACTTTTTAGGAGAGTCACAATCATGGCAATCAGTCTGCAAAAAGGCGGCAACGTCAACCTGTCGAAGGAAGCTCCGGGCCTCGTCAACCTGAAAGTCGGCCTGGGTTGGGATACCCGCGCCACCGACGGCGCGGCGTTCGACCTCGACGGCGCGGTGTTCCTGCTGAATGCATCGGGCAAGGTGCGCTCGGATAGCGACTTCATCTTCTACAACAACCTGAAGTCGAGCGACGGCTCGGTGGTCCACTCGGGCGACAACACCACCGGCGCGGGCGAGGGCGACGACGAAACCGTCTCGATCGACCTCTCGAAGGTCCCGGCCGACGTCGACAAGGTGGTGCTGGCCGTGACCATCCACGACGCGGAAGCGCGCCGCCAGAACTTCGGCATGGTCGGCAAGGCCTTCATCCGCTGCATCAACGCGGCCAACAGCAGCGAGATCGCGCGCTACGACCTGTCGGAAGACAGCTCCACCGAAGCTGCGATGATCTTCGGCGAGGTGTATCGTAACGGCGCGGACTGGAAATTCCGCGCCATGGGCCAGGGCTTCGCGGGCGGCCTCGGCCCCCTCGCCAAGAACTACGGCGTCAACGTTTAATCAATCAGGCATGCGGTCCGCATTGGCGCGGGCCGCATGATGTAAAGGAAGCCACATGCCAGTATTTACCGTGACCGGGGACATCGATCCCTTCCTGCATGTCTCGATGCGACGCGGCGAAACCATCTATTGCGAATCGGATGCGATGGTGATGATGGAATCGACGCTCGACCTGAAGGGCAAGATGAAGGGCGGCCTGGGCAGCGCGCTGATGCGCACCTTCGCCAACGGCGAATCGTTCTTCCAGCAGCACATCGAGGCGACCCGCGGCGACGGCGACTGCCTGCTGTCGCCGACCCTGCCGGGCGCGATGCAAGCCATCGACTGCGGTCCGAACCAGTACATCATCAGCGACGGCGCCTTCGTCGCCGCGACCTCCGGCGTGGACCTGAAGGTCCGCACCCAGAGCCTGGGCAACGCGCTGTTCGCCCAGAGCGGCGGCTTCTTCGTCACCGAGACGACGGGCAGCGGCCAGGTGGTGGTGTCGGGCTTCGGATCGATGTCGGTGCTGGACGTCGAGCCGGGCAAGGATGCGATCATCGACAACTCGCACGTGGTGTGCTGGGATAGCCAGCTGCGCTACGAGATCTCGATCACGACCGGCACCAGCGGCGGCTTCCTGGGTAACCTGATCAACAGCCAGACCAGCGGCGAGGGCATGGTGCTCCGCTTCTCGGGCAAAGGCAAAGTCTACGTATGTTCGCGCAACCGGATGGCATTCAAGGCCTGGATGCAGGCCCCGGCGCGTTAAAAGGAGAAATGAATATGTCAGTCAATCTGCAAAAGGGCCAGAAGATCTCTCTGGACAAGGAAGGCGGCGGCGGCCTGTCGAAAGTCACGATGGGCCTGGGCTGGGACGTGGCCAAGTCGAAGGGCTTCTTCGGCTTCGGCGGCGGCGCAGGGCAGCCGGTCGATCTCGACGCCTCGGTCGTGATGTTCGACGAGTCGAACCGTCCGGTCGACACGGTGTGGTTCCGCCAGCTCAAGAGCAAGGACGGCAGCATCGTCCATACGGGCGACAACCGCACCGGCGCCGGCGACGGCGACGACGAGCAGATCTCGGTCGACCTGGCGCGCGTGCCCGCCACCGTGAAGTCGCTGGTGTTCACCGTGAACAGTTTCACCGGCCAGAACTTCTCGACCGTCGAAAACGCCTACTGCCGCCTGGTCAACGCGGGCAACAACCAGGAAGTGGCGCGCTTCAACCTGTCGGTGCAGGGCTCGCACACGGCCCAGATCATGGCCAAGCTGTACCGCCATAACGGCGAGTGGAAGATGCATGCGATCGGCGAAAACGGCTCGGGCCGTACCTTCGACGACCTGATGCCGCTGATCACGCCGCACCTGTAATCGACCTCACGGTCGTATCGAAGAGCCGGGCTTGCCCGGCTCTTTGCTTTTGTAGGGTGGGCAAGTTCTTTGCCCACGCGTTCAAGGGAAGAACGTGAAGCCACAGTGCATCCTGGAGTTGAACGCGTGGGCGGGACCCGCCCACCCTACGAAATCAGCGGCAGCCAGACGGTGAAGGTGCAGCCGCTGCCCGACCCCTCACTGTGCGCCTTGACCTCGCCCCCATGCAGCGCCACCAGGGTGCGCACCAGCGCCAGCCCGATCCCCAGGCCGCCCTGCGAGCGGTCCGGCGTGCGCTCGGCCTGGGTGAACAGGTCGAACACATGGGGCAGCAGGGCGGCGTCGATGCCGATGCCGGTGTCGACGATGCAGAACTGCACCCGCGCGCCGTCGCGCATGACGCGCAGGGTGATGACGCCGCCACGGGGCGTGTACTTGGCCGCGTTGTTGAGCAGGTTCGTCAGGACCTGGACCAGGCGCGTGGCGTCGCCTTCCACCCTGGCGTCCAGGACGGACATCTCGACCGAGAACACGTGCTCGCGCTCCGCGAGCAGGGGCCGCGCCTGTTCGACCGCGCTGTCCACCAGTGCCTGCACCGCGACGATGCCGCGCTCCAGCTTGATCAGGCCGCGCGTCACCCGCGACACGTCCAGCAGGTCGTTCACGAGGGAGGTCATGTGCTTCACCTGGCGTCCGATCACTTCGCTCGATCTGCGGATATGGTCGGCGCTGGTCGAGATCTTCAGCACCTCGGCGGCGGAGGCGATCGGCGCCAGCGGATTGCGCAGCTCGTGCGCGAGCATGGCGAGGAATTCGTCCTTGCGCCGGTCCTGCTCGCGCAGCGAGTCGTAGAGCCGGGCGTTCTCGAAACCGTTGGTGGCGATCGCCCCCAGTTGCACCAGGATCGCTTCGTCCTCTTCGGCGAAGCCGCCCGGCTTGTCCCAGGCTTCCAGCACGCCGATCTGGCGCCCCTTGCGGCTGACCAGGGGGACCGACAGCCACTCCGCATCCTGCGAGACGCCGCTCGGGGGCGGCGCGCCGGCGCCGAGCGACACCCGGACGTGCTCGACACCGATGATCGCGCGCACCTCGCGCTCGAGCGCTTCGGCGATCTCGGCCGCCGAGAGCAGGGTGTGCAGGGCGCGCGCGGCGCTGGCCACCTTGGCCAGCAGGGCCGCCTGGCGCTGCTCGCGGTCGAGGCGTTCGGCCAGTTCGGCCTGGGCCATGACGATGTCGTGGATGTCGCGGTTGGCGCCGATCCACTCGCCTACTTTGCCCTGTGCGTCGAAGATGGGCACGCCCTTGACGGCGGTCCAGCGGTACTCGCCGTCGTGGCGGCGCAGCCGGTATTCGGTCTCGTAGGCGGCGCGGGCGGCGACGGCCTGCTGGAAAGCGCAGCGGGTGCGCTCGCGGTCTTCCGGATGCACGGCGTCCAGCCAGCCGAGGCGCTGGGCCCTGTCGAAGTCCTGGCCCGTGAACGCGGTCCAGGACGGTGATTCTTCCACCACGCCGCCATCGGGCACCATGGTCCAGACCATCTGCGAGGTCGCCATCACGAGCGAGCGGAAGCGCTCTTCGCGCGCGCGCAGCGCGGCTTCCGCCTCGACACGATCGCTGATGTCCTCGTGCATCAGCATGACTTCGATGGTGCGGCCCGCGGCATCCTTGATCGGATGGGCGCGCGCGGTGACCCAGCGCGCCCGCTCCGAGGCGCCGAGCGCGGCCACGTCGTAACGGATGGCGGGAATCTGCACCGATTCGCCGGCCACGGCGCGCCGCAGGTAGTCATGGATGCCGTGTTCCAACAGCTGGGGGTCGCTCAGCACGTTGTAGTCGCGGCTCAGTACCAGCCGGTACAGCTCGCCGCCTTCGTGGATCTGCCACAGGTCCTGCCAGGCCCGGTTGACACGCAGCGTGAAACCCTCCGGGTCCAGGATCTGGATGCTGCCCGGCGCCTGTTCGAACAGCTCGCGGTAGCGCAGTTCCGGGCTTGCGTGCAGGGCATTCGCGGTAGCGATGCCAGGGGTGTCGTGGCTGGGCGGAGTGTTGCGCTGTATCATGGAAATGGGGGAGGGCGCAGGCGCAGCCTGCGTGCAGCCGCATGATGTCACAAAACCAAATTTGCTGCTCTTCTATAGACGCGGCCCACGCATGCCGTATGGAATTGCGCAAACGCATTGACGAACGCGCCGGCAAGCGCTACTGTATTACTCAATTAATACACGCATATACACCGGACAAGACAATGGCATCCCCTGGCACCCCGCTGTTTTCCATCGTGACCGGCTCACCCGACCCGATCTATCGCCAACTGATCGACCAGGTCAAGCGCTTCGTCGCCGGCGGCCAGCTGGCGGCCGGCGACGAGCTGCCCTCGGTGCGCGAGGTGGCGTCGATGCTTGCCGTCAACCCGATGACGGTGTCCAAGGCCTACAGCCTGCTGGAGACGGAGGGTGTGCTGGAGCGCCGCCGCGGCCTGGGCATGGTGGTGGCCGAACGGCCGCGCGCCACGCACAACGCCGCCGAGCGCGCCGAGCTGCTGCGCCCGCTACTTACGCGCGCGGCCCGCGAGGCGCGCGAACTCGAACTGGATCATGCAACCGTCCTCGCACTTTTCACCCACATCCTGAAGGAAGCATCGTGAACCCACCCATCATCCAGATGCACGACGTGGCCAAGTACTTTGGCAGCGCCATCGTCCTCAGCAACCTCGACTGGGAGGTCGGGCAGGGCCAGGTCGTCGGCCTGCTGGGCCGCAACGGCGCCGGCAAGTCGACCCTCATGGAATGCCTGCTCGGCCTGCGCGAGCTGGACGCCGGCAGCGTGCGCCTGTTCGGCGAGGACGTCGCCGCCCTGTCCGAGGCGAACCGCGCCCGTATCGGCTACGTGCCGCAGAAATCGAACCTCTTCGAGTGGATGACGCCGCTGCAGCTGCTCGACTACTTCAAGGCCATGTATCCGCGCTGGAACGGGGTCAAGGTCGACGCCCTGCTCGAGCGCTGGGGCTTCGATGCGCTGATGCTGAACAAGCCGATCGGGCGCCTGTCCGGCGGCGAGCAGCAGCGCCTCTCGATCATCCGCGCGCTGGCCCACGACCCCGATCTGCTGGTGCTGGATGAGCCGGTCTCGAGCCTCGATCCGGCCGGACGCCGCGCTTTCCTGGCCGAGCTGGTGGACGGCGTGATCGAGCGCGGCACCACGGTGGTGTTCTCGACCCACATCCTGACCGACCTGGAACGGGTGGCGCTCGACGTCGCCTTCCTGAAGGAGGGGCGGATCGCCCTGCAGGGGCCATTGGACGAACTGCTGGAAGGGGCGCGCAACACCACGAATGGCCGCCGCGCGGAGCCGCTCAGCCTGGAAGACCTGTTCATCGAGGTGACGCAATGAACAGCCGCCTGCAGGACTACCGCCTCCTGTGGCGCGCCGCGATTTCGCATGGCAATCCCTTCGGTTCGGTGATCGTGCGCTTCGGCCTGGCTTTCGTGGTGCTGCTTGGCCTGGCGGCGCAGTGGAGCAGCCAGGGCGCGGGTGCGGCGCTGCTCTGGGCCTGGAGGGTGCTGTGGCTGGCCTTGCTGGCAAGCTGGTCCTATCGCTTCGTCCCGGGAGCAGTGCAGCTCGCCGCGCCGGCCAACGCGAAGCTGGTGCCGCGTGCGCGCCGGCGCCTGATGGAGATGTTCTGCCTCATCTGGCTCGCCGGCGTCCTGGGCCTCGTCCTGCCGTCGTATGCCGATGGCGGTCCCGGAGCGATGCTGCCGTGGATTGTCGGCCTGACCCTGGGAAGCGCCCTTGCCGGGGCAGGACACCGGGCCGGCGTCCCGGTCATGATGTCCGTGTTCTTCGCCACGATGTTTGCCGAATCCCTGAGGCCGGCGGCCGACCTCGTACTGGCCCATCCGGCGGCCCTGGTCCTGGTTCCGTTGCTGTCGGCCGGCCTCGCCGCGCTCGTGGCCCGCCTGCTGTTCCCGGACGCGGGCGAGCGCCACTGGCGCATGGTCGCCCGGCGCGCACGGATGGCGGATGTGGCCGTCAACCCGGGCGTGCAGGTCGACAAGGCCCCCGGCCTGAGAAGCCGGCGCTGGTATGCGGCCACGCTGCGCCGAGACAGCGCCCGCCGCGATCCCCGCAGCCTCCTGATGCACGCGCTCGGCAACACGCATCACGTGGACGACCTGGCGATGGGGCTGGTCCTGTTGTCCATGGTGATCTTCGCGCTCGGAACCTTTATCGGTTGGCGCGGCGGCGACGAGATCGTCGGCGGGATCGGCTGGCTGTTCGCTTGCAGCCTGCTCGCCGTGCCCTTCGCCATCAGCCTGCGCCTGTCCCAGCTGGTCCCCATCCGCGCCGGCGAGCAGGCCCTGCTGCGGCTGGCGCCAACGATGCCCTCCACGGCGCCGGCCTTCAACCGCCGGTTCGCGCTGGCCCTGCTGCGCCATGGGGCCATGGGTTGGGTTCTGGCCACGGCCGCCGCGCTGGCCGTCGGTGCGATTGCCGGCACGCAGGGCAACAAGATGGTGAACCTGGCCTGCGCCTGCTGCCTGGCGCTGCCGATGGTGGCGGCCCCCCTGCGCGACTATGCGGCGCGCAGCTCGTCCTCGCCGATGCTGCCCATCGTGCTGCTGCTGGCATCGGTCGGTGTGAGCCTCATTCTCGGCTTCGCGGCCAGCGGATGGTTCGGCTGGCCGGTGCTGCCGGTCGCCGCCGCGATCAGCATCGGCAGCGCGGCCTTCGCCATCATGCGCGGCCTGCGCGTCATGGAGCGCGCGCCCTTCGCCTTCCCGGCGGCGCGCATGGACTGACCGCCATTCAGGCGGCCGGCGCCGGTGCGCCCGCCGCCGCCTTTTTACGGCCCAGCACCAGGAAGCCGAAGGCGGTCGCGAACACGTACATGCTGACCGAGTAGATCGCCGCCGGCAGCATCAGCTGGAAGTCGCCCAGCACCGACACCGCCACGAAGATCGCCAGCGTGGAGTTGTGGATGCCGATCTCGTAGCCGATGGCGATGGCGCTCGCGCGATCGAGGCCCAGCATGCGCGGCACGTAGTAGCCCAGGCCCAGGCTGGCGACGTTGAACAGGATGACGGCCAGGCCGATCGAGGCGAAGGAGGTCGTGATCGCGCTCCACTCCTTGGCGATGGCAACCACGGCCAGCGCGGCCAGCACCGCCATCGAGAAGCGCTTCATCGGCTTGTCCATGCGCGCGGCAAAGCCGGGCGCGTGGTGCTTGACGAACATGCCGATCGCCACGGGGATGAGCACGATGCCGATCACCTCGACCACCTTCCCGGTCTGCATCGGCACCACCTGGCCGCTGTTGGCGAAGGTGTCGATGGCGAAGTTGGCGATCAGGGGCAGGCTGACGATGGACAGCACCGTGTTGATCGCGGTGAGCGAGATGTTCATCGCCACGTTGCCGCCGAACAGGTGGCTGAACAGGTTGGCCGACACGCCGCCGGGCGAGGCGGCCAGCAGCATCAGGCCGACCGCGTAGACCGGCGCCACCCCCAGCATGACGATCAGGCCGTAGCAGATCGCCGGCAGCACCATGGCCTGCAGCACCAGCGCGAGGACGACGGCCTTCGGATGGCCGAGCAGGCGGCGGAAGTCGCCCAGGGTGAGGGACAGGCCCAACCCGAACATGATCAGCGCCAGCGCGCCGATCAGGAGGGTGGGCAACAGGGTAATGAAATTGCTCATATGCGTGTCTCCGTCGTTATTGGTATTTGGTCACGACAGTGTAGTGCCAGGATGAGCTGTATGGACAAAAAAATCGGCGCCGCTGAGGGGCGCCGCGAGGACCTTCTATTTCACTGGTTTTCCGCCACCTTGCGGCGCGTCTCTTCGAGCATGCGGTCGAGGCGTGTCCGGTCATGGATCTCGCCGCGGCTGACGACCATGCGGATCTTGCGGGTGGCGCCGATATCGGCCAGCGGGTCGGCATCCAGCACCAGCAGATCGGCCGCCTTTCCCTTCTGGATGCTGCCGTAGCGATCCAGCTTGCCGAGGAAGCGCGGCCCGTTCACCACGGCGCTTTGCAGGGCTTGCTGCGGCGTCAGGCCATAGCGCACGAACAGGGCAATCTCGTCGTGCAGCGCTTGCCCCGGATAGTTGAAGGAATTGAGAAAGCCCGCGTCGGTGCCGGCGATGATGCTCACGCCCTCCTGCGCCAGCAGCGGCAGGAGCTGGGCCGATTTCTCGAAAATGGCATGGCGCAGCGCAACCGCCTCCGGCCCGTCCTGCGCCGCGCGCTGGACCCGCCACTCATAGGTCGCGCGCAGTCCCTTGCCGATGTATTTCAGGTAGTCGTCGCCGTGGTGGCTTTCCTGGTCCAGGTAGGCGGTGATGCGCGAGCCCCACAAGGTCGGCACCACCGCCGTGCCCTGCGCGGCCATATGGCGGAACGCGCGGCGCGCGGTGGCTTCGTCGTAGCTCTCCAGGCTCAGCCGCATGACCTCGCGCCCGGTCAGCTTCCCGGCCACGACCTGCTCCACCAGTTCGGCTTCGCGCGGCGTCGTGGCGCGCAGCAGGTAGCTCTGGTGCTCGACCGTGCCCAGCCCAGCCTCGAATGCGCGCGCGAGCGGAATCTGGCCCGGCAGGTGGGCCGAGGTGCGCATGCCGCGCGCCTTGGCCTGGCGCAGCGCCGCCAGGTAGGTTTCCGGGGTCATCGTGTTTTCGGTGATCTTCACGAAATCGACCTTCATGGCCTGGAGCCTGTCCAGCGCCTTGCCGACATCAGAGGGCGAGCCGACTTCGATCGTCCCCTTCCACATCGGCTTGAGCCCTTCCAGCTTCGGACCGGAGGTGAAGATGGTCGGGCCGGCCAGCTTGCCGTCGGCAATCTGCTGGCGCCATGCCAGCACGGTGTCGGCCAGGTCGCCCGCGCAATCGCGTACTGTCGTGATGCCGTGCGCGAGATAGAGAGGAAGCAAATGCTTGTTTTCTTCGATGAGCGCCTCGCCGCCGCCAAAGTGCACGTGCGTATCCCACAAGCCGGGCATCAAGTATTTTCCCGGCAAGGCGATGGTCTTCTTTGGCGCGTAGCGCTTCAGCGCGGTGTCCTTGACCACGGCCACGATGGTGTCGCCTTTCAGGAGCACGGTTTGCCCCTTGCTGCGGGTTCCGCTGGCGACGTCGATCAATGTGGCCTGGGTCAGCGCCACGTCGACGGCGATCCTGTCGGCGGCCTGCGCTCCGGCGAGTGCACCTGCGAGCAGCAGGGCTGCGACGAATGGTTTCATTGAAGGCAAGGCAGGCTCCCGAAGAATTCACATCGGATAATTTTACCTTGCGCAGTATCGCTTGCCTGGCACTCTGACGCGCTTGGTGAATGCTTGATGAGGCGGGTAAAAAGTACGCCGCAAATCAGTGACAACGCCCTACGCTGAGCCTTTCCTGGTGACCGCGTTGGCCCGTAAGCGGTACTTCATCGGAGGACACATTGCCTTGGCACGCGAGGTCGCAAGAAAATCTGTACTCAGGGCTTCCGAAACACGATCGCATGCTGGATCGGCAGCGATTTGATGCTGCGTTCCCACTTCAGGCCATGCGCCGTGGCTTCACGCCTGACCTGCCGCTCGCTCATCTTATGCAGCGGCTTGATGGCGACTGCCGGATCCTCGGCCCGATATTCGACGAAGACGACGCGCCCGCCCGGCTTCAGGGCGTCGACGATGCTGTCGAGGACCTCCGCTGGATAAGCGAGCTCATGATAGACATCGACCATGATTGCCAGGTCGATGCTGGCCGGGGGCAGTCTGACAGTAGTTTCGCTGCCGAGCACCGAGACCACATTGCGCACGGCGCGCTTTGCCATCTGGCTGTCGAGCATGCTGATCATTTCCGGCTGGACATCGACTGCATATACACGTCCGCCGGGTCCGACCTGTTTCGCCAGCTGCCAGGTGTAGTAACCGGTGCCGGCGCCGATGTCGGCCACCGTCATGCCCGGCGCCAGCGCCAACTCCCGCAGAAGCAATTCCGGCCGCTCCTCGCGTGCCCGGCTTTCGCGCTCGAGCCACTGGGCGCCCTCCCATCCCATCACGCCGGCGATCTCACGCCCCATGTAGCGCTTGCCGATGCCATCCGGGCTGCGCGCCACGCGTTCATAGCCGGTATCGGCGGCTGCGGCCTGTGCCGCAGCATCGCTACTGGCGGATGGCAATAGCGTTAAAGCCGACAGGCAAGCCAGCAGGGTGGGTAGCAAACGGTAGGAGTGTGCGATGCGGCAATGGCGCAAGCAAATGCGGAGCATGATCGGTTTCCCTAATGAGGCACTACCTGCAATGACGCCGGCAGGCTTGCCGTGGATGGACAGGACCAGTGTAGCGGCCTTGGCTGCGTTCGCGCGTTCGCTATATCTGGCATTCCCAGTTATGTAGCGTTGACTGAGCAGTTGCGGCAGATCGGTTCGACTGTGTGCGACGCTGTCGGGATTTTTCGCCTCGACGAGATGCCATGCTGAGCCGAACGGCCGAGATCGGCCACAAGCGAACGGTTATAGCAAAGCGTATTGCGCAACTGTCATGACAAAAGAAGACAATTGGCCAGCCGGCGTCGCTGTATTCTTTCGTAACGTAAATTCCTGCCGACCGATCCTCATGCTGCGCATCCCATCCCTCGCCTTATTTGTCGCTTCTGCAGTCGTATTGACTGGTTGCGCCAGTCTGCCTGCCGCAGAAATGAGCCTCCCCGCATCGATTGCCGCAGACCGCGCTGAAACCGTGCAGGGCCTTGGAGGAGGGCGGAACGGCAGCTTCTCGCTGTCTGCGGAGACGGGCACCTTCAGCCGCGGGCGCGATCGCGTCGACCTGTTCTCCGTGGTGAACTGGAGCAGTGCCTCGACGCGCTATTCGCTCGTGCTCGCGGATGGCAGTCGCACCGAAGCGGCCTGCAGCGGCAAGGTGGTCGAGGTCACGTGGAAAGCCATGGCAGCCGACGCAAAACCGTTCTCGTTCGACTGCGAGTGGCGTGGGGCGCGAAGCGCGCAGCTGAAAATGAACGCCCCCGTGGTCAGTCTGACAATGAAGGCCGAGCGTAGCGGCCAATTCTCGATGGGGGGAACCACGCTCGAGGTGCAATCGGTCCACGAGGTGCGGGGCTCATCGCTGCCGCTCGAGGCACCAATCGGGTACGTATTCAAACATGACGGGAAAGCGGTCGGTGCCATCGAACTCAATGGCCTGACGCCGCGCCTGTGGCGTCCAGCGTCCGGCAATGCGTTGCGCGAACCGGTCACCCTGGCCGCGCTTGCGCTCGCGTTGTTGTGGGATCCCTCGACTTGATCGCCTTCATGGGACGCGGTCCCTTGCTGAGTTCTGGATAAGCACAGGCCCAGGATGATCGCGATTACAGTGCGCGATGAGGCCCTTGCACCTTGCCATGGTGAGCTGGGTGGCGCTTGGTCTGCGGGCCGGCGAGGCTGATCGGATAGGCGATCAGCGACACGCTGGCTGGCAGGGCGCGCCGGCCGCCGGCATCGTGTCCGAAATCGGCGGTCCAGACCGGGCTGGCGCCGCGGATGTTGGCCAGCGCCGGATGCTGCAGCACGCGCGCCATGACCGCCTCGAGCTTGCGCTGCAGGACGACATAGTCCGCCTGTTTCTTGCCGCGGCCGAACTGGCCGGGCCGGGACCGGATGTAGCCCGGTGCGTCGAGGTCCGGTGTGCTGCCGCGGGTGACGGCGTCGGGCTGGAAACAGCCCCCGCGAGGGGGCCAGTGCATCAGGCCAGGCCGAGCGCCTGCGACAGCGCGGCGATCTGCGCGCGCCACTGCTGCTGCATGGCCGGCTTCTGGTGGCGCGGTTTGCGCGCCAGGTCTTCGCCCAGGCGCTGCTCCAGTTCGCACAAGGTGGCGAGCAGCGCTTCCTGGTCGCGCCCGGGCGCCGCCAGGGGCGCGCCTGGCGCAGGCGGCGCCGTGATGGCCGGCGCCGCACGCACGCCCAGGCGCGCGAAGGCGCCGGCCGCATCCTGCCACTGCTCCAGCCGTCCCTCGTGCACCACCCAGAAGCGGTTGCAGGCCCGTTCCACCAGTTCGCGGTCGTGCGAGACCAGCAGGCAGGCGCCCTCGAAGGCCAGCAGCGCCTCGGCCAGCTCTTCCTTGCCGTCGAGGTCGAGGTGGTTGGTCGGTTCGTCCAGCAGCAGCAGGTGGTGGCTGGCCAGGGACAGCGCCAGGAACAGCAGGCGCGCGCGTTCGCCGCCGCTGAGGGTGTCGACCCGCTGGCCGTGGCGCAGGTACGGGAAGCCGGCCGAGATCAGCGCCTGGCGCAGCGCCGCATCGCTTCTGGCCTCGCTGCGCGCGAATGGCGCCAGCGCATCGGGCAGCGTGGCGCTGCCCTCCAGTTGGCGCAGGCCCTGGTCGTAGTAGCCGATGCCGGCCGCGCCGTGCAGCTTCAGGCCCGGTACCTGGGCCTCCTCGCGATGGACGGCCCAGCACTGGCGCAGCAGGGAGGACTTGCCGGCGCCGTTCGCGCCCAGCAGGGCGACGCGCTCGCCGGCGCGCAGCCTTGCCTGCGGGGCGTCGAACAGCGGCGCCAGGCCGGGCGCGGCGCGCACCTTCACGTCCTCGAGCGCCAGCAGGGCGTCGGCGGCCATGGTGCGCCCGCGCAGGACCAGGCGCCAGGGCGGGCCCTGGGTCACGAAGGACTGCTCTTCCTTCAGGCGCTCGACGCGCTTCTGCATGGTCTTGGCCTTGCGCGCCAGGTCCTCGTTGTCGTAGGTCTTGCCCCACACGGCCAGGCGGTGGCTGCTGGCCGCGATGCGGTCGATTTCCTTCTGCTCGGCGGCGTGGCGGGCGCTGGCCGCGCGGTCCTGCTCGAACAGGGCGGCGCGCGCGGCGCTGCAGGGCAGGTCGAAGTCGTAGAGGCGCCCGTCGCGCAGGATCCAGCTTTTGCGGGTGGCGTTGTCGAGCAGGCGGCGGTCGTGCGAGACCAGCACGAAGGCGCCCGTCCAGCCGCGCAGGAAGTCTTCCAGCCACAGCAGGGCAGGGAGGTCGAGGTGGTTGCTCGGCTCGTCCAGCAGCAGCACGTTCGGTTCCTGCAACAGGGCGCGGCCCAGCAGCAGGCGGGTGTGCTGGCCGCCGGACAGCGTGGACACGGGCTGGCCGGCCTGGGCGGACAGGCCGAGGCGCTCCAGCAGGCTCTCCACGCGCCACGGACTGTCGGGCGCGGCCGCGGCGAGCACCTCGCGTAGCGCGAGCGATGCCAGGGCGGCGGGCAGGTGCTGCTCGACGTGCTGCAGGCGGCAGGCATGGGCGCGGTGCAGGGCGCCGCCGCTGGGCTCGAGGGTGCCGGCCAGCAGGGACAGCAGGGTGCTCTTGCCGCAGCCGTTATGGCCGAGCAGGCCGATGCGCTCGCCCGCGCGCAGGGTGAGGGACAGGTCCTGGAACAGCAGGCCGTGGCTGGTATCGAGACGAAGGGATTGTGCGGAAATCAGGGTGGTCATGGTCGGCTTTCATGTGTAGGGACGTAACAGGTCCCGTCAGCGAAAGCGCCAACGACAACGGCGAGCCGGGAGCCGACTCAAAGAGGGGAAATAGGTGCTCCTGGCCTGTTATCGCGGCGCGATGAAGGGGCAGGAGAGGGAAAATGTGCCGAAAAGACGTGCGCCTGGCAGGACGCAGTTCAGATGGATCATGTTTTCCTCCTTTCTCGTAGGGGTGGGTTCCACGGCGGGAACGGCAGGGCCGCACCATGGCGGCCGGCGGAAAAGCGGATGATAGGCGCGCCGCAGGCAGGGCGGCATCCCTCTTTGGGAAGAGGGTGCGGTTCCGCGCGAACGCTCAGGCTGTGGCGGGCTGCGGCGCAGCGGGCCGCGCGCCCAGCTCGGCGCGCGCGAAGGACAGGATGCCGCGGCCGCCGTGCTTGGAGGCATAGAGGGCGTCGTCGGCGGCCTGCATCAGGCCCTCGAGGTCGACCCCGTTCAGGGGAAAGGAGGCGGCGCCGATGCTGGCCCCGACCGCGCCGTCGGCGAGTCGCGGATGCAGGGAGGGCGCCACCGCCTCGATCAGGCGCTGGCCGATGCGGGCCACCTCGTGGCGCGAGAACTCGCCTTCCATCAGGATCGCGAATTCGTCGCCGCCCAGGCGCGCCAGGAATTCACCGCCGCGCAGCAGGTCCTGGAAGCGCACTGCGACCGCCTTCAGCACCTCGTCGCCGACGCCATGGCCGTGGCTGTCGTTGACTTCCTTGAAGCGGTCAAGGTCCACCGCGAGCAGGGTGAAGGGCTTGCCGCTGCGCTGGGATTTCGCGACCAGGCGGCGCGCCCACTTGTCGAAGAAGCGCCGGTTCGGCAGGCCGGTCAGGACGTCGTGGGAGGCTTCCATCGCCAGGCGCTTGGCCAGTTCGCTGTTGCTGCTCGCGGCCGCCGACAGCGAGCGCCAGGCGTGCACCGCCATGCAGACCACGGTCGTCAGGATCAGGATCAGGATCACTGCGGCGCGCAGCAGGCGGTCGTTGAAGGCGTCCATGGTCGCGTCGCGGGCGATGCGCAGGCGCTCGACCTCGACCTGGATGAGGCTCCTGGCCTCGCGCATCTGCGTCATGCCGTAGCCGGTGCGCACGACGGCGAGGGCGGGGACGTCCTTGCCGGCCTGTTTGAGCTGCACGGTGTGATCGAGTTCGGCCATCTTGCTCTCGGCCACCTGGCGCAGGACCTTCAGGTTGGCAAGGAAGCTTGGGTTGCCGTAGCCCGACTGCTCGGCCAGGCGCAGGCTGTCGCGCACCGCGCTGCTGCCCGTCACATAGGGGCGGAGGTAGGTCACGTCCCCCGTGAGGAGGTAGCCGCGCTGTCCGGTCTCCGCGTTCAGCAGGTTCAGCAGCACATTGCGTACCTGGATGCGGGCAGTGTCGTTGCGGCGCAGCTCGCCCATCGCGTGGCGCAGGTCGACGACTTCGCGCACGAAGAACACGCTCATCGCCACGATCATCGCGAGCGCCAGGGCCAATGTCGCACCGCTCCGACGGAGGGGCAGCGCAGTGACGGCGTAGGACGGAGACATAAGGTTGGTGTAAGGAACTGATTACCTTATGGTATCCGAACGTCGGTACATTCCTGCAAGAACTTAGTGTTTAAGCAAGGTAAGATTTGAAAGTGTGCATTTTGCCCAACATGCAGGGTGGATCAGGCGGCGGCCAGCCTGCGGCCCCGGCGGATGCGGTCGAAGCCGACTGCGGCCAGGATCAGCGCCAGCGCTCCGATGAAGGCATCGATCGCGTCGAGCGTGGCGGCCTGCAGTACCGAACGTTCCGGACGCGCGGGATCGTAGTGCACTTCCAGGTGCTGCCCGGGCGCTACCTGCGCCAGCTTCGCTTCGGCGCCCGTCCTGCTGGCCGAGCACTCCCAGTTTTTCGCGCCGCCCTTGCGGCCGCCGGCGACCGAATAGCGGTAGCCGACCTGCACGCACCATTCGTGGGTCTTGCCGGTGCGCTCGACCACCTCGCTGAACACCACGGTGGCGTCGGCGGTGGGCCAGCGGCGCGTCTCCAGCTTGCCCCAGGCGCGCGAGAAGGCGAACACCAGCACGACCAGGCCCAGCAGGAGGATGCGAAAGCCGATCAGTTTCTGGCGCGCGGGATTCGATGCGGAAGGTAGCGGGCGCCCCATCAATGCCCCTTGCGCTGCACCAGCGCCGTGCCGACGCCATGGCGCTTCGCTTCGCTCACGGCGGTGACGGTGCCGTCCGGATTGAACACCAAGGCATTGGCTGCGCCAATTTCCTCGGGCGTGGCTTCCCAGCGGTGGCCGAAGGCTTCCAGCGCGCGCGCCTGGGTACTGCCGGGAAAGCCCGGCTCGATCGACGTCGCCTCGCCATTGCGTTCGGACAGGCGCGGTGCGTTCAGCGCCTGGTCCATGGGCATGCCGAGGTCGAGGTAATTAAAAATGGTCTGCAGGACCGTCGTGATGATGGTCGATCCGCCCGGGCTGCCGATGGTGAAGGCCGGCTTGCCGTCCTTCAGTCCGATGGTCGGCGCCATGCTCGAGCGCGGGCGCTTGCCGGCTTCCGGCACGTTGGGGTGCGGGCCGCTGAAGTCGAAGTCGGTCATCTCGTTATTCAGCAGGAAGCCGTAGCCGGGCACCAAGATGCCGCTGCCGCCCCAGGATTCGATGGTGAAGGTATAGGACACCACGTTGCCGTCCTTGTCCGAGACGGTGAGGTGGGTGGTATGGGCGGCTTCGGGCTGCACCTTCACCGGCAGGCGCTCGGGCCGGGGGCGCAGCGGGAAGCTCTGGTCGTCCTGGTAGGCGTAAGGGTCGCCGGCGCCGACGGTGGACGCAGCCTGCTTGCCGATCAGGGTGCGGCGCTGGGCCGCATATTCCTTCGACAGGATGCCGGCAATCGGCGCGTCGACGTATTCCGGGTCGGCCAGGTAGGCGTTGCGGTCGGCGAAAGCGAGGCGGCTCGCTTCGAGATAGAGGTGCTCGGCCTGGGCGCGCGGCATGCCCTTGAAGTCGAAGCCCTCCAGGATGTTCAGGGCCTCGGCCACCGTGGCGCCGCCGCTGCTGGGCAGGGGCATGCCGTAGATCTCGTAGCCGCGGTAGGTGCTGCGCAGGGGCTGGCGGATGCGCGCCTCGTAGTTGGCCAGGTCGGCCAGGCTCATGCGCCCGGCACGCGCGGTCTTGCCGGGCGCGAGCGGCGGCTTGTTGACGGCGTCGACGATGGCGCGCGCGATCGGGCCTTCGTAGAAGGCTTTCACGCCGCCCGCCGCGATCTCGCGGTAGGCCCTGGCCATGTCGGGGTTGCGGATCAGGGCGCCCGGCTGCACGGCTTTGCCGCCGCGCAGGTAGAGCGCGCTGGTGGGTGCGTAGAGCTGGAATTTTCTTTCATTTTGTGCCGTCAAATGAGAGAAAATTTCAGTGACTTGGTAGCCCTTGTCGGCCACGGCAATGGCTGGCGCCAGTACCCGTTTGAAATCCATGCTGCCGTAGCGCGTCAAGGCCTCATGCCAGCCGCGCACCGTGCCCGGCACGCCGACCGCCGCGCCGCTCGCAACCGCCGTCTCGAAATCGATGGGTTTGCCGTTGTCCTGGAAAGCGTGGGGCGTGAAGCTGGCAGGGGCCGTCTCGCGGTGGTCGATGGTGATGAGGCGCTTGTCCTTGGCGAGATAGATGACCATGAAGCCCCCGCCGCCGATGCCGCAGCTGAAGGGGTCGGTTACGCCCAGCGTGGCCGCGGCCGCGACCGCCGCGTCGATGGCGTTGCCGCCTCCGTTCAGGATCGTCATGGCCGACTGCGAGGCCTGCTCGCTGATGGTGGCGACGGCGCCGCCCGTGCCGGTGGCCACCGGCGTCTTTGCCGTGGCGGGCCCAGCCGCCAGGACGATGGACAGGGTTAGCCCGCAGGCGAGCGCGCTTGCTTTCATGGGTTCAGCCTCGGCAAAGAATGTGCTTACTGCGCGTACATATTGAAGGTCACCGGATAGGCGCCGGGCGCGGCGCCCGCCATGCCGCGCGGCGGCGGCGGGGTCAGGTGGTCGAGCTCGATGCGCGAGCCGCGCAGCGCCGGCGACATGTAGCCGGGCTGGCCCTGCACGAGGTGGAAGGCCTGGGCCACGCTGCCCACGCGCATGGTGAAGCGGTAGAGCAGGCGCCCCGGCCAGATGCAGCGCGCATTGTCGGGGCAGCGGCTGTCTTCCGCACCCTCGTAGGTGATGGTCAGGCGATCGTCCAGCGGCAGGGTCTGGCGCTCTGCGAGGGTATAGCGCGCCTCGGGCAGGCGTTCCTGCAGGCTGGAGCAGCCGCCCAGCAGCAGGGCCAGGGAAGAAAGGGCGAAGACACGGGACAGGGGGCGCATCACATCATCCTTTGTGTTTTTGATATGCCGATCATAACAAACCCCGGCCGTCCGGGTGCGCACCGTGTCATCAACGCCGTCATGAATTCAGGCTTGCCGAGGTCATAAACCCGTCATATTCGCGGACTAGACTTTGCCGCGTGGTCAAGAATTCACACAGGCCACCCCCCTCAACCAGGAATAGGAATAACAAGCCAATGTTCAAGAAGATCCTCGCCGGCGCAGCTGCTGCGCTCGTAATGTCGACCTCCTTCGCCGCTGACATGACCGGCGCCGGCGCGACCTTCCCTTACCCGATCTACGCCAAGTGGGCCGAGTCGTACAAGGCCGCCACCGGCAACGGCCTGAACTACCAGTCGGTCGGCTCGGGCGCCGGCATCAAGCAGATCAAGGCCAAGACCGTCGACTTCGGCGCCTCGGACATGCCCCTGAAAGCCGAAGAACTGGAAGAGGCGGGCCTGATGCAGTTCCCGGCCATCATGGGCGGCGTGGTCGCCGTGGTCAACGTCGACGGCGTGCAACCGGGCCAGCTGAAGCTGACCGGTGCGGTGCTGGCCGACATCTACCTGGGCAAGATCACCAAGTGGAACGCCCAGCCGATCGCCGCCCTGAACCCGGGCGTGAAACTGCCGGATGCCGACATCACCGTCGTGCACCGCGCCGATTCCTCGGGCACCTCCTTCCTGTGGACCGACTACCTGTCCAAGACCAGCCCGGAATGGAAGAGCAATGTCGGCGCCGGTACCACCGTGAAGTGGGCGGTCGGCGTGGGCGGCAAGGGCAACGAAGGCGTCGCCGCCAACGTGCAGCGCATCAAGGGCGCGATCGGCTACGTCGAGTGGGCCTACGCCAAGAAGAACAAGCTGTCGCACACCCAGCTGAAGAACAAGGACGGCGCCTTCCTGCAGCCTGACGACGACGCCTTCAAGGCCGCCGCCGCCGGCGCCGAATGGACCAAGGCCCCGGGCTTCGGCGTGGTGCTGACCGACCAGGCAGGCAAGCAGAGCTGGCCGATCACCGGCGTCTCCTACATCCTGATGCACAAGACCCAGGCCGACGGCGCCAAGGGCGTGGAAGTCGTGAAGTTCTTCGACTGGGCCTTCAAGAACGGCGCCCCGGCAGCCGCCGAGCTGGACTACGTGCCGATGCCGGCATCGGTCGTCAAGCTGGTGCAGGCCAACTGGAAGCAGCAGCTGAAGGACGGCTCGGGCAAGGCGATCTACTGATCCCCGCCATCTCGTAACGACTCCGGCAGCCGCGCTGCCGGATTTTCATTTGGACTGCCATGACGACGTCTAACACGATCGTTCTCGTGGTCGACGACAAGCCGGCCATCGCGGAACTGCTCAAGTACTCGCTGCACGAGGAAGAGTGGATCTGGCACAGCGTCCCGAGCCTGGCGCAGGCCTGGGATTTCATCGGGCGCGAGCGCCCCGAATTGCTGCTGCAGGAATCGATGCTGCGCCAGGAAGGCGGCATGCGCCTGCTGGCGCGCCTGCGCGGCGCCGGCGGCCTGCGCGAAAAGCCGGTGATCCTGCTGGCGGCCGGTTGCCTCGACGCCGAGCGCAGCGCCCCGGCGCCGGCCCCCGAATTCATCCCCCAGCCCCCGCCCGAGGAAGCGCCCGACGAGCGCCTGCTGCGTTCGGGCCGGCTGGTGCTCGACCCATTGAGCTGCAGCGTCCGGGTCGGCAGCCACAAGGTCGAGGTGCGCCACGCCGAATACCGGCTGCTGCGCTTCCTGCTGTGCCACCCGGGCCAGGTGTTCTCGCGCGCGCAGCTGCTGGAACACCTGTGGGAAGCCCACGAATCGCTCGACCAGCGCACGGTGGACGTGCACGTGCTGCGCCTGCGCAAGGCGCTGGGGCGGGCCAAGTCGCTGATCAAAACGGTGCGCGGGGCGGGGTACATGCTGGCGCCGGCATAGCGGGCAGGGCGCCGACACTGTCCGCTATACCGGCGTCTACTTCCTGTGAGGCGGGGGCTTCACTGCCCGGATGATCGTTTCCTGGAATTTCTCCGGTTCGTCCTGATGAATCTGGTGTCCGGAGTGCGCAAACAGAATCAGCTCTTTCTCCGGCGCCTGCAGCTTCCCGAAGTAGTCGCCGGTGATCCTGGCCGAGGTCTGGATATCGTGTGCGCCGACCAGGAAATAGACCGGCACCTCGACTTTGCCCAGCGTCGTGGGCAAATCGATCTTCATCACCTCGTTCCAGACGGGAGACCAGACTTTCGACCATTGGAGGAAGTTGCTCTTGAATGCTTCGCTGGTCGCAAAGGTCTTTCCTTCTTTGTGGAATAGCCACTTTCTCAGGTAAAACAGGTCTTCATCGCGGACAAACGGAATCCGCACCGTGGCCAGCTCCGTGCTTGCCACGGGGTGCTCCCGGTATGCGCGTTTGAGGGTGTCGAGCAGTTCCTGTTCGCTGGCCAACTGGCTGACCACGGGATTGACCGCGAAGTAGGCATGCAGCAGCTCCGGGTGGTTCTTGACGATGTGAAAACCCAGCACATTGCCCCATGAACTTCCCAGCAGGTAGATCTTGTCCTTGCCGTAGGTCGTACGAAGAAACTGGATCACCTCCTGCGTGTCGTTTTCCATCTGTCCGAGGCTTGGCGGGGTCGGCGAGGGATTGCGCTTCAGGGTTTTGCCGGCATCCCGCTGGTCCCACTGGACAATCGTGAATTGTTGTCGCAGGGTGCTGGTATAGCGTTCTGCCTGATTCATCATCGAGCTGCCCGGTCCGCCGGAAAGGAAGAGCAGGATCGGCTTGCCGATATCGTTGGTCTTGACCTCGATATACTGCTTGATGCCGCCGATTTCCGGCGTATGAAGGGTTTCGACACCTGCCTGTGTGGGCGCGGCCTGTGTTTGCGCGTTGCAGGCGTACACCGGAAGCAGCAGTGCGAGCAGTATTGCGCGGGCGGTTTGAATGTTCATGGTCCGGGATCTGTCCAGGTTGGCAGCGTCGGCGTATTCCGAGCAGCAGTGTTCCACTTCGATACAGCAAAAGCCGTGTCAGCCCCGAATCCGATCGCTATCGATAACGCGCATACATCAGGGATGCACGGGGCTCGGGCCCCAGGTTCGGCAAGACGATGTGCCGTTCGAGACGACCTTCCCTGGTGAATCCGGATTTCTCGAGCACGCGTGCGGACGCCTTGTTTTCCGTGTCGCAGGTGGCCTGCACCCGGAAGCAGTCGGGATGCGCCAGGGCCGCTTCGCTGAACGCGCGCATCGCCTCGCACATGTAAGCCGCTCCCCAGGAGGCACGCTGCAAGACATAGCCGATGTCGACGGTGTGCGAAGCGATGCGCGCCTCCAGCATGCCGATCGGGACCTGCTCATTCCCGAGATGCGTGATCACATAGGGCCGGGTACGGCCGCTGCGCCATCCTTCGATGCAGTAGGCGATGAAGTCCTCCGTTTCGCGCAGCGCCTGGTGGGGGCGCCAGACCATGTAGCGGGCGACCTCGGGATCCTGGGTATAGGCGGCGAAGATGAGCGCGGCGTCTGCTTCACGCGGCTTACGCAAGCTCAACCTGTGTGTCTGTAACTGTTCGGGAAGCGAAATTGGCACGCTGAGCTCGTCCATGTGGTGACGAGCTGATGCTAACCGATACTGATCGCTTGAAAACGTTCTCCGGCTCTTTTTATCCGATATAAATAGGTGTAGACGACCGGTCTAATTGTCGTTATGATGCATTTATGGTGAAAGCAGCGACAAACGACTCTTCGGACGCCCGCGACAATATCGTCGCCGTCGGGCAGCGGATCATGGCGGGCAAGGGATTCTCGGCAGTAGGCCTGAACGAGATTCTGACGACGGCCGGGGTCCCGAAGGGATCGTTCTACTATTATTTCGCGTCCAAGGACGCCTTCGGCGAAGCCTTGCTGGAGCAGTATTTCAAGGATTACCTGGCCGAGATCGACGCTACGCTGCAGCACACGGAGCGAACCGTGGCGGATAGCCTGATCGCTTACTTCGACACCTGGCGTACCAACCAGCTGGAATCCGACTGCCATGGCAAATGCCTGGTCGTGAAACTCGGCGCCGAAGTGGCCGACCTGTCGGAACCCATGCGCCTGACCCTGAAGCAGGGGACAGCAGGCATCGTGGCTCGCCTGGCCGCGGCCATCGAGCGTGGACGCGCCGACGCTTCGCTGGGCGTGGACGGCGAGCCGGTCCTGGTTGCCGAGAGCCTGTATCAACTCTGGCTCGGCGCCAGCGTCATGGCCAAGATCACGCGTGACGAATCGCCGTTCGATGCCGCAATGCGTACTACGCGGCACATATTGCACCTGTCCCGCTGAGCGGGACTTCGACAGACGCTTCATCCGGAGCGTTTTTTTTGAACTACCCTGTAGACGACTGGTCTACTAGATTTTGACGAGGAGCCTTGACATGAATATCCTGATCGTTCTCACCTCCCACGACACCCTTGGCGCCACCGGCCGCAAGACCGGCTTCTGGCTCGAAGAACTGGCCGCCCCGTATTACGCGTTCAAGGACGCGGGCGCCACCATCACGCTGGCGTCGCCTGCAGGCGGCCAGCCACCGCTCGACCCGAAGAGCAACGAGCCGGCTTTCCAGACGGAGCTGACGCGGCGCTTCGAGGGGGATGCCGACGCCCTTGCGCAGCTCGCGAAAACTGTACGCCTCGACAGTGTGTCGCAGGACGCCTTCGACGCGGTGTTCTACCCGGGTGGCCACGGACCGCTCTGGGACCTTGCAGAAGACTCCCATTCGATTGCCCTGATCGAATCCTTCGTCGCGGCGCACAAGCCGGTCGCGCTGGTCTGCCATGCGCCCGGTGTCCTGCGTCACGTGAAGCGGGAAGACGGCGCCCCGCTGGTCGAAGGCAAGCGGGTCACGGGCTTCACCAACACCGAAGAAGCCGCCGTCGAACTGACCGACATCGTGCCCTTCCTGGTCGAGGACGAACTCAAGGCACAGGGCGGCGAATTCACATGCGGCGAGGATTGGGGCTCCTACGTTGTGGAAGATGGGCTCCTGATCACCGGGCAGAATCCGGCGTCGTCGGCCGCCGCCGCCGAGGCCCTGTTGCAGCGCCTGGCATGAAAGGGTTCTCATCATGAATCGCGGTTCTCCAGCAATCATGACAGTACATGACTGCGTGCAGGGCTGGAACAGGATGGTGGAAGAGACGAAGGCCGCAGCCTGAGCCACGCTCTCGGCGCAATGACCCCGCTTCCTCGGGCCTGTTCGTCAGCGCCCTGATGGCCAGGCCGTGGGTGGCATGGCGCCGGAAGCGGGGAGATCGTCGGCCTATGGGCCAGCGTTCAGATCTTCTGTGTGTAAATCATCTGCAGCAGCTTGAATGCCTCGCGCTCGATCGCCGGCTGCGCCTGCGCCAGTTCCTTGCTGGCCTGGACGTAGGCCGCGCGCTTGCGCTCCTTCTTCTCTTCCGGCGGCACCGTTTCCTGCATCCCCGGCATCATGATCTGGGCGCCGCTGTTGTACTTGCGGTGGATGACCTGCTTGCCGTAGGGCGTGTGATAGAAACGGGTCATCTCGGTGGCGGTGTCGAGGGAAATCACTCCGGTAAGCGGCGCGGCCAGCCGGCGGTACACTTCCGCCGGCGGCAGCTTGTCGAGCCGCGCGAAGACGGCCTTGCGCTGGGCTTCGCTGGGGAAGCGGGTACGCCCTGCGACGCCGCGCAGGATTTTCTCGGCCTGCATGGCGCCGAGCAGGTCCTGCACGGCTTTCACATGCGCGGGACCCTGCACGGCGGCCTGCGCCGGGGAGGCCGCCGCGGCGGCATATACGGGCTGGATCGCGGCCAGCGACAAACCCAGCACGGCGTGGATGACAATCTTCATGCTTTCCTTTCAATGAGGGATTCGGTGAGACGAGAGGATGATGCCATTTCTCGCCTCAATAAGATGCGTGCATTCTCACTTATCGACACGCGCCGCGGCGCGCGCTGGTCCGGCCTGCCCCGCATGTTCATGTCACAAGCTTGACATCATTGCTGCGTAGACTGCCCGGCATCTTGTCTAATTGAAATGCGCCGCATGAACAAGTATCCCGGCCTCGCTTTTTCCCGCACCAACCGCTACCTCGTCGTCGTGTGGCCGGCGCTGGCGCTGCTCCTGTCGGCCGCGCTGTGGATCGCCACGGTGATGCGGGCGGACGCCGAGCACGAACGCGCGGAGGGACAGGCGCGCAAGGACGCCAACGCCTACGCGGAAGCCTACGAGCAGTACATCACGCGCTCGGTGGGCCAGATGGACCAGATCACCATGCAGCTGAAATTCAGCTGGGAGCACGGGCGCGACGCCGGCCTGATCGACGAACTGCGCCGCGACGGCATGTTCACCGACAGCGCCTTCCGCACCGTCGCCGTGGTGGATAAAACCGGCATCGTGCGCGCCTCGACCCGGCCGCTCCTGATCGGCAGCGACCTCGCTTCGGCGCCATACTTCGTCCAGCACCGCAACCACATCTCGACCGCGCTGCGGGTCGGCGCCGCGCCGCCGCGTTTCGGCGAGGGCGGCGAGCTGGTGCTGTTCACGCGCCGCCTCGACACGCTGGACGACGAATTCGACGGCATCGTGCTGATGGCCGTCGATGCGCGCTACTTCACATCCTTCATCAGTCCCGCCACCCTGGGCGCGGGCGGCGTGGTGGCGCTGGCCGGCCTCGAAGGGCGCCTGCGCGTCGAGCAGCGCAGCGACGGCAGTGCCTACCTGGAAAGCGGCGCCGCCGTGCTGCCGCTGCGCGGCGGCCTGTGGGCCAGCGAGCGGGGCGTGCGCACGGTCGAGGGCGAATACGGGTTCGCCGACCGCCAGGCGCGCGTGCTGGGCTGGCGCCATTCGAGCGTCTATCCGCTGGTGGCGCTGGTCGGGCTGTCGCACGCCACCGCGCTGGCGACGGCGGAAGTCTACTGGCAGGAGAGCCGCGACCGGGCGATCGTCGCCACCAGCGGCCTGATGCTGCTGGGCGCACTTGGGGCGGTGATGGCGCGCCGCTCCTTGCAACGCGAACGCGACAAGCAGGAAGTGCAGCGCGCCTACCGCACCGCCACCGAGAGCGGCAACGACGGTTTCTACATGGCGGCCGCCGTGCGCGCCCGCGACGGCAGCGTCACGGACTTCCGCATCGTCGACTGCAACGAGCGCGGCGCCGTCTTCTACGGGATGACGCGCGAGCAGCTGGTGGGGGCGAGCCTGTCGCGCATCGATGCCGGCCTGTTCGGCGAGGAGCTGATGCCCACCTACCGCAAGGCGATGGAAGCCGGCTTCTACGAGGACGACCGCCGCATGCCCGTGGACAACCGGCTGAACATCAGCTGGGGCCACCGGCGCCTGGTCCGGGTCGGCAACGGCCTGGCCGTGACCCTGCAGGACATCAGCGAGCGAAAGGCGCACGAGTCGCAGCTCGAGCGCATGGCCAACGAGGATGTCCTCACCGGCCTGCCCCCCCGCCACGCCTTCCTGAACGCCATGCCGGACAGGCTGGCCCAGGCCCGCGCGAACGAGGAGGGCCTGGCGCTGCTCTTCATCGACCTGGACGAATTCAAGGTGGTCAACGACACCCACGGCCACGCGGTCGGCGACCAGCTGCTCAAGAGCGCAGCGCAGCGCCTGCTCTCGCTGCTGCGCCCCCAGGACAGCGTGGCGCGCTTCGGCGGCGACGAATTCCTGGTGCTGCTGCAGCCGGTCGACGGCGAGCGCCAGGTGGCATCGGTGGCGGCGCGCATCGTCGAGGCCTTCGGCGTGCCCTTCCTGATCGGCGACGACCTGCACGCGGTCGGCTCCTCGATCGGCATCAGCATGTTCCCGCGCGACGGCATCGACGCCGAGACCCTGGTGCGCCACAGCGACATCGCCATGTACGCCGGGAAGAACGAAGGCAAGGGCCAGTACCGCTTCTTCGACCCGGCCCTGTCGAACACCCTGAATACGCGCGCCCGCCTGAAGCAGCACATGCTGGAAGCGATCGAGCGCGACCAGTTCACCCTCTACTACCAGCCGCGCGTCGATGCGCGCAGCGGCGAGCTGCTCTCCATGGAGGCCCTGATCCGCTGGCGCCACCCGGAACTGGGCATCGTCCCGCCGGGCGACTTCATCCCGCTGGCCGAGAGCACCGGCCTGATCGTGCGCATCGGCGAAGTCGTGATCGACAAGGCCTGTGCCCAGCTGGCCGCCTGGCGCGAAGCCGGGGTGGCGCTGGTGCCGGTGTCGATCAACGTCTCGCCCAAGCAGTTCCAGCGCGGCGGCGTGCAGCGCCAGCTGAGCCGCGCATTGATGCGCTGGCGGGTGCCGGCGAACCTGATCGAGGTCGAGATCACCGAATCGGCGATGATGGGCGACCACGACGATATCCTGGCCGAACTGGCGGCCCTGCGCGCCCTCGGCGTGAAGCTGCACGTGGACGATTTCGGCACCGGCTACTCCTCGCTGTCGCAGCTGCAGCGCCTCAAGATGGACGTGCTGAAGGTGGACCGCGCCTTCACCATGGAGCTCGGCAACTCGAAGGAGGGCAAGGTGTTCTTCCAGGCCATCGTCTCGATGGCCCATGCGCTCGGGATGTCGGTGGTGGCCGAGGGCGTGGAGACCGAGGAGCAGCTGGCCATCCTGCGCAAGCTCGATTGCAACGAGGTGCAGGGCTACTACATCGCGCGCCCGGTGCCGGCCGCCGGGATGCTGGAAATGATGCAGCGCCGCTTCCTGCTGGCGCAGCGGCCGCTTGCAGACGAAGGTGTTTCCTTCTAGAATGCGCTCACCCTTTGGGGAGTAGCCGGCTCGCGCGCGATGCGCGAGTGCCCGTGTCAACATACTCGATGCGCGATGACTTCGCCGCGGATCGTGGCGCGGGCGCCCTGTCCTGGTTGGCGAGACCATCGGCCCATCCGCGCATCGCCGGGCGCGCGGCTGCGCCGTCGTCCGCGCCCGCACCGAGAACAGAATGACCTTCACCGCCCTCGTATTCCTCGCCCTCGCGATGTCGACCGACGCCTTTGCCGCGGCGATCGCCAAGGGCGCCGCGCTGCGCAACCCGACCTTCCCGCAGGCCCTGCGCATCGGCCTGCTGTTCGGCTGCATCGAGACCATCACCCCCGTGCTCGGCTGGGCCCTCGGCTCGCTCGCCGCCGACGCCATCCGCCAGTGGGACCACTGGATCGCCTTCGTGCTGCTGCTCGGCCTGGGCGGCCGCATGATCTGGCTGTCCTTCGGTGCGGACGAAGAGGACGAAGAGGGCGGCGGCTCGCAGAACTGGCTGGTGCTGGCGCTCACCGCGGTGGCGACCAGCATCGATGCGGCGGCGGTCGGCGTGGGCCTGGCTTTTGTGGACGTGTCGATCGTGCGCGCCGCGCTGTCGATCGGCGTGGCCACCACCACCATGGTGACCATCGGGGTGCTGCTGGGCCGGCGCCTGGGCGCCGTGGTGGGCCGCAACGCCGAGCGCATCGGCGGGGTGGTGCTGGTGCTGGTCGGGACCACGATCCTGATCGAGCACCTGGGGGGCTGAGCCTCCCGGATCAGGGCAGGCGCACGCTGCGCACGACCCCGTCGGCGTGCAGCAGGCCCGGGTCGGCGTCCGCCGAATGGGTGCCCGGTCCGTTCTCCATGCTGCCGCTCAGCCAGGCGCCCCTGTGCGGCGCCACCGAGCGCACCTGGTTGTGGCGGGGACCGGCTGCAAGCGGCAGCCTTTCACGCAGACTGCCGTCGCCCTCCAGGATCGCCAGCAAGGGCTTGGCGTCCTCGGAGATGCTGGCGCCGTTCAGGTTCTGGTAATAGGCGGTGCTGCCCGCTGCGAGCAGGCGGCCGTTCGGCAGCGGGGTGACATCGAGCAGGGCGTCGCCACGCTCGATGTCGAGCGTCCGGAACGCCGCCTTGCCGGGCCGTCCTGCCGGGATCACACTCACCAGGGCGTCCCATCCGAAGCCGTCCGGCCGGCGCGCCGGCAGGATGCGCCCGACCGCGACGATCGCCTCGCCATGCCACCGGATCGCCTTGACTTCGGTCGTGGCCCGCGTGTCGAGCCAGCTGGTGCCGATCCGGCGTCCGTCCGGCGCCAGTTCGGTGACGAGGGCGCCGGTGTAGTACTCGCCGGGGACCCCGTCCTTGAAGTGTTCCGCATGGCCTTCCGCGTACCCGGTCGGATTGAGGTTGACGCCGACCGCAATGCGCCCGGCCGCGTCGGCGTCGAGCAGGACGTGCCATTGGTCGTGCAGGCCGTCGAAGGGATCGAAGGTGCCGCTGATGACGCCGCGGCCGCCCACCGCCACGCCCGGCTCCACCAGGGTGCGCCAGCTGCGCACGAAGCCGCCGGTTCCAAAGGCATAGCGGTAGGCCAGGATCGAGTTGCGGCCGGTGTGCAGGGCGAGCGCCAGGTGTTCGCCGAGGGGCGCCAGGCGCACGCCGTCGCGGGTGGCGCGCGGCAGCAGCGCCTTGTGGTCGGGGATGAAGTCCGGGTTGCCGATATACGGATCGTCCGGAATCGCGGCGTCCTGGAAGTCGAGCTGGGAGACGGCGGCGCCGCCGCGGTCGAGCCGCAGCAGGCGCACCTGCCGGTCGGTGGCGATGACGACGCTGATCTCGCGGCTGGGGTGGACGGCGAAGTCGAGCAGCGACCAGCCTTCGGGCGGCGCATAGCTGCGCGACGCGGTGGCCCCGTCGGCCAGCAGCAGGCGGCGCATCGGGCGGCGCAGCGCGGCGAACGAAGGTTCCAGCTTTTCGGCCAGCGCCACCCAGCCATCGCCGGCGGCGCGCACCTTGACGATGGCTTCGCCGCCCACGCGCTGCTCGACCGGGGCCTGGACTGGCGGAGGCAGGGGATCGCCGCCGTCGGCGCCGCCACCGCCGCAGGCGGCCAGCAGAGTCAGGAAGGGGAGGAGCCCGGCGGCAGCCAGGCGTGCTGAAAAGGGAGTCGGACGCATGGTATTCGTATTGACGATGGAAGGCCTTCCATCGTAGGCAGGCGCCGCGGCGAAACTGTCGCAAGTTTGTCCGCAAAGATGCGGGAAATGGTCACCGTCTGTGCGGTGTCTTCACCGGTGTCGGTATGCCGGTCCGGGCCGGTCCGGCCGGGAGGGCTGCGGCGCCATGCTATACTGGCGCCGTCATGTCCCCCTGCACTGTATGAGACGACTGTTCGTCATCTTCCTGATCCTGCTGTTCCCCCTGAACGTCCTTGCGCTGTCGGTGTCCGCGTCTTGCGCACAGCAGGGCGAGGCCGTGGTGCTGGCGCTCGAAGCCGGCGCCGGCAATGGCGACAGCCGTGGCGACGTCGATCCCGACGAGCCGCCCTCGGTGGCCGACCTGCACGACATCGTCAACCACGAACCGTCATTGCGCCTGGCCGGCTGGCCCGCCGGCGCACTGGCGCCGCACGATGCGGAGCCGCATTCCCATTCCCTGCCTCCGCCCCTCAAGCCGCCCTGCGTCGCCTGAGGCGGGCGGACACGCCTTCCTTTCATTTCGACCCGTCCTGCCGGGCGCCGCGCGCCTGCCGGGTCCGGGACGTCCTGCCGCCGTTCCCACGGCGGCCCCGATATTCATTTTTTCATCATTAAGGCAAGCGCAATGGAATGGCTATTTGACCCCGGCATCTGGGTGGGTCTGTTCACCCTGGTGTTCCTGGAAATCGTCCTCGGCATCGACAACCTGATCTTCATCGCGATCCTGGCCGACAAGCTGCCGCCGCACCAGCGCGACAAGGCGCGCCTCATCGGACTGTCGCTGGCCATGGGCATGCGCCTGGGCCTGCTCACGATCGTCTCCTGGCTGGTTACCCTGACCACGCCGCTGTTCTCGCTCGGCGCCTTTTCCTTCTCCGGGCGCGACCTGATCCTGCTGCTGGGCGGCTTCTTCCTGCTCTTCAAGGCGACCGTCGAACTGCACGAGCGCCTGGAGGGCGTCGTGCACACGCAAAGCGGCACCAGGGTCTACGCCAGCTTCGCCGCCGTGGTGGCGCAGATCGTGGTGCTGGACGCGGTGTTCTCGCTCGACGCCGTCATCACGGCGGTGGGCATGGTCGAGGAGCTGGGGGTCATGATGGCGGCCGTCGTCATCTCGATCGGCGTCATGATCCTGGCCTCGAAACCGCTCACGCGTTTCGTCAACGCCCACCCGACCGTGGTGGTGCTGTGCCTCTCCTTCCTGCTGATGATCGGCCTGAGCCTGGTGGCCGAAGGCCTGGGCTTCCACATCCCGAAGGGCTACCTGTATGCGGCGATCGGCTTCTCGGTGGTGATCGAAACCCTGAACCAGTTCGCGCGCCGTAACTTCCTCAAGAACGAGGCGCGCGTGCCCTTCCGCGAGCGCACCGCCGACACCGTGCTGCGCCTGCTCGGCAAGCATCACCAGGCCGCGCAGGAAGAGAGCCAGGCCGCGCCGGTGGTGGAGGCCGAAGCGTTCGGGGTGGAGGAGCGCAATATGGTCAGCGGCGTGCTGCGCCTGGCCGACCGCTCGATCCGCTCGATCATGACGCCGCGCGCCGAGATGTCCTGGGTGAACCTGGACGCGGCGCCGGGCATCATCCTGCAGCAGCTGCAGGAGACTCCGCACAACCGCTTGCCGGTGTGCCGCGGCGACGTCGACCAGGTGGTCGGCGTGGCGCGCACCAAGGACCTGATCGGCGCGCTGCTCCAGCATCGCCACATCGACGAGGCCGACGAAGGCCTGCTCCGGCCGCCGATGGTCCTGCCCGACACGGCGGGCGTCCTGAAGGCCATGGACACCCTCAAGCGCGCCCACGGCCAGCTGGTGCTGGTGGCCGACGAGTACGGCGTGGTGCAGGGCCTGCTCACGCCGATCGACATCCTGGAAGCGATCGCCGGCGAATTCCCGGACGAGGACGAGCAGCCGGCGATCCGGCGCCAGGGGCCGGGACAGTGGGAAGCCGACGGCAGCGCCGACCTGCACCTGCTCGAGCAGGTGCTGGAGACCGACGCCCTGGTGGAGGAAGACGCCGACTACAGCTCGCTGGCCGGCTTCCTGCTGCAGCGCTTCGAGACCCTGCCTTCGGCCTTCGATGCCGTCGAGGTCGACGGGCTGCGCTTCGAGGTGCTGGCGGTCGAGGACCGCCGCATCGTGCGCGTGGCGATCCGCCGCCTGGACAGGCAGCGCGACGCCCACGCCGAATAAACCATTCATCATTCTCCCTGAGGAACCATCATGAAACGCATCTTCCTTTTCCTTGCAACCAACGTGGCCGTCATGCTGGTGCTGAGCCTGACGGCCAGCCTGCTCGGCGTGAACCGCTTCCTTACCTCGAATGGTCTGAACCTGGGCATGCTGCTGGTGTTCGCCGCACTGATGGGCTTCGGCGGCGCCTTCATTTCGCTCCTGATGTCCAAGACCATCGCCAAGTGGTCGACCGGCGCGCGCGTCATCACCCAGCCGGCCAACGCCACCGAGCGCTGGCTGGTCGATACCGTCGCGGCGCAGGCCGGGCGCGCCGGCGTCAAGATGCCGGAAGTGGCCGTGTACGAGGGCGCGCCGAACGCCTTCGCTACCGGGGCGACGAAAAACGGCTCGCTGGTGGCGGTGTCCACCGGCCTGCTGCAATCGATGACGCAGGAAGAAGTCGAGGCGGTGCTGGCGCACGAAGTGGCCCACATCGCCAACGGCGACATGGTGACCCTGACCCTGATCCAGGGCGTGGTCAACACCTTCGTGATCTTCCTGGCGCGCATCGTCGGCTATTTTGTCGACAGCATGCTGCGCAAGAACGACGAAGAGTCTTCAAGCCCCGGCATCGGCTACATGGTGACGGTGATCGTCTGCGAGATCCTGTTCGGCATCCTGGCCTCGATCATCGTGGCCTGGTTCTCGCGCCAGCGCGAGTACCGCGCCGATAGCGGCGCCGCCCGGATCATCGGCCGTCCGCAGCCGATGATCGCCGCCCTGCGCCGCCTCGGCGGCCTGGCCGAGGGCGCGCTGCCGAAGAACATGGCCGCCTTCGGCATCTCGGGCAAGGGCGCGCTGGCGCTGTTCTCCAGCCACCCGCCGATCGAGTCGCGCATCGCGGCGCTGCAGGGCCAGTGATCGCGCTGCTGCGCAAAGGTTAGGGGGCGAACCGAGCATCCGGGCAGGGCAGTCGTAGACTGCGGTTTTGAACACGCTATTCGATACCGATGAAACGAACTCTACTGTCTTGCCTGCTCATCGCCTGCTGCGCCTCCTCCTGGGCGAGCGTCGACACCTCGCCCAGGCCGGGCGGCGTCTACCGCCTCAAACCCGGCATCTACGTGGAAAGCAGCACGGATTGCGGCTCGCCGCCGAACGCGGCAATCCGCCGCTATGACGGCAAGGGCATCAGCACTGCCCACACGCGCGCCTGCCGCGCCAAGGTGCTGTCGAAGAAAGGCAAGGCGTACACCGTGCGCCAGAGCTGCATCGATGCGGGTTCGGGGCCCGCACGACGCTTTGACCAGACCCAGAAGATCAGCGTGGCGGATGCGCTGACGTTCAGCCAGACGATCCGCGGCTACACCACTACCTACCGATACTGCCCGGTCCCCCAGCTGCCCAGCGATCTGCGGGCCTACGCGCGCTAAGGTGTAACGGCTCTTCCTTTAGTGATAGTGACGCGTAATGTGACTGTGTGTCATAGTGTGTGACATCAAATAATCAAGACGGAGAGCGCAGCATGTCCACCACCCCTGTTATCACGAGAAGTGGAGAAGGCGCCCTTCTCGACATCCTCGGCACGCGTACCCGTTTCCTCTGCTCCGCCGAGCAGACGGACAATGCCTGGTCGCTGATGGAAGTCGTCCTGCCGAAGCACAGCGGCGCGCCGCCACACGCCCACCCGTGGGGCGAGGCGTATTACGTGGTGGCCGGAGAAGTCGGCTTCCTGGTGGACGGCAAGCCGCAGCGTCTGGCGGCCGGCGACTTCCTGTTCGCGCCGGCGAACACCGAGCACGCCTTCGAGGGCCTGTCCGAGGCGCCCGCGCGCGTCATCATTTTCGATGCGCCGGCCCATGCGGGCGGCTTCTTCCGCGAAGTCGACCGGCACGTGAAGACCATGCCGGACGACCTTGGCAAGATGCTCGAGATCGGCGAGCGCCATGGTGTGCGTTTTTCGCCGCCAGCCGGCGGGCAGGTCGAACCGGCAGCATGATGGACCGGGAGGCGCTTTCCATTGGCGACCTGCTGCCGGCTCTGGCATTGGCGCCATGGATTGCGAACCTGGTATGGCTCGCATGGTTCTTGTGGCAGCGCTAAGAGCCGTGCTTGACGGCAGTCGAAATGCCTGGTCCCGACGCCCGTTGGCGGCGCGATACCGGGCATAAGCGGCATGGCAACTACTCGCGCTATCCGCGCCGCGCCGCCTCGATCGCCGCAATATCGATCTTCGTCATCGTCATCATCGCGTCGAACACGCGCTTGGCCACCGCCGGGTCCGGATCGGTCATCCCGTCGGTCAGCGCGCGCGGCGTGATCTGCCACGACAGCCCCCATTTATCCTTGCACCAGCCGCAGGCGCTGGCCTGGCCGCCATTGCCGATGATGGCATTCCACAGGCGGTCGGTCTCTTCCTGGTCGTCGGTCGCGATCTGGAAAGAGAAGGCTTCGCTGTGCGGGAAGATCGGTCCGCCGTTCAGGCCGATGCAGGGAATGCCGGCCACGGTGAACTCGACCGTCAGGATGTCGCCTTCCTTGCCAGCCGGGTAGTCGCCGGGGGCGCGCCGGATGGCGCCGACTTCGCTGGCCGGGATCGTGGCGGCGTAGAACTGTGCCGCTTCCAGGGCTGTGCCATTGAACCAGAGGCAAATCGTGTTCTTGCTGACCATGTTGTTCTCCTTTACGTGAGGGACATCCAGGAAGGCGCCGACTGGCGCACGCCAGCATAACGCATCGGGATTGCAAGACTTGAATTGTTATAATCGGCGTTCATTTTCCATGCTCCCGGCGCGCCTCGGTTCGCCCTCGCTCAACAGGAAGACAGCAGATGACGACAGGCAGTACGCCGATAGACCGGGAGCAGCGTTCCCGGTGCCAGCAAGAAGGATGAACATGCAGCATGTCCTCTTGGTCGACGACGAAGAAGCGATCCTTTACGTCTTCCGGAAATTCCTCGAGCGTGCGGGCTTCGCCGTATCGACCGCGGCCGACGCGCGTGAAGCGATCGCTGTCGCCGAGTCGGGCCGCATCGACGCGCTCGTCACCGACCTGCGCATGCCGGGCATGACGGGCGACGCATTGGTCCGGCAACTGCGCGCAGCGCGGCCAGGCCTGCCCGCCATCATCGTGACTGCCTATGCCGCCGAGTGCAGCCCCGCGCTGGAGAACGTGCCGGTGCTGAACAAACCGGTGCCGCCGGCCGATCTGGTGGCCGCCGTCCAGCGCGCCCTGGGCCGGGTGGGCGAGCGCGGCGCGGCCGTTTAAGGACGCTCGCAGGCGGCATCGACCTGCGGCATGCGGCCGGCCACGAAGGCGCCGACCTGGCGCTCGAAGCAGTCCGGGGCGACCCAGAGAATGAAATGCGGCGCGCCCTTCACGTCGACCAGCCGGACCTTGCCCGCGCTGCGCAGGGCCGCGACGTGCTCGACGGCTCCTGCATGGTGGGTCTTCGGGTCCAGCGTTCCGGCCAACACCAGCGTCGGCGGCAGCCGGGAAGGATGCCCGCCGAAGTAGCCATCGCGCGCATACAGGGGCAGGCCGGGTTGCAGCAGCAGGCCGGGCAGGGGACTGCTGAACAGGAGCGGCGCCTCTTCCGCCTTCAATGCGGCGGCGCTCAAGCCCGGGCGCAGATTGTTCTCGGAGCCGCTGATGATGGCCACCAGCGGAATCGAGGGCGGCGACTGTACGAAGTCGCCCAGCGCGGCTCCCGCTTCCGACAGCCCTGCTGCTGCCTGCGCCAGTTCCCCGCTGCCTCCCTGGCTCAGGTCGCGCAGCAGCTGCGGAATACGCGAGCGCAGCGCCGGCACGTCGAGCAGGCGGCCCATCAGGCGCGGCAGTCCCCTGGCTTGCGGCGTGTTCGAGTCGAGTACGCGCCGGTACAGGCTCGCTGCCGGCTCGCCCAGCATCGCCGCGCAGCGCGGGTCGGCGTCGCAGCGCGCCAGCACCTGGCGGCCGACGTCGTCGGCCACGAGGGAACGCCGGCTCAGGTCCCACCGGTCGGCGGTCTCCAGGGGCACCAGCGAATCGAGCACCAGGCCGGCGACCGGCAGCTCGCCGATCTGCAGCGCCCTCAGGACCAGCTGGGTGCCGTAGGAGACGGCATAGACGTAGACCGGCTTGCCGTCGTGGTGACGCAGGATCAGCTGGCGCAGGTCGTGCGCCGCATTGGTGATCGTGTATGCGCGGGCCCGTTCCGGCTGTTCGTTCAACTGCTTGAAACAGCTGGCCCATTCGGCGCCGGCCAGCGCAATGCCCCCCGGGCTCGCGGCGGCTTCCTCCGCGGGGCAGAGGCGGCTGGAGAAACCCGTGCCGCGATGGTCGGGCACCAGCAGGTCGAAGCCGGGGAAGCTGCGGCGCAGGCGCTCGACGAAAGGGTAGAGCGAGGCGCCGGACTCGCCGGGGCCGCCGGCGACGAGCCAGACCGCGCCCCTGCTCGGACCGGCGGCCGGGAACTTGCGCACGAACAGAGAGAGCTGCTCGCCGGTGAAACCCGGTGCATGCGACAGGGGCACCGCTTCGCGGGTGCAAACGCTGGTGTCGAGCGGCGCCCGCGTGCCGGCGTCAATGCAGGCGTGAAAGCTCGCGCCTTGCGCGGGGCTGCTTCCCAGGAGGGCCAGGAGCAGGGCCGCGAACAGCAGGGATCCTCGTGTCATCGACGTTCCTTCGGTGTGGAGAAGAACGCCAGTGTGCGGATCCCGCCTGCGCCGCGCCATCAGGTGGCGACGGGCCTACGCCACAGGGGAACGAGTTGAGGATTTGCTGCTGCCCGCGCCTCAATCGAGGTCGGATGCGTCGTGCCGTTCCGCCACCTGCTCCTCCGGATTACCGCGCACGCGGTTGACCTTGCGGCCGCGTACCACGGCGGGACGCGCCGCGATCTCGTCGGCCCAGCGGCGCACGTTCTTGTATTCGTGGACCGAGAGGAATTCGCCGGCCTCGTACAGTTCGCCGCGCACCATGCCGCCATACCAGGGCCAGATCGCCATGTCGGCGATCGTGTATTCGTCGCCCGCCACGTAGCGGCGATCGGCCAGCTGGCGCTCCAGCACGTCGAGCTGGCGCTTGGTTTCCATCGCATAGCGGTCGATCGGGTACTGCAGCTTCTCCGGCGCATAGGCGTAGAAATGGCCGAAGCCGCCGCCGACGAATGGTGCGGAGCCCATCTGCCAGAACAGCCAGTTCATGGTCTCGGCGCGCGCGGGCCCTTCCTTGGGGAGGAAGGCACCGAACTTCTCGGCCAGGTAGACCAGGATCGAACCGGATTCGAACACGCGCACCGGCTCGGGGCCGCTGCGGTCGACCATGGCCGGGATCTTCGAGTTCGGGTTGGCGGCCACGAAACCGCTCGAGAACTGGGCGCCTTCGTTGATCTTGATGAGCCAGGCGTCGTACTCGGCGCCCGCATGGCCGAGGGCCAGCAGCTCTTCCAGCATGATCGTCACCTTGACGCCGTTCGGCGTGCCCAGCGAGTACAGCTGCAGCGGGTGCCTGCCGACCGGGAGCGCGGCCTCGTGCGTGGGACCGGCAACGGGGCGGTTGATGTTGGCGAAAGTGCCGCCGTTCGAGGCGGGCGGGGTCCAGACTTTGGGTGGGACGTAGGGCTCGGTCATCGGGATCTCCTTGTACATGCCGGATGAAAGCAACCATTCTAGCCAAGGCAAGGCAAAGGCGCTGGCGGCGCTGGAAAAGCCGCTCCTATGCGCTGCGCATCAAAGCAGGCCAGGGTGGATACGGCAGCGGGAAGCCGTGCTATGTTTGGCTGTTGAGTCAACCATCGGAACCGCCATGCACGTCGAAGTACCCAAATCCCACTCGTTCAAGGAATTCGCCGGCGAGTACATCATGATCGTCGTGAGTATCATCACTGCCCTGGCGCTGGAAAACGGCGTGCACCGTTATCACCAGAATCACAAGGCGCATGAATCCGCGCGCAATATCGATGCGGAGCTGGTCGCGAACCTTGCCGAAGTGCGCACGGTGATCAAGCAGAACGAGCAGCAGATCGCCAAGACCAAGAAAATGAAGGAAGTCCTGCTGGCCGATATCAAGGCAGGCGTCGCCGACAAAGAGGCCGTCAAACGTGCGGTCAGTGCGGTCGGCGACGACTTCGGAATCAGCATGGTGACGCCCTCGCTGCAGCACGAGGCCTGGGACGTCGCCGTGGCCAACCAGTCGCTCACCTATGTTCCGACCGAGCGCCTGAAGCACTATGCAACGCAGTATGCAACCATGCGCGACACGCAGATCCTGCTGTCGACCCGGGGAACCAGCTTCCTGGACTACACGCGGGTCGCCGATACCTTCAGCAGCTTCGAACTGGGCGAACTCGATTCGCGCGACTTCTACCGCGTCCTGACCCAGATGAACTCGACCTACGATGCGACCAACAGCTCGCTGAAGGGACTGGAGAAGCTGCTGGTCGAAGAACAGCAGAAAACGTCGAAGCTCGATCACTGAGCAAGCGGCGCCGTAAAAAGAAAAACCCCGCCGCAGCGGGGTCCTGGTCTGGCTGGCGCCAAGCTTACACGTAAGCGGCCAGCGCGCCCTTCATCTTCTTCAGCGCCGCCGATTCGATCTGGCGGATGCGCTCGGCCGACACGCCGAATTCTTCCGCCAGCGTATGCAGGGTGGCGCCCGAGCCGTCGTCGTTGGCCAGCCAGCGCGCTTCGACGATGCGGCGCGAACGCGCATCGAGCTTGCCCAGCGCGGTTTCCAGGCCTTCCGACTGCAGGCGGGTGACCGCTTCGGCTTCGAGCACCTTGGTCGGCTCCTGCTGGTCCGAGGACAGGTAGGCGATCGGGGCGAACTTGTCGTCGTCGTCGTCGGTCGGCGATTCGAGGGCGATGTCGCGGCCCGACAGGCGGGTTTCCATCTCGATCACTTCCTCGCGCTTGACGCCGAGCAGCTTGGCCAGGTCGTCGACCTGGCTGGGGGACATCGCGTCCAGGCCGGTCTTGTTGCTGCGCAGGTTGAAGAACAGCTTGCGCTGGGCCTTGGTCGTCGCGACCTTCACCAGGCGCCAGTTCTTCAGGATGTATTCGTGCATCTCGGCCTTGATCCAGTGCATCGCGTACGAAACGAGACGCACGCCCTGGTTCGGGTCGAAGCGCTTGACTGCCTTCATGAGGCCGATATTGCCTTCCTGGATCAGGTCGGCGTGCGGCAGGCCGTAGCCAAGATAGCCGCGGGCAATCGACACCACCAGGCGCAGGTGCGAGAGCCCCAGCTTCTGTGCTGCTTCCAGGTCATTCTTTTCCCGCAGCGATTTGGCCAGCGACACTTCTTCTTCGTGGCTCAGCATCGGCAGGCGGTTGACAGCCGAGATATAGGCGTCGATGTTGCCGAGATTGCCGGTGAAACCCAGGTTGAGGGCACGACTGCCGGCAGGGACCAATGCGGATTGTGCGGACATATTCATTTCCCTTGTAGTAATCTTGCTGCACCCCCAATGTGCCACGGACACATGCCGCGCGACACCAGCGTTACTGCTTGTTACCGGGTGCTCATCTTGATTTTCGCTGTGTTCGGGACATATATTAGCACTCTCCCGAGGTGAGTGCTAGGCAAGGCATCGCTTTGGCGAAATCGATTAAGTTTGGCTAAAGTATTGCCTTTGGGAACCAAAATCGCGCCGTTTCCACTGTAGAGCAGACGACCTCGATTTAATTGATTCAGCTCAAAAGTAAGCCCGAGAATGCTGGAAAATCACCGTAAGGACAGGTTACGGAGGCTTGAATGCGCCTTCTGTTGGATGGCGCACATTGGCGAGGCGAGCCCTGTAGGACCAGGACCCGTCTGCACGTAGGGAGGAACGGCTCGGCCGTTCATTCGAGATGGGGGTTATGGACAGGATTGCAAGGCCTGTCCATGTCAACGTTGTCGAATTTGCTTTATCGAACCCGCGCGAGGTGGCGCTGCACCGAGAGCATGGCGCCGATCAGGCCCAGGCCCGCACTGATCGCCAGCAGGCCGGCGATTTCCAGTCCACCGAGCGGCGCCAGCTGGAATTCCGATGCGTACAGGCGCGCGAACTCGGCGATCGCCCCGTTCAGGGGCGCGAGCGCGAGTGTCACCGCGCCCAGGGCCACCGCGCCGGCGCACAGGCCGAGCAGGGCGCCGGTGTAGTAGAAGGGGCGGTGGATGAAGTTGTCCGTCGCGCCCAGCAGCTTCGACACCGCGATCTCTTCCTTCTGCGTCAGCACCTGCAGGCGGATGGTGTTGAACACCACCGCGATCACCACGATGCCGAGCGTGACCGCCAGCAGCAGCAGGGCCAGGCGCAGGATGTTCAGCAGGGCGGCGAGACGCTTGACCCAGGCCGAGTCGACCTGCACGGTGTCGACGCCGGGCAGGGCGCGCAGCTGCTCGACCATCGCGTCGACCTGGGCTGCGGCGCCGCCGCGCGCGAAGCCTTCCAGCTTCATGACGTAGCTGTCCGGCAGCGGATTGTCGCCCAGGGTGTCGAGTACGTCGCTCAGGCCGCTCTTTTCCTTCAGCGAGGCCAGCGCCTGCTCGCGCGGCACGAAGCCGACGTTGGCGCGCCCGCCGCCGGCCACGATGCGGCGGATCTGCGGGGCCAGGGCATTGGCCTCTTCGCGCGTGGCTTCCTGCTGCATGAACAGGCTGATCTCCGGATCGACCGAGAGCTGCTCGGACAGGGGACGCACGTTGTCGAGCAGGGTGATGCCGGCGAAGGGCAGCATCAGCGCGAACGCGACCACGAGCACGTTGAACAGGAAGCTGCCGGGCGATTTGCGCACGGTGGACAGTGCGGCGCCAAGCGCGAAGCGGTGCTGGCGGATCCAGGGGCTCATACCGGGCCTCCCGCCAGTTGACCGTGTTCGAGGCGGATCACGCGCGCGCTCGCCTTGTCGAGCACCTGGTCGTCATGGGTCGAGATCACGCAGGTGACGCCGGCGGCGTGGAAGGCGCGCAGGGCGTCGAGCACGCGGTCGGCCGCGGCGCGGTCGAGGTTCGCGGTGGGTTCGTCGGCGAGGATGATCTGCGGGCGGTTGACGATGGCGCGCGCCACCGCCACGCGCTGCTGCTCGCCGCCGGACAGCTCGAGCGGCATGGCCCTGGCGCGGTCGAGCAGGCCGACCTTGTCGAGCGCCGCGCGGGCGCGCCCCTCGGCCTGCGCCTTGGGGGCGCCAGTGACGAGCAGGGGCAGCATCACGTTGCCGAGGATGCTGCGGTCGTTCAGCAGGCGCTGGTGCTGGAAGATCAGGCCCAGGTTACGGCGCAGGAAAGGGATGCCGGCTTTCCTGATGCGGCCGATGTCCTGGCCGTTGACGGTGACCACGCCGCCGGTGGGACGCTCGACCGCGGCCACCATCTTCATCAGGGTCGACTTGCCGGCGCCGGAGGGGCCGGCCAGGTAGACCAGCTCGCCCTTGGCGATGTTCAGCGACACATCGCGCAGGGCGTAGGCATCGTGCGAGTATTGCTTGGAGACGGACTGGAATTCGATCATGTGGGTTCGGGTCTGGCCTTCTCTTAGCCGAGCAGCGCGGTGACGAATTCTTCGGCATCGAAGGGCTGCAGGTCGTCCAGCTTCTCGCCCACGCCGATGAAATAGACCGGCACCGGGCGGGTGCGGGCGATCGCGGCCAGCACGCCGCCCTTGGCGGTGCCATCGAGCTTGGTGATCACCAGGCCGGTCAGCTGCAGGGCGTCGTCGAACGCCTTCACCTGGGCCAGCGCGTTCTGGCCGGTGTTGCCGTCGATGACGAGCAGGGTCTCGTGGGGGGCGCCATCCATGCCCTTGCCGATGACGCGCTTGATCTTCTTGAGTTCTTCCATCAGGTGCAGCTGGGTCGGCAGGCGGCCGGCCGTGTCGACCATGACCACGTCGACGCCGCGCGCCTTGCCCGACTGGACCGCGTCGAATGCGACGGCGGCCGGGTCGCCCGAGGCCTGCGAGATCACGGTGACGTTGTTGCGCTGGCCCCAGACCATCAGCTGCTCGCGCGCGGCGGCGCGGAAGGTGTCGCCGGCGGCCAGCAGCACCGACTGCTCTTCGCGCTGCATGTGCTTGGCGAGCTTGCCGATGGTGGTGGTCTTGCCGGCGCCGTTCACGCCCGCGATCATCATCACGAGCGGCTCGTGGCGGCCGAGTTCGAGGGGTTTCTGCAGCGGCAGCAGGAGCTCGACCATCAGCTCCTTGAGCGCGCTTTTCACTGCGGCGGCGTCGATCAGCTTGTCTTCCTTGACCTTGCGGCGCAGGGCGTCGAGCAGGTGCTCTGTGGCGTCCATGCCGGCGTCCGACATCAGGAGCGCGGATTCGAGTTCCTCGTACAGGTCCTCGTCGATGCGCGCGCCCACGAAGAGCAGCGACAGGTTGTTCGAGGTCTTGGACAGGCCGGCCTTCAGGCGCGCCATCCAGGACTGCTTCTTCTCGGCTTCGGTGGTGGGACGCTCGGCGGTTTCGGGGAACAGTTCGCCGGCGTCGAGCGCGATGGGCGCGGGGGGGCTGGCTGGCTCAGGCGCCGGCTGTGGAGCGGAGGCGGGAACGGCCGCGGGAACGGTCGGCGCGACCGGTTCGGGGACCTGGGCTTCCTGCTTCTTTCTCTTGAAGAAACTAAACATATAGATGGGGGCGGATCCTGCGCACAGGCCGGCTGGCGCCGGCGATGAAAAAAGGTGCGAATATTTTACCAGAGCAGCAAGATTGTTCCGCCGTGCCCGTGTATGGACGCTTCAAGATGCGTCGAAGGAACTATTTGTTGTGTTATTGATGAAACCGATAGACTGCTCAACAGTGCACGTCTGGAAAACGATTGCGACTTGCGTTAAATTGAACACGGAGAGAAAACCGGTATAAAACACATAAACGGGGTACACCGTGAAAATTTCGAATTTTCTGAAGCGCCTCATCTATGGTGACAACGCCACGGATGGCAGCGCTGCGAACTTGCGCAACATTATCGTGTGGGCGTTCATCGCCCTCGTCGCACTGTTCCTGACCAAACCTTCCGGCGAGCCGGTCAGTTTCTTCGATAAACCGATTCCGCTGCCGGCCGAGCTGAACCTCGGGCAGTAGGGTGGACGGCTTCGCCGACCGCGCGTTCAACTTCGGACGCGTTGTTGCGATGCATGTTCTGGTTGAACGCGCGGACGGGAGACCCGTCCACCCTACGAGAAACTAGCCTTTGATTTTGGATGCTTCCGCATTCCTGCGAATCGTCTCCAGCGTTGCATTCGGCGTGATCAGGTTGCCGTCGTAACGCAGCTCGATCACCGCCGGCAGCTTCTTCCCGTTCGCGTGTTCGAGTGCGCGCTGCAGCGCCGGCGCGAATTCCTCTGTCTTCTCCACCACCTCGCCATGCCCGCCGTAGGCGCGCGCCAAGGCGGCGAAATCCGGATTGTGCAGGGTGGTGCCCGACACCCGGCCCGGGTAGTCGCGTTCCTGGTGCATGCGGATGGTGCCGAACATATTGTTGTTGAAGACCAGGATGATCACGCCCGCGCCATACTGCACGGCGGTCGCCAGTTCCTGGCCCGTCATCATGAATTCGCCGTCGCCGGCGAAGGTCACCACGGTGCGCTGCGGATCGATGATCTTGGCCGCGACACCCGCCGGCACCGCGTAGCCCATGGCGCCGTTGGTCGGCGCGAGCTGGGTGCGTTTGCCGCCGTAGCGGTAGAAGCGGTGCGCCCAGGTTGCGTAGTTGCCGGCGCCGTTGGTGATGATGGTGTCGCGCGGGCTTTGGCGCATCAGTTCCTGCACCACCTGCCACAGGTCGAGCGGCGCGCCGCCATCGACGAAGATCGGCGGCTGCGCCTGCCACGCGGCCAGCTCGGCCTTCGCTTCCTCGACCGTGCCGGCCCAGGCGGACGAATCTACAGGGTCCATCGCCGCCAGCATCGCGCACACCTGCGGCGCGCCGCTGGCGATCATCAGGTCGGCCTGGTAGACGCTGCCCAGTTCATCCGGGTCGGCATGGATGTGAATGAGCTTCTGGCGCGGCACCGGCGAGGACAGCAGCGAATAGCCGCTGGTCGTCATCTCGCCCAGGCGCGGGCCGATCGCGATCACGAGGTCCGCCTCTTTCACACGCGCGGCCAGTTTCGGGTTGATGCCGATGCCGACGTCGCCCACGTAGTTCGGGTGCGCGTTGTCGAGCAAGTCCTGGAAGCGGAAGGTGCAGCCGACCGGCAGGCGGTTGGCTTCGGCGAAGCGGGCCAGGTCCGCGCAGGCCCGATCGGACCAGGAGCCGCCGCCCAGCAGCACGATCGGGCGCTTGGCGTCGGCCAGCATGGTGCGCAGCTGCGCGATCTGCGTCGAGGAGGGCGCGGCCTGCACCGGCTGGTAGCGGCGGGCGTCGGCGACTTCCGCCTTCTTCACCAGCATGTCTTCCGGCAGCGCCAGCACCACCGGGCCGGGACGGCCGCTGGTGGCGACCTGGAAGGCGCGCGCGATGTATTCGGGGATGCGGTCGGCGCGGTCGATCTGCGCGACCCACTTGGCCATCTGGCCGTACATGCGGCGGTAGTCGATTTCCTGGAAGGCTTCGCGGTCAATGAAGTCGCTGCCGACCTGGCCGATGAAGAGGATCATCGGGGTCGAGTCCTGGAAAGCGGTGTGCACGCCGATCGAGGCATTGGTGGCGCCGGGGCCGCGGGTGACGAAGCAGATGCCGGGCTTGCCGGTCATCTTGCCGTAGGCTTCGGCCATGAACGCCGCGCCGCCTTCCTGCCGGTTGATCACGAAACGGATATCCGAATCGTGCAGCGCATCGAGCACATCGAGGTAGCTTTCGCCGGGCACGCCGAAGGCAGTGTCCACGCCGTGGATGTGGAGCGCATCGACCAGGATCTGGCCGCCGGTGCGGGAAGGGTGGGTCATGGTTCGGTCATCCTTGCAGGTTTGGTATCGAACGATTTTATGCGAGGCCTCATTGCGGGGCTTTTGAAATGGCGACACAAAATTTCAGAAAAGCCAGCCTTGCAAGCCTGGGCAAGGGCTATGATGGACAGCTCATGTTTTCGCAAGGTGATCCATTCATGCTGCATAAGTATTTGATTCGATGCGTGTTTCCCCTGTTTGCCGCGACTCTGGCCGGCCATGCATCAGCGGCGCCGGGTCCAGGTGCGTGTTCTGCCGACCTCGAAGAGATCGCTGCCTTCCTGCCGGTCAACGACGCCGGCGCGCAGGACCACCTGGCGAGCCACGGCGACCGGATCGCGCGGGCCTTGGACACGGCGCGCGAGGCTGCGGCACGTGCCGGCGACGCTGCCGCCTGCGATGTCCTGCTGGACGCCTACCTTGCCGCGTGGCGGCCGGGGCACCTGAGCGTGACGCACCTGGGCGCTGCCGGCGGGGCTGCTGCGCCGGTCAAGGCCGGGCAGGCCGGGGATCCGCGCCTGCCTTCTCTCAAGGTGCTCGGCAAGGACACCGTGCTCCTGGTGTTCCCCAGCTTCAAGGACAGCTATGCCGCGGCGGTGAGGGCGCTGGTCCATGAGCACCGCGCGCAGCTGGAATCGCGCCGCAACTGGATCGTCGACCTGCGCGACAACGGCGGCGGCGCCGACCTGACGTATGCGCCGCTGCTCCCATGGCTGCTGGACGGCGACTACCCGGCGCACCGCACGGAGTTCCTGGTCACGCCCGCCAACCTCAAGGCCCAGGAAGATATCTGCAGGCAGACCGCCGAGCAGAAGGCCTGTTCGGAGATGATCGCGCCCATCGTCGCCAGAATGCGCGCCGCCCCGAACGGCAGCATGGTGCTGGGCGGCGATGCACGCTTGACGATCGAGGGCATCGGCAAGCCCGAGCCGAAGGCGCCGGCGAAAGTCGCGGTGCTGGTCGACCGCGATTGCGGCAGCACCTGCGAGCAGTTCCTCCTGAGCGTGCGCACCGGCTTTCGCGTCAAGCTGGTGGGCCGTCCGAGCGCCGGCGTGATCGACGTCTCGAACCTGCGCCCGCATCCGCTGCCCTCCGGCCGCGTGCTGAAATACGGCACCACGCGCTCGACCCGCGCCGCCGACATGCGCATCGACACCATCGGCATCCCTCCCGACATCCTGCTGCCGCGCCCCCTGGACGAGGCCGGCAAGGCGCAGGAAGTGGCGCAAGTGCAGCGCTGGCTCGAGACCGGTTCCTGGCAGTGAGCGTCGCCTGGTTGCTGCGACTTGGCGCGACGCCGGCCGGATCCGGGCGCGCATCGGTTACAATGTCGCCCGTGAAGCAGGCCAGGCAGCCGCTGGCCGTCATCTTCGGGTGATGGCGGGAGGAAGGTCCGGACTCCACAGAGCAGGGTGACGGTTAACGGCCGTCCGCTGAAAGCCGCAAGGTATAAGGCGAGGAATAGGGCCACAGAGACGAGCGTATTAAGTTACGGTGAAACGCGGTAACCTCCACCTGGAGCAATTCCAAATAGGCACGCGTTGATGTTGCTCGCGGAGCGTGCGGGTAGGA